>ULSO01023283.1_pt1 | contig 43206 bp, 64 predicted proteins | sample 1956701 | NCBI WGS metagenome assembly ULSO01 (sample SAMEA4835708, study PRJEB28245) | human gut metagenome | biome: gut microbiome; material: fecal sample | place: Denmark | collected 2008 | reverse complement strand
AAAGTCAAAAAAACGAAAGGCGCAAAATGGAAAAGATTTTACAAGAGATAAACAAAAACGCGGATTTTAAAGAAAAATTGTTTAAAATTTACTTTTGGGCAATTTTTGAAAAATCCGCAAAAACGGCTTTTTATAAATATTTAAAAGCCGAATTGCCAAAAATAACAAAGAAAGCAAGCGGGGAAATTTTTAAAGCCGTTGAAAGCTTGTTTTTTCAAGAGAACAAGAAAGCCGTTGAAAAAAAGCTTTTTTAAAAATAAAAATTAAACAAACGAAAGGCAAAAAATTATGAAAAGATTTTACACGATTTTAAAGGCAATGGAGAGTCTTGGCTTTTCCTACACGGGCGAAGATGTTTTAATCACAAAAAACAAAAAAAACGGGCGAGATTTTACGGCGGCGAAAAGCACTATTATTTAGCGCGCATTATAAAAAAATTGATTTTGAAGAGATTAAAGAAAGCTTTAAAGCTTTTGGCTTGCGCCGCTTGCCTTATATCGGGAGTTGCTACGCGCAATATGCGCCTGAAATTCAAAAAGTTATAATCGGAGAATAATAGAAAGGCGAATTATGAATACGCAAGAATTTGAAAAAATGGAAATACACGGGGGCGAATACTTGCGCCCCGTGGAATACACGGGCAGGGGGAAAGGCAACACGGGCAAGGAGCGCATGGGATAAGGGCGTAAAGGAATACGCTTTGGAGCTCTTGGCGTCTCTTGACGGCTTTAATGGCGACGCACGGGATATATCCACGGAAGCGCAGCTTGAAGAGGCACTTTTGGGCGGCGCGTCTGGATGGAATGAATATTCATCTGCGGGCTTTTCGCTTATCTTCGATTGCGATATTGCAGAAAGGCTTTGCACAAAATCCGAATTGAAGCGAACGCAAGGGGGCAGGTTAGAGCCGAATGGCCGCGAAAATTGGATAGAAGTACAAGCACGGGCCCTAAGGCAGGCTTGGTGGCTCATAAGAGACGCTTTTACAATGTAAAACCGAACAATAGAAAGGCAAATATTATGGGATTGGATATGTATCTAACGAAAAAGACGTACATTGGGGCGAATTACCCGCACAACGAAGTGCAAGGGAGCGTTTCAATTCGCACAAAGGAAGGCCCCGTGAACGTCAAACTTAACAGGATAACCGAAATCATCGAGGAGGTCGGCTATTGGCGCAAGGCCAACGCAATACACGGGTGGTTCGTTGAGAACGTACAAGGCGGCGAAGATGATTGCAGGGCGTACGAGGTGGAATTGTCGCAACTTCTGGAATTGAAGGCAATAATTCTCAAAATCCAGAACGCAAAGGGCAAGAAGCGAGAAAGTTTGGCGATGGAGCTATTGCCGCCTTGCGACGGATTTTTCTTCGGCAGTGAAAAAAATAGACGATGGCTATTGGCAAGACTTGCGGGACACTCTCGACATTATCGCCCGAGTCGAGGCGGAGGCCGCCGAAAGCGGCAAGCACGGGGGATGGGTGAGCTGGCAATATCAAGCAAGCTGGTAAAATTAACGATAAATAGAAAGGATTAAAAATGTATTACCGCAACGAATTTGACGTTAACACTTTTGAGTTTTGGTCGGGGGCCTGCGACACAATAGCAGATATTGACAGGGCGGGCCTTAGAGATGAGCTTGGCGCACTAATCGAGGAGGTTTTTTGCGACGACGAAGAGCCGCCGACAGACACGGCTATCAATGATTTTGTATGGTTTGAACGCGATTTTATCTATGACAGACTTGGGCTGGACGAGAACGGCAACGCACCCGAAGACGAAGAATAGAAAGGAACTAACTATGTACGACTTGGGAACGATTGTTTATATCAACGAGGAGGCCGCACGGGCGACGTCCAGAGACAAGAAGAAGGGCCGCAAAAATGATAAGGGAAATATTCGGGATAATGCCTGAGCTACTGGGCGTCTACGCGCTTGGAATTTTTGTCGGGCTAAACTTCAATAACTACAAAAAAGAGGAAAGAAAAAAGAATGAACGAAAATGCAAAAAAACTCTTTGATATGGTCGGAGGGCTTGCGCCGACATTCGCATTGCCTTTGGCGATTGGATTGGCGGCTCCTGCTTGGGTACTAACAGCATTGCTTACCGCGCAACTACTGGGCACACTGCGGCTTTTGAGCCGCATTGGGCGACTGGAACGTACTCCCCTGCGAACCTATGACTATCTGGTATCAATCGGAAAAATAAAGGAACAATAATCAAAAACTTTACCGCGCTGGGGCTTTGAGTTTGTCTTTCTGCCCCGACTTTGGCAAGCCCCGTATGGCGCGGGCGGGCACTCAATTTCACCAAACAAATAATCCACAACAAAAAGAAAAAACATGAAAATCAACAAAACCAACAAGGAACGCCGCGATATTGTAGCGGAAAAACTAAAACACAACAGCGAACCGACGTTTGAAAAGAATAAAGAAGCTATTGAGGCCCTCATATCCGACTTTGCCGAGAAAGTCGCGGAACTGGGATGCTACGCAATAGCACTATCGGTTGCCTTCCCCGCGAAGAACGAAAGCACGGGCGTACAGGGATATATTGGCGGCAGAAAGAGATGGTGCGCAAAAATGACCTTCAATATGTTGAAGGCTATACACGCCGAAACGGAGGAAGGAGACCGCGATGAATAGGAGCAGGCTTTCAAACGGGGCAAAGGCGGATAAAGTCTGGGCAGAAGCAGACATAAAATGCAACGCAGACCGCGAGCGCGTATCACAGCAGATTTTGGCAACACGGCTCGCCGAAAAAGAGTATTCGTCTGACGATTATAAAAGGTTTGCAGAAGCCGCAACACAAGCCGCTAAATTATTGGCAGACGCAGGGGCGGAGGCCGTAATGCTTGTCGCGAGCATGAGGCTTAAAGGCGAGCACGGGACTACCGTATTCTGTACTGGCGACCCGCGCTTAATCGCGACGCAAGTGCAACAGATTGGCACCACTGTCTTGGACGAGCTGACCGACATGGAAGAATAAAAGTCAAAAAAAAGTTTGAAAAAAATTTAAAAAAACTCTTGACAAAATAAAAATATATGTTTGAATACAACCAGATTTTAAAAGAAATCGCCGTATTCGCAAGCTCCAAAATAAAATACAACAAAAACACAAAGTAAAATTTACAGGAAGCGCGCACTCATTAACCCGCGCAACCTACAAACAAAACACAAACAGAAAGAACAAAAAATGAAAGACAACAAAAAATCAAAAACTCTCGCGAAGAAACCAGAAGCCCCGAAGTTTAAAATCGGGCAAGAGGTATTTTTCCCCGTATCTGGCTCTCCTGAGAAATGGATAATCCAGCAATCCAAAATCGTAGGGCTGACCTATGAGTTCATAGATAAAACAGGCGAGATAGTCCACACGGGCTATACAATGGCGAGCAACGCATCTAACGAGAGCAGCACAAAGGCCAACGTCGTCTATGCCACTCTCGAAGAGTGCAAAAAGGGCCTCTCCGAGCTAAGGAAGGAAATCGACAAGAAAAGCGAAGAGGTCTGCGAATGCACTTGCCACTCGCTTGGCGACTTGCTCTCGAAGATTGGCGAAAAGCTGAAATCCGAGGACTAATCATCGAGATATGCCCTGCGGGGAGGTCTTGCCCGCTTGCTCGCAGGGTTCGCCAAAAATTTTTAAGTGAAACCAAAAAAACAAAAAAAGAAAGACAAATAAAAAATGAATACAGCAAATACAAATGAGGCATTGTCGAATGCCATAACGTCAATCATTCGCGACATTTCGTCCGAGGCTAAATACTCCTTTGACAGGGTTTTTGCCGAAACCAAAGCAGAGCTCGAAGCCAAGCAAGACGAAGCAACAGAGCTTGTGAAGACGCTTACAGACCAAATTGATAGCGTCAAAAATATGGGGAAGCGCATTGTTAATATCGGCACGCCCAAAGCCCCCGAAAAAGCCCTTGTGCACTCCGCCTTCGACATCATTTTGAGAATTATTAAGAGCGGCAAGCGCAAGGAAAAGAATGTTATGCTTGTAGGCGCGGCGGGCGGCGGCAAGACATTGCTTGTTAAGACAATCGCCAACGCCATAGGCAGACCGTTTTATCCCTTCTCCGTAGGCTTGCAGACCACGAAATCAGACTTGCTTGGCTTCATCAATGCTCACGGGGTATATATGCCCTCAATTATTCGCGAAGCCTATGAGAAAGGCGGCGTATTGCTCTTGGACGAATTTGACTGCGGACATGCTGGCGTAATCACAATCCTTAACTCGCTTTTGGCAAACGGGCATTGCTCATTCCCCGATAAGGTGGTGGACAAACACCCCGACTTTATCTGCCTTTGCGCTTGCAATACATACGGCAGAGGCGCGACAGTTGACTATGTTGGGCGTAATCGTCTTGACGCCGCAACTCTCGACCGCTTTATTGTGGTCAACGTCGATTATGACGAAGCACTCGAAGAGATTTTGACGCAGAACCGAGTATGGCTACAAATTGTACGCGCAATTCGCCAAAACGTCTTGGAGCAAGGCATAAAGCATATTGTTTCGCCTCGCGCCTCTATGGACGGCGCAGACTTGCTTGAAGAAGGCTTTACGGTCGAAGAGGCCCTCGATATGACAGTGTTTAAGGGCGTCGAGATAAGCCTTCGCGAGAGAATGCTCAAAGGCGTAAAGATGCCTACAAAGAAGGAACTAAAAGATGAAATAAAGAGGTGCAAAGCCGAGGCGCAGGAAGCCAAAGCGCAGTCTGGCAATGCCGAGAATGGCGACAGTAAAGACGGCGAACAGGCTGACGAAGAAACCGTAAGCAGACTTGCAGACGCGAGCTATGCTGGCTCTTGGCAGGGCGGCGAAGACAAGCCGTCGGGCGAAAATAGGGAAGGCGAAGTCGTATCGGAGGTAGAATACTATGACTAATACAACGTCGCCAACCTTTAAAGAGAGGTATTGGAGCAAGACTGGCGACAAGCCCACGTCCAGTTTGCTTGGGTTCCTCTCGACCGCAGGTGTCGCAGAATACTTGCGCAAAGGCTTTGCCGAGTTCCCCGAAATGAAAACCATAAGGAAGAACAAGGACGCAGAACATCGCGAATGGGCGGGGGGGTGCACCATCGCCCAAGTGATGGAACGCCTGAAATACGGCAATCCCGAATACACGCAGGCTTTTCTGGACGGCATTGAAGATGAGGGCTTGTATGTCGAGGATAACACGGGCATTGGAATGGACGTCGAAGGCGTCGCCTATGACATGGGCGCAGTAGTCGAAGACGTTCCAGAGTGCTGCTTGACTCACGGCTATCCTGAGCCGCACAGAATGCTTAAAATGTGCGTAGATATTACGTTTGATTGCTCTATCGACACTGGCACAATTCGTCGCCGAGGCGTCGCAATCGTAAATCTAATAAATACCCTTATTCAGATGGGATACATTTTGGACGTAGATATTATGTACATCCATGATAGCCACAATCTGGTGGGAGGGAGAAATATGTACGAGTTTTTCAAGCTCAACACGCAGACGCAGTGCATATCCGAGGTTGCATTCTACATGACCCCTGAGTTCATGCGCGTTCTTTGCCTTGCCATTACCGAAATCCACGAGGGCAGACTTGGCGGCGACATTGAAATTGGGGGCCACGCGAGAGGTGAGATTGAAAAGGATTTTCTCAAAGCAATGCAAGAAGAGGGAACCTTTTTTATTGGCGGCTCATATAACGACGAGAATATGCGCAACCTTAACACGCAAGAGGAAGCAAACGCCTTAATCGTCAAGAGGTTCAACGAGTTCTGCGCAAGCAGAGGGCAGAAAGGCATACCAAATGATTAAAGCAATATTAGCATTATCAGTTGCGAGCATTGCCATCGGGCTTGTCGTAAAGGGCGAAATAGTGGCTCCCGTAATGATTGCCATAGCTATGGTAGTATGTATGGCTGACGAGAAAGGAGAAAAATAAAATGGCTATCAAAATTTTGCAAATACACCTCTGGACAGAGAAAGACCCCGTGCGTAAAGACTTGCGGCTATATATGCAGGTCTTAGAGCAAAGCGGATTGCCTGCGGATAAGCCTGACGGCAAGGTGCGCATAGTGGGAAGTCCTGATATCTCGTCTTGGTATTGGCCCGATGATAACAATGCCCGTCGCCTGTTTTTGCGAGGGGAAGACCATTCGGAGAGATACAGAACCACCTATTGCACATACGGGAAAGCAAACCCCGATAACATCAAGCGCATTGACGATGGGTTCGATGACGTGATTAAATACATCTCCGAAGAAATTTTCGGCGGCGTCTACCCCGAAAGCCAAGACTTTATTTTCCCAGCCCAGAAAGTCTGGGTGAGAAATTCAGAGGACGAAGAATGGGTTCCCCGAAAGCTCATTCAGATACTCCCTGCAAACTATCGCCAGAGATATGTTTGCGAATGGGAAACCGACAGAAACAGGGTTCAGTTATTCTCAATGATTAGCGAAGAAGACCTCTTCGGAAGGCGTAAGGCCGATTTTGAACCCCGTGATAAACTCTTTACATGGATTGTACAATACAACCAACAAACAGAAACCAAATAAATAAAGGATATAAAAATGGACATGGAGCCAAACAGTAAAGCATCTGAAATTATCGAACTCGACAACGTGGCTTCGCCCGTGGCGATTAGCCCACTGGAAGCACTGGAACGCGCCAATGTCGACATCGCAATCGCGACGGCAAACAAATACCCCCGAGACATCGCAAGGGTAAAGGACGACATTAAGAGCATGGCTACGCTCGACCAAGAGACGGCTCAGGCTTGCTTTTATACATTGCCTCCGCGCAAGGGCGAAAGGGCGGGGAAGCGCATTCAGGGTCCGAGCGTAAGACTCGCGGAAATCGCTGTCTCTTGCTATCGAAACATCAAGGCCGCATATCGCATTATCGCCGACGACGGCAAATTCATTGTTGCGCAAGGCGTTTGCCATGACTTGCAACAGAACGTTTCGACCTCGGTTGAAATCCGTCGCCGAATTACCAACAAGGAAGGCGTACGCTATTCTGACGATATGATACAGACGACTTGCCAAGCTGCGGGCGCAATCGCATATCGCAACGCTGTATTCAAGGTTGTGCCTATGGCTTTGGTAAAACCCGCATTCGACGCCGCAAAGAAGGTGGCTGTCGGCGAAATGAAAAACTTGTCGGAAAGGCGCGGTCTTATGATTGATACCTTCGGCAAAATGGGCATCGAAAAAGAAAGGGTGCTCAAAGCCGTGGACAGGGCAAGCGTCGAGGAAATCACGCTGGACGACTTGGAAGCCCTGATTGGATATTACAACTCCATTAAGGACGGCGAGTCTTCGGTAGAGGAAATCTTCCCTGTAATCAAAGAAGAGCCGAAGGTGAACATGAAGAAGCTCTTTGAGAAAGGCGAGAAGGTAGAGGAAGGGCAAGTAGAAAACCCGAAAGCTTAAAAAATAGGGGGCACAAGCCCCCGCCCACGCAAATCTAAAAAAGAAAGACAAAAAAATGGATAATAACAATACACTCTCGCCAATCCAAGTTGCGCAATTTCTTGGAATGGAATACCAGAGCTTGCTTGCTCGCCTTGAAAAAGGCTTTCTCGGAGCGATTAAGGCCACAAAGAATTGGAGCATCCCCGTAAAGGAGCTAAATGACTTTGTGGCAAAATTCACGGGTAATCCCCAGAGCTTTGGGGCAATGTATGCTGCGGGCGAGCATCTCGACGTACAAAATAACGCCCCCATCGGACATATCACTCCCGACAAGGCCGCGAAGGTTTTGGGCATTGACCTTAAATATCTGTTTACGTTGATAGCCAAGCGCAAAATGACGTACAATCCCGAGTTTAGCAAGTTTGGGTTTAGGTATATCCCTAACGAAAGCCTCGAAGCTTTTCAGGCTAATTGGCATCGGAAAGGCAAGCGAGCAAATCCCGCGCAAGGTGAGCTTGGAATGGAAGGCAACGATAGCAAATCTATTCCCGCGCTTTTGGCTCTCGAAGAGAAAGTCGCCAAGCTTTCAACCGAATTGGCAAACGTAAAGTCCATAGCCAATCTCGCATTGAAAATTGTGAAAGAAAACATTGTCAAATTCCAAATAGACCGAATCGCCGAATTAAATAGGAAGGAACAGGAAGATGGAAAAACCGAAGCCACTTGGCAACAGTGAAGAGCTCATTCAGAAGGGCGTAGATATGGTCTTGCAAGCCCTATCCACAGATGATAGGCGAGGAATGATATCTTGCAGTGCGCTTGCTCGAATCTTCGCGTGCCCTGCGTCTTTCAACTTGGAAAAGTTTGTCAAAACGCACTACCCCGACAAAAGCTTTGATACAGACGATAGTCGCAGGGGAGACAGGTTGCACAAGGCAATGCAGACCTTTGGAACGCGCAATCAAGACCTCTCAGATGTCAAGCCCGATGAAGTGGAGTTCCTCGAATTTTGCCATAGCAAGTTTTTGTCTGTCTTAAAGGATTACGCCCAACTGGACGCCGATAGCGGCGTTTTTGTCGAGCGTCGACTCTGGGCAGGGGGAGTCCTGAGCGGTCAAATTGACAAGGCGATTGTGTCCGAAAAGCTCAAACGCGCAGAAATCTTCGACTGGAAGTTCGGCACACAGCCTGTACCCCCTGCCGCAGAAAACTTACAAATGGCGGGATATGCTCTGTTAGCCTTCGAGAATTTCGAGGTCGACACAGTGGTAGTCCACATTGTAAGCCCTTGCGCATTCGGCAAGAAATATTCATCTGTCGCCTATACGCGGGAGATGGAACCAGAGCTATCTCACCAAATCATAAGAGCATTGGCAAAGGCCTACAAAGAGGACGCGCCCTACGCATCTGACATTGGTGCTCATTGCCAATTTTGCATCGCGAAAACAATCTGCAAAAAACAACTCGAAAACTGCACAGCAATTATGAACAACGACCAACAAATAGTATTAAGCCCACAAGACTTCTCTCTAACGATTGAGAATTTCGACCAGATTACCGAGAAGCTGAATATATGCGCCGACAGGATAAAAGCCGCTACGCGCCTTATAGAGCAGCTCAAAGAAGCGCACTATAATTTTGCGCGAGACAACATTGAAAACCTCCCTAACTATGAGTTCAAAGCAGGGTCGGAATCTTTCAAGGTTGACGATATGGCGGAATTTTTACAATCCTTGCATTCTCGCATTCCTGCCATCGACGAAGCCAAATTCTTAAAGTTTTTGAGCGTCAGCAAGTCTGCGATGGACGAAATGGTAAAAACCGAGGGCAAGATAAAGGCGAAAGACTTGAAGGACTTCTACCGAATCTTGAATGGGTGCCATTTTGAGCAAGGCAAGGAAAAACTTGTAAGAAAGAAGGAAGTGAAATGAAACTAATAAAAAGAATAATCGATGAAATCGTTTTTAAAAAATTCTACAAGGATATGCGGATGAGAAACGTAGGAATAGGAAGGAACAAACAATGCTAACGTATAAAGACCAAACATTTTGTCGTTTCGGCGACGCGAACAACGAAAAGTGCAAAGAGTGCTATCGCTTTTTTGACGAAGAAAAATATCGCAAATTCTGCGAGCAAAGAGGTTTTGAAGTCCCTGTGGCATTCTTCGAGGAAAAGCCCTGCGAAGTAGAAAAGGAGCTGAAACGGTGAGAATAATTACTTTGATTATTTGCTTATTTACGGCTTTTTCGAGCCTCTATTCAGCGATACAGGACCATTATCTAAGAGCGATTTATTTGTTACTTTGGTGTGTGATATTGTACGCATCTTCAAAGGAGGAGGACAAGAAATGAGCGACAACTACTTTTTGTCCCTTTCCTACGCTGTCAAAGACGCAAGCGGAAAGATAAGGCATTATCGCGGGATATTTGCGAACAACAAACACCGAAAGTATTACTTCAATGTGAAGCGCGTAAACGAATTTGAATTTGACGCAAACTTGAAACTCGAAACTTTGCGCAAGTATGAAGCGGAGCTTTACACTTGCAAGTTCCACGTCCGAGACGCCTACAACGCAATAAAATCCGCGCTAAAAAAGATGGCAGGCGGAATTGCTGTTCGCGATGTAGACATAATGCGCGTTGAGGCACAAAGGGCATTTCCAGAAGATTTTAAGGGCGCAATAACCTATGAGCGTGCGGAAAAAGTAATTGGAAAGGCAATTTAACCGCAACCAAAAAAAGGAAAAAACAATGAAAAAACTAAAATTACGCATAGCAAAATTTGACAAACTGCTTATCGTCCAACAGTTGGAAAAAGCTGGTGAGTTTAAAAGAACCAACCACGTTAAAGTTGATGGCGATTTGTATCTTTTCGCGGCGTCTATTGATTTGCAAGAAAGGACTGACGATAAAAGTGCAAATTGTCGCGAATTTATCGACAACACCGAGCGCGACGAATACGCCGCGAACCTCATCAAGTGGATAACGAAAGAGCAGTTCGGTGGGGATAGAAAACTCGAAGTTGGCAAAGAATGCTTGGTAAGCGACGACAGAAAAGAATGGAGCAAAACCCATCTTTTAGCGATATTACCAAAAAATAAGAATTATCGTTATATCGTATGTTCAAACCTTGAAAATGAAGAATGGACGTCTTGCGAATACGCCAAGCCAATCAGCGATTGTTTAAAAATCGACGGCGAAATTTACACTTGGGAAATGGAGGAATAGGCAATGAATAACGAAAAATTGAAGCCCTGCCCGTTCTGCGGCGGGGAGGCGGAAGTAAAAAGGGGTGAAATATGGCTTTATAACGGCAACCGATATGACCCTATGAACTGGAATGGTTGGATTGTTTCGTGTAAGAATTGTAATCATATAGAGGAGGGCGTTGAGAAGTCGGAGGCAATCGCCGCTTGGAACAGGCGCGAGACAGGCAGGATTACCGAAGAAACAAGAGGCAAAGCAACATTGACACTTCCCGACGGCAAAGAGGTTCACGTTTACGAGACTCCCGACCCATTCTCTCCGCTTACCCTCGACGAGAACGAGATAGACGCGATTCGATACCTTTGCTCCTGTGCAGTTGTGGACCATATGCTTGGGCGCGGCGTTAAATTCGACGTTTCGGGAAGTCGAGCGCAGTTGATTATGGGGATACACGAAAAATGCGAAACGGCTTTAAGAGAATCAAAGGGAAAGGACAAATAATGAAGAAGAAAATAATCAACAAAATCTCTTGCTTTTTAATGGTGGTTTTGTTTTTATGTTACGCAATTTTAAAGCCGATACACTATGTGGTTTGTGCAATTTTTAATCTTCTTGAAAAGCATGTGGACGCTTTAATGGACAAGGTTTTCGACGATGAATAATACTCAAAAACTCCAATTCACCCTGACTATAATACCGCCTAATTCGACCGCCCAGAGCGGCAAGAAATTGGGGACTATTATCAACAAAAAGACAGGAAAAGCCTTTGCGAGAATGTACAAGACCAAGCAGAGCATCGAGGTGGAAAAGTGCTACTACGCAGTCTTGTACCAGCACAGACCGCAGAAAATGCTTACAGGCCCCTTGAAGCTCGAAGCGAAGTTTTACTATCCTTACAGGAAGTCGGAGAAGAAGAGCATTGTCAAAGCAGGAAAGCTCGTCCCAAAGACAACAAAGAGCGATTGCGACAACCTATCTAAGCAATTCACCGACGTGCTCACCAAGCTTGGTTTTATGGAAGACGACGCATTGATTTTTGACTTGCATATCGTCAAGTACTGGGCCCCTGAGGGTAAAATCGAAGTTCAACTCGAAGAGGTGGAACAATGAAGCTACAAAACGTATTAAGCCTTTTTGACGGCATGAGTTGCGGACAGCTCGCCCTGCAAAGGGCTGGCATATCCTACGAGAACTATTTTGCGTCTGAGATTGACAAGTACGCAATGAAGGTTACGATGACTAACTTTCCCGACACGAAACAGCTTGGCGACGTTTGCAATGTAAAGGGCGAAGAACTCCCCCAGATAGACTTGCTCTTGGGCGGTAGCCCCTGTCAGGGCTTTTCGGTTGCGGGCAAGCGTCTGAATTTTGAAGACCCGCGAAGCAAGCTATTCTTCGAGTTTGTAAGGCTTTTAAAGGAATGCAAGCCGAGATATTTCTTGCTGGAAAACGTCGTAATGAAGCAAGAATACCAAAACATTATCACCGAGCACTTGGGCGTTCGTCCTGTAATGATAAATTCTTCTCGATTTTCGGCGCAAGACAGGAAGCGTCTTTACTGGACAAACATCCCATTGCCCATTTGCGGCATAGAGAACCCCTCTACCGTTGAGGACATTCTGGAAGACGAAGTAGACGCGAAATATTGCGTCGAACCGACGCTTCAAGTGGCTATTTGCAAAAATGAAGTTGCTCGCAAAAAGATAGCCCATATTGGGAAGGCGGGACAAGCAAGCGACATCTTCAAGATTTATGACAAGGCAGTGACGCTTTGCGCCAATGGCGGCGGGTGGGGCGCAAAAACAGGCTTGTATGCGCTTCCTTGCCTGACGCCAGATAGGGTTGAGAAACGTCAGAATGGGCGCAGATTCAAGCCGCCGCACTCGAAATTCTACACTCTCACCGCGCTCGATAAACATGGCGTTTTGACAAACAATTTTATCCGAAGGCTTACGCCGATTGAATGCGAAAGGCTTCAAACCGTTCCCGACAATTATACGGCATCTGTAAGCGATTCCCAGAGATACAAGATGTTGGGCAATGGTTGGACGGTTGATGTTATCGCTTGGATTTTGAAAAATATAAAGGAATAATTATGATTATGAACAATACAGAACAAGAACAAAAAATGCAAGACCCCCTTATTACCGATGAACTTATTCGCATTGCGAATGCGTTGGAAAGCATAGCAGAAACGTTAAAGGCGCAACCTCGCGGCGAATACAAACCGAAGGCGAAGGCAAATAATAGCACAAGCACCGAAATATTGGACGGCATCGTGAACGATTGCTTCCAGACCGATAAGGTCATAAGGTATGAAGTGTATGTCGGGACCGAATCCGTAAAAGCGATTATCTTCGCAAGCATATTCAACAAACACCCGAATCTCGCCAATTATAACAAAGGCGACAGGATTAGGGTTTTTGGCGAGTGGCGCGACGACGATTTTCGCGGCCAACGCCAACACCAGTTCATTGTGCGCGGCCCCGTAGAACCGACAGAGGAAAGAGCCGAGCCTGACCCGAAAAAGAGCGACGAGCTCGAAGACGACGTGCCATTTTGATTATGAAAGAGAATAAGTGCCAGTGCTTATACTGCAAGGCATATAGATATGCCAAGCAAACCGACGATTGGACGCCATTGGCGATGCACCTTGCCACCTATATTCAGGAAACAAGAGCCAATATGGGCATTCTTTCGGCGGCTACTGGAAAGACCGCAACGTGCCTTTCCGACGAAGAAGATAAAGTGGGAAGTTTGCTTGCAGGAATGGAATACGACTTGGAAGAAGCCGAAGCCATCTTAGCAAGCATAGACCCAGAGAAAGTAAAAATAGACGGACTTTTAACAATTAAAGAAGGACAATAATATGGAAGAAAAACCAAAGAGGAAATACAATTACACCAAGAAGACAGGTCGCCCTGCAAGAAGTTGCGAGACTGCCTACATGGGATACCGAATCGATAAAAAACTCAAAGAGGAGTTTGACAAGCTTGGGCCTCGTCGTCGCATTGCGTTGGAATATGCGATGGCGGATTACATAGGTTATCCGAGGAAGAAGATAGGCAAATAATTTTCGTGGAGGTGTGCCGTGGCTATTAAAATTAGAATCTCCGACGAAGATTTTCGCCTTGTTGCCGCTCGCTTTTCGCCAGAAGAGAAGGCGAATGCAATGGATTTGCTTTTGTCTGTGCTCGTAGGTGAAACACCAGAGGTCGCGCCGATATCCGAGAGGGTAGGCGACTGGTGGTACCAAATCTCCGACAAGCTAACCAAAGAGCGTGATAGCTATATCACTTTTTGCTCAAAGGCAAAAGACTATGGCAGAAAGGGCGGACAACTCAAAAACAAAGGGAGGGGGTGGATTCCTCCTACGCCAGAAGAAGAAAAGGCGTTTGCCGAAGAGAAAAAGGCAAAGGAAGAAGCTGTCAAAGCGAAGACCGCAAAGAAATTTGTGCCGCCAACCGAGCAAGAGTGCATAGATTACGCTCTCGAAGTCGGGCTTCCTCGCAGAGAAGGCGAAAAGTTCTTCGCGCATTACGAGAACGTCCATTGGAGAGTCGGTCGCTCAACCAAAACCATGAGCGACTGGAAACTCGCGATGAAAAAGACGTGGAGAAACAATTATATCGACAGGGGCGGGAAGCTCAATGCTCCGCAAATCCCCAGCAACCCCTCTGGGAGCCCTCAGGACGGCTCGGAAATTGAAAAGAGGGTAATTACATACCTTTCAGACGAAAAGACGTTTAAACGCGAATTTTGCCAACAATTTAACCCGCAAGACTTGTTCAATCTTCCCAGTTCATACAAAGACATTCCCGAAGAGCAACAGCGCATCCTGTTTGGCAAGGTGGCGGCATACATTAGAAACGGAGAATTGTCGCTATGACCAAAGGCATTAGTCTTTTGGGGCAAGATATGCCCCACAATCAAGACGCCGAGGAAGGCTTGCTTGCGTGCCTAATGATTGACGACGACGGCACTGTGACGAATATGTGTATGTCGCGCAAGATTACGCCTGAATACTTCTATTCGCAAAAAAACCGAATCGTCTATATGGCGATTATGGAAGTGGCGTCGGAAGGCAAACCTTGCGATTGCGTCCTGCTATCTGATAAGCTCCAAAAAAAGAACGAGCTCGAAGCCATTGGCGGTATGTCAGAGGTGTTTCGTATTTCCCAGAGGGTAGAGACTTCGGCTTTCGCAGGGCATTTCCTGAAAATAGTCAAAGACAAATACTTCTTGCGAAACCTCATAACGATTTGCGCGGAAACAATAGACAAAGCCCAACAGGGAAAGGACGAAGACCCGCGCTCGCACTTGGAATACATTCAAGAGAGGTGTATGGGGTTGGACGTCGAAACGACCGACATTAACAATAGCATTGAGCGCATCGCAAGCGAAGTGGAAGCCGAGATAGAATTGCCCCCAGATAAAAGGCAATCTAAGGCTATCAAGACAGGTCTCGACGTATTGGACAATTTGATTGATGGCTATTATCCCCAACGAATGATTACAATCGCGGGGAGACCTGCCACGGGCAAAACGTCAATCCTTCTATCGTCTATTCTCGAAATGGCGATGAATTATGCGACGCCTTGTCTGTTTTTTAGCTTTGAGATGAGCGAGCAAGAGATTGCAAAGCGTTTTGTCGGAATGCTAACAAACCTGCCTCTTCCGCGCATAATGGACAATCGGCTAAGCACTCAGGAAAGGATAGCAGTTCAGAAGGCCTTTGCGGTGATAAAGAGCCTTCCCATTTTCGTCGTGGAAACTTCCGATATGACCGTTGAGGGAATCGCCCTCAAAGTTCGGCATATGAAGAAGAGGCACAATATCCAATTCGTGGGCATCGACTATTTGCAGCTCATTTCAGCGACGCAATCGAAAGGCACTCGCGAGTCGGAAATTGCCCATATAAGTCGCTCGATTAAGAAGATGGCAAAATCAAACAATCTGCCAATCGTAATGCTCGCGCAACTAAATAGGTCTGTCGAATACGAGAATCGTAAGCCAAGACCAAGCGACCTGCGCGATAGCGGCTCTATCGAGCAAGACTCCGACCAAATCATTCTGCTTAATCCTATGGGCGTAGACGATGGCATACCTAAGCCGAAATATGACATAGAGGTGATTAAGGGCAAAGACCGACATGGCGCGTGCCCGCTAACCCAAATCGCCCAGTTCAACAAACAGGCGACCCGATACGAAAGCTCCAAATCCGTTTATTTTAAGGCTGGCGCAAGAGAGCTTGATTTCTCTCGCAAAGGCCCTAATGATTATGATGACAGACAACCTTTTTAATTTCTAATAAAATATGAGAAACAAAAAATCCTTCAATACATCAGGCGTAATATCTGCGCTCCCTAACCACAAATGCTTTTGTGGCGGGGAAGCCTTTATCCAAGAAACCGCAGGAATAGACGGTCACCGAGTGGTGAGTGTCTTCTGTTCGCAATGTAACAATAGAACGCGCTTCTTTACAGGAAGAACCCCTCGCGAAATGCGGGAAGAAGCAATTCACGCTTGGGACGTTTTTAATCGGAGTGCATCTAAGTATTCAAAAGAAAGGAAATAAAATGATGGTAAATATTATCGCAAGACTGGAATTTTTGCGCAAATACGCAAAAACAATCCACTACAACTACGCAGGGCCCGACTTCTTGGGCATCCATACATACATGGACGCCGTAGCCAAGCCTATCGACGAGTTCATAGACGAAATCAAGGAAAAGTACTTTATGTACAACCAAATGCAAGTACCGAGCTTTGAAACAATCGACTCGCTGACAATCGAAATGCTTAAAACTGCAAGCGGCGAAGGCTATTCAGTCCAGAAGCTCGCACAGGAATGCAAGGCTTTTGTCATAACTCTTGATGAGGTCATAAATACAATGAGTTCAACGCTCGACAATGGCGACATCGATTTGCTTAGCCGAATCGAATCGCACTTTAAGACCGTTGTGGCATTGCTACAAAACGTGCACCCAATGTAAAACTTTCGCCCACGCAACACACACGGCATACACAAAAAGGGAGGCTCGCGGGAACAACAAACCGCGAGCCTCTTTCACTACTCTAACTAAACGAACTAACGTATATGGAAAAATTCTAATCTGACGCCGCGTATGGGCCTTTTTTGTCCCTCGCGCTTTCAAGCTGTCTTTGCATTAGCACTTCGGCTATCATGTCTACCTTCCCGCGCATATATTTGAGGTCGTCTTCGATGTGCTTCAAGCCGCTGTTATACTCGCTGCGACTAACAAAGTCTTTGGAAATTTGGGCGTAAGTCAGGTGGATTTCCTTGTTCTCCATGTGAGAATCAAGCTCTGCCTTTGTGTAGTATAATGCCCCAGAAAAAGAGGCTATAACAGACCCGATTGTTAATATTGTCCTAATCCACCCCTGCTTCTCCGAATGTGTCATTGGTCTGCCCTTCATTACCCTACTGCGATTCTATTATTCTCTCTAAACTCGTGATTTTTTCAAAGGCCGCATCTACGAAATTGGGAGCCGCCTTAACAGCCGACTCAAACTCTGGATGCTCCATAAGCTCTTTCGTGTTGTCTATTCTTGCATGAAAGATTGCGCACCCAGAAAAGGCAAGTAAAAAAAACAAAATTGCGATAAATTTAATTAGCTTCACCATCTTTTTCATCTTTCTTAGCGAGAACCTCTTTTATCTTGTTTTTGTTTCGCTCGTTCTTTTCCTTCTCGCGTGAGAAAGCCTCTGCCACGTTTGCCTCGTTTGCCCTCTCTACGGCAATCACCACCATATCTTTCAATGACGGAATCGCCTTGAAGATTGCAACCAATAGACTAATAATGGCAGAGACCATGCTCATTAACCCACGCAAATCTTTTTAATCAACCACCAAAGAAGCCTTTGATGATGTTTACGATGGCGTCAATCCAAGACGTTGTGCCTTGAAGAGCCGAGCCGATAATGACCAAGCTCGCACCAATGATTGCACCCTTTGCCGTCAAGAACGCGCCTACCGTTTCTTTCCATGTTTTTTTTGCCACTGTTGTTTCTTCAACTTTTATTTCTTCTGACATGATTTACCCTTTCTATTTGTTCAAAGATTTAAGTTTCTGGTCGGCATAATACGCCATAAACGCCTCATTCTTGTCGTTTTGGAGAGCTTCCCAGTTATTCTTTACCGCGTCCACCGTATCGCGGTACTGCGCGAACGTTTGCGCGATTTGCGACAAGATTTTATAGTTCTTTTCTGCGTCGAGCTTCGCCTTGCGGACGGAAAGAAGAAGGTTGTCAAAATTCTTGGCAAGCTCGACCTCCGAAACGTATTTTAACGCCGCTTCGGGGTCGGAGTGGGATTTTACGGTTAGCATTAAAATCCTGTATTCCGCCATCTTGTAGCCGCCGACAGACTTAAAATCACGGGCTTTCAAGGCGTTGTAGTTTTCGATGGTTTCGTTTGCAAAGTGGTGCAAAACAGAACCACCGGTGGTTATGGTGTCAAAATCCTCTCCCGTTTCCAAACCCTTGTTTTTTGCCACTTTCCCAACGCAATAATCCCAACGACCGCCGTTGTTTGCATTCTTGCGGACTTCCAAATACTCCGCGATGTCCGACGCCGCCAAGACCGCAAACGGCTCAAACGCCTGAATTGTCGCCTCATTTATGGGGATGTCTTTATTTTCGCAAACATCGTTTGCCGCCTTAATCTGCGCGTCAGTGATTGCAAACGCCGCAACGCCCGCAAGTGTTAGTATGATTGATATGATTAGTTTTTTCATAGTTTACCTTTCTAAGTATTTTTGGAGTTCTTTTAAAAATTCCTGCATTGAAAGCCTGCCTTGTTCGACATCGTAGAGCTTGAACCCGAAGTATGAGAACTCGTCTATCCCGTCTTTATACATCTGCCAAGCTTTTGGATTATCAAGGCGCATTTCCAACGTTTCCTTGCGAGCTTGCATTTGAGGTGTCAAGTCTGTGGAATTTTCGCCTGCCAAATAGAAAGGCTCTGCAAATGCACTTTCAATTTTTTGAAGTTCAGAAACAATGTCGGCATTGGCTGACGCCACTGCGACGATTAGAGTTAATGTTATGATTATTTTTTTCATGGTTGTTGAATTGGTTGAGGAACTACGGTTCTCCAAACGGGCAGACCGTCTTTTGTCTTTTCAATGCTCGTCGGGGAGCATTTCAAATAAATGTACTGGTTTCCCTGAGGCGCATTTTTGGCATTCTTGCCGAAAATTGATTGAATTGAAGTGCCACCGACTGTCGTGCCTGTGAAATTCGGCTGAATGATTATGCCCCCAATCGTCGGAGTTGAACTTCCCGTTATAGTCTGCGCGTGCTCGTAAATCGTCCGCGCATTTGATGAATTATGGACATACTCAATCCATTCCCTGCCTTTCCCCGCGCCATTATTTTCGTTTTCGGGAGACGTGTAGAATATCTTTGCGTTCAAGTCTGTTGCGGGATTGCTTTCATAATCTCCGCCCATTTGCGCTCCCCATTGAGTAGACACCCAATAAATCAAATTGCCACTTGCATCCAAGACCTTAAATTCTCCGTCAGTCCATTCAGTATTTTTAGGTACGGAATAATCCGTTTCTTTCACTATGGACATATTGAAGTTTGCAATCCTATACGAACCTGTATCGCCTCCCATACAACCAACCGCAATCGGTTTGGATAAATCACTTCCAATTACAGTCAAATCAACAACTTCCTCAACCTTTGTCCACGTCTCAAAATTAAACAGGCTTCTTGCAAAGTTTTTTATTACAACTCGATTGTTCGCAGTTAAACCATTTGTCCAAATCGTAATAGGATTAGTATCATCGGATATTTTCTTTGCGTAAAACGAAATTTTAATTTTAACAGTTTGACCGCCATATTCCTTTAAATCAAAATAGTTTATCCGTAATGCCCCAGAAGTTGCTCCTACTGCTATTGTATAATAAGTCGTGTAATCGATTGCATATTCAATTCCAAGAGACGCCGCTTCGGTATCGTTTGTTAAATCTGCATTTGCAATGTACTTTGTGCCGTATCCGCTTCCGTCCGATGAAGTCCAAGCCCCGCTTGTCTTTGCGACACCAGTATATCCCCCTGAAACGGAAGCTCCCATATTAGGGTCTGAATTTACAAAAATTAAATCTTCAAATGTCTGCGTTTCCTCCGCATCAAATGCGTTTACGCTCGGCGTTGTGTCGATATTTACCTGCCATCCGTTAATTTGAAAATAGTCGGAAAATTCGGGGTTTGCCGAAATCACCTGCGTTGCAGTAGGGGCAACCAATACATTTTCGTCATCAACCATTACGGTCGCAGGTCCGCCGCTCTCTGGCGGGTCGTACCGAGCGGCGTTTGTCACGCTTGCGGCAAGGAAGCCCAAGCCCATTGCTAAGATATATTTGATGCTTTTCATAAGTTATTCTTCTCCCTCTTCTGCTACAACAAGAGTTGGGTTTTTCTTTGTCCCGCCTATGTAGACTGAGTGGAACAAATCGGTTGTTATATTGTACAGTTGAAAAATGTTATCATCGTTTATCCTATAATTGCCATTAGGACCCCCAGACGGGAAATTGTCAATCGCAAATTTCAAAGCCTCGCTTGTAGTGTCTGGGGTTGACGAAACGGTGAGTTGCGGGTGCCCCACTGGCCCCTTAACCCAAATCGGATAAAAGTTATTGTCGGTTACATTGATTAGCTCAAAGATGTAATCTGTCGTAACCCGAAAATTTGAGTTATCTTGCCAGCTAATAAGAGTCTGACGATTTAATAATATCATTATTCAAAATCCTCCATGCCCACGCAGAAAATGCGAGTGCTACCATAGGCGGTGTTTGCCAAGCCCTGTACAAGAGTTGTATTCGCTCTTAAAGGAAACATCGCCGACCTATTGTCGTCTTCGCCACTTCCAAATTCAAAAACATTTGTTTTATTGCCATACGTTATCTTGATGGTAGTTTTAGCGTTTCTGTCGGTGTAAAAATAGCACCAGCAATCAAAAGGGATTGTCAATGTAGTATTCGCCGCCCAAGTCGCAACAGAGGATTCGCTTCCAACCAAATACTGCACAGTCGACCAGTCGGGAAAACGAGGGAATGCGTTTAGCGAAGAGCGCAAGGCGAATAGCTTCACCCATGTAGTATTATCTGTCGGCACAAAAGTATTGTTATCTACGAGGGATTGGTAAGCTGCCTTATTTACGGAATCCCCACTTGGATAGATAACGATTGCGCCTCGCGGGTATCCGCCGAAATTCGGGTCAGTCTGAATCCTTTCGTTGTATTCGTTGGGCAGGATGCCAAATTGCGAATTAAATTGCGTAGTAGACCAAACGTTATGCAATCCGCCGTGGTCGCCAGCGCGAGACGGAATACCCCCTGTGCCATCTTCCTTGACAGGCTGGGCAGTGATAAGGGGAATGCCTTGTCTCCAAGAAAACTGATTCGGGGTGCCCCCTAATTCAAGCGGAATATCGTTGTTCGGAACTTGGCTTCCCTCAGACCCGAAGGGAGCCAGTACCCATTTTCTTATGATAGAAGCTATGTTCATTTTGTTCCTTTTTTATAAGTTGTAGAATGTTCCAAGACCTTGCCTTACTTGCTCTGGGTCGAGCGTATTTTCATTTGTACCCCACGTTGAAAGGTCCATTCCCTCAAAAGAGAAAACGTTTCGATTCAATGCGGTTACGCCATAGTTAAGATTGACCCCCGCTGGGCGAGGCGCAAAATCCCCAAAGGTTATGATAGACAAATCAACATCAGAGGGAATGTAACCAAAAACTATACTCATTGTCATGTCGAAATTGTCCTGAATATAAACAGGTTTTTGCGGGAAAAGGTATTGCAAATAATTGTTAATATCGTGAACGCTGACATTGGAATGTAGCAAGAATAATCTCGCCAGCAAGCAACGCCTGTATGCCTCGTCGTTGAGCAACACGCCATCAAACCTCGGGGTATCAGGATTCGCCTGTACTCTAAATTGCGGATAGGGAACCCCAGAAAGCCAAATCTGATGCCAAGTTTCATCGTTTACGTTAAAGAACCTAAGGTGCCCATCGGTGTCTATCATATAGTTTTGTGGCGACACCACTGGTCGGCGCGTACCCAAAATCTTACCCCAGACTTCAAGCCCGAAGGAGTTCGCCGTTTTGAGGTTGAATACGTCGCGTTGCCAGTTCTTAACAAAGGTAGAAACCTCTTGCCCCCAAAAGTCTATTTCGGCTTGCAAGATTTTGTTTAGGCGCGATGCGTTGGAGTATTGCCAGAGGAATACTCTTTCGCTTCCTGCCAAATCTAAACTGGGATTGCCTATTCTCATAGCACTGATATATTGATATTTTCCTTGTCTATTGTGGCAATGTGCGTTGTTGGCACAGGGATTTCATTTATGCCTAAATTATTGGGAGAAGTCCCGATTGTACAAGCTTTAATATAGACCCCTATTTGATTGCTCAATACGGAAGTTATATCGAAGATAGAAATGGCTTTACCGATACTGACAGGCGGCACCCCTTCAAGATTACCCGCGAACCAATCAACTATAATATTGCGAACTGCGTCCGCAAGATTCGCCCCAGTGTATGAAACATTTTGAACCGTTAGCGACATATAGAGTTGCACAGGTTGCGCCATGTTGAATGTCATATTGTAGGGCGTTTGGTAGATTCCATCTCGCACTTGGATTGTGCGGACATAATCAGTATTCGCGACGGCAGACATATTGCACCCGCCGCTTCGCTTTTCAAGGATTGCACTTGCGACCTTTGTATCAAAAGTTGCATCGTTCGAGCCGCCATCGACGATAATCATAACGCCGTGGGCCTTTACGGTTTCGCCTACTGGAATCAAGGGGTCGTCAGCATTCGTTTTGTCGAATCCTTCGTAATTTTCGTAAATGTAGATGCTCTTCACTCCGTTTATTTCGTATATCGCGGAGCCTATACTATTTACCATGTTGGTAGACCACTTGAATTTGCTTTTGTCAATTCTCACCCTTAGCGCAGAATCGCTTTCCTGCAATGCGCCAAGCGTGCCCGCCGAGCCATTGTTTACGGTCTCCCAACCTTCTACCTCGGTTAGGATTTTATTCAAGGAATTTACAGGGCACTGAATCGGGCCCTCTTCCTTCGCGACAAAAGTGCCAGAGGCCGAGCCGCTCGCGTCCAAAAGAACGTCGCTCGAAAGCACAAAGACGTCGCCATCTTCGGTTTCAGCCTCTGCGCCCGCAGGTATGAGGACGTATCCCAGTGTAGATTCTGACGTTATTTCTGCGCTTTCTGTCGCTATTGATATTTCAATGCCGTAGTAATTGCCCAAAGACGAAAGCTGGGTGCTTGTAAGATTTACGACGTTATTACTTGCTGTCGCCACTACAAAGGAAGTAGAGGAATCACCATTGATTGCCGTCGCGAGATTAGACGCAGTAGCCGTTGTATTTCCGCCAATAGCCACATCGTCCCCGAACACATAGGTTATGTCATTGAGCGTAATAGAATCTCCGATTGACGGCTGTTCCGTGATAGTGATACTGCCTGTCGAATAGGTAAGAGGAGTTCCTGTCATTTGCACAAATCGCACTGTGGTGTACGTTTCTGCCTGTCGCTGAATGTCAAAAAATCCTGCGATTGCGTCCAAATATTCGCCCGTAGAATAATTCGGGTTTATCTGGTTGCACATGAATGCAAGCACATTCATTATGTTTTTTCTTTCGAGGGTCATCATCTCTATTATGCGACCCTGCGGCGTAGACGGTTCAAGAGACAATGCCTTGCCAAAAGCGTCTTGCCAAACGGCTTCAACCGTCGACTGAACGCTTGATGTATCGGCAACTACTGTACCGTTTGTTAGAACAAAATCATACGACATAAGACTCGTTTAATACTCCTCTTCCAAATGCGCTGTTAATGGTGCACTCATACTTTAAGGTATAAGTTTTAGGGTCGTAAGTTGTGTTGAAGTATTCAACAAAATTTACGTTTTCGACAGCTTCTATGGCTTCAATCATATAGGACTTCCAGAGCGAAACCAAAGTGCTATTTTCAAAAATTGTTTGCATATAAGGAATGCCCTTATTCATATCCAGTTGAAGCTCGAACCTGTGCGTCTGGACGACATTCTTAATCACTGCGAGCAACGCCTTAATATTTGTAAGATTGTCGTTGGTGTTGTCAAGCATTGCTAAATTATTATTGTCATCGAGGTATAAATCATTGAGCGTATCTACTGCATCAACGCCACCAGAAAGATTGGCGGGTGCTCTGAGTGCGCTATGTTGGCTATGGAGTACTATGGCGATTTCATTCGCCCACGCGCCTTCGCTCATCGCACTAAGCTTTATCTGTCCTCCCGCAAAAGACGCAACCACAAGCTCGCTTGTCTTGTTGATTGCGGCTACTGCGTTTATGCTTGTTGCTGTAATATCTACGTCGCCACCTCCGTCGCGAACAATTAAGACATCGGAAGGGTGGGATACTACATCAGTGAAAGTGTAGGTCTCAGAATCTATTTTGAAATAATCGCCATTCTGCAATACGACGCCTTCGGCAACGTCATTGAGTATTTCCACATACCCTGTTGCCGTAGCTGCGGGCGTAATCGCCGAATCTTTGTAATCTATCGTAATCATGGTTTGGGCTTTCCAGAGGTTGAGTTGGGATTGCTGTTTGGCTGTGTGTACATATGAACGTGGTCTCTTAATACTACTGTTCCATCTGTTATTGTGTCTGTCGAGCTTATCTTGCCATTTACGCGCAAATCTCCGTTGATTATGGTCGTAGGGGCGGTCAGTCGTATTTCCTTATTGTTGGGGTCGATTACGACCTTTATAGAGCCGTCTAAGCTTTGTATTGAAAGCGATTTTTTGTCTTCGCTCGCAATCGTAAACGCCTTCTTCATAATGTCAGGCTCAAAGCACCCAAAGCTATATCTCGGGAGAGAGAGGGACGCGGGCCTCGCAATGGTTTTTAGGTCGTCTTGCGCCTTATAGGTTTGGGTATCTCTATCGGCGGCAATAATCCACCCGACGTCGCCTTCGGTTATCGGCAATACTATGCCTACATTGCCAGCGAAGTTCCTCTTGACCGTCGTCTTGATTTTTGGGCGATTTGTCGCAACATAATTTCCGTCCTTCGTACGCAAGCCGAAGAGAACCTTGATTGTGGGCTGGACCACAACTTCGTTTGTCTCTTCGTTGTAAGACAAAACCTTGCAAGGGATTCGGCATTCTATTCTGGAATACTGGGCCCAGAAGTTCCAATCCATATATTCGCGCAAGTCGGGACTGTAAAATTCGTCCGCATTGGCAAACGTCATGTGGGCTAAGGATGTCCTGTTGGAAATTTCACCGTTGCTCATGCCTCTGCCCTTCTTGCTATTATGTGGTTATAGAACGCTTGTCCTCTTGTTTCAAGATGGTATTCTATTGTTTGTATCCAATATTTCATATTGAACGAAGTATAATAATGGCTGTCAAGCCTGAATGTATCAAGAGGGGACATTCTCGGATTAAAAAGGGTTGTAAGATTGACGCCAGTTGGATTAGGGTAGGGGACGCCAATCATATTGTTTTTCGCCGCAGATATTGTGTATTGCGGCTCCACTTTGGTGATGAGCTTGCTAAGGTGGGCGGAATTTGGGCATAGCTTTAATTGCCCATTCTGTATGCTCGCCGACATCTGGTTGAATCTCCCAATCTCTTGATTCAGAAATGCCCCAAGTGTTCCCACAAAAGCGTAATTATCGTATTTCCTGTAATACGGCTCTGCCTCTTCGGGGAACTTTTCTCTGAACAAATCAAGCTTAGATGTGTCTACCGTAAACGATTGCAATGGCAAGAATTTTTGACCGCCAATTTCTTCCCTACTGAGAGAATTGTTTACTTGATTTACAATCTCTATGGGCGTCATTGGCACGCTCTCTATGTCGTCTTCGTTGCCCTGAAAGGTTGATGCCATGACAGGATGCGTTATTTGCCAGAAGTTTTCATTGCAAGTCATCTGGAACCAAATATCAGGACGACCAGTCGTGGGAATCGCCCAAAGAATTGTTCCGTAAAAAATTAGAGGGAGCTCTGTCACCATCATCCCCATTCGCTCTTCCATTCCCTCGTAGCCTGCGTAAACAGCTATTGTATCGGGATTTTCAGGGGCGTAATACTGGGTCATAAACTTCGCCATAATTTCTTGCGGTATGTTGCAAACGGCGATTTGGGCTTGGGGGTCTATGCCGCCATAATTACGCTTGATTTTAACCGACACCGCGCAAAGGTCACCCTTCTGGTTTATAACAAATTTTTCACCATTGGGCTTTGTAAGCTCTATGACAATTCGTCTATTGGGAAAGTTCCTTGATTTTTTCCCAACTGGAACCGTCGTAGTGCCATTGCGCATTGAAAATTGACTCATAGCTTAGCTATCTCCTCTGGGCTATAATAATAAAGCTGTTGGGTGTTGTTGAAATAGTTCCAGTAGGGGTAATTCTCATTGTTGCATTGGAACCTAAAATTGCCCCCATTCTGAGCCATATAATCATATGGTATTAAATTCGCATTGGGAACGCATACAACGCCGTAGCAAGCTTCTACGTTATCTATCTTAACATCGGCGAATGTTAGCCCATTAAAAGAGTACAAGTGTATGGAATAGAACCTGCCGTCGGGCGCGGTGTATTCCACCTGTTGGTTGGGGGTTGACTGTATTGATACTTCTTCCATTATGCTGATACGGTGTCGCTATTGTTGTCGCTTTCCGCCACCTTCGAGGTGGGGAATTGAATTTGGATTTCTCTAAAATTTAGAACAAAAATCATACGGCTTAGATTCTCCACCTTCAACTGCGTGGATACCCCTCGCAAGCACATACGACGATAAACGCCAGCGCGAGTTACGATTGCCAGTAGCTCCTTTGTGTACACCAAATTTCGGATTTCTTCGATAACCGCCGAATAAAGCATCATTGGCAAAACGAGCGCAACATTGATTTCGACGGGCAAAATTATCTGATGGTCAACCACGAAATTCTGCGCCGCGTCTATCCCGTTTTTGTAGGATTTCGAGCCGCGCACATTGTATTCTATGGGGTGTTCCATTATTTTGCTTTGCAAGGAAATTCCCGCCTCTAATGGTTCATTCCCCAAAATAAAAGATGCTACACTGTTTAGGGGACCCGCATCTGCGCCGATTTTGCCGCCTATAAGCACTTCCTTAGTGCCACTAAACACTCCACCTAATACAGTGTTGGTATCTATGCCCAATGCGCCCAAGATACTATTCCCAGACTTGTATGTAGCCTCTTCATAAAACGCCACATTTTTCTGGTTCAAGAGAACCCCAGAAGCCGCTTTGACAAGACTGATTATTTGCGCAAGTTCCATTAAAACCCTCCTATGAAAGAGGGGATACTAAGAGTATCTCCTCCCGTTGGGGCGGTCGGAGCGTCGGATGGAGCCCTTAGATAAAAGGGAACACCTGCGCCATCGCCCTGATTGTAAATATTGGTCGTGTTATTATAACTGTCGGTTATGTTTTGATTTGTAGTAGCTCCCGCGTTAATAGGGGGCGGTTGCATTTCTTTAAGTTTTTTCCCTAAACGCGCTTGCATTTCTTCTTCTGTTTCTCGCGTACCATCTGCATTCCATCTCCTTGCCCCGAACCAATCTGGAATTGTTCTATTAAAAAAATTCGCAATAGGGTCTGAAACTTCATTGTTACGAATCTTTCTTTTCCTATCCTCGATTTCTTTGGGAGAAAGTTGTGGCGTATCCCCCGAAAGGAAGAGCGGAAGGGACCACATTGCCGTTCGAGATAGCAATGTTGACACCTTTATCCCTGCTTTTTTTAATCCCCATCGCGCAAGCAATGCTGCTATTCCTGTTTCTGCGGGGTGTTCCCCTGCATAAGAAAGGCCAAGAGATAGATTTGGAAATTTATCGGTAATCTTGTTTTCAAGATTGTTTAACGCTTTTTGAAGCTCAGTGGCGGATTTTGTTGCATCTACAAGGGCTTTATAGGTATGGTCTTCGGTTTCTGTTTGCTTGTTAAAGGCTTCTTGAAGCTTTGTAGACCATTCCACAATGCTCTGCGAATCCTTGAACACCTCGGACATGTTCCCACTTTTAATGGCCTCTCTTATTAAGAGTTGCTGGGCGTCGGAAAGTCCAAGAGCGTCGAACAACGCCTGTTGGCTTTTGGCGTCCATACCTGATGCTTTTTCCGCGACAGCTCTCAATACGTCTTCGGCAGAAGAGCCAGTATGTATGCCCCCAATGCCAAATCTCCCCAGAACTTCAATAAGGGATGTGTCGCCATACTTCATCGCGCCTAATGCGCTTGAAATGCTTGATAAGGTTTTTAAGCCCTCGCCGCGCTCGCCGCCCATTCTTCTAACCGCGAGGTCATATGCTTCGGCGCGATTTGAGGGTAGCCCTGTTTGGGAATATAGCCCACTGTAAATTCTTGCATTCTTTTCTCTCGAACCAAGCCATCTGGATGCCCCAACAACGAATCGACCAATCGCATAAATCGCCGTAAGCAGTTTTATCCTTTCCCAGTCGGATTCTCTTCTGGTTGAAGGCGCACCCGCCTCTGTTTGCGTAGTCGGCTTCTGCGCGTCAGACGTATACTTCTTGCGACGCTTGTTGAGTTCGGTCATTTGCCTATTCTCTTGCTCGAATAGGCTACGACTCCTCTTTTTGTCGGATTTGAATGCGCGGTCCTTGAATTTATCCAAGTTCGAGATTTGGCGTTTGCGAAATTTTTCCAGATTGACCTCAGCCTGAACTTGGTCATTAACGTATTTCTTCGCAAAAGCCGCCAAGCGTTTATCAAGCTCTTCGATTTGAGCCAAAACCTTCTTGGCCCCTTCTTCGCCGAAAAGTATAACAAATCTTTCTACATCCACCTTGTACCAGCCTTTCTTTGCTCCATACGCTTCTTCGCCTCGTTCATGCTAAACTCGGCCGCCTTGTACTCGTTGTATTCTGGAACCGAAATCGATTCCACAATCATAAAAACTCCCTTTAAAGAATAATACTCAATTATTTCTCTGAGGGTTGCTTTTCCGCTTGCAATAACTCGCCCGATAATTGGGTCAACGTTAAGATAATTTTCTGAATGAAAAACTCCGTCGCGCCCATAGCGATACTCGTGAGCTTTCCACTCGAAAAAAAACCCGTGGTCAAATCGACAACCTCTCTTTCTAAAACAATGGTATCCTTCGCGGAAACGTGCTGTTTTATGAGTTCGTCGGTGTCGAGCTTTTGCCACACATTAGGCGCAACTTCTACCTCGACATATCGCATCAGCAACCTGAATAGTTCTTCATTTTCGTTGTAGTCCCCAATCTTGGGGAGCATTGTCATCGGGTACTGGTGCATTATTTTTCGCCCATCGAAAGTGTCCATAGGCAATATTCTATATCGCTTCGCACTTAGCTCGATGAGCTTATTGTCGAGTGCCTCAATCGGGGGAACTTCGCTTACGCGAAAGTTCTTACCTCCGACTTCGACTGTTTTGCGCGTTCTTTGCGTGCCTTCAATTTTTTCGGGAATTGGTTTTGTCATGGGTTAATTGAGTTGAGTGTTTTTAGAGCGGAATCGATACACCCATAAAGGTGTATGTATTGGTCGCAAAGCGACCTTCCGTAGTGGTGGAGTTCGCAACAACGCCTTCCGTTATCTGGAAGTTTGCAAACGCTATTTTGTTGCCAGTTTGCGCCTCTGTGAATACCGCCTGAACCACGTCGGGGTTGATGGGGGCATTCGGCTGTAAGAGGTTGAAGCGCACAAGAGCTTTGAGGTTCTTGTCATTCTGACCATTCGGGACTACCGATATGCGAATTGTAGTTACAACTGCCTTTTTCCACGAAATCTGGTTGGCGTTCAAGCCGACAGTTACCGTCTGAAATTCGGGAGTTGAACATTCAAAGAACGCTTGGTCGTCCGAGGATTCTGTTATTGTTATGCCCGCAGGGAAGAGCAGATTCATAATCATGAGGCTGCTTCCTGCCGCAGTAATATCGCCGTTGATAATCATATTCTAAAACCTTTTGTGTGAATGTTTATGCGGTAGTTGTGATTGCAATATTTGTGCCTTCAACCTTGCGAATTGTGTCGCAGGCCCCATAGATTAGGCGGAAGCTAAAATACTTCGTGCCGTCCGATGCGGTCGAGATTTCGTAGGTGAAGATGTAGCCCTGATTTACGATTGTATTCCACGCCATATTGTCGCCAGTGAGGGCTTCAATGGACGCCTTTTCGTCGTTGGTCAGAGTCTTGCCCGCAAGAATGCAACCATTCCTAAGGCCTTGCTCCCATACCTGATTGCAAGCCGCCGCGATTTTAGCGGAATCGGAAGCGTTGGCGTAGATTGCATTTGCTCGCATAAAGAGGCTCATAACCGAAACAATAATTTGGTCTTTGAGCCAAATTGCGTTGGCGCAAATCGTTGCGTCGGGAATAGAGCCTTGACACATACCTCTCTGCAAGAACGGGTCAATGTTTTTGCCAGTCAAGCCGAGGTAGTTAATGTTTAGCGCATCGAGTCTGCGTTTGAGTGCCAAGCTTTCAACTGCGGGCGTATCATTCGGGAAAGGCTGATACATAAAGGATATTGCCGCATGGTCTTGTGTATAGTCCACATTGGCAAGAGCCGTCATACCTTCGTAAATCTGCATTTCATTCGGAGCGGAATATTGCACCCAGCAGAAGTCAAACGGTTTGAGAGCAATCTGCAAATCCAAAAGCTCATCAAGATTTTCAGCCTGAACCATGAACATAAAATCTGCATTGCGGTCGTGGTTCCAAGAGGCGACTTCCACATAAGTGGATTCCGTCTGCGCGTCGAGGAATGTAAACGTAAAGCAGTTGTCGCTTATATCCATTATGCGGTCAACTTCTTCGGCTATTGTGTTGGTCGCGGGGTTGCCTTCGGATACGATAGGCGCGGAAGCGGCGTTAATGCCAAGCGCAACAGCGACAGTCCCAGCCGCAGGATTAAATCTTCCCTCTTCGGCAACAGTGTTGGTGATTACAAAGCGGCCTCCGTTGAGATTGCCGTTATATTCAACCGTAACGGTGTCAAATCCTTCCTCTTTCTGAATCAAGGTCTGCAACGCAGTAGCCACATCTCCAAGCGATGTCGCGCTTGAAAAGTCTACTTCTGTCAGCTCGCAAGTCCTAAGCCCAGTGTTGGGGTCAAGATATTCAAGAGTGAAGGAACCGTCGGTAATCGCCTTCAATGTGGGAAGGCTAAAACCAGTAATTCCGCTTATGAGGCTCGCGCCTATCGCGGTGCCAGTAGGAGTATAGCGAGCAAATGAAAGGAGCTTAGCCTTCGTAAGTAGCTTGCTTGCCCACTTGAAATACTTGTCTGCAAATGCGTACTCCTTCGACTGCGAGCCGAAGTACGCCCTTACGTTTGCCGCGCTTGTAAATTCAAGCACAGAACCCATAGGGGCAAGCGCATTGGTTGTTAGGACTCTGCCTATTGTCATTTTCTGAGCTACCAACGCGCCACCTGTCGCATAGCTCTGTATGTTTACATATTCACTGATTGGAATTGCCATGTTATACTCCTATTAGTTTGATGCTATTTTTGTTTTCGCTAAATGCCTTTTCTTGGTTGATTTCTTTTACGAAATTTTCCGTCACGTCAACTTCTTGACGCTCTCTCATCGTGAAGACTATTGTGAAGTTCGGGCTTCGGTCGAACCTTAGATTGTCAATCACAATGTTGGGATTGCGAACCTCGGATGTGATTAGGCATTGAAAGCCTTTCTTCGCCATTTGCTCGCGCCCAAAATCTGATTGGAACCACGTCATAACCCTATGGGCTACGTCATGGGCTGATAAAAATTCAGTTCCTGCTCCTTGCGCAAGAGGGGCTCTGCTTTTAAAAAATGTGAGAGTGCAATGGATATCTTTAATCCAAGATACAATCGCCTTGCCTGTTTGAGTTTCCTTGTCCCATTCGTATGCAGTGCTTACCCACCCATATCTGCGAGTGTCGTATAAATCCATAAACACTGTGTTGTTGGTAAGGCCCTGAAAGCTCGTTTGTCCCCATTGCTGGATTTCCCATATGGAATCGTTAATGTCGGAAATTGTGATTGCAATTTGAGGCGGAAGATTTCTAAGGAAGATTGCCTTTAAATCCTCGTCGCTTGTATTAAGCCCAAAGAGATTGTTGCCAATCGCATAGTTTGTCGGCGTGCGAACAATGAGGCCCGAATTGCGCAAGAATGTATTAACCAAATCTCTAACGTCGGCATACATCTGCATTTCGGTTTTTTCTACGTTTTGCAAGCTCATTGATAATCCCTTTCTGCCACGACCAATAAGACGTTCCAACCGTCGTACTGATACCAGTTTGCCAAGTCGCCGCAAACAATCCAATCCTTACCATAGAATGAAAATTTGTCTGGGCTTTGCTGATAGTTGATTCCAACAATGTCGGCAGGGACAAAGACGGCTTTATAGTTTTTTTCCATCTTCAATCCTAACGCCTCGTAGACATCTGTTTTTACTCTTTGCACACTGCCATTTATTTCAATAGGCTGAGCATAAGTCGGAATTTTGACGCCAACTTCGGATACTACGTTTCCCATAAACTTAGAATAGGAAATCTTCACTGGGGGAATAACACCCAGTGCAAGTCTCAATAAATTTCCCATTGCCGTCATTTTAAAATCCTCGCTTCTACGCTCTTTACAAACTGGCCAGTGTCAATAAGAGGCTTTTTTGAATGATTGCCTCTTTTCTTTCTAAGGTGAATTGTCAGCGGAGCAAGCGGCGGATTGTGAATTGATTCTATCTTTTGTACGATGTCGCCTTTTGCGTCTTCCGCGACTTTTTTTATCGCCTTAATAGAATCACCTTCGCCCGATTTGATTTCGTCGCGAATGCCGCTCGCCATCTTTTTTGCCCACTCGTTTCTCTTGCTATGGTATGTCGGGCTAAGGAATGGGCGAGGGGGTATAAATGCCTTCTCGCCTTCTTCGTCTACTGTCATGCCGCCATATTCTTGGAGATACGCAATCGATGAAAGAGACGCCCCAGTTAGATTATGAGTCTGGTCGCCCCACCAACCGACTCCGACAAGCTCGCGAGTTTCTTGCTTCGCCATATTCTCAAAGGCGGCGCGAAACTTACGACCCGCATCGGTCGTTTCTCTCTTAATTTGCACAATAGCCATGTCAAAGAACAATTACATTCGGAAAAGCCTTTGGCGTGTTCCGAACATATAAAAGGGTGCAGGAGCCTTCGCCATAAGAAGCGCATAGTACCTCTGCCCATAGGGAGTAGAGAGTATCCACGCCTTCCACGCCGTTGAGAGCGGCGGAGGCTGGAACGATAGATTAACCATATCTATCGTTGCCCCTGTTACAACGCCAGTGACAGCCATTCCCTGACTGTCGGCTGTTTTGCTATAAATAGTAATCAGGTGCGCGACCATTAGCTCTATCGCCAACTTTCGGCACCTGTTTCTTACTATGCCGCAATTTCTATCGGATATATAACAAGTAGCTTGGAGTAGAAATTGCTCCACAAGGTTATTGGGATACTTTTCCGAATCCTTAAATTCGGGAAAGTCATTCCTAAAATCCTCAACGGTAATCTCTATGTATTCTCCAAACTCCATGTTATTTAATCCGTATAAACGCCTTCTTCGGTTGAATTAAGCTTTTCTTTTCTGAAAACCTTCGGTCTTTTTGCGACCGCCTCTTTAAACTTCTCCTTACGGATAGGCAAGCCTTGCTCGCCTTCCACTGGAACAACGTCTCCCACAAGGTCATCGGCGGCAGTTTTCATTGCGCTTCCGTCCTTCGGGTTCATATCTTTGAGCACCTTCTCTTTGTCGGATTTGTTAGACACTACCTTGATGTGCCCCTCTTTCACGAAGGTTTGCCAACGTGCAGTTTTGGATACCCAATCGTAGGTGTCTGCGTCAAGTTCGACGAGGATGCCCTGAGGGGTAATGATACCGCTTTGGGCGCGGTTTGCACCGCCGCCAAGCTCAAACTCCGCCCCAGCAATAGGTTCGTTGCGAACATCAGTTATGCCATTGGGCCTCTTGATTTCGTACCTTTTGAAGAGGCGGAACTTTTGAGGATTTGTGATTGTGTGTAGAATTGTTACAGTGTTTTTTGCCATAGTGGGTTAATTTAAAGAGTTAAGGTTTTGTTAGATGCCAGAAGCCCGAACAACGGCGAGAGGACGCTTGCAGATTACGCCCGCAGTAGCGTGCGAATAGAGTTCCTTTTTGCCGTGAGTTCTCTGCTCAAAGCCTACCAAGAACATCTTCTGCTGAATAATCTGTTCAAAGGTACGAATGCCCTTGATGTCTTCCGCGAAGATGTAGATGACGTTTTCGCCGCCGTTAGCACCGTCAAGCTTCGCATCATAGATGATGTCAAAATTCTTGTAGGTGTCAGACAGCCACTTGATGATAGAGATACCGAACTGAGTTGTGTTGTTGAGGGTCTGCGCGACAGCGTTGGACATTACAATCTTGAACTTCTGGGTGTTCGGATTGAAGTGACCTTTGAGCTGGGTCTGCAAGAGGCCAATCAAGTAACGGAAGTCAGCTTGGATTTCTTCCCAAGATTTGTCTTCAAACTTCGTGCTGGTGCTGCCCGCATTCTGCGGGAGTGTTTCGTAGGAAGCCAAACCGATTTCGTTCAGGAAGCCGTAAGTCGGCTCAGTCGAGGGGATTGACGGAGCCCAACCGAAGTGACCAATCTCGTCTTGGTTGATGTTAAAGAGTTCGGCGATAGCCCTCTGCAAGTCTGCGCGATAGGGAATGCGAGCCTTAGCGAGCTGAGCTTCCGCAAGAGCTGTCGGCAAGAGAGCCTTCTGGAAGCGTACAACTGAACGATAGTCGTAGTTGTAGCTCATGCCAACGAGGTCTTCGTCTGTCAAGTCGCCATAGAGGGAAGCCTGACCGAGAATTTCGTTCCAACGCAGAACGTACTTCGTATCAGCCCAAGTGCCCGCGATAGTTTCGCCCATGATTTGGTCTATAAGGGTTGCGGTGTAGAGAGTGTCTACGGCCTGCGGGTCCCAATACTGGGTGAACTGCTGCGGAACGGTGATAGAAGCGGTCGTCTGCAAGGCAGGGTCCATATCCATGCCAATAGAACGGCAGACGTGTTCTACGACGTCCTTATCGGAAGTGTTGATACCCATACCGACGGCGTAAAGACCTTCGGGTGTCGCTTCGTCCAAAGCAAAACCCTTGACTTTGCCCGCGTCGAATCTGAATCTCGTTTCAGTGTCGTTTGTTTTAAGAATCATATTTTAGTTCCTCCTTTTTATGCGCTGGTGGTGACGTTTTCGAGGTACGGAATGAAGACAACGCAGGGAGTGCCCGCTTCGCCGCCAATGAATACCGTCGCGCCATTGATTTGAGTTTTGCCTTCGGTTGCCGTGCCAGTGCCGAGCGCGCCAGTCGTATTGTCGAAATAGACCGCCTGACCTCTGGAAGCAGTTGTGGTGAAGTAAACCCAAATGTAACCGCCACGACCGACGTGAGCCGAGATTCCAGCAGGAATCGAAAGCTGCGGGTTGAGGTTGTTAAACATTACATAGTTTTTAGGTTCGGTAAGAATGCCTGCGAAAAGACCAGTGCCGCCCTGCTTAACCTTGCTGGGGTCCACTGTGTCAAACGTTACAGCATTGCCAACCGTGATTGTAGAACCCGAAGTGAAGGTGTGCTGAGTTTTAAGCTGAGTAGAATAAAACTCACCTACCATTCCGCCAGCGGGCTTGTTATTGATTGCACTTTGCATAGTGATTATTCCTTTCTTACTTGTTCAATGAGCTGAGGAAGGAAGCCGTTTTAGCGTTTCCATCTTCTGCCGAATCCGTGGCGAATGTATACGTTGCGGATGTCTTTGCCACACCATCAAGATAGCTTTCTGCGCGAACAACAGCGTTATCAGAGGGAAGCTTTGCCTTCTTGCAAATTTCCGCCGCGAGCGCGTTGGGGTCGTCGTATTCGTCATAGGCAATCGAGCCGCCAAAAACGGGCTTTGCTTTTGCCGCAAGCTCTTTGGTTGCTTTCAGGTTTGCCTTGAACTGGGAAAGTACTCTTGCCGCGATTTCGGCTTCGTCTGCCGCTTGGCTCTTGGCTTTGTCCTCTTTTTCTTCCTTGTCGTCTTTCTTGGATTCATCCTCGTCTTTGCCCTTTTCTTTTTCTTCGGGCTTCTTCTCTTCGGATTCGTCCTTGACTTCCTTCTTGTCTTCCTTCTCTTCGTCTTCGCCCTTGCCTTTGGACTTGTCGTCTTCTTTTTCTTCGGACCCGTCCTTAGCCTTGGTTACGAAGCCAACTTTGGAATCCTTATCCTTCTTGACTTCCGTTTCAGATTCGTCGGTGCTTCTCTTGTACTTGTTCGCATCAATCCATTCACGGGACTCGGGGAACTTTTCATAGAGCTTTTCGACAGAAACAAATTCGTCTTTTGCTTCCGACTTTGCTTCCTTTTCGTCTTTGCCTTTTGCCATATTTTCTCCTTGTTGAGTTATATTTGATGTTTCAAAATCCACGGAATCCATAGCAAAGCTATGACCCTCCGTCATATCGTTTTGGTCGAGGGCAACCGAGCTGCCCATACGACCACGAGGAACGAGGGCGAGATGATTTCCAACCAAATTTTTTTGGACAAAATCGTAGGGTATGCCATTCCATACGCCTTTTTTGTATTCGTAGTCGCAGGAATATCCGAGGGACAACCCCTTTAATCCTTCTTCGATTTTGCGCTTCAATTCTTCCGAGAAAACCTTTACGCTTCCCAAGAGTTTGTTTATCAGGAATTTGGTTTTGAACACAACGCCTTGCGCAGGTTTCTCGTCGTACTTTTTATCAAAAATTGGGCTATCGCCAACGGATGTGTGCTTTTCAAAAAAGGGCAATGCCTCAAAGGTGGGAGCGGCCTTTTCCAGCTCTTCCTTTGGTCTATACACATTATATAGCTTATTGGGGTCTAAATGCAAATGCGGTAAATTGATGCTCGAACCGCGATACTGGAACACGCCTTCTAATGAAAGCGGTACATCTTCCCAAAGCCAGAAACTATTCTCGTCAACTTTTTTACTCATTTCGCGTGCTGTTTTTACGAAAAGAAATAAATTTGTTGCGGAAATTCTCTCTTTTACAAACTAAGCAGAAATACAATCTTTCGATTGTGTCAATATATTTTTTAAAAAATTTTGAAAAAAATGTTCCGCATGGAACAATTTGGACGACCGATGGAGCCGAATACCCTCCACACCTTCCCAAGCTTTCGATGTTCTTTCGATTTGGGCTGTACTTGCTTATGCTTCTCGCTTATACGACGGTCGGTAAATTGAAGGTGCGGATATTTAACGTCGCCGCACCATCGACCAGAACAGCTTGTGCGAGCCATCCGACACCTGAAACTTCCTCATGATGCGCACACAGACAGGAAGCCAAGCAACTTGCAGGGAAACCTCACTAATAACTCTCTTCTTGGCTGATAGATATAGATTATGTCTTGTCCCTGTTCCGTTCCACATGGGTTGAGGGGACCTGCAAGCATTATAGCAAGGTTTCAAATTGTAAGGCTACTCATACTATTGGGAAAACGAATACAGTACATATACTCTCGCGTGCCGTGTGAAACCCATTCTTCAAAAACCCAAATGTATTTTCGCCTAAAAATTCAAAGAGCAGTTGTACGAAAAAATCGTACAGTTGAAAGGGTAGGGCGGCCTTAATGAACCGATTTCCCCTCCTCTCATGCCCTACTATCGCAACAAATTTGCAAAATGCAAGATTTTTTTTGATTTTTTCAAAAAAAAGAAGAGCGGCACTGGAAAACCAATGCCGCCCCGCAATCTCGAATCCCGCAACGAATCGCGACTGCTAAATTATTCTTTGCCCATAATTACTGGTTGCATAATGCACTTGCATTGCGGAAGCTGGCTTGGGAAGCCCCTTTCGCCAGTCTTTGGGTCTATCACAGGGGGATTTGCTATATCGAAAATCTGCCCATTCAAAACATCTCTATGGAAGGGCCTCGGCTCTGCGCTTCGATAAGTATAAACCCACTTAAATTTTGTGAGGCCCACCTCTGCCATATTGCGCATTGTCAAGGCTTGGTATGCTTTGCGCGTTTGGTCGGCGGCAATGAGTTGGCTTCGATTAAAGGCCTTGCGGCTTAAATCCACCACCTCTTTTTTGAGCTGTCCGAGGTCGCCCTTCATAATGTTTTGCATTACGCTTTGCGTGACCTTTGTCAGATAGTCTGCGGCGATATTCTTCATGTACTGAATGTTTTGGAATAGGCTCGCTTGGACTGCCTCGCGCATTGTGGGCGATAAATAGCGCAAAGGTTTTTGGGCCTTCGCTATGTCGACCTTTTGAGAGAATGCGTCATCTGCCACAAGTGCCAATAAAAGCAAGATTAGCTCTTTGGAATCCTTGTCTTTCGCGTCTTCGGGGTTGATGCTTCGTATTGATTCCTTTATGGCGAGATTGCTTGCCCTCAGTTGGTCGGCGGCCATTCGCAATGCAATCTTTTTGCCCGCGCTCGCAACCTTTGAGTCATACTTTTGGCGCACCGCGTTTAGACTTGCATTGATAGAGTAGGGCGATTCGTCCATAGTGACCAATTCGGGCATCTTGGGATTGTAGGTGTCCAGAAAGCCCTTGACCGCTCTCACCGTATCGGCGATTAGCTCGTTTACGAGGTCGCCGATTTCGCGCTTGTAGCGTTTTTCGAGCCCCGCATTGTATTGCAGGGGTCTAAGCTCGATAACGTTCTTACTCATTCTCTTCTTCTAAGTCTTCCTTTGATTTTCCCCTCAGACCGCCCTGCTTTTCTTTGGGTTCGGGGATTCCCTTGTTATTTTTTTCTGTTCCATAAAGAGAGTTGAATGTCTCTTCGTCGATTTCGGGAACATCTTCTGGGTCGATATCCGAGAAGCCCATGTAGGGGTCTTCCGCCAGCTTGCGACGCTCTTCTTCCTGTGTCGTGACTTGGCTCGCCAACCTGTGCGTCATTGTGGTGCTATCCTTGTAGCGGATTTCGGCCTTTTCGCTTTCGGTCGGAGTGTCAGTCGGATTGAATACGACAGTCAGTTCCATTTCGCGCCCATAGTCGGATTTTGTCATAAGCCTGTTGTGGAAATCCAAAATCGGAACGTAATCGGTTTCTTGTTCGCGCTTCAAGCTCTGCTTGTAGTCTTTTTCTTCGTACTCGCCAGTGGAGTTGAAGCCTTTGAGCGCGGTTTTGAGGAGTTTCGGAACAGGCATACTTGCGATAGCCGATACTCTCTGGAACAGCGCGTTTACGATTTCTTCAAGACCTGTCAGCGTGGTTTCAATTTGCTTGATGTCATAGCCAAGCTCCTTGATTGCCACTGCGAAGTTGTCTCGCAATTCCGAGAATGCGACGAGCTTTGCTTTTACCTCTTCGGGGTTTGCCATATAATTGGCGATTTCAGCGTCCATTATTAGGGTGCGCTTGGTGAGCAATAGCAAAATCAATTCATTGAGGGCCTTTTCGTAGGCGTACACAGCTTCGTAAATCTGCTGGGTCAGGGGAATGCCGCCAAAATAATATGTCGGCTTTAATACGTCGGGGACAGGCGAGTTTATGAGCTTGATGCACCAAGAGCGGTGAATTTTCTTCATATGGTCTTTGCCGCCCACCACATACCAAGTCGGCTCGTAGAAGTGGCGAGAGCTTGCGTCCAAGAGGCTTTTCTCGTCGAAATCGTAAGTTAGCCAGAAAGGTTCCACTACTGTCATTCCAGTATAGTCGCCTTTCTTTACGGCGTCGATGTCGAACTCGACCTCCATATTCATATTGCTTTTAAACGTGGGAACCACAAGCGAATAGCCGAATACGCGCTTATTGATTGCTGCGCGGACGCAAATATCTTTGATTTTGTATTCCTTTTGGGACCTCGCCAAAAGCTCTGCGAGCAATTCCTTGTCTTTTTTCTTCCCGCCTTTTTCGCCTGATTCGGGCCTTGTAAATGACAGCTTGTAGCCGTTCGCCATCGCGTCCTGCGGCGGAATCGAGCAAGCCTTGTCGATAAAGGGATTCTGTTTTAGGATTGCGCAGTTCTGCCATCCAATAAAAGTCTGGCTAAACTTGGAAATGATTTCGTAGGACAGGTTGGGCTTGAATTGCGCGTCCATAAAGCTAAAAGACTCGCAGGAGTCCTTCGCTATCGAGCGACCACCCTTTGATTCTTTGACGGGCACCAAATCCCTATGGGTGCGCTGGAACATTTTCTTCTCAATCCCCGCGACTTTTTCAATCTTCGTTGCGTTGACCGCCTTGATTATGTTTTGGAACGCCACTGTCTGGTCGAGGAGCACTTTCTGGTGAGGGGGGAGGGCAATTTCTTTTAGCTCTTCCTTTGCCTTCTCCATTGCCTCTTCATACGACATTTTCTTTGCCGTTGGTCGGATTACTCTCGCGATGGGCTCACTTGCTGCGGGCTTTTTGCCTACAAGCTTGTCCATAATCGCATCCTTCTTTTTGGTGTCTATTTTCTTTGTAGATTTTTTTGCCGTGGGAGCTTTTTTCTCTGTCTTTTTTGTCGTGCCCTTTTTCATTGCCTGTCCTTGTTTAGAAGAAACCTCTGCGCACATAGGCCTCTTCGATTGCTATCGCTATCATATCCATAATGTCGTCGTGCTTATGGGTCATGTCTCGTGAAATTTGCACCGCCTCCGCTATGACTTCGCGTGAGATTGGGTGGCCTGCGTTAATGGGCAAGAGTATGTTTCCGCTTTCGATTTGAGGTATTGCATCGCTCAATCTCATCATTTTGTCAATATTTTTCGTCTTATGGGGCAAAACAGGCAATCCGTCAAGCCTTCTTAGGTCTTGGATAAGCTGCATACCAGACGCCTTGTCTTCGATGTAGATTGCGCTGGGCCTCCTTATAGTTGGGTTATTAGCCCATTTATTCCACAGGTTTATCATTGTCCCCCTGAGCAACGTCGCGTCAATCTTTTTATGCACAAGGTCCAAGAGATGCAATTTTTTGTCCTGCGTCAAGCCCCACACGCCGATTGCGGTGTAGTCGGAGTACTCTGTGGTTTTGAATGCGGTGTCGGCGGAAATAAAAACGCGATTGTAAGGGTAGGGGGTGGTCATTGGATTGTGAGAATAGAACCCGAACCACTCTTCCTTAATCATTTCGCCGCCGAAGGGGATAGGCTTTTGCATATAGTTTGCCGCAAAGCCAAAGGGGTCTTGGACGCGCATCTTTTTAAGACTCGCGATGGGGTATTGCTCTTCCCAAAAGCTCTTTTCCTCGCCATTTTCGTCGATTTCTATCGCGGGGAACTCGATAAATCGCCAATCGTCCGCTTCGTTTTCTTTGATGTAGCCAATCAAATCGTCCTGCGCGACCCTCTGCATAATTGCCACCATAGGCGTTTTCGCGAGGTTATTTCGGCGCGTCTTAATGGACGCCTTGTAAAGCTCGATGCTGTTTTTCTTTTCGACGTCGCTATTCGCAAATTTCGGGTTAATAAAGTCGTCCATTACGATGAATCCGCCGAATCCAGAGCCTCTTATGCCCGCGCCGAACCCTACAATCGTGCCCTGCGCTGGCGGGGCCCTGAATAAGCCACCTTCCTTGATTTTCCACATATCCTTCGCGGCGGTGTCTTTACTTATCTCTACGCCAAAAAGCCTCTTGTAGTACTTGTTGCGCATTATTTCCATAATCTCGCCCGAAAACTTATTCGTCAGGCTCTCTGCATACGATGTCGCAATGAAATTACACATCTTGTTTATTGCGTATGCCCAAGTAATTGCATACTGCGTAATCGTAGATTTTCCAGTTCTTGGGCTAATGCAAATCGCCAGATTCTGCTTTTCATTCCTTCCAAGCACCAAATCCTCAAATGCCTCAATAATCACATCGTGGAACGGCTCAAACCTAAACTCGGTCCTATGAATCGCCAAATGGAAAAACCTAATGAACGCTTTAAGCGACGAAATCAACACCGCCCGAGTCTCCTCTGGGAAATTTAGCATTTCATCCAAATCAAGCTCGCTCTCCTCGTCGTATTTCTTCTGCTTTTGGAGCTTCTTGCTCTTGCTTTCAAGGCTATCCAATAAGGTCACTTCGCCATCCTCCTAATCTTTTCCAACAAAATCCACCAGTAGTTCAAGACGTCCGCCACTTTCCTCTCGCCTCCGTATTTCTTCAAGCAATCAGAATGCGCCTTCTCTATCAAGAGGGCTATCACTTTTAGCTCCTCTCTCGAAAGAGTCTCTTCTGTCTTACCTCTACCCATTCGATTCTAACGCCTTATTCTCCACTACTTCCGCCTTTACCTCTATTGCCTTCGCGGCCTTATCCTCGTTCGCGCCGCCCAAAAGCATCTCCCTTATCTCCAACGCCTTCTTCACATTCATCTGGTGGTCGTGCGTCACATTCCCATTCACATTGACATCAACGGTCTTCCCAAAATCCGTCCTGTCTATCCTCTCCTTGTACCACTTGCTCGTATCCAAATCCTTACCATCTACTATCGCCGCCGCTATATTCTCGCTCGCCGCCGCCTCGACAAACCCCTTCCACATCTCTACCTGCTCCCGCAGCTTTGTGTACTTCCTAAACAATTTATCCATCTTCGTGCGCCTAATGTTGCAATACGACATCGCCGCCTGTATGCTCATCCTCCTTTTAAACGCATATTCCAACTTCCGATACAAGTCTGCCGTCAAATACACATAGTGCTTCCCCTGCGCTCGCTCCAATTCAGCGACCTCCTCGTCTATGGCCTCAAATACCTCCTTGTCCCCATCCTCCATCTCCGCGTAATACGCATTCTTCATTCGCGCCTCGTACTCCTCCGCGCCAAACTTATTCGTCCATACCCTCGGTGCTTTATCGCTCTTCTTTTTTATCATAATACCTTCTCTAATCGCACTTAAAATATCTTTGTCAACACTTTTTACACACACTCGCATATTTTTTACCTCCCCCAAAAGACTTATTGCTATCAATAACTCGCCTTTTTCAGCCTATCCCCAAAACCCCCAATTTCCACCCAATTTTTACCTCAACCTTACATCATGTTGTCATCATGTCATTTTTACAAATACCACCCCTCTTGACCACCCTTTTCCTACCCACAAAAATACCAAAATCATCGTGATTTTTACCCAAAATACCTCTATTTGTCTATATCGAAGCTTACCCTTGCTAACCCTTAGGGTATTCTACCTAACCCTTAGGGTATTCAAGGGTTCCTCTACACTACTCTTCACTACCGTTCATCGTAGTGTAGTAAAAAAAACAAAAATTATCATTTTTGTTCAAAAAAGGGTTTTTGCTGAAAAATTCAAAACTCAAAAATTTGCCCTACAATCGATTTTTACCCCCTAATGGCTATCTACATATACCTTAACCCACAAAAACGCGCTGTACCCCCAAAAGAATGCTTTTTTGCCCATATCAAATTTTTTGCCATACCCCCTACTATGCGACCCAAACATTTTTATATTGCGCGGCAAGTATACTCATAAGGCTTTTTCCGAAAAAATACCGAAAAAAGCTATACCCCCCCCTGCAAAAGTTTAAGTTGCAAAAACGCAAAGGGGCGCAAAAA
>ULSO01089201.1_pt1 | contig 44907 bp, 28 predicted proteins | sample 1956701 | NCBI WGS metagenome assembly ULSO01 (sample SAMEA4835708, study PRJEB28245) | human gut metagenome | biome: gut microbiome; material: fecal sample | place: Denmark | collected 2008 | reverse complement strand
AAAATTTATTTAAATCTAATAATTGTAATAAAATAAATAAAATAGATGAATCATTAAAAACTAGTTTAAGAAGAAAAAATGGATGTTTTTTAAGTGAAGATAAAAAATATATTTATTTTCAAATTAAATCAATTAAAACATTTAATTATTCTGGATTAGTATACAATTTTACATGTGATACTCATAAATATTTATCTCATCATTTTACCAATTGTAATTGCGATACTTATGATGACGATAAGGTTGTTGATACTATTTCTTTAGGGTCTATATTTATAATGGATAGTTGGACTAGAAGAATAGTAGCGGAATACACTGGAAGAAGATTAACGAAAGATTTTTATGAAATAACTAGAAGATTGACCATGTATTATAATGCTGTAAATAATTATGAGCAAAATAAAAAAGGTTTGTTTAGTTATTATGAAAAAGTAAAGTCATTATATCTTTTAGCTGAAACACCTAAGTCATTAAAAGATGAAGCAGGCTCCTCTATCATTAGAACTGGAAACAGAAAATACGGGACAACCACAACAACAGCTGTAATTAATTATGGCATTAATTTAATATTAAATTGGCTTCTAGAAGAAGCTTATGGAGAAGACGCAAATATATCTAATGTATTTAAAATAAAGTCTAAAGGACTATTAGAAGAACTTATTAAATATAATCCAAAACATGGAAACTATGACCGTATATTTGCATTAATTATGTTATTGATCTTAGTAGAAGATAGACATAGAATTATAGATGAACAAATAAATAATATGAAAAGCCCCAAACAATCAGTAGAGCAAGATGAGTTCTTTAGTAGAAATTATGATCGAAAATACAAGTCAATGGGAATACGTTTTTAGGTATTCTACTATAGAAAGCCCCACAAAATTTTTCAAAACACTTGACTTGTATTATTTTTTTTCGTATATTTGCAAAAAATAAATAAAATTACTAGATGTTTAACGTAAATTTACCCGAACAAGCCATTCCTTTTAATAAAAAGGATAAAGAATGGAGAATACAGTGTGTAAATGCGTGTGATAGTAGGAATAGATGGAATTCTAGAGATACTAGAACATTCTTTAGAACGAAATTGATCTGCACGAATCTAATCAATAATATGCTTGATTATGAAGATTTGATGGGGAGTCTTAATCCTAATCAATTAGATGCAGATTTTATTCCTGAAAAAATACAACATCATCCTATAATAAACTCTAAGCTTAATACATTAATTGGTGAAGAAATAGCAAGACGAGCTGATTATATGGCTATAGTAACTAGTCCTGATGCTATTTCGCAAAAAGAAGAAGAATTGAAATCCGAATTAAATAAAGAACTTCAAAATTTAGTTCAGGATAGTTCTATTCCAGATGATCAATTAAGAGAAAGATTAGAAAAAATTCAAAAGAAATATAATTATTCTTGGCAAGATAGAAGAGAAATAAGAGTTAATAGAATTCTTAATAACTATTCTAAAAAATACAATTTTAATAATTTATTTACTGAAGGATTTAGACATGCTTTAATTATGGGTGAAGAGATTTATAATCTCGACATTGATAATGGAGAGCCTAAAATAGAAATAATTAATCCTTTGTATGTATATACTTTTAGAAGTGGAATGTCTTCTAGAATAGAAGATTCTGATGTGATCTGTATAGATGAATATTGGAATCCTAGTAGAATTATAGATACATATTACGAAGATCTTTCAGAAGAAGAAATCAAAAGAATAACACAGCCTTTTTCCGCAACAGCAGGAGGTCAATCATATGACCAAGAATACGCAAATGTAATGAGTATTACTCAATCTGATATGGATTATCTATTGAGATCTCAAGATTTTGTAGGAAGTCCTTATATATCATCTTATGATGCTAATGGTAATATAAGAGTGTTAAGGGCTTTTTGGCGTTCTTTAAAAGAAGTTAAAAAGGTTAAATATTTCGATGAATATGGTGATGTTCAGTATAAGATTATGAGCGCTGAATACATACCGGATACAAAAGCTGGAGAAACCTACGAATCTTTATGGGTTAATGAATGGTGGGAAGGCACCAAAATAATGAATGATATATTCGTTAGAATGAGGCCTAAACCAGTACAATATAATAGTATTAATAATCCATCTATTTGTCATCCAGGTATTATTGGACGTGTATATAATATACAGAACACAAGAGCTGTATCATTAGTTGAAATGCTTAAGCCATTCCAATATATGTATGATGTTGTTTGGTATAGACTAAACAAATTAATTGCAAAGAATATTGGTAAGGTAGCATTAATAGATATCAATACAAAACCTGAATCATGGACTGTTGACAAGTGGATGTATTACCTCAACGACACTAACATTATGTTCACTAATGGATTTAATGAAAATAAAAAAGGTGATCGCACAGGGGCATTAGCTGGTCAATTAGAAACAGGTCGTGTCATAGACATGGAACTTGGGGGCATGATTCAACAATGCATAAACTTATTAGAATATATTAAAAGTGAAATAGCTGATCTTTCAGGTATTACTAAACAAAGAGAAGGACAAATTAATAGTAGAGAAACAGTAGGGGGAGTAGAAAGAGCAATATCTCAATCTTCTTTCAATACAGAGCTTTATTACGCAACTCATGAACTTTGTATAAAGGATGTATTAACGGGATTCCTAGAAACAGCTAAATTAGCTTTTAAAGGCAATAAAATAATGGCTCAATACATTTTAGATGATGGAGAAATTCAGTTATTTGAAATAGATGGAGACGAATTTGCCGAAGCCGATTATGGAATACAAGTAATTAATTCTAATAAGATATTAAAGATTAATCAAAGAATAGAACAATTAGCAGAAGCATCTATCCAAAACGGCGGTTCAATATCAACTTATATTGACGTTCTTCTTTCAGATAGTATAGCAGATAAAATTAACAAATTAGAAGCTGCAGAAGAGATGCAAAGAAGAATGGCTCAAGAAGCTCAGGAACAAGAGACTCAGCGTATAATGGCTCAGATTGAAGCTAATCAAAGAATAGCGGAAACAGAGCTTGAATTAAAGAAATTGAGCATTGAGATGGAAAAATACAAGAATGATAATGACAACGATACTAAATTACAAATAGCCGGTAAAGATAGCGATATTAGAAAAGAGGATATTAACGTTAAAAAAGAAAGTGTTAAAGCAAAAATGTATGACACTAATATGAAACGAGAAATAGCCAGATTATCTGCTAATAAAATAAAAGATAATTCTAAAAAATAAAAATATTAATATTTAAACAAATATGGATTTTGACACTAAAATAGAAGATGTAGATATTAATGCTCTATTAGATACAGTTGATACAACTAATGTAATAGACAATAATTCTACACCTCCTGATGCAAACGACGATTCGAATATCGATGACGACCCTGAAGATCAGGATCAAGACGACAATAAAGAAGGAGACGATTCTGATGATGGCGAAGAATTATCAGACGAAGAACTTCTTTTCAATCAGTTTGCTAATGAATTGTATAAAAAAGGAATCTTAGATTCTTATGAAAATATTAAGTCCGAAGATGATTTGTATGAAGCATTTCAAGAATCGATAAGGGCTAATGAATTCAAAGATTTAACAGAACAACAAAAAATCGTATTAGAAGCTTTTAGAAACGGAATTCCAGAAGAAGATATTATTCTTAATCAAAAAGAGATTGCTGATTATTCAAGTATTTCAATAGAAGATATTGAAACAAAATCATCTTTAAGAGAAAATATCCTGACAAAATTCTACCTTTCTAAAGGAATGGACGAAAAAGAAGCTAAAGATTTGGCTTCTGTAATTAACGATTCTAGTACAGCTATAGAAAAGACAACGGATGCGTTGAATAAACTGAAAGAAGAAGCTGCAACATATCTTGAAAGACAGAAAGAAGAGAACGAAAGATTACAGCAAGAACAAATCAAAGAAATGCAAAAGACTATTGAAAGTATTCAGGGAAAAATTAAGTCTATTGAAAAAATAGATAATATGAAAATTTCTGAAGGAGTAAGAAATAGAGCTTTTGAAGCACTTACTAAACCAGTTGGCGTAGATGACTATGGCAACCAATATAATAAGATTGCTAAGGATAGAATGGAGGATCCTATTGATTTTGAAGCAAGGGTTGCTTTATTCTATGAATTGACAAATGGTTTTAGGGATTTTAAAAATATTTCTAAAACAATTCAAACAAAAGAAGCTACAAAACTTGGCGACATTCTAAAAAAGAAAGGAGCATCTAAAAACGAAGATAAAGATTTTAGTTTTCTAGATAGAATATAAAAACAAATAACACAAATAAACATTTATTTAAAAAATGGCATTAATAGGAACACCTTCAATGGTAATGCGTGAAGCGAAATCGTGGTCTGGTTTTACAGATAAAAACTATTTCGGTAACGTATTTGGGAGCAGACCTCAATTACTGACTCCTATTTTCACTAAAATTTTGTCTCAGTCTGGATATCAGAATCTTGATACCTATCTGAGTCAATTTCCAACAATTAAGAAAGAGACTACTGATGATTTCTACTGGAACCTAATTGGTACTAGCACTCGAAATATTCCGCTTGTAGAAGCGAGATATAAAGGTGATGTTGTAAAAGCTGATGATGAAAACGTAGGCGCAAACTGGAGTGAGTTTGAGCTTGTTTTCGGTGAAAAGTATTTCTCTGACACCTATGTTATCGTAGGTGAAAAGAATGAGCAATATCCATTGCAAATTCTTGCTGAACCTCGTCAGGAGGGAATGAACTTTGTTTACTCAGTTAAGCTATTTGGTAATATACCGCAAGGCATGCCTGGAGCTGAACTTGTAGCAGGAAAGTTGTTCTCTAAAGATTATTCTCCTGTTGAGGAAGCCATGTCTATCAAAGGCGGTGATATTAGCTACACATCCAGCACTTCAATGCGTAATAGCTTTACGCATATCCGTCAGACTATTAAAGTTCCCGGTAATGCTGCTGACTTTAAGGTAGCTTATGATATCCAGATTCCTATCACTGATATGACTGGCACTGAAGTTAAGACATTCAATACATGGATGGGCTTGGTAGAATGGAAAGCTAACGTAGAATTCCAGCAAATGAAGGCTAAAGCATTGCTGTTTGGTAGAACAAATCGCGATGATAAAGGTCGCTTCCACAATCTTGGAAAGAGCAATTATGAAATTAAGGCTGGTTCTGGTATTCGTGAACAGATGTCTGTATCTAACATGTTTGCTATGAACAAGTTCTCTCTGAGAATGTTGGAAGACTTGCTGATGGCTATGGTAGCTGGTCGTATGGGATTCCCTGAACGTAAATTTATTTTGAATACAGGTGAATTTGGAGCTATTGACTTCAACCGTGAAGTTGCTGCCGCTGCTACATATTGGAGAGATTTGACTCCGTTCAACCCTCCCGTATATGCTAAGACTCAGTCTGAACTGCATCAGAACGCTATGAAAGCTGGTGTTCAGTTCACTGAATGGCTTGGACCTAACAATATTCATCTGACTTTGAACGTCGATCCTATGTATGATGATCGTGAGAGAAATAAGATTTATATGTCTGATGGTTCTCTTGCTGAATCTCATCGTATGGATATTCTTTATATAGGCGACAAGACAGATCCTAATATTCAGAAAGTACAAGGTGGTAATTGGGAAGATCTAGTTATGTATCGCTTCGGTTTCCGTAATCCGTTTACTGGGGCTATTAACAACCAGAATGCTGGTCAGGATGAAGACTCTGCAACGTTCTCTCGTATGACGAACTTCGCTGCTGTAGTTAAAGATCCTTCTAGAACAGCTACTCTTATTCCTTCTATACTACTGTAATAAAAATATAAAATAATGAGTGATACTAAATTTGAATTACCTAAAAGTAAGGTTACTGTAAAATTTTTATTTAAAGAAATTCCTGGTATTGATAAAGACCATGTATTATATGGAGGCAAGTTGGATGGTACAATGGATAGATTATGTGCGAAGATGTCTCCGCATGATATTCAATCTGTTGTATCTCCATTTGACTCTCAAGAAGAAAGAGAAGCTCTTGAAAAGATGTTGAATCTTGAAGAAGGCGGTCTTTCAGAGCATGAAAATGAATTTTGGGATAGATGTTATGTAATGCTTAAAAAAGCTGATGTAACACTAGATTTGGCTCAGCCAATGGACTATATTAGATACAAAATTCTTCTTCAATATCCAGATCTGGTTGCCCCCTCATATAAGGGACGCAATCGTGTAGCTAGTATTAAATATTACATGGTTCGTGAAGACGAAATTAATATAGAGAGATCTAAAGAGGCCGATGTGAAAGCGGAAGCTTATGCTAAATACTATCAAATATCTCAAGAAAAAGAAGATATGCTTGATGTATTACTGGCAATCAATAAAAAGATTACTCTTAATTCATGTAAAACAGAATGGCTTAAGACAACTCTTATGGAAATGGTTGAATCCAATCCTAAGAATTTCCTTGATATTGTAAAAGATAAAGATTTTAAATATAAAGCATTACTTGGCGCATTAGTGAACAATGGTCTTGTAGTTCTTAAACATGGTCTATATATTACTATTGACGGGATAGCGCTTGCCGCTGACAATGAACAAGCCACATATGAAAATGCTATAAATTTCTTAAAGGATAAGAAAAACCAACCAGTAGTCCTTCCTTTAAAAGATAGATTACAAACTCTTAATAACAGAAAATAATGGATGAATTTAATTTCCTAGAAATCTTTGAGTTGTTATATTCTCAAAATGCAAATAACGCTCCTGGTCTTGAACAAGAGGAAATACAAATTTTCTTAGATCAAGCTCAAATAAAGGTCTGGGAAATGTTTGTTACGGCTTTTGACGGAAATGAAAAGGCTAGATTAGTTTTAGATAAGCTAATTAACAAAAGTGACAATATACTTATCGACAACATGACTTTACAACAATATTTGATTAGTTCATCTAGAGTTGTTTCTGATGTTAATGATAAAGTAAATGTATTTCCAATAGATCCGTATGAACCTGTTAAAGATAAAAATATAGTTTATGAAACAGTTACTGTTGTTTTCACACCAGTAAGTGGAAAAGAAATTAAAAGAGTTATTAATGTAATACCAGTTAATTTTGACTACAAATATCAATTTTTAAAATTAAATCCATTTAGAATTCCAGATACTAGATTTGCTTATAGATGTAAAGATGAATTATTTGTAAATAATTCGTATGAAAAACTTACAAAAGACATGTCTTCTAACATAAAAATAATATATGAGTGGTCTTTCGTAGATCTTCCATCTAGTATTGATCTGGAAAACAACACTTGTGATTTAGATAAAACAGTTTGGTATAATATAGTAGAAACTGCTGTTACAATAGCTCAACAAACAATGTTAACAAGACAAACAAATAATTAAAAATAATAATGGATATTAGTAAAAACACAACAAGAACATATGTTGTAACTAGTCTTCCTGCAACTGCACCTGAGTCAGCTGATACTTTAACAGCTGGACAGGGATATGTATTTAATACTGAAGGTGGAAAGACTGCTGATCCAAAAGGTGGTTATATCGTTTATAAGATCGGAGATTCAACTCTTACTTCTAACGTTATAAGACCTGAATGGGTTAAAGAAGCAACATATAAGAAGTATGTAGTTCCGGTTAATCAAGTAGATACTTTAACTGTAGTTATTCCAAATTCTGCGGCTAATGCTGCAGCTGGAGATTACTTCTCGTTTATAGTAATGCAGAATCCTGGATCTGTTCCTTCATCTGTAAATGCTGTATTCCCAATGGCTGCTTATACGGCAGAAGGCGGAGAAACAGCCGCTCAGATAGCAACTGCTTTGGCTAATGCATTTAATGTTTCTGTGTCAACTCAATTTGATGCTCCTATTGTAGCTAGCGCCGCAGGAGCCGTTATAACTTTAAAAGCTGGAGATAAGAATTGGAATTTGTATCAGAAACCATATAAACAAACTACATTTAAGGTTACTGAAGTAGTAAATATCACTAAGACATCTCATACTGGAGCAACAACCGGACAGGGTGTGGGTAAAGCTGTGGCAGAACTTGAAGAACTTACATATGGTTATAGTATTCCTGATCGTCCTTGGGCTGCCGGCCTTGAAGCATTCCAACCGGAATTGCTTGCAAATGCAGCTGGCACATACGACATGCTTACTATCTACTATGAAGCTCGTGAATTCGTTACTGAAGAAACAGTTGTCCCAACAACTTATATATTAGCAATTGATTCTACGATTGCAGCTGCAAATAAGAATGCTTTGACAGGAGCTATTAATACAGTTCTTAAGACAAGCCTTCCGACTGATATATCATAATAGAAATTTAGTATCATAATTTATATTTTGTTTAATTAAAATCTGGGGAGCGCCTGTTGATTATTCATCAGATTCTCCCCTTATTTTTTAACTTTTAATATCATGGGCATAGGAACATGCATTATAGCAAAGCCATGGAGCAGAGTAACTAAATTACAGAAAAAAGATATTTCAATAACACAGAATGGAAATGTTGAAATACTTCCGGATTCTGGATATTACGGATTATCTAGTGTAAATATTTCTTCTATTGTACCAACATTTGTAAAAACTAATTCTTTTGATACATTACCTACAGATAGTGTATTAAATGGAACTATAGGTTTAATACAAGAAAAAGAAAATGTATTTGAACCTTTTACTCCTGGAATAGAAACAAATGCTTTATTATTTGATACATCGTTTAATTTCTTAAACATAATACAAGCTATAGCTATTGGTAGATTTATTTTCGTATCTAATAGCGGGAAAGAATCTGAGATATTTAAAAATAATGCTTTATACTTACCGTCAAACAGTCTTTCTTTTATCATTGCAGGAATATCTATTTATGTTATAGTAAATAAATCTGATAATTATTATTTATTAAGTAATAATGCTTCTATACCATCAGATGAAATATTTCTTAACGAAGGAGTTATTAAAATATTTAAAACTGATGGATTGAGTTTTTTATGGATAAATAATTACATAAAATTTAGTTCTGTAATATTAGATACATTCTATATATTTGATTTTAATACTGGATCATTAACAACTGAATCTGTAGATAATTATCTTCAACTAAATGAATGGATGAAATATTCTACAAATAATGTTGAAGATAAAATATCACAAGTTTATGAATATAATGATTCTTGGGAAAATATATCAAAAGATATTTTTTTACAAGAAAAATCAGAAATTGTAACTTCATTAACTCCTTCAAGAATAGAAGTTACTCCAGGTGAAGGCGCAGATGCGTTATCTAAAGTTACTGTAGATTTAAGTGCTTTAGAATTACAATCAAAAACTGTAAATATAACACAAAACGGACAAACTACAATCACTCCAGATGAAGGTAATATTGGTTTAGATGAAGTTATTATAAATACAGCTGTTGTTAATGGGGGAGAAAATTTATTATCTTATAATAATTTACACGATTATTCTGATAATTCATCGTTTTGGTCTGGTGTTAATAAAGAAGTAGTAACTATAATTGGTGATATGATTAGAGCGAAATCATCTAAAACAAGTATTTGGTCTTTTATTCAGAATAAATCAGTTTCAACTTCTAATAATTTTAATTTTGATACAACTAAAAAATATACTATATCTTTTAGTATAAAATCTAATGATGGTCTTACAAGATTAGTTGGAATTAGAAATCCAGGAGCTGCTGATGTAGTTATGGATTGGAATGAAATTACTACCAAGACTACTTTTGTACGTAAAACAATTACATTTACTCCATTAAAATCTTCTTGTGGTAATGGACTTGTAATTTCCACAAGAAATCCAAATGGAGAAATAAATGATGATTGGATAGAAGTAAAAGACGTAAAAATAGAAGAAGGACCAATTGCAACACCATTTTCTAAATCTATTAACGATCAAATAAGTCTTGTTGATTCAAAATCAGAAGATCATCCGACTTCTATTGATCAAAATGGATTAGTAAATATAAATTTAGACTTTTTTTCTTGGATAGAAGACCCTCTTACATATGACGGAATAAAAAATGCTGAAATAAATATTTCCGTTCCAACAAATTATGAAAAGGGATCGTTAGCAGAACTAAACGCATTAACCGATGTACCAAATAATTCAATAGGATTAATTACAAATGCGGGATCTGTTGCAGAAGTTTATAAATATTCTAATTCTTCATGGAATAAAATTCCATTATTTTCAGATTCTGGATCTGGAAATTCATTAGACTCAAATGATAATAAACAAATAGAAGAATCATCTGAAAATAATTTAAATAATGATAAATATATTGATGATTTTAGAATAACAGTTTCTACTCCTGGATATAAAGAAGAATAAATAAAATTATTTATTATGAATATAAAAGTTGAAAATAATTTACTTATAGCAACCGTTGAAAATCCAGATGCATGGATTATAAACAAAAAATATAAAAATAATAAAAAATTTGCTTCTAAAAGTATAATTGCCAATATAAATTATGATATAAAATCAAATTTTGATGAAATATTTTTTTAATAAATGTATAAAATGACTGAATTACCTAAAGATAAGCTCCAGAGTTTAATTGATTATTCCAGATTTATATTATGCGACGAATGTTGTAAAGACAATCAAAACTGTATGGTGCTTAAATATAATTCGTCTATAAATATATATGAGCTATTAAATTCATTAATAAAAGATTTTACAGATATAGAATTAATGCTTTTTTCTAAATATGTATTAGAATGTAATCATTACTATTCGTATTATTTAGATGGTATAGTAAACAGATCTATAGAAATTAGAAAAGTATATGGAAAATATATTTCTAAATTAGATGTGTCTACATATCTAGCTGCGTTCTATTATGTTTTTTTCTTAAAATATTTTATTTATAAGGCTGAAAATGAAGAAGAAAAAGAATACGTTAGACAATTTTTTGAATATGATAAAATCTCTAAATGTATTAAAAGAAATGGAATCGATGAAGAGGCTTTAGAAAAAATATACGATGGAAGTATAGTTCATTTCGATATAAGTCCAATAGAATTAAACTTTGGATTTAATGACATATATGAAAAATATGTTAAAGTAAACACTAATATTGACTGGAACGTAAAATGAAAATAAATGTAAATGTCTATAAAGACGATAAAAATAGATATATAGCATATGATCCAGATGGAATACTAAAAGGAAGAACATTTGCCTACACAAAAGAAGTGTTGGAAAATATTAACCTTCCAGAACTTAAGGCAATTTCTATTGATATATATCTTAAAGAAAGGCAATCTATTCCAGAACAATTAACAAATTTCGAAGGATTTAATATTAAATACGAATAAAATGGCATATGATTCTTGGTTAACACCTACACCATTATCTGGAAGAGGTAATGGTACTATTACTAATACAGCACAAACTCACACAGGTAGGGTCGCTAGAACAACTATAGTTACTGTTTCTCCTTCTGTTGGTGATGCTAAAACATATACAGTTAATCAAACTGCTGCCCCAGAGTTTATTACAGTATCTGGAACTGCTTCTGTTGGGGCTACTGATACTCAATATACAGTAAGTGGACAATCTAATACAGCTAAAATTAATTGGACAGTATCAACGCCAGGTTCCTTGTCACCAACAGCTCCTTCTTCTTATACAGCAAATGGAGCTTCAGCAACAAACAACGCAAATATACCAGGAGATCCTGGTGCTAGTGCTCAATTTAATTTTTCTGGTGTTATTACTTTTACTGCTAATCCAACAATATCTACAAGAACTGGAACTATTACATTGACAGCAGGAGCAGGAGGATCTGGCCTTATTAAAACAATAACTATTACACAAGCAGCAGGAGCTTCTACGTTGTCTATTAACCCAACGTCAGCTACATATGCGCAAGCTGGCGGAGGGAAAACTGTTAAAGTTACTACGAACTCAACTTGGACTTCATCGCCTAATGTTGCGTGGCTATCTGCTTCTCCATCGACTGGAGGATCTATTAATACTACAATAACAGCAAAACAACATACTGGTAGAACAAATAGATCTGGAACTGTTACATTTTCAGTAACGGCTGGCGGATCAAAATCTGCTGTATTTAATGCTACTCAAACAGCAAAAGCCGAATTTGTATCATGGGCACAGTCGTCTTATTCAGCTACTAAAAGTGGTGGCACTGTTACTATGACTGGAACGTCTAATTCATCTAAAATTACATTTAGTTTGAAATCTGGCGGATCTATTGTGGCCACAATTCCTAATACATATACTGCTAATTCTAATACAACAAATAATGGAGCTGCTATATCTGGAGATCCTGGTTCTGCTGCTCAATTTAGTTTTAGTATTGGAATAGTTATTCCACCAAATTTAACTATAGATACTAAATCGTGTGTTATTGTAGCAACTCCTAATTCTGGTACAGCAGCTGAAGCAACTATTAATCAGTCAGCTGGTGATGCGACGTTGGATGTATCTCCGACCACTATTACGCTTCCAGCATCTGGTACTGCTTCTGGTGTTGATGGTAATGTAAACGTAACATCTAATACAAGTTGGTCTGTTTCTTAATAAAATAAATTATGGCTGAAAGTTGGTTAAAATATACTCCAGCATCTGGTACTGCTTCTGGTGTAGTGACTTATACAACAGATTTTTTATATGGTCGTAAGGCAAGAAGCACTACTTCAACCATTGTATCAACATCGGGGTCGCCTACTATTTCTAAAAATGTAACGGTAAAACAATATGGATATGGCGTATATAGCTGTATTAACAATACAAATATAAATTCTGCTGGACAGATTATAACTGTTAATGTTAATCGCACAGCTACATCTGCAACATTCAATTTTGATGTTAATTTTAGAAAAATAGAAATAACACAAGTTGGCACAGCTTCGTTTCCGTTAACATTGAGTTTCCATAGTTCAAATTCATGGACAGGAAAAGTGTCTGGAAGTGGAACGTGGACAAATAATAATGATATCGTAGGAGATCCTGGAGCTGTGCAAAGATATACAACGGCATTAGTTTGTTCATTTTCACAAAACATAGGAGCTTCTAGAGGTGGTAAGTTACGAGTAAGAGGATATTATAATACTAGTGAGAGTGATGTTGATGACAAGGCAGGTACTGATACATATAAAGAATTTTATCTTGTTGTTCAACAAGCTGGAATAACTGAATATAGTGTTGCCGTTGGTTTAATTGCGCCATTGTCTGGTGAGGGAGATAATACAACATGGAAATTAAATTTAATACAATCTAAAGCAACTCCAGAAACTCTTATTTCTGGATCATTTGATGTTTCGAGATCCGATGGGGATTTTGATCCATGTTCGGTTAACGGAATTATTAGTGGAGAACTTGGATCTTTACAAGTATTAACAAGTGATGGTGATCCTTATATGAAAAACCCAGATTTATTAATAAGAGAAATATCTAATGTTAATTTGAGTGGAGTATCTCAAACAGATGGTTATATATGTACTAGAGTATCATAAAAAAATAATATAAAAAATGAATTGGTTTATAAACAAATTCAAATCTTTTAATCTAATGACACAAGCTGCATTAGAGGTATTTTATTCTATCGCTTTTCTTGCTTTAACAGCAAATGCTATAGCATATGCGTGGAGCGAAGTTCCTATGGTAGTACTATTTGTGCTAGTAGGAGGCGGGACTTTATGGTATCATATAGATGATATTGTGAAGAAAATAAAGAAAGATGGTGAAGTAAAAAATAAAAAATGATAACAACTATTCTATCAATTTTTGGTGCGGTTGGTGGAATAGCAGGCTTAATCTCTCTTGCTAAATTTGTATTAACTAGTAAGAGTTATAAAAAACAAACTGAAGAAGAAGCAGATAGTGTGGCGATTAAGAATTTAAAAGAATCTATTAGTGTTTTAAAAGAAACAATGAATAGTCAGAAACAAGAAATAGCTGATTTACAAAATAAAATTAAAACATTAGAATCTGAAATTTTAAAATCTAGTATAGATCTTAAAAGTTGTTTTAAAGATAGATTCGATTTAGAAGAATATTCTGAAAAGCTACAATCCGCATTAGATATTAGCGGGATATGTGAGCATATTATAAATGGTTATAATTGCCCTGTAATAGAGAGATATAAAAAATTATTTCCTGTAATACCGATGCCAAATGATAAAGCTTCTAGTTAAAAGGGAGTTTTTCGCAGAGACATACACCATTGGCAAATTATATGTTGATGGTGTATATTTCTGTGATACTCTTGAAAATCCAGTTAGACCAGATGGCGTCAAAATTCCTAATGAAACAGCAATTCCGTATGGTACATATGAGGTAATTGTTAATTTTTCTCCTAAATTCAAAAGAATATTACCAAGATTATTAAATGTTCCTATGTTTGATGGAATATTAATTCATAGAGGGAATAGCGTTAAAGATACTTCTGGTTGTATTTTAGTTGGAGAAAATAAAGTTAAAGGAATGGTTCTAAACTCTACTCCATATGAAGAAAAATTAGTTGAATTATTAAAGGATAAAAAAGATATAGAAATAACTATAGAAAAATGAAAAAATATTTAATAATAACAATAGCAATTTTATGTGGAGTCATCTTTATAATGGGTAATATTATAAAGAAAGCTAAAGATGAAAATACTAGATTAACTAAAAATGAATATGTCTTAAATGATACTATTCGTAATTATAAAATTAGAGATAGTATTAATGTTTCTGAAATAAAAGAATTGAATTATACTTTATCAGAAATGAAGGACTTTCGAAAGGCTGATCTAGAATTAATCAAAGATTTAAAAATCAGATTAAAAACAGCAGAATCAACAATTCATGTAAAAACTGAAATAGAATATATTACAAAAGATTCATTAATATACGTATCTGATTCATTAAGAAAAATAGGAATACATAATCATTGGGTTAATTTAGATTTAAATATATATCCTAAAGATTATGATTTAAAATTAAATGTAATAGATTCATTATCTATTGTTGGATATAAAGAAAGACCTAAAAAATTCTTATTTATAAGATATGGTAAATGGGATTATTATGTAGATATTATAAATTATAATCCATATAGTAAAGTTTTATACATGGAAAAAATAACAATAGGCAAGAGAAAACGAAAATAAATGTTAAAGTTCTTGCGTAATTAAAAAAAATATTGTATATTTGCAAAATTGAAAATAAATGGATATTACAAAATTAATATACGCAATAAAAGAATATCTTAGAGATTATTCCGACGATTACAAATATCCAGATCTTTATATAAAACAATTAATAGAGGATAAAAGAGTTGCTTTAATTAAAGAGAAAATGAAGCAATCTACTTCTATTCCTAGTCATGAATGGTTTTCTAATATTACATTAGATTTAGAAAGAGTAGACAGACCTTTAGGTCAATTGCTTTTAAAAAGCACAAAACCTGTTCCTAAAATAATTAATGTAGTATTTAAAGGCTTATTGGTAGATTCCGTATCTCCAATAGATCAAATAGGAAGACCGTTTAGATTTACAACAAGAAAACTTTCTTCGTATTATCAATATGAAAACTTCGTAAGACCAATGTCCTATATAGATTATGATAATTATCTTTATGTTGTTTCAGAAGATGTAGCATTTCAAAGGCTACAACAAGTTATTCTTAGAGCGTGTTTTGAAGATACAGAACAACTTAAGGAGTTTGATGAAAATATAGACGAGAATTATCCTTTATCTTATGGCGATGCTGATCTTATATATAAAGATATATTAAATGAATTAATTAACGGGATTAATATTCCAGAAGATAAATTGAACGATGGAAAACCAGACATTCCAGGATCTATTCAAAAACAAGTCTAAGGATGAAACTTTAAACCATAAAGATTTCTTTAAATATTATAGAATTAAATTTGGTAAAACAAAAGGATTATATGAAACTGAATATTCTAATATAGTATCTGATTTTTTAGAACGACTTATAGAAGAGTTATTTAAACCAAACTATAGAATTCGATTGCCATTTAATTCTGGTGAAGTGTATTTAATGAAACACAAATGTAAAGTAATAAGTAACTACAAAGGAGAGCAGAGAATGTTTTATCCTGTAGATTGGTTTGAAACGAATAAATTATGGGAAGAGGATGAGGATGCTAAAAGGAAAAAGATATTAATAAGACATACTAATGACCATACAGGAGGTTATGTATATAGAATAAAATATAGAATGCCTAATAGGTTTGATTCTGGAAGATCTTTAATAAGATTTTTTCCAAGTCAAACAATAAAAAAGAAGTTAGCTAATCATCTTAAAGAAAATAATGGATTTCTTAATTGTGATATTAGAGAAACTTATATATGTAAAAAATAATAATAAATGAACAACGAATTAGTTTATACTACATTCAAGGAAATCATCGTAAGATTATATAGAAATAAATTGATGGAGAATCTAGATGAGCAACAGATTGCAAGTTACACGATGCAATTTTGTCGGCTTATGGGTTCTCCATTTATTTTAGATGATACAGTCATTGAATTACCTATAATAAATCATATTGCGCCACTTCCAAAAGGAACATTTGCAGTATCTAGAGTGTACGAAATCAACCCTGATAAACCTGATAAAAGAGACTTTAAAGTTGATATGTCGGCAGAACAAGATGATCAGGCTTTATTTGATTATCCACAAATAGGAATTACAAGACGAGATATTGAATATAAAGTAGATAATAACAGAATAATTTTTAATGTAGAAAAAGGACATGTTAGAGTATATGTTAGCATGTTGAGATTAGATGACGAAGGATTTCCTATCATTCCTAATGAAGAAAATTTTTTATCTGCATTAGAAAATTATATTAAAGTACAATATTATACTATCTTAGCTGACATAGATGGATATAATGGAGGAATACAAAATGCTTTAAATAGAGCAAAACAAGAATATGCTTGGTACGCTGGTAAAGCACAAAACAGCTTAGCTCAATTATCTCCTGAAAAAGCAGATATGATAGCTAGAACTATGTTTACATTAATACCAGCTAGAGGAACTGCTCGTGGCAGAGGAGCTGTTGATGGAACATTTGATACATATGGCCAAGCATTGAATTCCGCGCCATCTTGGGGAGCTAATGGTAATTCATCTGGTAATATATTTGAATATAATATAAAACATTAAATAATAAATGGCTAAATTAAATTTAGGATATACAGAAGGCATGAATCAAGATATGGGTTTCGATAAAAGAAGTCCTAATCAATATTATGATGCCATGAATATAAAAATCATAAATAATGGAAGTAACTTCTGTATAACAAATTCTGATGGCGAACATCCAATAGATATCCCTGTAATTATAACAGATACTGATAAAGGTATATTAGGTCAAGCAAAGATAACAAATGGTACTGTTTTATTTGTACATGGAAGAGTCCCTTCGAATGTAACTCCTCCTATAACAAATTATAATTATGGATATTTTCTAGTTCCGATAACTGATAATGACGGAGAATTACAAGTATGGCCAGCTAGCCCATTATTTGTAACAGATGAATCTGATGGGCCAAAAGAATCAATAGGGAAAAATATCGATTTTGTTTCTATAGTAGAAGGAAATAAAGATAAAATTTATTTTGTAGATGGAGAAAATCAAATGAGAATCATAACAATAAATAAATATGACTCAGGGCAACCATATGTTGAGGAAATTACAGATTCTACACCAAAGCCAAATTTAATGTATACTTATTTGTATAATTCTCAAGGAGATATAGATTTGATAGATGGATCTTCATCATTAGGATATGGCGAATATCAATATATGATATTACAATCTACTGAAAACGGTGTGACTACAAATCCTTTATTTTTAACAGATAAAATAGTTATTAATAAAGAAAATAGTAATAATAAGCAAATAAGAATAAATATTTTAATTTCAAATTATCAAAATAATTCTAAAGAAATAGAATATATTTATGTTTATAGAATCAAATATTTAAATGAAGATATTTCTGTTCAATTAATACAGAAACAATCAATTAAATCAATAGATAACACTGGTCACATAAGAATTATTGATGATGGAAATTTATTCTTGCAAGAAATATCTATAGAAGAATTTAATTCTTTATTTAAAAATATGATAAAACCAAAAACTATTAGTTCTATATACAATAGACTTGTTTTAGGGAATGGTAAGTCATATGATAATTTCAAATTTTTAAGTGATAAGAATTTTGATGTAAGAGCATATTCTTATATTTTAGACTACACATCTAATAATGTAGAAACTAATTCATATAAAAAAGTTAATGGTGATTATAGAGAATCATTAGAAACTTCAACAGATATAACTATTACAATAAAAAGTGGATCTCCTTATACAGAAAATGATTATAATTCAGTTCCAGAAGATTCGAATTGCATATTAGACACATCTCCATATAATTTATTTAAAGAAGTATTTAATGATTTAGATGGTTCTATAGTTGAGGGTGCTGCTGGGAAAAATATAAAAATGGTAGTCGAAGGAGGTTCAGATGGTGAATCTGGATCTTTTGTAGCTGGAGAAACATATAGATTTGGAATAGTATTTTATGATGAATACATGAATATATCTCCTGTTAAATGGGTGTGCGATTATACATTTCCAGAATATAACCCTTTAAACATTATTAATCCTACAGGTGAATTAAAATATGATTATTTTAGACACTCTTTATATAATGTTTATTTTGAATTATTAAATCAAGATAAATTTTATAATAAAGGAATTAGGGCTTTTGATATTTGTTATGTTAAAAGAACGCCTGAAAACAGCAATATAGTAGATTTTGCAATATGCGTTCCTGGATTTACCAATAATGATTGTAATAGAGTTGATGAACCATTAGGATCTTTGACTTCTACTGCTCCTCATGATCCAGATTGGCCTAATTCAGCAACTGCTGAATTTACCGCAAATGGTAATTTTATTATGGATAGAGACTTTGAAAACGTTTCTTCAAATAATATTTGTTTGCCGTATCAAATAATGAAGGATATTGTTGTTGCTAATGAGAATACTACTGGATCTAATGAATTTGTAAAAAAATATGATGTTCCAATTAGATATCCAAGTTCAGGAAGTACAACGGTATTTAATGATTACTTCTTTATAAGGGGCGGTAGATTAAGTGTTGATAATGATTATGGTTTTGATTGGGATTGCGCTAATGATGTAAATTATGCTCCTGGATTAAGACGTACAATATATTTTAAAAAACCAACCAGAGCACCAATATCATATTTTTACTCTCCATTAATTTCAGTTGGATATGTAAGAAATTTTTCTTATATAAAACCATATTGTGTTCTTGAAAATGGAATAGCATCTGCTAGACCAGAAGATCCAAGATACAATAAAACTCATATGTTCGGAAGTAGATGGGATGTTTCTGATACAACAGAGTTTGTAGTGTTAGGGGATTCCACATATGAATCATATGACGATATAGACAGTAAATATCCTGTGTTTCCATATAGAACTGGATGGGATCATAATGCTGTAACTTATACAGAAGACGAAAATAATGTGGTTAGTTATAATGGGGAAAACGCTGGAAGTCAAAGCATTAAAGATCCAACATGTACATTATTTTGTCCTAGATCTAATAAGTCTAATAAATGGGATCAAACAGGAGTGTACGAAGATAATAAGCCAATAAATTTTGGATACCAATCTTCCTATTTCGTAAGACAATATTATGCAAATTGGGGTATTACTCAATATAGAAATTGCAGTATGTATAGATCTGATTATATATCAGCAGACCAATTTGAATACTCTCCTTCTTTTGTACAATATGAAAATAATGGTGATTATATTTATAAAGATAATTTACGCATTAGTAATGCTGGAAAGTTAGCTGATTTCTATCCTGTTCCATGGAGTAAAAACATATCTAAAAATTCTATTAGTGATATAGAATATATGCAATTAGATTGTAATTATGCTAATACTATAGCTACATCTTTTAATTATACTTTTGATGAGTGTCTAAAGATGGTAGAAGACAGGACTTCATCTACAGATGCTCCAGCAATTGCATACAACAGAAGATATCAGATATTATTTCAATTAAGAAATAAACTATCTAATCAATATGGAGGTAATTCTTATTACAATAAAATAAGTAATTCATATATAATTTGTACAAAAAAACCAATCATGATACCAGATGACAGTACTGATAGAACGTATTGTCAGGGAGACATGAAATGGGGATCATTTACAATTCCGAGAGTATGGTGTAATAACGATGGAGGAGAAGATCTTTTAATATCAAATTCTAATGCTGCATTAATAAGGCATAATGAATTTGTTACTGTTTTAAATGTTCCTACCAGAATCATAGATTACGATAGAAATGATTTTTTTGCAACTACTAGTACTGATAGTTATGAAAGCGCTAAAGAAATATTAAACAATGATTATGATTCTTTTTGTAAATCTTCTATAAAATATGATGAAAAAGAAATTTTGAATGTATCCTCTTCAATATATAATAATCTTAGAATTAAGGAATATTTCTCTTTAGATTTTAACAGAATAATAACTGACTATCCAACAACGTTATATGCTTCAAATGTAAAAATACATAATGAAGAAATAGAAAATTGGGCTATATTTCCAGTTAATGAAACATTAGATTTAGAAGGTAGTTATGGTGAAATTATTAAAGTTATAAATCATAATGGAAAGTTATATGCTTTTCAAGAAAATGGAGTAGCATTTATTTCTACTCAACCTAGAGTTTTATTAGAAACAAATGACAATATAGATGTTCAGTTAGGTACTGGAAAATATTTTGATAGATATGAAATGTTGTCTACGAATTCTGGAATTAAACATCTAAATGCAGTTTCTGGCGGATATGATAATTTATATTATATTGATGCTAATAAAAATGCATTATTTAATTTAATGAATGGAAATGAAGAAGTTTCATTATCAAAAGGAATGTTTAAATACTTTAATGATAATGTTTCTCAAGGAGCTAGATGTTTCTATGATTTAAAAGAAAGAAAATTATATGTATTTTTAGAAGAATCAAAAGAAAATACACAACATAATTCATTAATATATTCTGAAGTTCTTGGGGGGTTTGAAACAAGATCATCTACTTATCCAATAGAAGTATTTAATATTAACGACCATACACTCTCTTATTATGACAAAAATCATAGTGCTACAAGTAACTTCTATGAATTAAAACCAGAATTCAATCTAACAACATATCCATATATACAGTTTTTAGTAAATCCAAATGGTAATAACTATATTAGATATGATGTCGTAGAATATACCCAACAAGAATTAGATGAATATAAAAAATCAAACGTTAGATTATTTAATATTAAAAATTATTATCAAGATGCAACCTCATCTACGGATGATAATTCTTTAAATATAAAAAATAAATTTAGCATATTTAGAATAACAGTGCCAAGAGATAAAAATCTAGACGAATATAACAGAAAAGGATTGAGAAGAATATTTTCCCCTCAAGCTTTTATAAAACTACAATTTGATGGAACGCATCATATTACGTCTAATCTAAATTTAAATTTCTATTAATAAATGAATAAAGTAAATAAAAAAATAATTAAAAATCACAAGAAACCAAAACAAAATCAATTTGACGGAGGTGGATTAATAGATCCAATACAAGGTCAAGCGCCTATACAACCAAAAACATTTGCTCAACCTGGAATTGGTCAAGCATTAGGAGGTGTAAATGCAGGTGGATTAGCTTCTGGTATTGGACAAATAGCAGCTGGAGATACAGCTGGAGGAATATTCAATACAGTTGGATCTATAGCAGAAGGAATTCCTGTTTTTGGAGGATTAATTGGAGGTGCTTTAAAAGGTATTGGAGGAATTTTTAGTGCGCAAGCACAACGTAAAGCGCAGCAAAAAGCTGAAGCAAAAGCAAGAGCTATAAAACAACAAGAAGCATTGGCTCAAAACACACAAATAAATAATTCCGCTGGAAATAAAATTTATCCAGATTCATTAGGTTCTAATATATACGCTAAAGGAGGTCAACTCGAAACCGTTAATCCAAACGAAGATTTAATTAGAATAGAATCAGGGGGAACACATGAGGAAAATCCAATTGGTGGAGTGCCAATGGGAACTGATACCGAAGGAACAATGAATACAGTAGAACAAGGAGAAACAATATTAAAAGATTTTGTATATTCTAATAGAATTAAACTTCCTGAAAATATAGATCTTAAATCTGAGTATAACCTCCCTAATGCATTGAAAGGAAAAACATTTGCAAAAGCATCTGAAATAATTAATAATAAATTTAAAGAAAGAGAAGATAAAGTTTCTCTAGAAACTAAACAAGTATTTCTAGATAGATTGGCGTCTCTTCAAGAAGAATTAAAACAAGCCGAGAAAGATGCTGAAATGATTGCAAATGGAATAGATCCAAATATTGAAAATCAGGCCGTTTTAGACACGCAAAATGAACAGGCAATAGATTCTATTGGAGAACAACCGATCGTTCAAGAGAGCGAAGATATGACGCCTCAAAATCAATTCGCTCCAGGTGGTTTGATAGGAAGATCACAATATGATGATCCTAGATTTAGAAATGCTTCTTTTGTAATAAATGATTATGGATATTCAAGCGGGATAGGTCAAAGATCAAGTAAACCAGCTAGCTCAATTACTGTTAGTAGGCCAAGAACAACATCTATAACTGACGTTGAAAAATTTGGTCCTTCTGGATTATCTGAAGATATATTAACTATTAAAATTCCAGATAATATTACTGAACGCAATTATAACAGATATACTAGACCATCTTATATAGATGAAAATGGCAATATTGATTGGAGTAAAGTTTCTTCTTCTGAAGTTAGACAATTAACTAGATTAAGCCCTAAATTAAAAGAAAGTTACGAAGAATATTCTTTAGACAAAGAATCTAGAATGTTAGACACAGCCGCAGCTACTAATGCTATTGCTGGTAATTTAAGTAAATTAAGTATGAATAAAGCTCCTAGCAGAGCTGATTATTCAACTCCTTTATTGCCTCAATTTGGAACTTTATATCCAAGATTAACTAATAAAGCTAGATTATTTAATGCTATTGACAGATCTGCTAGAAGTGCAGAATATTCTTTAAGGAATTTAGCCGGTAGTAATCCCGGTGCTTTAATGGCTAATTTAGGATCTTTAAGAGCTAGACAATTAAACGCTAAGGCTGATACTGCTTTGCAAGTAGAGGATAGAGATAATCAAATTAAAATGGCTATAGATCAATATAATAATCAATCAGCTCAAAGAAACGCATTGCAAAATCAACAAATTATTAGAGATAATCAAAGTAGGTATATGGATGCTAGAAGAGACTATGAAGACACACGAGCTTCTATTATTGGTGGTTTATTTGGTAATTTAGGACAAATAATACAAGATAGAAGAAATAAAAACTTCATACAAAGAATGGCTCCTATATATGGAAGATATTCTATGTTAGCTGAAATGTCTCCAAATAGTGTTGCAACGACAACTACTAAGAGAAAATATGGTGGTAAAATTAAAAGAAAATAAACATGGCAGTAAGACAAGGATTTGAAACATTAGATTTTAACCCTACGCCAGTATATCAGTTGTTAGCCCCTATTAAAATGAAGGCTGACACAAACGCTTTATATGGAAACATATTAAGTTCTATTCAAGATATCGGAGATTATTTAACTCCAGCTGAAGACGACACAAGGCAAGAATATGAAAATCGAATAGGCTCAAAGGTTAAAGATTTATCCAATAGACTACTTACTAATAAAGGAGTAGGGGATATGGAAATAGATGAATTAAGACAAGCGAGGGCTGAATATCAACAATTCTTTTCTCCTGGAGGAATTGGATATCAGAGAATGATGGATAAGAAAAATTATCAGGCTTTACAAAAAAGTATTCTAGAAAACAAAGATATTTCTGGTGATACTAAAAGAGACTGGTTAAATCTTGCTATGCTTAATTATAAAAACAATTATAAAAACGGTTATGATTTTTCTGACATAGTACCATCCAAAGAAGTTGATTTAGCAAAATTAGCATTAGATACTGCTTCTAAAATAGAAAAGCTTGAAACTAGTGTTAAAAGAGGAGCGTCTCCTGCCGAAATACGTCAAATGGCTATAGTTTATGGTATTCCTGAAAATTCAGCAGCATTTCAAGTGTTGACAGAAACAACACAGAGAAGTCCTGAGAAAATAAGAGCTGTTCTTACAGATTATTTTAATTCTGATCCGGAAGTTCAGGCTATGTATAGACAAAATAATCTATTGCGTCAGGTTAATCCTAATAGAATGTCTAATGAAGAAATGCAAGAAAGAGCTTTTAGATCGGCTATTAATGCTACGGCTATTAATAACTATAAGAGATCGGAAGATTTCAAATTCCTTCCTAAATATATTTATTCTGGAGGCAATTCTGACGGTATTGTCGTTGGGGACACTATGATTAATAGATTTAATTCTGGAGAACTTGAAAAAGGTTTCTGGGGTAGAATAGGAAATGTATTTTCAGGAAAAGATTATAGCGCTCTTAAAACTAAAGATGAATTTAGAGATGAAATATATAATGATTTATTAAAAGAATTCAAATCTATTCTTCCTTCAACAAAATCTACATTAGGAAGCCCTTATTCATCTGGATTAGGAGCTATATCTTCTAATATTAAAGATCTGTCTAGAAACGATATTACTGAAATAGTTTCATCAAATGAATTCAATACTGTTTTAGATGAATATCAAGAAAAATTAGGATTCAATGATATTATTAGAGAAGAAATAGTAGATGCTTTAAGTAATGGCAAAACTCTTGGCGACATTCCAGAATTAAATGGATTTATAGACAATTTGTATGACAAAAAAGGAAATGTTGAAATGACAGGAATAGCTATTACTGGAAAACAATCTGAATTAAAAGATACATACAACAATATATTCTTAGATCCAGAAAAAAGAAAAGTAACGATTACTGCTGATGGCAAGGATGCAACAGAAGATATTGATATTCAAGAGGCATTGAATCAACCAGGCTCCGCAATCTTAAATTCCCAATTTATACCTGCTATGAATAAATTTCAAATTAACTTTGTTGCTAAAGACAAGAAAGGTAATACTAAGAAATTTACAGCTATGGTAGCACCAACTCCAGATGAATTAAATAGAATTACTGGAGGAAGAGTAATTAGAACCGGTAAAGATAAATTCGGTTTTGTAGATGTAGCTTCAAATGGTAATAGATTAATAATAGAAAATAATGGATTAGATCAAAATGGCAGGGCAACATTTTCTATTACAGAAATAGATCCTAATGGTAGAGAAATTGACAATTATTATATTGATTCAACTAATCCTAGATATTATGACTTTGAAGATATGGCTACAAAATTAAATTCAGAAGTCATTAGACAAATATTTAATAAATAATGGCAAAAATAAATAGAAGTAAACCTGGAGCTGCGATAAGTGAATATCTAGATCGTATTCAGCAGAATCCAGATATTGTTAGACAATCATTAACTAATGAACAAAACAATCTAGCTAGAGAATATCAAGCTAAAGTTAACGCCGCTTTAAAAGAACCAATACCATTTGAATCAGAATCTGGATTTGGAACACAAGGAGTCGATTTTGATTTATTAGAAGGAGGTCGTATTCAAGGAGATTTAGCTTTTGATAAAGATTATCTAAATAAAAGAAGAGATGATTACACTTCTTTTGGAGGAGATGTTCTAAGGTCTTTAGGTAAAATAGGAACACAACTTACAGTTGGTGTTGCTGCCGGTGTAGCTACATTAGCAGATATCCCGTCTGCAATATACCATGTTTCAAAGGGGGATTTCGCTGAGAACTTTGAACAAAATCCAGTAGCTAAATATTTAAATCAAGTTACAGATAATTTTGAAAAACTTCTGACTATTCAAAACGGCAATGGAAGAGCATCGTGGTTAAAATGGCTTGGAGAATCTTCTGGCTCTATCGCCTCTACTGCTTCTATTATGATTCCAGGTATGGTTTTATCTAAAGTTGGTAAAGGTGTTGGAGCTATTGCTGGTAGAGCGATTGGAAAATTTGAGGAAGGTCTTAAATTTGCTAATAAGTTAGATAGAGTTATGTCTGCAGCAGCAAGTGAGGCCTCTAAAAGATCTGCTGTTTTAAGAATAATGCGTCAGCATGGAGCTAATGAAACTATTGTAAGACAAGCTGCAAATGCTGCTACATTAGATGAAGCAGTTGCTATCGCAAATGCATTTAAGCATTCTAATCAATTCTTATCAGCTCTTGAAACTGGCACTAAAATATCTCAAAAAGTTGAAGCTGCTATTGCTACAGTTGGATCTAGATCTGTTGAAACGTTGATGGAAATGAACGAATCAATGGATCAGCTAAGAGAAACTTACGGTTATGGATTGGTTAAAAAATTAGACCTTCATAGAAATGGTCAGTTATCATTAGAAGAGGATATTGATTTAAAACTGATTTATGATATAGCGTATGATCAGTATTTACAAAAAAATGGAATATCTAGATTAGACGTTGAAAGAATGTCTCTAGAAGAATTTGCTGCGTTTAATGAAGCTTTAGATTACGAAGCTATTAATATTGCAGAGAATTTCGAGAAATATGATACACTTAAAAATAGATTTGGTTCTGTAGCCAATTCAGAAATCAATACAGTAGCTTTAAAGAATATGATGCTTATGCTTCCTGAATATTTTCAGTTTGATAAAGTATATTCTTTAATGCGCAATACAGGAATACAATCAGCTAAAAATGGATTTACTAAATTTATGGCTGATAAAGGTAGTAAAGTATTGTATGTTGCGTCTTCTGAAGGATTTGAAGAAGGATGGCAAACATCTGCTTCTTTAAGAGCTAAAGACGAGTTAATTAAACAATTAGATCTTCCAGACCATTTATATAAAGATGAAATTCAAAAAGAAATTATAGATGCAGCGATACTTGGTGCTATAGGTGGAGTTGCCGTTGGTGTTGGACTTCCTGCAGCTTATCAATTAAAACAGCGTTTATCTGATAGATATAAACTTAAAAAAGCGGCTAAAGAAGGTAAAGAAATTGCTGAAGAAAAATTATCAGAAGAAGAACAAGCTATGACTGAAGCTGAAAATGTCGAAGTTGTAGATAATGAAGATGTTGTTGATGTAAGTGCTGAAGTTGTTGAATCTACTCCAGTAGAAAGCTCTGAACAACAAAATCAAACGGAAGAAATAAAAACTCCTGAACCAGTTGAAAGTCCTATTGTGGCCGATAACGAAGCCGAAGGTGTTCTTGCTAAAAAGGCAGAAGAAGCTCATAAGAATATAGAAAAGATAGAATTAAATGAGATGTCATTTTCTGAAATAGAAAATCAACTGCCAATTACGCAAGCAATATCTTATTTAGTTTCCAATTTAGCAACTAACAGTAATATATCTAATGTTGAAGATATATTATCTAAATTAGATGATATACAATCGATATATATAGATCAAAATCAAGATGAATTAACTCGTAAAACATTTACTGAATTAATTGATGAACTTAAAAAAGATCTTCCAGATAAAATTTCTAAAAATATTTCTGAGGACGAAAACAAATCCAAAACAAATTATAATGCGCTATTATTATCTGTAAATGAAGTATTCAATAAATTTATAAATCAAAATTTAGAAGATGATTTAAACAGAATACATCAAGAACAACAGATTAAAAGCAATGATCCAGTAATAGTTAAAAACACAAAAGGATTAATCGGAAATCCAATTACGTCTGAACAATTTCAATATAATATTTTAAAAAGATTATCTAAACAAAAGAAGTATGCTAAATATAAAGATGTATTTGAATCTAAGCTAAGTCAATTAACAGAACAAGATAGAAAATTATTTGAAGTCGTTAGATCTGAAATAGATATAGAACCATATATCACTACTTTATTAAATGATATACAAGTAAAATCTGTTATTGGTAATTTAATAGGGCAAACTGGATTGACAGAACAAATATCAGAAACTATTCAAGATCTTTCTGTTGCTGATGTTGTCGCTAAAAAAGTTGTAAATAACGAACAAACAATTGAAGATGCCAAAATAGATGTTCAAAATTCAGAAATGTCTGAAGATGCCAAAAAACAAGAATTACAAGACTTAGAAGAATATCAAAAATATAAAGATAATTTAATACAAGTAAATGATTTAGTAAATAGAATTAACGATGGATTAAATATTCCAAATGATGTTCCTAATCCAATATTAGCTAAAGCTATATTAAATTCTAATATTGCTAATAAAGCAGAATTAGCTTATAGACTTTTTAAAAGGGATTTAGCTAAATACATATCTGATTTTTATAAAGGATTCAAAATAGATACTGGAAATAAAGTTCTATTAGATGAAATAAAAAAAGAAAAACAAAAAGATGCAGATATATATTTGGCAGATAAATTATTAAATCCTCAAAAATTATCTGATTCAGACATTTTGAATCTACTACAAGGAATTAAAAATCCTTTAATGTTAAATAACAAAGATGTATTAGCGTTTTTTAACGAAAATTTAACTAAAAATATTAGTAAATATAAAAAATCTTTTTTATCTTTGTATTTTAATATGCAGGAAGAAGTTCCTTCTAAAATAGTTAAAGAAATAGAATCATTTATAAGTAAATTAAACACAAATCAAATAACATCTTCAACTAACGAAGCTCAGGAATTACGTGATGAATTAGATTTTAAAGAACCAAATAATAAGCCAATAAATCAAGATCAAATATCTGATTTTAAAAATATAGGAGAACAAATAGAAATAGATGGTTCTAAATATGGCTTTATTAGTAATGGAAGTGAAATTTTAATTTATGATTACAGTAATAGTAATATAATTCCAAATAATTCTTTTGAAGCCGGTGCTATTGTTTATTTAATGCCGTCTACTGCTATATCTGAAAGATCGGGTATATTTAATTTTATAGTAGATGCATTTGGAGAAAAAAAAGCAGTTGCGTTTGAAGAGACTGATAAAGGAATAAATTTATATTTCACAAATCCTTCTTCTATATCTAAAATAGAAAAAGAAACTAACGATATCGTTGAAGAAAATAATGACTTCAGTTTAGATACGCAATCTCCATATAAAAGGTTTAAAAATCTTTTTGATAGTTATATACCAAAAATTAAAAGAAGTGCTGTAAATCCGATACAAAGTAACTATAGGATAAATTTAGGAGAAGATTATACTGTATATCCAATACAAAAAGACCCAAATACTAGCGGATCTGTTGAAGTACGGCTTGAGAATAATAAAACGAATCAAGTTGAAATCTTAAGACCTGAAGACATTGCTCAGTATTTTGAAGATAATAATATAGATGTTTCTTCATTGATGAATCCAAAACAAGATGGATTAATAATAAGGGAATTTGAATTAGTTCCATCTATAAATGCGTATTCAAATCCTGAAATAGAGGTGCCTTCAGATGACTTTAATATAGAAGATTTGCCAGCAGATACAAAAAGTTATTATGAAGAAATATTTAGTTTCTGGAGTAATATTTTAAATAAAGGTATTAATAGGGGAAACTTTCAAGTTGGATATTACGAAGAGGTTTATGATAGTAAAGATAGAAATATTAAAGAATTAGCTGATTTAATTAATGATAGTGATATCGTTTCTGTTGATAAATTCAGTGAATATTTAGAAATGTTTTTATCAGATGGGGATAAGGATGCTAAATTAAAAGCATTAATGGAGTTCCCATTTAATATTACTTATACAGATGGTAAAATATCATCAACTGTAAGAGTACAAAACTCTTATGAAGTTATAGATGGAAAAAACATTGAAAGAATTAATATTAGAAAGGAATTAGTTAAAGCTCTTTGGTATAAGCAAAATATAGATCCTAACTTTGAAATAGATGTAAATCCAATAAGCTTTAGTACTCAAAGAGTAAAGTCTAAAAATGTTACAAGCCCCAAGACTAAAGTATCAGATGTTTCTAAGTCGTTATTAGATAAGAGTACTACTTCTATTATTACGTATGACAAGAATAGTGAAACTGGATATTCTGAATATTCTCCATCTACAAATGAAACTATTCCTTTTTCTGGATTTAAAAACAATCAATATTTCACAACAGGACATGTGTTCTTAAACTTCAACATTGAGAATCAAAAACACAGTATAGAAGTTCAAGGTAGAAAACTATCTGAAAAAGAAGCTGTATTATCTTTAATTTCTTTATTAAAGAATGAAGATATATTGAAATTATATGAAGCGTCTAAAAGCAAACCTATTAAAGTTCATGGTATAGAAATAACTAGAAGTGATATAGATTCGTTCAATAAATCATTAAAAGACAAGTCTATTGTTTTAGATGTTGATTATACAGATTTTTATGATAGCCTTCAAGATAAGTCTAGGACATTATTAAGAAAAGCTAAATTCGGAGATATTTCTGTTTTATCTAATAGTGTAAAAAGAATGACTGAACAAGAACGAAAACGTAGAAGTATTGGTTCTGGTCAGTTTGTTCCTATTGAAATAGAATATACCGATAAAGGAATAAATTTATCTTATCTACCGGAAGGAGAAAATCAAAATCCTATAATAATAAAAGATATACAAAGTAATCCAAAAGCACTATTAACAAACAAGAGATTATTTGATATATTAGTTGCTTCTCATATTAAAGTTCCTTTAGATTTAAAATATATATTAGAACATTCTGATGATTATTCATTAGATAATCTTTCTTATCCTGATATGACTCAAAAAGGCAAAAGAATGCTATTTTCCACACAAGTAGATTTTACATATTCTTTTGATATTATAGAGAAAGAAAAAACTAATAGCAAAAATAAAGTAAAAACATCTAAACAACAGAATGGCGATCCAACAATTAAAGCACCTACTGTTGTAGAAACTAAATCTATAGAACAAACAAATATAGAAGAAGAGCAAAAAGAAGTATCATGTCCTAGTCAATCAGGGGGTGTATCTCACCAATCAAAGTCTAAAAGTACAAATATTAGCGAAGCTAGACAAGCGCGTAGAAATAAATTAAAGAATTTAAACATTAGAAAATGAGTAATTGTATAGTATTAAAAAAAGGAGGGGCGTCCATAGCGGCCAATCAGATTAAGGCTGAGGTATCAAGAATATTGGGAGATTCTGATACTAACGGAGATCTTTCGTTAGACGTAGCAATCAAAATACTATCTGATTTTAATATCATAGCTAAAACAAATAGTGAAGCTATACTTTCAGTTGAGGATATTTTATCTACAGTAGAAGAAAATGTTCAAGAAAATAAAAATGAAGTGCCAGACGCGTCATCAGATGCGTCTGTCGCTTCTGTTTTTATAGACTCTAATGATAGCTTCATTACTGTTAGAATTGGAAATATGACAAAAGAATATTCTAAAGTTGATTATATGATCCCAACTTATAGAATGAATAGCTATTTAGATAGAGCTAAGGATATTTATTTCCAATTAAGATATGAATATCAAGAAACTCCATTTGAAGCATTAGAAGACGCATTAGAGCAACTTTATAATGAAATGGATGAAAGACTTCAGCAATATGAAAAAAATCCATTAGAGACAGGTTTTAAGCTTAAAGAAAATGGATCTGTCGATGAATCTGTTGTCGATAATTTCAAAAAAGATTTAGAAGTAATAAATGAAGCTTTAGATTCTAAAGATTTATCATTACTTACTAAATTAGCTAAGGCAATTAATAACACTGGAATAGAATCTATTAATGCTTCTTATTTAAACGAAGAAATAAGAAATAAAATTTTAAAAGAAAGACAAAATCAATTAGAATTAGAAGAATCAGAATCTGTATTCCAAGCAGATGATGAAAATATAAAAGAATATATTCAAGAGCAAGAAATAGCTTTTAATAAGCAATCTCTTAGTGCTGAATTAGCTGCTTTTTGGAATTTATTTGATGAATTAAAAAAGATAGAAACAACTGAAGAAGATATTCAAAATGATATAACAAATCTAGAAGATGCTTTTGAAATAGAAAACGCTGAAGGAAAGAAGTTTGATAGAACAAGAGGCGAAGAAAAACCAAGAATAGATCCATTTATAGCAGCTAGATTAGCTTCTATTGCAAAAAAGACATTTGATATTAAAGACGGTAAAATAATATCTTATGATGCAGTAAATCCAGAAACAGGATTTAAAATGTATGCAGATATGCAGAATCTATTAAGAATTATTATAGAAGATTTTGCTCAAGTAAAAACATATTCTGATGTTTCTGGAGAAAGAGGAAATACAGATGTATATGATAAATTAAAAGATAGAATTGCTGAGTTAGCAAAAATAGATCCAACATTTAATAATATTTTAGATATGTTAAATGAATTTGGAAATGATAAAATTGCTAAAAGTAAATTTGTAACATCTTTATATCTAGAAAATATTAATTATATAGATATTTATAAAGATGCTACATCCTTTGAAGATGGCGATTCTAGTATTGATATTGTAGAAACAAATAAATACAATAGAATTAAAACTATTTTTGGTAAGAAACTAGCCAATATATTTAGATCTAGATTTGTTTCATCTAATAAAGAATTAAAATTAAAAACAATTAATTCTTATAGAGAAAGATTAAATAAAATAGCTGCTGAGTTAACTGGAACTGTTGAGGATGTTTATAAAGTATCTCAAGTATTAAATATTATAATGGATACGGAAATAACTCCCATTTCTATATACAATGTTATTAATGAGAATCTAAAAGGGAAATCTGTTATTAGTAATGAATCTAATACAATCGTTACAAGATATCTAAGAGAAATACTTGGACAATTTACCACAATGTTCTTTAATAATCAAGCTAATGTAACAGAAATATCTGATTTTGGTCCTGGTATTTTTAGTGTTATAATGAATAAATATTTAAAAGTATCTAGAGAACAATCAGATAACATGTTAATTGGGCCAAATGGTAAAGTTTATTCTAAGGCTAATGCATCGTATTCTGAAAGATTCTTGGATCAGTTAATTAATAAGCCATCTAACGCTCAAAAAAAGTATTTAGGACTCATATCTGGTATTAGAGAATCAAGCAAGTTTCTTTGGGCTAAATCATATGCAGCTATTAGTAGATTAAATAAAATTGCACGAGATGCTAAAGCTAGAACAATAAAAACAATTACTGTTTTACAAGATAAAGTTAAAAATGATAGTGGTACAGAAGATTATAAAACTCGTAAAAATAGAACGGGATCTGAATTCGCAACAAACCAATTATCTTTAACATTAAACTATTTAAAAGACAGTAGAAATTTTGCCACGTATCCGAATGCTGCTGATAAATCCGTAAATAATGTAAGTTTAGGAGAAGAAAACACATTGTTAGACGATAATGGAGGACATTCTTTTATTGTTGAATTAAATGATGCTATTAAATTAGTTAAAGAAGGAAAAACTGCTGATTTAAGAAACACTAACTTTTTTAAAAGAATATTAAATTATGCTGAAGCTGAAGTCTTAAGATTTATTGGCGCTTATGAAAAATTGAACGATCCTAATGAAACAACAAATAATGTTATGGGCAAGGTCACTTCAAAACAATATCCTTATATTGTAGGAGATAAAATTGTCTATTTAACTAAAAAGGAAGGAACTTCATTAGAATTAGAACAATCAACAGAACCAGTTAGATTAAAAGGATTTGTAAAAGTAATTGGTAAAAAAGGTGATCTCATAATTAAAACTAACACTTTACAAGAAGCTATAGATCTTGGATTAACAGATATAAAATTTCTAGGTAATGCATTCTCTAATTTCTTTTATAATACAACTGCATTAGAAGATCCCGACTTATTTGAAAAAGATAAAGATCATGGATATTATAAACCTAAAGATTATGATAATATCACATCTTATTTAAATAGATTTAGATCTAGTAAATTTGTTCAAAATAGATTAAATAGAGAACTAAATTCTGAACTTAGACAAATAGAAGAATATTTAGTTCCTAATAAAACCATTAAAACATCTAATGAAATATTAGAAAAATTATCTGAAATCACAAAAGAAAAAGATCAAGACCAACTAAGAAGAATATATATGGTAGCAGCATCAATGAAATATAAATTAGATCAAATAGAAAGATCTTATTTATATGGAGGAGGTGTTGAATATTACAAAAATGTTAATAAAGATAATGCAATTCTTTCTAGAGAACAAAATCAAGGGGCCAATGTATCTGTAGATTATTTTAAACGAATATATGCATTATCATCTTCTGGCATAAGGCCATATTTCCCAAATGGAGAAAGCTCTAAAGTAAAAGTGTTAATAGTTAATGATGTTGTTTATCAATCTGAAATGGCAAAAGATACAGATGCAACAGATGGTGGTGGATATATTCATTATTTAGAAGCTATTAAATTTAGAGAAAGGATAGGAAAGCTTACAAAGAGAGAGAAAGATATTATAAAAAGATTAAGAAAAGGGGAGGAAGTTAGTGATAATGAAATGAAATTCTTATTTCAACCAATTAAGCCATTTTTCTTTAATCTTGAAACAAGTGGTCCTTTGTTAATGAAAAACGCTTGGACTATTTTAACTCCTTGGCTTGGTAAGAATACTAGTCTTCCTGTATTAACTAAATTGTATAATACAATGGAAAATACAGGGATTAGAATGATATTACCATCATCTAATATTAAAGTTGGCATTCATGACGCAATAGATATTTCTAATGATTTTAGTGGAAACAAATATGATATAATTGATTTCTTAGATCCTGAAAATTCTATATACAGAGAGCAGTTGTTAGAGGCTTCTTTTGATGTCGATGGCGGATTTTTTATAGAACATACTGCGGCACCAGAACATGGAGTTCATGAAATGGACTTACCGCGTGGTATTGTTGAAAATATGATGACAATACTTGAGCCTGGGACAACGGTAAATATGTATGATAGAAAAACAAGATCATATAAATCAGTTGACGCATTAACTGTTAAAGATAATCTTACAACAGCAATAGAACAATTAAGAGATCTTCAAGTTAAAAAGATATATAATGAACTTGGATTAGTTGTTGATAAGAACGGAGAAGTAATTGCAAAAGAAAATTTTGCTGAAAAACAAAGAGAATTTGCTAAGAAGTATCTTATTGATGAAAATACAACACAAGATATTATAGACGCAATTGAAAGCGGAACGCCATTAATGTCTATTGTTCCATCACAGAACATAATATTAAATAAGTTATCTTCCACTGCAAGAAAAGCTGTTAATACAGTTCAAATGTTAGGTGGACAGCTAATACAATCTCCTCAATGGGGATTCTTAGCACCAAATAATATAGCTGCTCAATTTGGGGATTTAGTAGGAGAAACTTCTAATGGTCAATATTATTTCAAGAAAGGTAATGAATCTCAATTAGAAGAAAAAGGAGTTAAATTCTTTAAAAATGGATTTAATGGAGTTCAGAAGAAATCATATGAAATACGAAATAAAAATGGTAAACAAATAGTAACGCCATTTGAATGTTTATGTTCTACTAATTATATTAGAAATCAAATACCAGAACTAGCGAATGCAACAGATGAAACGATAATGGCTATGATGGAAAATAAACCAGAACTAAGAAGAGTTTTAGCTTCTCGTATTCCAAACCAAGCTGTTGCATCTAATAACGTAATGGAAATAGTTGGTATATTACCTCAGTCTATGGGAGATACAATAGTATCTTACTTAGATATGACTAGACTTACAGGATCAGATTTTGACATCGACAAGCTATATACAATATTCCCTTATGTTAAACTAAAAAATGGTGAGTTACAATTAATCACTCCTAGATTCGGAGAAAAAGCAACGCAAAAACAATTGTCTAACTATATTCTACAGACATTCATTCAATTAGGAATGGATGAAAGAATTAGGGAAGAATATTTTAAAAGAAGTATTGATACATCTATAAAAGAAGATATCATTTTTAACGGCTTTAAAGAGGCTCCTAAAAATCTTTCAGAATATACCAAAGGAGATGTTCAATTCTTACCAACTGCACTTCAAATGTCAAATGAAGCAGTATATAAAGAGCCTATTTATTCTTCTAGAAATAGCGAGTTTAATATGTTTACTCTTCTTCATCAAATTGAAGTTGAAGAATCTGCAATGCAAGCTAAAGAATTGTTAGGAAGATTAGTTGTGATGCGTAAATCTCTTATGTCAATGGTTCATGAATCTATAGCTTACAAAGGGAATGTTCCATTTGCTGAAAAATTTAGTGGAAACGAAAAGTTTACTAAATTAGCCTATAGAGAAAGTCGTGATATTCTTGGTAAGATATTTAAATTGGCTGTTATATTGTCTGAGGAAACAAACTTAACTGCTGACAATATGAAATCGATGATATTGCCTAAAATAAATATTAATAGTAATACTACAAATATTTGGACTGCATCATTAGCTCACACATTAAATCCCGAGTTAGTATGTTGCTTGTTTACTCAAAAAGCAATGCAATATTATTCCCAAGAAAAATCTAATTTAGTAGCAGCTAGTAATATAGTAGAAGCTGGTGATACAGCATTACAAGATCTTGTCAAAAAGAAAATATTTAAAGAAACTATTTCAGAAGATCAATTTAATAAGCAAGGTGGAAAAGAATTAGTAAAACAATATTCTGAACAATTATTATCTAATAGTACATATTTACCATTAAAGGCAGTTTCTATTCAAAGAAACAAATATGAATCTTTAAAGATTAAAGGAGAAACAAACACAAAGGAGTTTAAAGATCTTGATAAATACTTTAAATCACTTGAATATGCTGCTCTGCAATTAGCTGTTTTAGAAAATATTGTCAAATTAGATATAATAGGTGATGTTGATTCTAAGTTTATTTTAGGAACTAAAACTAATATAACAAACAAAGAGCCATATTCATTAATTACTAGTATATTAAATTATAATTCGTTTATAAACATTTATAACGAAGATTCTCAAATATACAAACCAGAAGATTATTTCTTTACAGAAGATGGAGCTGCTAAATTTGAAGCCATATTTTCATTGTACGCACAAAGAGATATATTAAATATATTTAAATCTTTTTATCCTGAATTTGAAACAGAAATGGTTCAAGTTTTGTCAGAGCAGTATAGAAAAATAACTGGACATAATATTAATAATAGTAAGGAAATAAAAGCTATTTATGATATAATAAAACTACATACTTTAATGACTGGATTTGGATTAAAAACTGGAAGTGATTTTAGTTTTTATATTAAACAGTCAATGAGTAATCAAAATACAATTTTTGATGATCATTTAAAAGTATTAGAACTATTTAGACAACATCAAATATCTAATCCTATTATTTCAAACATAGCTCCTAATGGTTATGGCGCAAAATGGAAAATAGATGAATGGGGCTTTAAACATAAATCACATCCTACAATTTATAGATTTGAATTATTGTCTTCTAGAGCTGATAAAATAAGTAAAGATGAATTAGTTCAAGGAATGAGACAATTGATATTCTTTAAAAATAATAATATGACTAAAGAAGAAAATCAATTAATTCGTAAATTTGGTAAAGATTTAGCTATTCAAGCTTTACTTACATCTAATGGTAAATTCTCTCCATTTTCATTAAAAGAATATATTCCAATGGATTTCTATAAAGCTATTGGATATACAGAGAAATTAGATAAAATATTCTCATCTGCTGTTAATGTAGATATGCAAAGCGCTATTGTTACCGCTATTAAAAATGGAGATGTAAAAGTTCCATTTTTTGCAAAAGAAAATTTTGCTCAAGGAATTGAGGTTGCTCCAGAAATTAATGGAAAGAAAATGACTAACGTAATTAAGATTTCTGATTTCGTAGTTTCTAGCAATAATGCAGCTAAGTTTGATTTAACTTATTACGAAGGAGTTTATTCTTCTTTAACATCTGTTTCTAAATATATTAAAACTAATATAAATGGCTCTACAGAATTATATGAATTAGTTGGATTTAAAAAATATGAGGATTCTGAAGGCAAACCAAGATTATCATTCTATTATATTAAAACAGATAAACAAGGCATAAAAGATGGAGCATTTGATTTTACGGAATATAATTACGAAGATACATCTATATTTAGAGAAAATCAAATGAATTATAATATACCAGATGTAGGAAAAACAAAAGATGAAATCAAACAATATGTAATTGATAATATTGACGGAATTCAAAATGAAGTTAATATGAAACAAAAGGATATTGTAGATATGAGTGAAATCATAGATATCTTAAGGGATATTAGAACTAAAGATATTATAACAGAAGAAAACGCTGTTGAAACTTATAAAGATAATTGTAATTAATAAATAATATGAGTGCAAAATATTGTGCAGTAAACACTACTAAATGGAAAGAATTAGCAGGTCAAACATCGGAAGATGTAGTAATAACAAGATATGCTATAACTGGTCAACAAGATTTAGAGTCTGTTTACGCACCAGTAGATACTGTATATGATTCTATTTTAACTGATGGTAAAATTGATGTAACAAAACTTAATGGATATAACGTTATGCATCAAACATCTCATTTTAAAATGGAAATAACAAATGCAAAAGGAGAGACTAGAGAGGTATTGGTAATCAATCCAATACCCTCTTCTTTTGCTTCTATTGGTGGAAATAACATAACAAAAGAAAAAATAGATAATAATCCATATATAACCGTTAGAAAAGGATCTGAATCAGGAAGAGAATATTATTACGCTTCTTTTGCTGGATATACAACATTACAGAATTTAAATGATTCTTTAAGAAGAGATGGATTAGCAACTGAAGGTTCTGTGTTTAATAGTGATATTGTTCTTGATGAAAATATTATAAAAGAAAAAGCTAATTCATTAGAAATTAAAGTAAAGTTTTTTAGCGAAAGATTTGATGATGCGGTTGTTAAAGATATTGATATTGAAAATATATCTCAAGTTACTGGTAAAGATAAAAAAAGATTAGAATATCTTTTTGGAGCTTCTGTTTCTAAACTGATTGATTTAAAAACAAAATATCGTCAAGATATCGCTAAATTTAATTCTTTATACAATAAAACTCAAGATCCATCTAAAAGACAATATTATTTAGATAGAACTAATGAATTAGAGGGAGATATAGTAGATATTGATAATTTAATTAAACAACTTACAGAGCAAAAAATATATGAATTATCAGATAGGTTAAAAGCATTTAGTAGTGCAATAGAATTGTCAGAAAGTAAAGTTGGAACTATTGTTAATCAAATTAAACGTAGTTCTAAAAGACTTAAAGAAAAATTAGGACATAAAAATGGTGGTATAATTAAAGCCATTGATTATGTTCGAAACAACGAATCAGGCCTTATTCCAGCAGAACAATTATCTATATTATCAAAACAACAGCATTTGCTTTCTTTATATACTAATCTAAATGAAATAAAAGAATCTATTTCTATTTTAAGAACTAACATATCAGAACAATTAAATAAATATGAAGGTAATAAAGAAGCAATGTCTTATTTATTGTCTCTAGACAAGCTATTAAATGATATGATGGTTAAAATAGAAGATATAGAGAAGAGCAAAAAAGGAATGGAATCTGATTTAGATCATATGGTCAGAGAAACAACAATTGCATTATTGGCAAGTAATAATGTAGAAGCTCAAGTCAGATGGCAGAGTTTAATGTTTGACAAATTCAAAAAAGAAGCTGAAGATCAATATCGTAAAGATCTTGAAGTAATGTCTGAGAAAAAAGCAAAAGACAAATACAATAAAACAATTGAAAAACATAAACTATGGGAAAAAGCATTTGATGAAGCTGCTAAAGATACTCCTGAAAAAATAGAATATATATTTAAAAAATCAGAACAAGAAGCAACTGAGATTGATGATATATCTGCATTACACGCTTATATTTCTCAGCAAGGAAGAATTAGTGATGTTGCATCTCAAATGATATTTAATATCTTTTCTATGATTGAACAGAACACAAGAACTCAATACATGGATGATATTAATAAAAAAGGAGGGTTGTTAGACATTCAAAAAGCATTTAAAAAAGCTGGTTTGAACGTATCTAATTTTAAAGATATTATTACTGAAAGAAAATATACCGATGAAGAAGGTAACGAAAAAACAAGATATATAATAAAGCCAATCTTTAAAGAAGATACTACAAACAAATATAATGAATTAAGAGAGAGATTAAAGATTTTAAAATCTGAATTAAATGATCTTTACGAACAAGATTCTTCAATCCAAGATATAGAAGCTCAAATATACGCTCAAGAAGGAATAATTTCAGTTACAAGAAATCTTATTAATAAAGTTGAAACAGTAGAAGAAAGATCTGAATATAAAAAGAAATACGATATTACACAGCAAGAGCTTAATCTATTAAAACAAAAATTACAAGAAGCAAAAGATAAAATAAATTCAAAAAGTGAATTATATAAAGAAGTTTCTAAATTAGAAAAAGAATTAAATGATTATAAAAAATTATTAATAGAAGCAGCTGATGCAGTAGAAAAATATTATAATGATGAGAAATCTGATTTAATAAATAAATATAAAGAATTATTAGATCTAGACATAGTTGATAATTACAATCTATTTAGAGCTGTTTATATGGTTTCTAAAGGACTTTTTGATATGGAACAAAGAGTTGCTTATTCATTGCAAAATCTATCTCATAAATCAAAAATATACAATGTTACAACCACAGATTCAGAGACTGGCAAATCTAAAATAGATCGTATAAGAGATGATTCTACTGTTAATTTCTTAATGGATGAGGTTGTTCTTCCTAAAGTTGAAGCATCTAAAATAGAGATATTAAAAAATAGAGGCGCCAAGAATTTAGCAGAACAAACTTGGAGCGATTTCACTAAGATACAAGAATCAGAAAAGGCAGAAGGTATTGCTATAGAATTTGATATTGATGTTAATGGAGATCCTATAAAAAGAATTAGAAGAAACTATCTATATCCATTAGAAGATGGAGTACAACAAAGTTTTGATTTATTAAATCTCTATGCGTTAGAATCAATTGCTGTTAATAGATATAAAAACAGAGTAGATGCGAAAGATGAATTAGAAACTATAACTGGTGTTATAAATTCTAGAAATGTTCATAAGAAAAGAGGATTTAAAGATATAATTTCTAAAACAAAGTTTGGAGGATATGCGCAAAAGATATTTAAATCAAAAGATGAAACTCCAAATGTAAATAAAGTCATCAATGCAATGATGGATGCGCATCTTTATGGTGCTCAAGTACAATCTACAGGTATTAAAGTTCTTGACAAGCTATTAACTCAAATTACAGGAATGACAGCATTGACTGGATACGTAGCTAACGTTTTCTCTGCGACAGCAAACTTTTTTGTTGGGACTATAGATAACTTCACTGAAGTATTTGGTCAAGAATATTTTACTTTTAAAGATTCTAGATTAGCTTCGTATAAATTAATTGGATTTTTAAAACAATATTATTCCACTTCATTTGATTTAGTTGATAATAGCTTTTTAGGTGTGTTATTTAAAGAGCTTAATTTGCAAGGTGGATTTAATAAGAAATTCAATTTTGAATCTAAATACGATACTAAGTTCCAAGAAATGATATTAAACCCGTCAAGATGGTTTGAAGAAATAACAAGTCAATCTGAATTTTTCACACAAGCTCCTTTAGCAATTGCTATTGTACAAGGGATTAAGATTACAAATAAAAGTGGAGAATATCTTGATAAAGACGGCAATGTAGTAAAAGATAGAGACAAAGCACAATCTTTATTAGATATAATGTATGTAAAAGATGGAAAGCTTGCTTTTAAAAAGGATTTAAAAGATCTTTATTTGAGTCAAAACTTAACCAAATATAACGATAGCATTTCTGCCGGTAATATTCTATGGTCTGGTGGAGAAGAAAATATCTTAAAGAATTCTTTATCTAAATACATTGAAGATATAATGTTTAAAACACAAGGTATGTATAATAGTTTTAATTCTCCATTAGCTAAAATGAATATATACCTTATGCCATTATTTCAATATAGAATGTTTATGGATGAAAAAGCAAGAAGAATGTATGCTGGAATAACCACATTAGCCCAAGATTTAAATAATCCTGAATTGCATGGTGGTAGATATTTTAATCCTCATACAAAACGCCCTGAATCAGGAATGCTTACATCTGTTCTTCAATGGTGGTTGACAAGGCCAAGTAATCATACTCTAATAAAGAATTTAGTCATTAAAGGATTAAACAAGATTAATAATACCGCTTCAAAAATTAATCAAGAAATAACTAACGAAGCATCTTGGAACAGACTTACAGATCATCAACAAGCAGATGTTGCTAGATTTATGTACTATGCTGCAGTTAACGTTTCTTTATTTGTTATAGCATTAATACTTAAAGCTATTAAAGATGAAGATTTAGATGACGAAAATGTAGATAGAATAACATTGCTGGTAAAACGAATGCAAAATGAAATCATGTTTGTGTGGAATCCTTCTGAATTTTTGCAGTTCTTTAGTAATCCTGCGGCATCAGTTAGAACAATTCAATTAATAAGCAGTTGGACAAACACATTATTATGGACTGCATCTGAATTCGTTCTTACTGGAGAAGTAATTGAAGGTAGATATAAAGTAGGTGAACATAAAGGAGATTTAAAATTATATCATAAAACTCTTGAATTGTTGCCATATGCTTCATTTATAAAGTTTTTTAAAGATGAGAATTATGTTCAAGATAGATTGAAATTCTATGAAAAGACATATTAATAACATCAAATAGTATATATTGTAAAAAAAAGGGGAGTTTCCATTTCGGATTCTCCCCTTTATTATTTTATTTAAACCACATTAGACTCACTAACTAATTTATCATTCTCGTATATTTCATAAATAATTTCTCCTAAAATATTTTGCACTGGTTCTTCCGTGTCAAATAAATATTCAGAATCAAAAAGAGCATTTTGTTCGTCTATAGCTTCTATAACAGGATATCCATTTTTGATTTTATCTTCAATAATAGATAAATCTGCTTTATCATCTAAATTATATCTACACCACACAGTAACTTTTGCATCTATATATTTACTCATTAACAAAAATAATTATCTACTATTTCTTTCATTTTGTCTTCTGATAAAAGATCTTCAATAAGATTTAGTCCATCAGGACTGCTTTTATTGACATTGTCTTTTAATTGATCTTTTACAAATTTAATAAAAGATAATAGTTCTTTTGATGTGTTAACGTTTTTTTCTTTAATAATCTGCCGATCAGTTATAGAACCGTATTCAGCAATATATCTTCTCATTGCTCTATCATATTCAGCGGCAGAAGAGAAATCTTGAGGTTCTGGCATAACTGGTGTGTCAGTCCTTTCTCTCATCATTCTATTAGCAGATAAAGAAGATGAAGCTACTTCTGAGTTTTCTAAAACAGGATTAGTATTAGGCATTGTTATATTAGTTGCATTAGTTGTTAAAGTAGAATATTGCCAAGAGAATGCGTTTATATATTCATTTGAAAAATAATTGTTAATTTCATAATCTATATATTCAAAACCAGGCATGTCATATAAGATTTAAAGATTTAAATTTTTCCTCAAGAGGAATAGCCAGTTCTCTTGCCTGAGGATGAGCTGATGGAGCGCATCTCAAACCAAAGAAATGTTTCCAATCTTCAACAAATGCCGTCATAACAAGAGGAGATTTAATATCTAATGGGATTATTCTTCTTGCTTGTTGTGGTTTCCAACCTAATTTTATAAGTTTATTGTATGACCATTGAGTAGCAAAGTTTGCAAATAACCATGTGTCAAATATATTAAAATTAGAATCTTGTTCTTTACTTATAAAATAACACATTTTTCTAAAAGCTGCATCATCACAAGTTCCCCAATCATGTATGTCAGATTCTATATCATTATCATAAAATTCTGGAGGTGTAATAATTGTGAATTCTCCATTAAATTTGTCTTTAGTATAATTGCAATATCTCGTCGATTCGCGTGCAAAAGAATCTATATCTTTTTCCATCTCTCTGGTTACTTCTCCCTCAATAGTAGGGTGATCTTCATCAATAGCCCTATGTCTTAGAAAAGATTCTCCTGTAACTCTGTCACATATGAATTTGACAGTGACTCTTCTTGCATGATGCTCTGTAGGTTCACAGATATATTTTAAATCATCAAGCCAACCTCGTTCTATTAGCACCCTGTAGTTTGAGGTTATATAATAATTTTCTCCATCTCCTTTTACAACAGAGTAAGGATTCATACCATAATTATCTTCTACCCAATTACTATCTGTTGGTAAATTAGAATATGCCTCAGAATATGGTACTCTAAGATACACAGTACCATGTTCTAACATAGCACCATGACCAGATCTAACCATTCTATCTACAAAAGATTTGGCTGAATCTTCTGTTATCTTATCAGAACTTCTGTAGCAGATACGACCTGCATATTCAATTTGTCTATATATACCAATAAGTCCAGACTCCTGTTCTTTAATTATAAAACTTGGTTTAATCAATTTCATTAGTTACAGAAACTTTATTAATCGGAATATTGATTAAACATTGATCATCTGTTACAAAATAAAATCTATTATCAATCTTTTTAATAGTATATAATTTATGTTTACTTATATTTGAATATAATGTAAAAATAGAATTAGTTTCATTCAATACATCTTCTTTACATTTAAACGAATAATCGTTTATCCAAAACAATTTATATTTA
>ULSO01043074.1_pt1 | contig 46488 bp, 41 predicted proteins | sample 1956701 | NCBI WGS metagenome assembly ULSO01 (sample SAMEA4835708, study PRJEB28245) | human gut metagenome | biome: gut microbiome; material: fecal sample | place: Denmark | collected 2008 | reverse complement strand
ACCGTCGAGCTGATAAAGGAATACGAGAAATGCATGGAAACTCCCGGGAATCCGGGACTGGAGGACTTGTTGGCACGCATGGAACACGAAAAGGCGTGGGATTATGAGCACCGTGCCAAGCAGATTCTTTCACAGTTAAAAATCCGTCATTTCGATCAGAAAATCAAGCATCTTTCTGGAGGACAGCTCAAGCGTGTGGCACTGGCGAATGTCTTGATTACCGAACCTGACCTGTTGATTCTGGACGAGCCGACCAACCACTTGGATCTCGATATGACCGAATGGCTGGAAGAATACCTGAACCGTGCCAATCTGAGCTTGCTGATGGTGACGCACGACCGTTATTTTCTCGATCGTGTCTGCTCGGAAATCATCGAAATAGACAACAAGCAGATTTATTCGTATAAAGGAAATTACAGTTACTACCTCGAGAAGCGTCAGGAGCGTATCGATGCTACCAATGCGGAAATTGCACGTGCCAATAATCTGTATCGTACAGAGCTGGAATGGATGCGCCGTATGCCTCAGGCACGTGGTCATAAGGCGCGCTATCGTGAAGAGGCTTTCTACGAACTGGAGAAGGTTGCCAAGCAGCGTACGTATGATACGAACGTGAAGCTCGACGTGAAGGCTTCGTACATCGGTTCAAAGATTTTCGAGGCCGACCATCTGTGCAAGAGCTTCGGCGATATAAAGATTCTGGATGACTTCTCGTATATCTTTGCCCGTTACGAGAAAATGGGTATCGTTGGAAACAACGGTACCGGAAAGTCTACGTTCATCAAGATTCTGATGGGACTGGAGAAACCGGACAGCGGTACACTCGATATCGGCGAAACGGTACGTTTCGGGTATTATTCGCAGGACGGATTGAAGTTCGACGAGCAGATGAAGGTGATAGACGTGATAACGGACATTGCTGAAGTGATAGAGCTGGGCAACGGTAAGCGACTGACCGCTTCGCAGTTCTTGCAGCATTTCTTGTTTACACCCGAAACACAGCACAGCTATGTGTATAAGTTGAGTGGAGGAGAACGCCGCCGGTTGTATCTGTGTACGGTACTGATGAAGAATCCCAACTTCCTTGTGCTGGACGAGCCTACCAATGATTTGGATATCGTGACGCTTCAGGTACTGGAAGAATACCTGCAAAACTTTAAAGGCTGCGTGATTGTTGTCAGCCACGACCGCTATTTCATGGATAAGGTTGTAGATCATTTGCTGGTCTTCAAAGGGCAGGGCGATATACGTGACTTCCCCGGTAACTATTCCGATTATCGCGAATGGAAACTGGCCAAGGCGGAACACGAAAAGGAAGCTGCCAAACCGAAAGAGGAAAAGACGCAGCGTGTCCGCTTAAACGACAAGCGCCGAATGACTTTCAAGGAGAGAAAGGAATTTGAGCAGCTGGAAAAAGACATTGCTCAACTGGAGGCGGAAAAGAAAGCGCTGGAAGAAGCCTTGTGCAGTGGTTCACTGAGTGTGGAAGAACTCACGGAAAAATCGAAACGTCTTCCGGCACTGAACGATGAACTGGACGAGAAGAGCATGCGCTGGCTGGAGCTGAGCGAGATAGAAGGCTGACGCTTTCTACTTTGAAAGATAGAATTTCAGTCGGAAAAATTAAAAGCCAACTAATTTACTATTCTTCGTTTGAAGAGCAGTAAATTAGTTGGCTTATTTTATGAAGATATTCATAGATTTATTCTGTCCGATAAAACTTTTCAAACCCTCAATAACTTATTGATATACATAAAATTAAGCAGTGACTTTAACAAAGAGGCTTATCCATAAAAACAATATTGATAATCAGCCTATTAAATATGTTTGTCGGACACTAATGTAATAGATTAGGGCATGTTTGATTTTTCGAAAAGCATATTATGCTTGTGAGCAATGCCATACGCTATGAAAATATTAGAACGTTTCCTATAGATGTGAAAGTTTCAAGAAAACTTAGGAAGAAGTCTGTGGTATTATTGGCATGCATCGTAACTATCCTGAGAGAAGCTCTTTTCGTGTCACATATGGAATGTCATGAAGCTCCGTCAATCTTGTTGCGAGAAAAGAAAAAGTTTCTCAGCTTGTTTGCCCGAAAATCTGTACAAAACATTTTATTTTTTGTACAAAAAATAAAAAAACGTCGAGATATTTTTGAAATAACATCCCCACGTTTTCAGTCAAAGAATAAATACTTTTTTATTCGTGTTCGATTAATAGATAAAAACGACTGATTATCTGCATTGCTTTCATAGATAAGTGCATATCTGAAATCAGTATGTAATCAACTATATGTCAGAATCTTTATTCACACTTTCAGACGTTTTGCCAGATTGCAATAATCCCTTTTTTAGATTTGAGTACGCAATGAATTGTTCACAGACTCAATATAGTCTAAGATTTCCTTTCTTCCCGTTTTCTTTTCCGATGAAGAAATGAAATACGGAGGAAGTTCTTCCCATTGTTCTTTCAGCACTTCCATATACCGGTCGACATTGAATTTTGTCTTTCCGCTGCTCTGCTTGTCGGCTTTGGTAAAGATAATGGCAAAAGGCACGCCGTTTTCTCCTAGCCATTCTATGAATTCGAGGTCTATTTTCTGAGGTTCCAACCGACTGTCTACCAGCACAAACAGACAAGTCATCTGCTCGCGCTCGAGTACATAATATTCGATGAGCTTCTGAATCTTCTCCATCATCTTCTTGCCTCGCTGCGCATAACCATACCCCGGAAGGTCTACCAGATACCATTCCTTGTTGACGAGAAAATGGTTGATAAGAAGGGTCTTTCCGGGAGTAGAGGAAGTCATGGCCAGCTTAGGCTGCTTGGTCAGCATATTAATGAGGCTGGATTTTCCTACGTTCGACCGGCCTATGAAGGCATATTCCGGCAAGTTGGTCTTAGGGCACATGTCTGCCCTTGAATTACTGACTACAAATTCGGCACTGGTTATTTCCATATTAATCTGTTTTTACTGTTTGCAAAGATAGGATAAAAAGCGGCAATATGAAAATATGACGGTATTTACTCTACTTTTCGAGGAATATCCGGCTTTCGTTGTATATTTGTACAATGAAATATATCTATATCGCAACAGGTTCTCTTTTCTTGACGTTGGGAGTAATAGGCATTTTCTTGCCTGTGCTGCCTACGACACCTTTCCTGCTGCTTGCGGCAGCGTTGTTTTTCCGGGGTTCCCCGCGCATGTATCACTGGTTGCTGGCACATAAATATTTAGGACCGTATATTCGGAGTTTCCGCGAAGAAAAAGCTATTCCGCTGCGTGCTAAGATTATATCCGTTTCCTTACTTTGGATTACGGGCTTGCACTGTGTGCTTTTCCTGTTTCCTTACTGGTGGCTGAAGGGAATGATGGCGCTTGTCACCATTGGAGTTACCATTTATATTTTGTCATTTAAAACTCGCTCAGCCCGATGAATAAGCTACATTTTTATAATCGCAAGGAAGCTATAGCCCGTATGAACCGCTTCGGAGCACGAGGTACGGCGTTTTTCTTCCTGATCAATTTTGATGAAACGGAGTGTCTGGTTTCGGAGTTGAAGGATATCTCTCCAGACAGGCTGGCTTTTATTTTTCCCGAAGTTTCGAATGTTTCATTGTCGTCTGCTCCAAGGCCTGAAGCCATTTATTGGAAGTCGGCACCTCAGTCGTATGAAGACTATGTCGGTTCGTTCGATATCGTATATCGTAACTTGTATGCCGGGAACTCGTTTCTGACGAACCTGACATGTGCTACTCCCGTGTCGACCAGTCTTTCTCTGTGGGAGGTATTCGAACACGCTACAGCTCGCTACAAGTTGTGGTACGACAATCGTTTTGTGGTGTTCTCTCCCGAAACCTTTGTGCGTATAGTCGATGGTCACATTTATTCGCATCCGATGAAAGGGACTATTGACGCATCTCTGCCTGATGCCCGCAACTTGCTGCTGAACGACGAGAAGGAGGCTGCCGAACATGCTACCATTACCGATTTGATCCGCAACGACTTGAGTCAGGTGGCAACCGAAGTTACTGTAACTCGTTATCGCTACTTGGATGAGTTGCATACGCACAGCGGACGTTTGCTTCAGATGAGTTCCGAAATCAGGGGACGCCTGCCGGAACACTATCGGGAAGAATTAGGTACGCTGTTCTTCAAATTGCTTCCGGCGGGCTCTATCACCGGAGCACCCAAACAGAAAACTGTAGAGATTATCCGGGAGGCGGAAACCTATGAGCGGGGATTTTATACCGGTGTCATGGGGTATTTCGACGGACAGAATCTGGACAGTGCGGTGATGATTCGTTTTTTGGAACAAACGGACGATGGACTGGTGTATAAGAGTGGGGGAGGAATTACTTTCCGTAGTGATGCCCGCAGTGAATATGAAGAAATGGTGAAGAAAATATATGTGCCGATTTATTGAAACAATCCGTATCGAAGAAGGAAAGGCGTGGTATCTGCCTTATCATAACTTACGTATGCATGCAACTCGCCGTATGGTGTGGGGACAAGTCTCTGAACTGGATTTGAGTAAGTTTGTTCATCCTGAACCTTATCGGGAACGTACGCGGTGTCGTATCGTTTATGGACAGGAGATCGAAGAAGTGTCGTATATTCCTTATCACTTGCGGGCGGTGCATAGCCTGAAACTGATTGATTGTGATGAGGCTGAGTATTCATTGAAAAGTGCGGACCGGAGCTCGCTGGATAATCTTTTTGCTCGGCGGGAGGAAAAGGATGATGTACTGATTGTACGAAACGGGCGACTGACGGATACTTCGATAGCCAATGTTGCTTTGTGGAATGGAACGGAATGGCATACGCCCTCTTTCCCCTTGCTAAAAGGGACGCATCGACAGCGCCTGCTTGATGAAGGACGGATTGTGGAACGCGACATAACCGTAGACGACCTGTCTCTTTATTCCCGCGTTCGTCTGTTTAACGCAATGATTTCTTTTGGTGAGATAGAGATAGACAGCAAGGAGCTGGGCTATTAAATAGCCCAACCCTCTTCTCTTAATGCTTCTTTCAGTTGTGAGAAGCGCTCTGCTTCCACATCGTTTCTGATAAATTCATCGAAATTGGCCGTATTGATTGCAGCCCATGTATTGCCCTTTGTGACTTCTGTATCAGGCGCAAAGCTGAGATAAAGTTTCATGGCTTTCTGATAGTCGCCTTCAAGCATCCAGTAGTGCGCACGGTAACTGATGACCGACGGCAGTTTCTTGAACTGCTGGGGCAGGCACTGGTAAATCATATCGGCAGCTTCCGGCTGGGATGCTAACACAGCGTAATACATTCCGTCTATCTGGGTGTCGACTCCTTTCCGTGTCGTGACAAACGCATCGTAAACCTGAATGTTCAATATCTGGTTGATGATGAAAGTACGCGGTACAGGACTGTGAGCACACATTGCCATGATATGGTCTGTATCGATTTCACCGTCGAACATGTCACGGAATATTTTATCGTATGGAAGACGGACACTGGGTACTCCTTGAGGCTGGAAACAAATCCAGTACAGATTGCGTTCGGAGATTCGTCCGTTGGTCTTGTCACGATAAGTGATGTGAACCGGATGATAACAGCAGATAGCCATGAGCAAAGCTTCTGCCACTTCTTCTCCGTTGCCGCCTTCCGAAAAATCACATTCCATCGCTTCGGTTGCGAAAGGCGATTCCAGACCTTCTATGTTGGCAATTTCATTGTATGGGATGAAATGTATTTCATCGAGTATCACTTCTTTGCCTTCTACGCCCCAGATGAACAGTTCCGCTTTCAGTTGCAGGGTACGTGATTCATAAATATATTGGCATCCATCCGTTTCGGAGGTAATACGTGTATAGGGATAGTGCAGGGTACTTTCTTCCAGCTTGGTTTTCATCTCCTGATAGGCTTCCAGAACATCTGAATGATGAGGCTGTTCTGGTTGCTGAGTAGCAGATGCAGTTGTTTGTTCCGTTTCCGGATGAGATTCTTCCTGCTTGGTTTCATCATCTTTTTGTCCGGCAGGATGTTCTGCTTCAGCGTGAAGCGTCTCTCTTTGTATAGGAATTTCATGAGATTTCTCGTGCTCTGGAGCTTGTGCTTCCTGAGATTGCTCTACTTTATCCTGAGTTTGTTTAGGCTCTTCCTGACTTTTAACTGAATCCTGAGTATGTTCTTCTTCCGCAGTTTGCTGCTCCATGCTTTCCTCCAGTCGGTTCAGAGCAGTCTGTAACTCTTCTTTCTCTTTGGCAAGCTGTTCTTTTTCTTCGCGCAAGAGGTGCATTTTCTTTTGCAGCTCAGAAAGATTATCCGATAAGTTCGCATTTTCCGACTCCGTTGCATCAAGTTTCTCTTGCAGTCCGGACAAGTTTTTCTGTAAGTCGGTATAGTTTTGGGTCAGTTCTTCTATGCTTTTCTTTGCCTGCGCTTCATTTTGAACTGCTTTCCCTTTTTCTTCTTCCAGTTGTGAGTAATAGTTTTTTAGAGCTTCGTTTTCTGTTTTCAGTGTTTCAAGCTGTTTCTGCAAGTTTTCTACTTCACTTTCCTTGGTGGTAATGCTTTCATTCTGTTTCAGTGCTTCCGACAATTGCTGTTCCAGCTGTTCCTTGCTTGCGGCTATAGCTTCATGTTGTTTTTGTAAGTCTTCCAGTTGTGCAATACTTTGGCTGTGCTTCTCTTTTTCGTCGGCCAGCAAACGTTCCAGCTCACTTTTATCAGCTGCAATGGTTTCGTTCTGCTTTTGTAAGTCATCCAGCAATGTGCTGTTTTCGTTTTCATCCTCTTTCAAATCAGTCAACTGACGTTCCAGTTCATTTTTGTCTGCCGAAATGGTTTCGTTTTGTTTCAGCGCATCACTAAGCTGTTGTTCCATTTCATCTTTTCCGGCAGCAATGATTTCATTCTGTTTCAGCGCTTCCGACAGTTGCTGTTTCAGTTGTTCCTTATCGGTAGCCATGCATTCGTTTTGCTTTTGCAATTCTTCCAATTGCGTAAGACGCTGGCTCTGTATTTCTTTTTCAGCAGTTAACTGACGTTCCAGCTCGCTCTTGTCTGTTTCGAGTGTAGCCTTTTGCTGCTGCACCTCGTCAAGCTGTTGTTGCAGTCCGTCTTTATCGGCTGCTATACGTTCATTTTCCTTTCGTGCCTCCGATAGTTGCAATTCCAGTTGCTCCTTATCGGCAGTCATCTGCTCGTTCAGCTTCTGCAAATCTTCTAGTTGGCTGACAGTCTGATTTTGTTTTCCTTTTAAATCAGTCAATTGATGTTCCAGCTCGTTCTTGCCGGCTGTAATGGTTTCGTTCTGTTTCAGTGCTTCGCTGAGCTTATCGTTTAGTGATTTTATTTCATTGTCGCGGGAAATGATTTCCTGTTCGTCGGATTGCATCTTTTCCAGTCCTGTAGCTTTGTCCGACTGTAGTTTAGCAATTTCAGCCTGCAAGTTCGATATTTCTTGCTGATGTGTGGAAACAGATGTCTGTAGTTGGGCAAGTTCTGTTTGTGTAACAGAAAGCTCCTCCTGCGTTTCGGTCAGTTGAGTACGCTTGTAAGTTACTTCTTTATTTGCGTCTTTAACCTCGATGGAAAGTTGCTGGTTTTTTATCAGTAAGGCTTCGTTATCGTTTTGCAGTTGCTCGATATCAATGCCTGTCAGCTTTTTAATCAGATGAAAAGTAAGTTTACTCATACCGTGTCAGAAGATAATTTGGTTAATTAATGTTGCAAATTACGCAAATATTTCCGAATGTTCAGTATAAATTACAAATTAAAATGCATCTTTTTAGTCGAAAAATCCAATCTATTCGATCTTTATCATTAGTTTTGTAATTCGAATTTTAGAGAAAAGGACATGCAAGACATTATAGCTAATAATGAATATTTGAATGGAAACCGGACAAACAGTCTGATCAATCGGAAGATGATATTCCGTATATTGGGTATTTTATTGTTTATAGAAGGAGTTATGTTTCTTGTTTGTGCAGGGGTTTCGCTATGCTACAAGGAACACAGTTATATCTATTTTATTTATTCTACGCTTATCACTGCGGTAGCAGGGACCGTTTTGGCCTTTTTAGGTCGTAAAGCTGAAAATAAGCTTTCCCGTCGTGATGGTTATTGTATTGTTGCTTTTACTTGGCTTTTATTTACACTGTTCGGGATGCTTCCTTTTTATTTGAGTGGAGAGATCCCTTCGGTAAGTGATGCTTTTTTCGAAACGATGTCAGGATTTACCACAACAGGGGCGACCATTCTCGATGACATTGAGTCTTTATCGTATGGTATGTTGTTTTGGCGTAGTTTTTCCCAGTGGATTGGAGGTTTAGGTATTGTCTTTTTTACCATAGCTGTCTTGCCGATTTTTGGAGTAGGAAATCAGGTGCTGTTCTCGGCAGAGGCAACAGGAGTAACACACGATAAGATTCATCCTAAAATTAGCATTATGGCAAAGTGGCTTTGGACGGTATATCTGTTGCTTACCGTAACCGAAACAATCTTATTGATGCTGGGGGGAATGAACTTGTTTGATGCTGTCTGTCATGCTTTTTCTACAACTGCAACCGGAGGCTATTCTACCAAACAGGATAGTGTGGCTTATTGGAACTCTCCGTTTATAGAATACGTTATTGCCATATTTATGGTTCTGTCGGGCATAAACTTTTCGCTGTATTTTATGTGTCTTAAAGGGAAATTTCTCCATTTGCTTAAGGATGACGAAAGCAGATGGTTTCTGATGTCTGTCGGAATAGTAACATTGCTTATTACCATTCCATTGGTGACACAAAATCACTACGGATGGGAAGAAGCTTTCCGAAAGGCATTCTTCCAGGTTGCCAGTATTCACACTTCTTGTGGTTTTGCTACCGATGATTATAATGGCTGGCCTCCTTTTACATGGATGTTGTTGATTTATACGATGATGGCCGGAGGATGTACTGGATCGACCGGTGGTGGCATCAAAAACATGCGTCTGGTTATCTTGTTCCGGAATATGAAAAATGAATTTAGTCGTTTGATTCACCCACGGGCTGTATTGCCGGTAAAGGTAAACCAGCAGACTATTTCTTTTTCTACCATATCAACGGTTAACACGTTTGTGCTGCTGTATCTTATTACACTTTTCATCGGGTGGATTGTGCTGATGTTCTTAGGCTTAGGGCTGACCGAATCCTTGGGATTGTCTGTTTCCAGCTTGGGTAATGTGGGACCAGGTCTGGGTGCATACGGACCGGCTTTTTCATGGAGTGCTCTTCCTGATCTGGCAAAATGGATATTGTCATTTATGATGCTGATAGGTCGATTGGAATTGTTTGGTATCTTGCTGATGTTCTCTCCGGGATTCTGGCATAAACGTTGATACCGTTTTATTAATATATACAATTATTCCCCACAGATTATGGTTCCTTTCGGGCTTTAATCTGTGGGGAATTGTTTTATATAAATTCTTTTGCTGCCAGTTAAGAAATAAAGTCAAATACGGCTATAACGGCGTATACGAATAATCGCTTTCCGGCATTTGTAATAAACAATGAATCCGGATGGCTGTATGGTTCGAAAGATCTTCTGTATTATTGCTGGCAGCAAGTTCGATTGCAGAAGAGAAAAATCTGTCTTTTTAATCGATAAAGCGCTTTGTCAGATCCTCAAACTCGTCAATTCTGCGGTCACGCAGGAAAGGCCACCAGCGGCGTACATTCTCACTGCGGTTCATATCTATATCTACAACGATATTTTCTTCTTTCAGGTTGCTGGCTTGTGCCAGAATTTCTCCTTGTGCTCCTGCGACGAAGCTGTTTCCCCAGAACTGTATGCCGTTGGTCTGGCCTGAAGGATCAGGTTCAAGTCCTACACGGTTCACGGCGATGACCGGGAGTCCGTTGGCTACGGCATGTCCGCGCTGTACAGTCACCCATGCTCCAAGCTGACGCATTTTCTCGTCCTGTGTGTCACTGCTTTCCCATCCGATAGCTGTCGGATAGATCAACAATTCGGCACCCTTCAAAGCCATCAGTCTTGCTCCTTCAGGATACCACTGGTCCCAGCATACCTGTACACCCAACTTTCCCAGACTGGTTTCGATTGGTTCAAATCCCAGATCACCGGGTGTGAAATAAAATTTTTCGTAGTAAGCCGGATCATCAGGAATGTGCATTTTACGGTATTTCCCGGCAATACTTCCGTCCGCATCAAACACTACGGCTGTATTGTGATAGAGTCCCGGAGCACGACGTTCGAATAGTGAAGTAACCAGTACGATGTGATAAGCTGCGGCTATATCACTGTAGAATCCTGTTGACGGACCGGGAATAGGTTCTGCCAGGTCGAACAGGGAGGTATCTTCCGTCTGGCAAAAATAAGGGGTATTATGTAACTCCTGTAACACGACAAGCTGTGCGCCTGCCTGTACTACAGAGGCAATGTTGCGATGCAGTTTCTCTAAATTGGTTTTCAGGTCGTTTGTACAAGATTGTTGTACGATACCTACACGGATAATTCTTTTCATATCGGTTCTGAGATTTTTAAAATTTGTCAGGTTTTACATTTTCCGGATACTGCATGGTGACACAGTGCAATGATCCGTGCTGCTGAATCAATGCACGGCAGTCTATTCCTACAATTTCTCTGCCGGGGAAAGCCTGTGCCAGTACTTCGGCTGCCTTCTGGTCGTTCGCTGGCTGGTTGTAGGTCGGATAGAGTACCGCCTGATTCATTATCAGGAAATTGGCATAAGTCGCTGGAAGGCGATTCCCTTCTTCATCGTAAGCAGTTTCTGCCATCGGTAGTGGAAGTAAGCGGTAAGGTTTTCCTTCCAGTGTACGGAATGTTTTGAGTTGCTCTTCCATCAGTTGCAGTTCTGTATAGTGCTCGTCAGACGAGTCGGTACATTGTGCGTAGACAATGGTGTCGTCCGGACACAGACGTGCCAGGGTGTCAACATGGCTGTCGGTATCATCACCTGCAAGGAATCCGTGATCCAGCCATAAGATTTGTTGGAGGTTGAATCTTTTTTTCAGGTATTTCTCCAGTTCACTGCGATCCATCGTGTCATTCCGGTTGGGAGCAAGCAGACAGGTGGAAGTGGTAAGCAGCGTTCCTTTTCCGTCACTTTCTATCGAACCTCCTTCAAGTACAAAGTTACGGCAGTTGATATATTCCCCGTTCAGCAGTTTACTTTGATATATCCGACTGTTTATCAGATTGTCTTTATTCGCGGCAAATTTCATTCCCCAGCCGTTGAAACAGAAATCCAGCAATAGGGGAGTACCGTCATTCTGCAACAAGGTGATGAATCCATGGTCGCGCGCCCATGTATCGTTTGTCGGGCATGAAATATAATGTATATTATCCTTGCAGTCGAGGCCTTTCAGTATCTCGGGATATTCGGGGGCTACCAGCAGAAGAGGCTGGCGGGAAGCTATTTCGCGTGCCAGATTGAGAAAACATGCTTCTACGTCGTCCAGCATATAGTTCCAGTCGGTTTCGCTATGTGGCCACGTCAGTTGGATATAACTTTGCGGATGCCATTCGGCAGGCAAGAAGTAGTTCTTTTCCATAATGTGATAGTTTGTTTTTATAATGTTGTGTTTTTTGATTTATCATTGGCTGTTGCGTTTGCTTCTTCGCTTCAATAAAATCCAGTCGAAAAGCTCACGCCAGTTGGTAAAGTCTTTTTTGTACATCAAACCGATGCCTTGTGTTGTCAAGGTCGATTTGGTGAAATATCTGTCGTTTGTCTGATTATATCCTTTCAGACGGAAATCTCCATTCTTGGTCAGCAGCCACATTGCTTCAAAATCACCTACAAAGTTGGTGTTACGCATCGGATTATCCCGGTAGCCGAAGTTACCGTTTATAATCAGACGGTTGTTGAGCAATCTTCCTGAAAGTATGGCTTCTGCTTCCACATCAGTCCAGCCTTTGTCGCCCGTACTTAAGTTTGTTCCTAGGTTCCAGTTCTGACTGTCGATAACTTGTGAGAGCATATTGTTCAGCTGTCCCGAGAGTGTACTGAAAGCTAGCGAACTGGTTGCATCCGACTGGTTGGCATTATTGGCATAGTCATACGTATAGAACTTGCCGATACTCAGCAGGTAAATAATCTGAGTATTCATTTGCTCTTCCGTACTTGTCAGACTTCGTACCAGTTCACGGTCTTCGTCGCTGACGGTGGGCAGATCAAGATCGAACTTCAGTGTCGGAGCTGTCAGGTTACCCTTCAGGTTCAACAGGCAGTTGACCTTTACAGTTCCTTTTGTATTGGAAGCATCGGCCACTAAGTCATTCAGTGAAGCAGAGTTGACGGTATATACAGCTTGTACATCCAGGTTGGCTTCTCTCGGATTGCCGTTGAATGAAACAGAGCCTCCCGATTGCAGGACGAAATCTTTATGGATAACATTCTGCATGCTCATCTTATAGATACCCTCCTCTATGTTATAATTTCCGAAGATCTGGAAATCTCCTTTGTTATAATAATTGATACGAAGATTACCGGTTCCGTTTGCCGAGATATTATCTCTGGCCACCGGGTCCATGACGATGCGCATGGTTGCAGCCGGAGTAGCTTCTAGCTGAAGGTTGATATGTGTATCAGTCGGCGTATCATCTTCTTCATCTTCTTCTGTTTTATTAAGATGATGATACAGTTCGGTCTGGATATTTTCTTGCTGCCGGCGAGGAGTCTTGTCGACAAACGTAATGAATTGTGTGTTGATAGCTTCGGCAGCAGTTGCCGTGACATACGTGAATTTAGTTCCCGGATCGGTACGTAACGTTCCGTCTACGGTCAGCATATTGTTTCCTCCACGCAGTAATACATCACCTGTAGTATATATCTTGCCATAGAAGGGGAATTCAGGAGTTTCCTTCTCTGTATAATATACTAACATCCTGTTTGTATTGAAGCGGAAATTATAGGTCAGATTCTTCAATTTAGTATGGTTAAGAGACCCATTGATCAGTCCGGTATGTCCTTCAGGGTCTGTAACGCGTACATTATCGAAGTTAAAGTGTCCCGATGTAATGCGGACGGAATCAGCATGAGCCGTGAACGACGTATTCAAGATGTTTACCTTCATGCTGGCATCAGCTTGGGCATTGCCTTCCAGGTCCAGCCCTGCGAATGGTCCGTATAGGCGTACGTGTCCGAAAACTCTTCCTTGCATGTTCGAGAAGATGTTTTCAACGAATGGTTGCAAGAACGACAGATTCGTACCTCCTGCCTGAATATTCAGGTTGAGCCCTTTCTCTTTCGGAGAAACATATCCGTCTACGTTCGTAAAGTAATGCTCGTTTTCTTTTATGTCGGCATGTAGCCGGACACCTCCCAGTTCATTATCCCATTCTCCTTTTATATCTCCCAACCCCAGCAGCGCATCATTCAGAGAGAAGTCTTTGACGCTGAGTCGAGTATACATAACAGGCTTGTCCAGCACATTGTGTAAGTGTACGCGACCGGTAATTAGTCCGTTGAACTTGACAGCATGGAACTGGATAATGTCCATTACGTATTGTAAGTTGATGTTACTCAAGTCTACCAGACATGAATCAGTCTGCTCTTTTCCGATACGTCCGTTGGCCCGTACATATTGGTCTTGATGCTCAAACAGGAAATCATCGATTTCTATCAGATCTTTGTCTATGGTAATTTTCGATGGATGTACTTTCCATATTGTATCGTTCAAGATGATTTTACTTGGACGAATATCGATGGTAGTCGATAACCTGTTTTTCTCTTCCGACTTCCGGAAACTGGTCATTGTTTCTACTACACCGCTGAAAGTAGAGGGAACGTTGTTTCCCCAGTGAATCGTTGTTTTCAGTTTGTCTGCTGCTACGAGGGAGTTGACAGAAAAATTGATCATACCTCCTTTTTTCATCCGTTTGTTGATGCGCACCTGACATTCCAGTTCATCTGCTGTATTGCTGCAAAGGAACGTTCCCGATTCGAAATAAGAATCGTTATAGACAAACTCAGGCAGATAACCTTGTATCTGCAAGCGTGTACGGCTGTCGTCGAAATAACCGTTCAAGGTAGCCGGCATACCCAGTTCGATAGGAATATTGAGTACTTTGGAAAATAATTCCGTATTATCCAACTGGAAATGAAACTGGAAATTATTGTTTGTTTCCGGCAGTTCCTTGTTCAGTGCCAGTAGCGATGGAATATATCGCTGCAATGTTTTCAGGATACTTGCGGGAAGGGTACGATATGAATAGTTTCCCTTGACGGAACCATTCAGGAAAGGAGAGTGGATTTCGATTTGCTTCTCCTTGTTCTTGCCCGTATTTCCGGCAGTGATGCTCAGATTATCGAGATAGTAGCACTGGGCTTCTTCCGGAGCGTTGACACTGACACTGTCTATGCTGATTTTACCCTGCATATCGTCGATGGAATGTCCGCTGAAATCGGCTGTCAGATTCAGTGACATGTCCGTGTCTTTATATTTGTCGGTCAGATGCAAGTCATTGGGGCGGAAGTTTCGTACTACCGCTCTCAAATTAAAGTCGGGTACAGCCTGTCGGGTTGCGAAGTGTCCGTTGATTTCAATATTCCCGTTACTGTCATCCAAAGACAATTTTCCATTGAATCCTCCCGGCGTATACTTACCGTCGAGCATGATGTTGCGGTATTCATATTGTTTGTATGTCAGGGATGAAATATTACCCTTAATGTACGATTCTGCTTTCCCGTTGTTGTATTTGAAGCCCTGCAATTCGATGTCGAAAGCTGCATTCCCCAATGTCTTTTCCTGGTTGAGCAACATGCCTAGATTCAGCTCTGGACTGATTATCTTACCTGAGTAAGAATGCAAATGAGTGATCGTGTCGGAATGCATAGTTACATTCGCACGAATATTTCCTACGTCGGTCAGAAGTGTGCCATGAGTTGTCAGCTGATTCAGATAGCCGGATATATCGCCGTTGAAGCTGATATCTCCAATTCGCTGCAAGATATCGGGCGCATTGGCTTTGCCGGTCAAGTTCTGAATGAGCCAACTTATGCCTTCTTTATCCGCATCCAATTGCGACAAGTTACCGAAAAGGAACAAGTTGTTTTTCTCATTCCAGTGATTTATCATGGCCTCTCCTTTCAGTAAGAGGCTCTGGTCATCGTTCGAAAGATAAATGTCGGTACATTTTGTCTGATATCCTTTCCCCTCGAGTGCAATACGCAGATTGATATCATCGTCGAAGTGCGCGAACGATGGAACAAACATAGCCAGATCGGACAATGCAATGCTGGCATGCATGCGAGCCATATACTGCGTATCGTTATTAAAGATTGGGAATGAGGATGCACTGTCGTGAGCGACAGCAAGTGTATCGATAGCCAGTTCGCTTTGAGGCAGTGAAACTTCTACGTTGTTGGCTTGCAAACCATAATGATTGGCTGTCAGTTTTAAGGCCAGTTTTTTCAACTTGAACCCGCTCTGCTCGTTGAAGCTCAAACGCTTGATCTGCGCATTCAGAGAATCGGGAGTCAGTGCCTTCAGCGACAAGGTTGCAGAAAAATTCTGAATGCCCAGGTGGTTTGTATTGAAGCGTCCCGGTGTCTGTGCCGCCGATAGAAGGTCGTAGTAGATTTGTCCGCGGCGGATTAACACAGAATTGATTCTTAAATCGATGTTCGATTTTTTCTTTACCGTATCTTTCGAAGCAAAAGCGTCGAGAATAAACTGGAAATTAGGTTTACTTTCGGGAGTCTGCCGGTTTAAATGAGCATTCAGACCGAAGAGCTGGATACTGCTGATACGAATTCTTCCGTGCAATAATGGAGATAGTTCTATCTTTGCAGACAGGCGGGCCACTTTAAGTAACTCTTGTCCCGACTTGTCTTCCAGATATACATTCTGTATGATGATACGATTCAATAATCCCAGGTCTATGTTTCCGATGCTTACCTCAGTCTGCATGATGCGGCTGAGTTCCTGAGCAGCAAGCACAGAAAGCCGTTTTTGAATGAAAGGAAGACTCAAAACGGCGATGATTCCGAAATAGCATACCAATGCTATAATAATGGTAAATCGGACAATATGTTTGACTTTTCTGAATTTACTCATGCGTACTGCTCAAAAATTAATCAAAATTACAAATATCACTTGAGGTAATCTATATTTTGCCTGCTTATTTTACTATTTTTAAAAGACTATTTCGTACTTTTGGCGCATCATTCAGAAACTAACACATTAAGGACTATGAAAAAAAGTATAGCATTGACATGCCTGATGGCAATGGCGCTGGGTGCACAGGCTCAGCAAGGGGGGATTACACAAGACATGTTAAGTCAGATGAAAAGTAGCTACAAGCATACCGCTGCCGACAAGGCTATTTATAATGCCATGGCAGGAACCAGCATAGCAGTTTTGGCGAAAAATCATGAAAATCTGGCAAACTTCGATACGAACTTCTCGAATAAAGTGATTTCACACGGTATTACCGACCAGCAGCAGTCGGGACGTTGCTGGCTCTTTACTGGTCTGAACGTACTGCGTGCACAAATGATAGCCAAATACGGACTGGATGAAATGGAGTTTTCTCAGAATTACTGTTTCTTCTATGACCAGCTGGAAAAAGCAAATCTTTTCCTACAGGGCATCATTGATACGCGTGAAAAGCCGATGGACGATAAAATGGTAGAATGGTTATTCCGCAATCCCATCAGCGACGGTGGACAGTTTACTGGTATTTCCGACATCATAGGAAAATATGGCGTAGTACCGGCTTCGGTCATGCCCGAAACCTATAGCAGCGAGAATACGTCGCAGATAGCTCGTCTGGTTGGTCTGAAACTGAGAGAGTTCGGATTGCAGTTGCGTGATGAGGCTGCCAAAGGCACAAAGCTCTCGGCGCTGGAACAAAAGAAAACAGAAATGCTTTCTACCATTTATCGTATGCTGGCTTTGGCATTGGGTGAGCCGGTAGAACACTTTACATGGACCATGAACGGAGTGACAAAGGAATATACTCCGCTGTCTTTCTATCAGGAATTTCTGGGAAATGATTTGACAAACAATTATGTCATGCTGATGAATGACCCGAGCCGTGAATATTACAAATGTTATGAAATTGATTTTGACCGTCATGTATACGATGGAAAGAACTGGACGTATGTAAACCTGCCTGTCGATGAGATAAAGGAAATGGCAATCGCCTCAATCAAAGACAGTACGATGATGTACTTTTCTTGTGACGTGGCTAAATTCCTTGACAGCAAGCGGGGTACACTCGACCTGAAGAACTTCGATTATGAATCGTTGATGGGAACCACATTCGGCATGGACAAGAAACAGCGTGTACAGACATTTGCCAGCGGTTCCAGCCATGCCATGACTTTGATGGCTGTCGATCTGGATAAAGACGGCAAGCCGAAAAAATGGATGGTCGAAAATAGCTGGGGAGCAGAATCCGGTTATAAAGGACATCTCATTATGACGGATGAATGGTTCAACGAATACATGTTCCGTCTGGTGGTAGAGAAAAAATATGTGCCGGAGAAGGTACTGAATATCTTGAAGCAAAAGCCGGTACGTCTGCCTGCATGGGACCCGATGTTTGCACCGGAAGAATAACGCATAAGATGAATTTATAGATATAACGTCCTGAATTCTTTTGAACGGCTGACACCGTTTGAAAGGCTTTCAGGGCGTTTTATTTTTGTCTGTAATGTTGTTTTTGTCTTTCATTTTGCTTAACTTCGTACTTTAACCTTAAATCTAATATTTATGAAGAAGCATCGGAGAACAAAGACGAAGTATCTGGCCGCCTGTTTGTTCGCACCGTGGTTGTGTCAGGGAACAAATGCGCAGAGCGAAGCCCTTTCTCTTCCTGATAGTGTAATCACGGTAGGCTACGCACGGGGAAGTCTGAAAAACATATCCGGCTCGGTGGAGCAGATTACCGAGCAGCAGATGAACAAGGAACAGCTTGCCAATCCGTTGGAAGCCATTCAGGGACGAGTTCCGGGATTATCGATTATGAAAAGCAGTAACGGTACGGCAGCCCTGGAGTCGGTGCGGATGCGGGGTACCACTTCACTGACAAGTGGCAATGATCCGCTGATAATCGTCGACGGTGTATTGGGCGATTTAAGTATGCTTACTTCTGTTTACCCTACGGATATTGAAAGCTTTACTATCTTGAAAGATGCTTCCGAAACAGCACAGTACGGTTCCCGAGGAGCTTCGGGTGTAATCAATATCACGACTAAAAAAGGTGTTTCGGGCAAGACGCGCATCAATTATAACGGAAGTTTCGGTATTGCGCATGCCTATCGTCATCTGGATATGCTTTCGGGGGCAGAATACCGCAATGTGACTGCGGCACATGGACTGTCAATTCTGGATAAGGGTTACAATACGGATTTTCAGAAAGAAATCGAACAGCTGGGTATCCAGCAGAATCACAACATCGCTTTTTATGGAGGAGGAGAGGCTTCCCGGTATCGTGTGTCCTTGGGTTACCTCGACCGGGAGGGAGTAGTGCTGAATGAAAGCATGAAACTTTTTACCTCAAACATGAATATGTCGCAGGATATATTCGGTAAGTTTATCCAGTGCGAGCTGGGACTTTTCGGTTCGGTGAAGAAAAACCGTAACCTGGTCGACTTGCAGAAGACGTTCTATTCTGCAGCGGCTTTCAATCCTACGTTTCCGAATCATAAGGATTATACTACGGATGCATGGGATCAGATAACGACGGCCAGTCAGATTACCAATCCACTGGCATGGATGGAAGTGAACGACCGTGATGATATTTCTTATTTCAGCGCGCACGCCCGCCTGAACTTCAATCTTTCTCCAGATCTGAAGTTTGTTCTTTTCGGCTCCTATACTTACAATGATTCCGAAGACTCCCAGTATCTGCCCACTACGGTCTGGGCGCACGGACAGGCGTATCGGGGAAACCGACGCTCGGAGTCGATGCTGGGAAATGCGATGTTTACGTATCAGAAGCAGTTGAAAAAGCATTTCATCGATGTACTGGCACTGGCGGAACTGGAGAAAAGTGTTTATACGGGCTTTTATACTACGGTAACCAACTTTTCTTCGGATAAAATGGGCTTCGATAACTTGCAGGCAGGTGCGTTGCGTCCGTGGGATGGAACCGGCTCGTATTATGAGGAACCGCATCTGGCTTCATTCCTGGGGCGAGTAAACTATACCTATGCCGACCGTTATGTGCTTACGGTGAACGCCCGTACCGATGCATCTTCCAAATTTGGTGCAAATCATAAATGGGGATTTTTCCCGTCGGTTTCAGCCGCATGGAATATTATCAGTGAGAAGTTTATGAGGCGACTCTCGTGGATTGATAACCTGAAGCTGCGTGTTGGTTACGGACTTGCCGGCAATCAGGGAGGAATAGATTCGTATACCACGATGAACCTTGTCCGCCCGAACGGAGTGGCACCGGTAGGAAATTCACCGGTCGTGACGTACGAAACACTGCGGAATATCAATCCCGATTTGAAATGGGAGGTGAAGCATACGTTCAATGCCGGGCTGGATATCGGCTTGTATGGCAACCGCCTGCTGCTGTCGGTCAACTATTATAATTCCAAGACTACCGACATGCTTTATAACTATCGGGTAAGTGTTCCTCCGTTTACTTACAATACGTTGCTGGCAAATATCGGTTCCATGCGCAACAGCGGAACGGAAATATCCGTCGGTATTACGCCTCTGAAAACCAAAGATATGGAATTGAACATCAACGCAAATATTACTTTCCAGAAAAACAAGTTGCTCTCTCTGAGCGGCATGTATAACGGGGAGTATGTTTCTGCTTCGGAATATACCGTCATTGCGGGGCTGAATGGTGCCGGCTTTCATGGAGGATACAACAATATCGTGTATCAGATAGTAGGACAGCCGCTGGGCGTATTTTATCTGCCTCACTGTACCGGACTGGTTCCCGACGGGAATGGAGGGTATACTTACGGAATAGCCGATCTGAATGGGGGAGGTGTGAATCTGGAAGACGGCGAAGACCGCTATATTGCCGGTCAGGCTGTTCCGAAAACCTTGCTTGGGTCGAATATCAGTTTCCGTTATAAGCAGTTTGATGTTTCCTTGCAGGTGAACGGAGCTTTCGGTCATAAGATTTATAACGGTACCTCGCTGACGTATATGAATATGAACAGCCTTCCGGATTATAACGTGATGACAGAGGCTCCCGCACGGATGATCAAGGATCAGACGGCAACCGACTACTGGCTGGAAGACGGTGATTATATCAACTTCGATTATCTGACGGTAGGATATTATGTGCCATTGAAAAGTACAAAGTTTTTGCGTAACATGCGTCTGGCGTTTACCATCAACAATCTGGGTACCATCAGTGGCTATTCAGGACTGACTCCGCTTGTCAACAGCATGACGGTCGACTCTACCTTGGGAGTAGACGATAAGCGTACTTATCCGCTGTCGAGAACTTATACTATCAGTTTAAGCCTTAATTTCTAAATTGTTTATTATGAAGAAACTATATCTATATTTGCTGGCAGGTTCTGTAACTCTGAATCTGGCATGCGGCAGTTTCCTGGAAGAACATCCCCGCGACGGCTTGTCCGAAGAAGAAGCCTATGCTTCCATCTCGGATCTTTACCGTAACGGTGTGGCTTCACTCTATAATTGTATAGGAAGTTATAAGGATTCTGAGGGGTTGCAGGGAACTGGACGTGGAATATACGACCTAAATACTTTTACGACCGATGAGGCTATCATGCCGACTCGAGGAGGTGACTGGTACGACGGCGGATTCTGGCAGGGACTTTACCTTCACCAGTGGGGTGTAAACAGCGATGCCATACTGAATACCTGGGAATACCTGTTCCGCTCCATCAAGCAGTGTAACTATTCACTGGAACAAATTGAACGTTTCTCGGCCACTCATTCCGATAAGGAACTTCCAGCGTACAAGGCCGAAGTGCGTGCTCTCCGTGCCATGTTTTATTATTATACCATGGACTTGTTTGGGAGGATACCTCTGATAATCTCTTCCAATGCTGGCGATAAAACGATGATGCAGGCAGGACGGGATGAGATATTTACCTTCATTATGAAGGAATTGCAGGAGGCTGCTCCCTTTTTAAGCGAAGAAAGAAGTAATACTCCGGGTACGTATTATGGAAGGGTGACACGGGCTGTGGCATACTTCCTGCTGGCTAAGCTGGCACTGAACACAGAAGTTTATATGGATGCCGACTGGACCGACGGCGTTTATCCTAATGGCAGTACTATTTATTTCACGGTCGATGGCAAACGACTTAATGCATGGCAGACTACACAGTACTATTGTACGGAGCTTGCGCGGATGGGGTATCGGCTGGAAAACGATTATACTTCCAATTTCGCCATTTTTAATGAATCTTCTCAAGAGAATATTTTTGTTGTCCCCATGAATAAGACTTTGTACACCAATCAGATGCAGTATCCTTTCCGTTCCCGTCATTACAATCATGCCAAAGCCTATGGTCTGGGAGGTGAGAATGGGTCGAGTGCGACACTGGAGGTTTTACAGACGTATGGTTATGGAACAGATGCAGTAGATCCCCGTTTCGATTACTGCTATTTTGCGGATGAGGTGTACGATTTGCAAGGCAATCCGGTATTGCTCGATAACGGTGAGCCTTTGATTTACCATCCGGATAAAGTGGCGCTCGACGTATCGAACACGGAGTATGAGCAGACGGCAGGTGCCCGTATGAAGAAATACGAGGTTGACAATACGGCCTTGAAAGACGGCAAGCTGATGGATAATGATATTGTTCTGTTCCGTTATGCCGATGTACTGCTGATGATGAGTGAAGCCAAAGTACGGAACGGTGAAGATGGAACTGCCGAGCTGAATGAGGTACGTGGCAGGGTAGGAGCTCCTTACCGTGAGGCGACCCTCGAAAACCTGCTGGCCGAGAGACAGATGGAGCTTGCTTGGGAAGGCTGGCGACGTCAGGATTTGATTCGTTTCCGTCAGTTTACCCGTCCGTATAGTTTCCGTCCCCAGCTTCCCGGTGAGGCGGACGGTTATACCACTGTGTTTCCCATTCCGGAAAAGGTCATTGTCATGAACGGGTTGCTGGAGCAAAATCCCGGATATTAAAAACTTTTTGTGCCTTTTTTTGCCCTTCACGCCCTTCACCGGAAACGGGATGCCGGAAAAATCGGGCTTTTTTCTTCGATGAAAGCCCTGCTTCTTCGAATAAACTTGTGCTGATGTTTTCTGAAAATTTGTACAAAAGATTTTAGTTTTTGTACAAATTTTCATGGTAGTCTGCTTTGGAAAATTTTTCCCCTTCAGGAAATTGCGAAGAGTTTGTAAGGACTTCTCTCTTTCTGCTTCAAGATTTCCTGCGGGGATGTTGGCAGACTTTAATTAAATAGATAAAAGATGTTTGCCAATGTTAAACTTTGTTTGGTAGGACGGGGACGCTTTTTTCTGTAAAACGAGTGCCGGAAAGGGCCGGATCGACCGGATTTGACAGAATTTAAAATGATTGAAATTGCTTTCTGCATATTACAAAATAAAGACATTTCGCTTGTTTTTGTAACTTGTACACCATTATATAAGGAATTTTTTCCGTAATTCCTCGTCTGGAATTGTTTATTTCCATTCTTTTTTATTTAATTTTGCAGTCAAATTTATAAAACCATTTTTTATAACCCAATATGGCTAATTTAATAAAATTGCGTAAAGGTCTTGACATTAACCTGAAAGGCAAGGCGGCTGCCGAAGTGGTGGCTGTAAAGGAACCGGGATTCTATGCATTGATTCCCGATGATTTTACAGGCGTGACTCCTAAGGTAGTGGTGAAAGAACAGGAATATGTTATGGCCGGAGGACCCTTGTTTATTGACAAGAATCATCCTGAAGTGAAATTTGTTTCGCCCGTAAGTGGCGTAGTAACCAGTGTGGAGCGTGGAGCTCGCCGTAAAGTAATGAGTATTACGGTGGAAGCTGCCGCAGAACAGGACTTGCAGGACTTTGGCAAGAAAGATGTTGCCAAGATGGATGCAGCTGCGGTAAAGGAATTGTTGCTTGAAAGCGGTATGTTCGCTTTCATCAAGCAGCGTCCGTATGATGTTGTTGCCGATCCGACAGTTGCTCCGAGAGCAATCTTCGTGTCAGCATTCGACAGCAATCCGCTTGCTCCTGATTTTGAATTTGCCCTGAAAGGTGAAGAAGCAAATTTCCAGACAGGACTCGATGCTTTGGCAAAAATTGCCAAGACTTACCTGAGTATTAGTGTGAAACAAAGTGCAGCGGCTCTGACACAGGCTAAGAACGTGACTGTGACAGTGTTCGACGGACCTCATCCTGCAGGCAACGTAGGTGTGCAAATCAACCACATCGCTCCTGTAAATAAAGGTGAAACCGTATGGACTATCGATCCGCAGGCTGTAATCTTTATCGGTCGTCTGTTGAATACCGGACACGTGGATATGACTCGTACGGTAGCTGTAACAGGCTCTGAAGTGAAGAAGGCTGCTTATTGCAAGCTGAAAGTAGGTGCATGTTTGACAAATGTGTTTGCAGGCAATGTAACAACCGGTAAGGAACTGCGTTATATCAGCGGCAATGTCCTGACAGGTAAGCAGATTTCTGCCAACGGATTCCTGGGCGCATTCCATAGCCAGGTAACAGTCATTCCTGAAGGTAGCGACGTACACGAAATGCTGGGATGGATCATGCCTCGTCTTGATCAGTTCAGCACCAGCCATTCTTACTTCAGCTGGCTGATGGGCAAGAAAGAATATACACTCGATGCTCGTGTAAAGGGTGGCGAACGTCACATGATTATGTCAAACGAGTATGATAAGGTATTGCCGATGGATATCATGCCCGAATATTTGATTAAGGCAATCATAGCCGGAGATATTGACCGCATGGAACAGCTGGGTATCTACGAAGTTGCTCCTGAAGACTTCGCTCTGTGTGAGTTCGTTTGCTCTTCTAAGATGGAACTGCAGCGTATCGTTCGCGAAGGACTGGATATGCTCCGTCGTGAAATGTGCTAATACTAACTAAAAGATTAATAGAATATAAATGAAAGCGCTAAGAAATTATCTAGATAAGATAAAGCCAAACTTTGAAGAGGGCGGCAAATATCATGCTTTTCGTTCTGTGTTCGATGGTTTCGAAACATTCTTGTTTGTTCCGAGTACTACTTCGAAGACAGGTACGCACATCCACGATGCGATTGATAGCAAACGTATCATGTCACTCGTGGTTATCGCATTGATACCGGCACTGTTGTTCGGTATGTACAACGTCGGTTATCAGCATTATGTTCATGCAGGCATCAGCGGTAGCTTTATCGAAATGTTTGCTTACGGTTTCCTGGCTGTTCTGCCGAAAATCATTGTTTCTTATGTAGTAGGTCTGGGAATTGAATTCGTTGTAGCACAGTGGAAGAAGGAAGAAATTCAGGAAGGTTTCCTGGTTTCTGGTATGTTGATTCCGATGATTGTGCCTGTAGACTGTCCGTTGTGGATGCTTGCTGTTGCAACAGCATTCTCTGTAATCTTCGCTAAGGAAGTATTCGGTGGTACAGGTATGAATATCTTTAACCCTGCCTTGATTACTCGTGCATTCTTGTTCTTCGCTTATCCTACCAAAATGTCAGGTGATGCTGTATGGGTATCAGGTGACAGTATCTGCGGTTTGGGCAAGACTGTAGATGGTCTGACTGCTGCAACTCCGCTGGGTGTTGCCAAGGTTGCTGAATGTCCTGCTTTCTCATGGGACATGGTTACTGGTCTGATTCCGGGTTCTATCGGTGAAACCAGTGTAATCGCTATCGCAATCGGTGCCGTTATCTTGTTGTGGAGTGGCGTAGCAAGCTGGAAGACAATGTTGTCTGTATTTGTTGGTGGAGCTGTAATGGGATTGATCTTCAATACAATCGGTCCTGATACCGGCGTGGCTCACATGCCGTGGTACGAACACTTGTGCCTGGGTGGCTTCTGCTTTGGTGCTGTGTTTATGGCAACCGACCCGGTTACTTCTTCACGTACAGAAAACGGTAAGTTTGTATATGGCTTCCTGATTGGTGCCATGGCAATCATTATCCGTGTATTGAATCCGGGTTATCCTGAAGGTATGATGCTGGCTATCCTGCTGATGAATATCTTTGCACCGCTGATTGACTACGTTGTAGTTCAGAACAATATTTCTCGTCGTGCGAAACGTGCTATGTCTAACAAATAAAAACCGAATATACAATGAATACTAATAGTAACTCTTATACTATCATTTATGCTTCGGTAATGGTTGTTATCGTAGCATTCTTGCTGGCTTTCGTCAATTCTTCTCTGCGCGATATTCAGGGAAAGAATGTAGAGCTTGATACAAAGAAGCAGATTCTTTCTTCACTGGGCATCAAAGATGTACAGGATGCGGAAGCTGAATTTGCCAAAGTTGTGAAGTCTGATATGGTTGTTGCCGAAGACGGAACACTTACTCCGTATGAAGGTGCTTTTGTTACTGCATACGAAAAAGAATATAAGGAAAACGGTCGTGCTCACCTGTTCGTTTGCGAAATAGACGGTCAGACTAAATATGTCATTCCTGTTTACGGAGCCGGACTTTGGGGAGCTATCTGGGGATATGTTGCACTGAATGAAGATAAGAATACCGTTTATGGAACTTATTTCTCTCATGCATCTGAAACTCCGGGTCTGGGAGCTGAAATCGCTACAGAACACTTCCAGAACGAATTTAAAGATAAGAATGTGTTGGAGAATGGCGCCATCGGTCTGGGTGTTGTAAAGAATGGTAAGGTTGAAAAACCGGAATATCAGGTAGATGGTATTTCAGGTGGTACTATTACTTCTCTTGCTGTAGACAAGATGCTGAAAGACTGTATGGGACAATACACCAAGTTTTTAACTACTAACGAATAATGAGGAGGAGATAATAATATGGGAAGTTTATTTTCAGCTAAAAATAGAGAAGTATTTTCTACTCCGTTGGGTTTGAATAACCCGGTGACCGTACAGGTATTGGGTATCTGTTCTGCACTGGCAGTTACTTCTAAGTTGGAGCCTGCTATCGTAATGGGACTTTCTGTTACCATTATTACTGCTTTCTCCAATGTTGTGATTTCGTTGATCCGTAAGACAATTCCTAACCGTATCCGTATTATCGTACAGCTGGTTGTAGTTGCTGCTCTGGTAACTATCGTAAGTGAATTGTTGAAAGCTTTTGCTTACGATGTAAGTGTACAGTTGTCTGTATACGTTGGTTTGATCATTACCAACTGTATCCTGATGGGACGTCTGGAAGCATTTGCTATGGCTAATGGTCCGTGGGAATCTTGTTTGGATGGTATCGGAAACGGTCTGGGATATGCAAAGATTCTGGTAATGGTTGCATTTATCCGTGAGTTGCTGGGTTCTGGTACATTGCTTGGTTTCAACATCCTGAACTATGATGCAATAAAGAGCGCTGGCTATGTAAACAACGGCTTGATGCTGATGCCTCCTATGGCATTGATCATCGTAGCATGTATTATTTGGTATCAGCGTGCTAAACACAAAGAATTGCAAGATAAAGAATAATAGTTATTCAATGCAGAACTTTTCCCGTCGAAAAGATACTTTTCGTTTCGTGAAGGTTCTCAATTAAAACAAGATTATGGAACATTTTATAAGTTTATTAGTCCGCTCTATCTTTGTGGACAATATGATTTTCGCATTCTTCCTGGGTATGTGTTCATATTTGGCTGTTTCGAAGAATGTGAAGACCGCACTGGGACTGGGTATTGCCGTTACCTTCGTGCTGGTGGTTACACTGCCGGTAAACTACTTGCTCCAGACTAAGGTGCTGGCTGCCGACGGTATTCTGGGTATCGATTTGAGCTTCTTGAGCTTTATCCTCTTTATTGCCGTAATTGCCGCTATCGTACAGCTGGTTGAAATGATCGTAGAACGTTTCAGCCCTTCACTGTATGCTTCACTGGGTATTTTCTTGCCGTTGATCGCTGTAAACTGTGCTATCATGGGTGCTTCATTGTTCATGCAGCAGCGTATTAACCTGACTCCGTCAGACTCTAAGTTCATCGGCGATGTATGGGATTCAATCTCTTATGCATTGGGTTCAGGTCTGGGCTGGTTGCTGGCTATCGTAGGTCTGGCTGCTATCCGTGAAAAAATGGCTTACTCTGACGTACCTGCTCCGTTGAAAGGTCTGGGTATCACATTCATCACTGTAGGTCTGATGGCAATGGCATTTATGTGTTTCTCTGGTTTGAACATCTAATAGGAAAGGAATAGACAATGGATATGAGTTTTATTTTAGCAAGCATTGGAGTATTCCTGGTGACTATTCTGGTGCTGGTAGTCATCCTGCTGGTCGCAAAGAATTTTCTTGTTGCTTCCGGCAATGTGAAATTGACTATCAACGGCGATAAAGAAATGGAAGTAGAGTCTGGCTCTACATTGCTGAACACATTGGCCGTAAACGGAGTATTCTTGCCGTCAGCTTGTGGTGGTAAGGGTTCTTGCGGACAGTGTAAATGTCAGGTAATAGAAGGTGGAGGCGAAATCCTGCCTTCTGAAGTGAGTCACTTCAGCCGCAAACAGCAGAAAGACCACTGGCGTCTGGGCTGTCAGGTGAAGGTGAAAGGTGACTTGTCTATCAAGGTGCCTGAATCTGTAATGGGCGTAAAAGAATACGAATGTACTGTTATCTCTAACAAGAACGTGGCTACCTTTATCAAGGAATTCAAAGTACAGTTGCCTAAGGGTGCTCACATGGACTTTATTCCGGGTTCTTATGCTCAGATTAAGATTCCTAAATACGAAATGGATTACGACAAGGATATCGATAAAGACCTTATCGGTAAGGAATACTTGCCTGCATGGGAAAAATTCGGTTTGTTTAAGCTGAAATGTAAAAACGAGGAAGAAACAATCCGTGCTTACTCTATGGCCAACTATCCGGCCGAAGGTGATGTGTTCATGTTGACCGTTCGTATTGCTACTCCGCCGTTCAAACCAGACCGTAGCGGATTTATGGATGTAATGCCGGGTATCGCTTCTTCTTATATCTTTACCCTGAAACCGGGTGATAAGGTATTGATGAGTGGTCCTTACGGTGACTTCCACCCGATCTTCAACTCTAAGAAGGAAATGATCTGGGTAGGTGGTGGTGCCGGTATGGCTCCGCTGCGTGCACAGATTATGCATATGACTCGTACATTGAATACAAGAGATCGTGAACTTCATTACTTCTACGGTGCTCGTGCATTGAATGAAGTATTCTATCTGCAAGACTTCCTGCAGTTGGAAAAAGATTTCCCGAACTTCCACTTCCATCTGGCACTCGACCGTCCGGATCCGGCAGCCGATGCAGCGGGCGTGAAGTATACTCCGGGATTCGTTCATCAGGTTATGTACAATACTTACCTGAAAGATCACGAAGCTCCAGAAGACATCGAATACTACATGTGTGGTCCTGGTCCGATGTCAAAAGCTGTGGTTAACATGCTGGATAGCCTGGGCGTAGAAAGCTCTTCTATCATGTACGATAACTTTGGCGGATAATTTGTTGCTGAAAACAAAGACAAATAAAAGTCTAAAATAAAGAAAGAAAGCCTCTGATATACAGGGGCTTTTCTTGTTTTTATGCTGTAATAATATCAGTTGTTTGTTTTCCTTTCTTTGGTTTATTGTTGTGTTATTTTTGTTACTTGTTTGTTACCCAATTAAAAATATAATTTATATCTTTGTGATGGGTAATAAATAAAACAACAAAGTAACAATGAAAAATGCACTATCTACTAAGGCTAAAGAGCCTATCAGACTAAGAACTAAAAAGCTATCTAATGGAAATCTTTCTATTTATCTGGATATTTACAGGAATGGAAAAAGAGAGTATGAATTTCTAAAACTTTATCTTATTCCAGAAAAGACAAAAGCAGATAAAAACCAGAATGAGGAAACACTAAGAACCGCCAATGCTATAAAGGCACAAAGAGTTGTTGCCATGCAAAACGAGGAACATGGTTTTACAGTGAACAGTAAATCAAAAGCAAACTTTATAGAGTTTATGAAAGCACAGGCAGAAAGCTATGAGGAAAGGGGAAGTTATGCTTATGCACAGTCTATTAGAAATTCAATATATCATTTGAGAAAGTATAAAGGTGATGCAATAACGCTTAAACAGGTGGATAAAGCCTATCTTTTGGGCTATATTGAGTTTCTAAACTCAACAGGTGGAAAGTATAACAAACCGCTATCGGAAGCAGCTAAAGCACTTTATTTTGATGTTGTGGTAATAGCTTTAAATAAGGCAGTCAAAGATGAGATTTTGCCAACAAATCCAGCACACAAAATTAATTATAAAGACAGACCACAACAAGGTGAAGCAACAAAGCAGTATCTTACATTTGATGAGGTTAAAGCATTGATAGCAACACCATGTAAGTATGAGGTACTTAAACAGGCTTTCTTGTTTTCCTGTTTTTGTGGCTTAAGATACAGTGATGTAAAAAATCTGGAATGGGGCAAAATACAGGAAATAAAAAGCGGTGAAATGCAGGTGGAAATAAAACAACAGAAAACAGGTGAACCGCTTTATTTGCCTTTGTCGCCAAATGCTTTGCAATGGTTACCAGAAAGGGGAGCAGCTAAGGATAATGACAAAGTATTTGCTTTGCCTCACGTTTGTACTGTAGAAAAGTTTTTACCTATATGGGCTAAAGATGCAGGAATAAACAAACATATAACATTCCATGTAAGCCGTCATACAAACGCTACATTAATGCTAAATTTTGGTGCTGATATTTATACCGTTTCAAAGTTGTTAGGACATACCAACGTAAAAACGACACAAATATATGCAAAAATCGTTGATGAGAGTAAAAGAAAAGCAGTAAACCTTATTCCAGAAATAAAAATCTAAAACTATGACAGAGTTTGAATTTATAGAAGCAATTTCAGAAGGTAATCTAGCAAAAAATGATGTGATAAAATATGCAGAAGGTGTTTGTGATAAAAGAGACCTTTTAGAAAATATTTTTGCTTATATAGTTTCTCTTAATACTATAAATGATGAAATTATTCTTTGTGTAAATGACCATTCGTTTGATAATACAAGTGAAATAAAGGTTAAACACGGTAATCAATATCTGGAGAAACAAGATCGTCTTTATCAAGCAATAAACTATATTGAAACATCATTTTCTATAAGTCTATTTGATAATGATGGAAAAATAAAAATGGATATTGAAAAGTTAAATACAGACAGAGCCAAAGAGATTTTTGGTAGAATCAAATATTGTAGGCAAGAAGGATATTTGTATAAATGGACAGGAACAACAGCTTTATTTGGTTATATGGTAGATATTGTTAGCGATAAATTAGAAATAAGACCAAGTAACAATAGAATACCATGGAGATATTTTAAATCTGTATTCCAAATGTCTGATAGGGATATAGAAACTGCAAAGCAAGCAGTTAATGATTATTCACAAAAGGAGTTACCAAAACCAGAAGGATATGAAGATATTGTAAAAGCTTGTGAATAAATATATTATAAAAAGACTAACCCTTATATTAGGCTAATGTATGACTAATATAAGGGCTTTTTTTTTACCTACTTTCTGATATTTGCATTGTAATTACAACACCGAGCAAAGTACACGCTCAATTATTAATTTTAAAAAATGTGCAAATATGGCAGAAGAAATAAAAAAGCAATTAGACAGAATAGAGCGTTACAGCTTATTAGCAGCTAAAAATGTATTGGTATTAGATGATGTTTCACTTTTGACAGGGTTAAGTAAAAGCTATTTGTATAAGCTTACATGCTCACACCAGATTCCACATTATAAAAACGCTAAAATAATATACTTTGACCGTGCCGAGATTGAAGCATGGATGAAACAAAATAGAGTAGCCACAGAAAGTGAAGTTGAGCAAAAAGCGGTAAATTATATTTCAACAGGTACAATGCAGAAAGGAGGTTTGAGATGATTATACCTAATATCCGTTATTATGTAGGAATGATATTTGACACCAACAGCAAGAAAACCCCAAAGTATATTACCACAAAGGAGGCAGGATATTATGAGCCTATGGAGCAAATAAAAGGCAGAAATGGACTTGTATCTATGTATCTGATGGAAAAGCTAAAAGAGGGTACAAATGTACCGTCTATGAGGTTGCAAGCTAAAAACAGCCTCAACTTTACAGGATTGAAAGATTATTTTATAGATGGCAAGTTAAGCGGTTTTGCATACGGTTACCCTTTGGCTGACAAAGTTTACAGCAGCAAGAAAATAGAAAACCCCTTTTATGAATATCGTAATGACGGTTTTCTGTTTATCATACATCAAGACAAAACGGCAGCAACAGCAGCAGAGCAAATAAGACCAACATTCATAGAACTAATAGTTTTGGAGGGTGCAAAGGTATTAATACCAGATTACTGCAAAATGTTGACGATGGGCGGTTTTGATGAGGCTATAAATCAGTTAAGAAAACAGGCTAAAGCCTTATAATAATATGTAGTTTGTGGGCAAAATTTGGTAACAATGTACGATAAGTTAAAACTATGGGCAGCAAGAACCAGAGCAACCCCAGACATTACAAAGTTTCTGGATAACGCTAAAGACCAGATAGACCATGCAACAGGTGAAGTAATAACCTTTGGCAGTTTGGAGGGCTTAAAGGTTTCAATCTTTACAGGCGGTATTTCAATAATCGGCAGTTTATCAAAATATCTATATCCAAACAATATTTATCCACTTGACAGGCATAGCACAGCTGAAGCGGTGGAAAAGCTATCTGATAACTTGCATTTGACTATCTCAGATGCAAAGATAACAGGTTTAGAGTTTGGAACTCAGTTTGTGATGAGGCATAAGCCGGAGGAATATTTGAGGAAATTGGGAGATATGCCACGATTGCAAAGGTATCATTTTGAAGTTGGAACGCTTTACTATAAACCCAAAGGAAAACAGCAGCTTAAAGTATTTGCTTTTTACGATAAGAAAGCGGATGCAGCTGTTAAGGGAATGACGCTACCAGACGGCTTTAGTGATGCAAACTTACTGAAATATGAAATGAGATATAACCAGAGGTTACCCCTACAATTAGGAGTACCAGAAGTTACAGCCTCAACATTATCAGAAAAAAAGTTTTATCGGCAAATGGTGAAACGATACCAAGACTGTTATTTTTCAATATCCAAGCAGAACCAAGTTAAAACAAATGTTATGAGTGAAATCAAGACCGTTTCAGACGCTTTTAATGTGTTGGTTGCACGATTAATAAACCAGAGTGATAAGACGCAAATAACCGAGTTTCTGGAGGAACTGAAAGAAGCCAAGACTTTTGAGGATAGAAAAAATTATACAAGACTGAAAAAGAAAATCGAGGACATAGCAACAAAAACGGAAATATCGGTTACTGATGAACTTATCAAAGAACTTGACAACGAGGTTAAAAATGTGGGGGCTTATGTATAAAGTCTTATAATAAGATGTATTTGTACCCAAATTTTGGTAACAAACTAAAGAAGTAAGAAATAGTATGAAAACGAGAACGGATGCAGTAGTATTCACTACCCTAAAGAACAAAGATATAATCACAACAGACAGTAACGGACATATAATGTTAGATGTAACAAAGCTATTTGATACAGACGGAAGTGAATTTCTGAAATGCAGAAATGTTGGTGATTATACTGTGGGAGAGATTGAAAAGCTGAAATACAAACTTAAAACATTAATTTATGGCAAGGCAAAAGAATGACGGCAGAGGGCGGTTGGGAGGTAGGGCAGCAGGAACACCCAACAAGGTTACAGGAACTCTAAAAAGTTGGATAACTGATTTGATTAACTGCAACCGTTCACAGATGGAAAAAGACTTGAAAAATTTAGATCCAAAAGACAGATTAATGTTTCTTGAAAAGATGATGCAGTACGTTATCCCCAAGCAAGCAGCCCAACAAGTTAAACTTGACTTTGATAGTCTGACGGATGAACAACTGCAACAGATTATAAACGATTTGGCAAAGGAGGTGGAAAATGAAAATTCAGATTGATAGGGCAAAGCGAATAGCAATAATTAAATGGTTGCACTCTGGAGTAATAGAGACAAACGACATACCGGAACTAAACGAGGTTAGAAACAATTGGTTTATGACTTTGATGAAAGAAACGGATGCAGCCAAGCAAGAAGAGAATAACAACACAGTAGAAACAATTAAAGATTAAGATTTATGGCAATTTCTAAAAAAGAAAGACGTTTGATGATTGCAGAAGAAGTACTGCAAAACGCAGAAAAGGAGATGGACTTGTTTATAACAAAGCAATTGGCAAGCGACAGCAGCACACCTTTTGACGCTAACGAGGAAACTCGCTTACGAGAACAACTTGAAGATGCAAAAAAGGAATACATGGAAGCTAAAGCGGATATGAGGGCTTTTCCCGATGAAGAAATAGACTTAATAGCTGATGAAATGTGTGGTATTCCACAAAACGAAGAACTCACACCGGAAGAAGAAAAAATATTGGATAACATAGCTAATTTATTTTGATATGGAATATTGGGAAATAAGAAATAAGGTTGAAGAACTCAACAGGCAGATAGGAGAACTGGAAAGACAGAAACGTAATGCAACAAACATTAATGAGAAAATAAAGCTAACTAACAAGTTGGCAAAACTCTATCTGCAAAAGGAATGTGTTTTAAACAGTGCAAGACAATAATTCACTAAAATTATAAAGGTAGCCAGAACGGTTACCTTTTTTATTGGGATGATTTTTGCTGTTAAGAAAAATAATATATCTTTGTTATTGAAAAGCCCGCTGATGTGGTATATTTAAGCTACTTTGTTACTGGTTTGTTACCCACTTACTTTAACTAAGTGGGCTTTTTATTGATTATCAGTGTGTTATAATGTGTGATATAACTAATGTACGATAACTTCGGTGGATAATCTGACAAGTTATTGAATAATAAAAAAGCCTTTGATGTAAGTCAAAGGCTTTTTTAATTATTTGTCTATTTCTACTTGTTTTGATTTGTTTTGTCTATTCTTTCTCCATTTCTACATTATATATAACCGGATCATACTTGTTGATTTTTCCTGTGCCTAAATCAATCAGGAAACCCGGCCAGAATAATATATTCCACAAAGATTTTGCATTGAATGCCGATTCTATGACAAAAGGAGTGTTTTTATAACCTTCTTTCTTGGCTATAATAGTTTTATCGGAAAGTTTCTTCTTTAATCTGATTGTGGTAGATTCTCCTTCTTTGATTTCTGCAAGTTTTACATTATTTGTTGCATCATACAGTTTGATTCCATTTTCTCCTGTAATGGTTATGGGCTGTTGTGAACTGGAGAAAATACTCATACACGATGACAATCCAAATAGAGTAACTGCCATCATCAATAAAATAACATGTTTCTTCATCTTAACTACTTTGAGGTTATTATATGCAAAAGTAGGATATTTTTTTACGCAGCCAAAATAAGGATGTTTCTTTTGGGGAAATATCGTTGTGAGTTAGCCATAATCTTTGGGATGAAACCATATACATATAATATTGTTGTATATTGTATTTCAAAAAGTCAACGATTTGATTGAAATGGTGGCTTGGTGTTACAAAAGAGTTACATCAAAGCTTGTTCTGATATTGTTTGTTTGATTTATATCAATAAATGATATGTGTAATGCATTTTTTAGGGGATTCATTTGTATGTTGTAGAATATATTTTTTACCTTTGTTGCGGTAAAAAGATTGAGCTCAAGCTAGACTAGGTTTAATAAGTATAAGTAATTTAAGGTAACAAGTTTTTAGGTAACATTAAAATTAGGTATTATGAGAAAATTAGGATTTACATTAGTAGCGGCATTGACGTTTTCAGTTTCTGTATTTGCTAACGGTGCAAATGATACAATTAAGGTTACTGAAAAATGGGATGGAGCTATTAACAAAGCAAAATTGACACAGTATCTGAGACTTTCTTCTCAGCAGCATGAAGAAGTAGCTAACATTTGTGACTATTTCCAGGAACAGATGAAAGTTGCCAACAGCTCAAAGAAAAACAGTGATCAGAAAGTTCGTAATGCTGTTTACGGTAATTTGAAGCTGATGAAAAATACATTGACTGAGAAGCAGTACAGCGATTATCTGCGTCTGATGGCAATGACATTACGCAACAAAGGTATTGATATTCAGAAATAATAATACATAGCGGTATATAGAAATCACCCCGGATGAGAGCAAGTGCTTTTATGAAGCATCTGCCTTGTCCGGGGTGATTTGTTTTTGTCTTTTAGCAAACAGGAGCTGTACCTATCGGTTTATATGGTACAGCTCTTGTTTGCTTCGAATACTTACGAAATTTTAATCTTATTCTTTCTTCAGAATCTATTTCATGTTCTAAACATCAAATTCAAGATTTGTTTTTTTACAAAACGAACAGACAAAGAAGCAGGAAAGTGTAACAATTAACATCGGACTCAAGATTTGTTTTTTAATAGATCTTCAAGCCGGAGCAGTTCATCTCTGTATTGGGCAGCTTCGATAAAGTTGAGTTTCTTGGCCGCTTCCTGCATGAGCTTGCGTGTACGTTCCATGCTTTTTTGTAATTGCTCTTTAGACATATATTGCACAATTGGATCGGCTGCTGCGTGCATTTGTTCCGGGTTGTCTGTATAGGCCTTGGGTTGTTTGTTTGCTGCATTGGAATCTCCTGTACTATCCAGTAATACATTGTTTCTGGCTTTCTTAATTTGTTGGGGAGTAATGCCATGAGCTTCGTTGTAGGCCAGCTGCTTTTCCCGTCGGCGGTTTGTTTCATCGATGGTCTGCTTCATGCTGTCTGTTATCTTGTCGGCATACATGATGACTTTCCCGTTTACGTTGCGGGCAGCACGTCCGGCTGTCTGTGTAAGTGAACGATGGGAGCGGAGAAAGCCTTCTTTATCGGCATCAAGAATGGCGACCAGTGAAACTTCTGGCAAATCCAGTCCCTCACGCAACAAGTTGACTCCAATGAGTACATCATAAACGCCTTGTCGCAGATCTTCCATGATACGTACTCGTTCCAATGTTTCTACTTCACTGTGGATATATGTGCAGCGTATGTTGTGGCGAAGCAGGTAATCAGTTAATTCTTCTGCCATGCGTTTGGTCAGCGTGGTGACAAGAACACGCTCTTCACGTTCGATGCGTTGCTGGATTTCTTCCATTAAATCGTCTACCTGATTCATGCTGGGACGTACTTCAATGACCGGATCCAGCAGTCCAGTCGGGCGGATGACTTGTTCAACAACAACCCCTTCGCTTTGTATCAGTTCGTAGTCTGCCGGAGTAGCGCTTACATAAATCACTTGCTTAGCCAGTTCCTGAAATTCTTCGAACTTCAAAGGACGGTTATCCATGGCGGCAGGCAAGCGGAATCCGTATTCCACCAGATTCTCTTTACGGGCACGGTCACCACCATACATGGCACGTATCTGGGGAACACTTACGTGACTTTCGTCAATGACAATCAGAAAATCTTTGGGAAAGAAGTCCAGCAGACAGTAAGGACGGCTCCCCGGCTCCCGTCCATCGAAGTAACGCGAATAGTTTTCGATGCCGGAACAATGTCCCAGCTCCCGAAGCATTTCCATATCATAGGTCACGCGTTCGTATAGTCGTTTAGCTTCATAAGGTTTACCTTGTTCCTCAAAAAAGGCAACTTGTTTGGTCAGATCGTCTTCTATCTGATGGATGGCCCTCAAAGTGCTTTCCTTCGTAGTCATGAACAGATTGGCGGGATATATTTTATATTCGTCGAAACTTCCTATACGATGTCCTGAAACCGGGTCTATCTCTTCGATGGCATCAATTTCGTCATCCCAGAACATGACACGCAGCAGGTTATCAGTATAGGCAAGATAGATATCGACGGTATCTCCTTTAACACGGAAATTGCCTCGGTTCAACTCTATATCATTGCGTACATACAAGCTATCTACCAGTCGGCGCAGAAAAACATTTCGGTCCAGCAGCTTTCCTTTTTTGATGTCTATAACGTTATTATAAAAATCGGCAGGATTTCCCATACCGTAGATACACGATACGGATGACACGACGATGACATCGTTTCGTCCGGAAAGCAAGGCCGATGTAGCAGCCAGTCGTAACTTGTCTATTTCCTCATTGATGGCAAGGTCCTTTTCTATATAAGTATCCGTAGAAGGCAAATATGCTTCCGGCTGGTAGTAGTCGTAATATGATACATAATATTCTACGGCATTGTGTGGAAAGAAGCTCTTGAATTCCCCGTATAATTGTGCGGCCAATGTCTTGTTATGGCTTAATATCAAAGTCGGCTTGTTGATGTTCTTCACCACATTGGCTATTGTAAATGTCTTGCCGGAGCCTGTTACCCCCAATAGTGTCTGTGCCGGTACTCCCGCTTTGACACCCTCCGTCAATTGTGCGATAGCTTCCGGCTGGTCGCCTGTAGGCTGATAGTCTGATACAAGTTCAAAATTCATTATACAAGTATTTTAATGAAGTGTAAAAATACACATTATTTTCGTCTGATGGTGCAGGAGTGTGAATTTTGTATTAAAAAACATTGAGTTATTGCATTATTCGTCGGAAAAGCGTAATTTTGCGCATCTATATTGATAAACATGAAAAAGTACATCGTTATGGCCATCCTTTCTGCTGGAGTATTATCTTCATGCGGAGAGTACAATAAAGTGCTGAAATGCACGGACAACGAATATAAATATGAAGCTGCAAAAAGTTATTTTGCCAAGGGACAAAACAGTAAAGCTGCTACTCTTCTCGAAGATCTGGCCTTGATCATGAAGGGAACGAGCAATGCGGAAGAGTCTGCGTATATGCTGGCAATGACTTATTATAATCAGGGTGATTATATTACTGCTTCTCATTATTTTAATACATACTATACGACTTATCCCCGTGGTGTCTATACAGAACTGGCCCGCTTCTATAGTGGAAAGGCTTTGTATCTGGATACTCCGGAACCGCGTCTGGACCAGAGCAGTACTTATAAGGCTATTGAGGAATTACAAATGTTTATGGAGTATTTTCCCCAGAGCGAGCGTAAGGAAATTGCACAGAATATGATTTTTGAGCTACAGGATAAATTAGTTGAAAAGGAATACCTGTCAGCCAAATTGTATTACGACCTGGGTTCGTATACCGGTAATACTGTATATAGTAGTACGGGTAATAACTACCTGGCTGCTGTGGTTACTGCACAGAATATCCTGCGTGAGTATCCTTACACCAAGAAACGTGAAGATCTTTCTATCCTGATTTTACGTGCGAAGTACGATATGGCAAAAGAAAGTGTGCCGGAGAAGAAGGAAGACCGTATGCGTGAAACTATTGATGAATATTATGCATTTATAAATGAATTCCCCGAAAGTAAATACAAAAACGAGGTGGAACAGATATTTAAGGATGCAAGTAAGTTTGTGAAAGACGAGAATTAATCAAGGTTTATAATTAAATAAAGAATTATGGATTACAAAAAGACAAATGCTCCTACCAATACCGTAACCCGTGACCTGATGGAACTGTGTGAAGATACTGGTAATATCTATGAAACAGTTGCAATCATCGGTAAACGTGCCAATCAGATTGCGGTAGAAATGAAGAATGACTTGTCAAAGAAATTACAAGAATTTGCTTCTTATAACGATAATCTGGAAGAAGTATTCGAAAACAGAGAGCAGATTGAAATTTCGCGTTATTATGAAAAATTGCCGAAACCTACTTTGATTGCCACTCAGGAATACATAGAAGGTAAGGTGTATTACAGAAATCCTGCTAAGGAAAAAGAAAAACTACAATAAGGCTATATTGGTTGAACACAGAAACGCATTTCGCTTTAAGAGAATATTTTCATATCTGTGATAATGCGCTTCTGTGTTCTTTTTTTGTTTATTCTTTACCTTAAAATATAATTTATTATGATACAACGTATTCAGACAGTTTATTTACTTATCGTCGCCATTCTTATGGTGGTAATGATGTCTTTCCCTGTCGGTTATTTTTATACAGAGACTAGTGTTTCTGACATGACAAATCTTGCGGTGATGGCACCGGATGGGAGTGTGAACTATGCGCCTTGGGCTTTGTTTGCTATTCTTATGGTAGTGGCAATCGTTGCACTTGTTACGATTTTCCTTTATAAAAAACGTATGTTGCAAATTCGTCTGACTCTTTTCAGTAGCATTGTGCTGATTGGTTATTATGTTACTTTGGCAACATTCGTCTGGGGAACATTGAAAGATTGCGGAAGTTTTACCCCGGCATGGACTCTTTGCCTTCCTTTGATTTCAATCATATTGAATTGGCTTGCTATCCGTGCTATCGGAAAAGATGAAATGTTGGTAAAGGCGTACGAACGTTTACGCTAAGATAGTAATTTAGGAATATACTTATATTTCCCGACAAGTTGAGGTGGTTATATCTTCCTTGACTTTGTCGGGATTTTTGTTTTATTGGGGAATCGTGATATGCCGATTTGTTAGAATATAAAACTTTTACGTTGTATTATTGGATTGTTACCTGCTCCCTGTTATTTTCAATAGAAAATCGGCAAAAGCTAATGCAGACTTTTTCCGATAACTTCCTTGTGGCCAGAATAGATAGCCTCGGGAAGTTAAGTGCTCATTACAAAGAATGGGAATTTGTACCAGATCTTCCTCTCCACGGACAGCGGCCTGTGTGAGAATCGTAGCCCACTGGCCGTTTTTCAATGAATGGATAATAGTATGCACATCGTCCATTTCTACACCGATATTTAATTTCAGATGATGAGTCTGACATAATTCTTCAATTTTCTTTCTTGTGGCAAATCCGCATTCAGGCAGTATCAGAGGAGTTTCCGACAAGCGTTTTAACGTAATGGAGGACAGGCCCGCCAGCGGGTGGGACTGATGGACAATAAAATGAAGGCGGGAAGAAAAAAGTGGAATTGTATCGAATTCTTCTTTTATGTCTTCGGGCTTGAAAGATAGTACGAAATCCGGTCCGCTGCCATCCAGCCGTTTCAACAGCTTTTCGGATGTTGAGAAGGTTACTTCCACCTTTATTTTAGGATAAGCCTGGTTGAAAAGTTCCAGCGTTGCAATCAGGAGCGGGCTCATGCTATACGTTACGCCTATACGAAGTACTCCAGTTTCAATTCCTTTCAAGTCACGGATAATCTGTTTTCCGTCTTCGGCATCGTGTATGGCACGTATTGCATAAGGCAGGAAAGCCTGTCCGGCTTCAGTCGGTACAATACGTTTACCTATACGGTCGAAGAGCAATACGTCCAGTTCGTCTTCCAACTGCTTGATTTGCTGTGAAAGCGTACTTTGGGAAATATGCAACATACGCGCAGCTTCCGAAAAATTCTGTCGCTCGCAGGCTTCTTTGAAATACTTTAGTTGTCTTAGTTCCATTCGTTAATCGTTTTTGTCTATAAAGCTTATCGGAAAAATGAATTTTGCAAATATATACAAATAATTTTCATCTCTATATCTTTATGCAAAACAATGGGAAGAGGAAAAGAGATGGGGAAGCAGTACTTCCGTATGGGGTGGTTTGATTTTTTGTTTTATCAGTAAAGAAAAGATCAGAAGAAAGCCGGAGTGGAAAATGAATGTTATTTGCCGGGAAAAAATCTGATAACATAACTTTTATACATGGAATAAAATGAAAGCTGTAGTTCTATATTATAGTCATAAAGGAAAGACCGCAGGGCTGGCTCGTGAGATTGCTATGTATTTGTGGTCGAAGGGAATAAGTGTTAGTCTGAGCTCTATTTCGGATGCAAATCTGGAACGGTTGCCTGATTGCGACTTCCTGATTTCCGGATGCTGGACTTGCGGATGGTTTCTTGTAGGGCAGCATCCGCATAAGCGATGGAAAGATTTTGCTAAACAAATTCGGGGAATTGTAAAGACGGAACGTACGTTGCTCTTTACGACTTACAAGTTTCGGACTGGCAGCATGTATGCTTGTATGAAACGTGCTGCAGGTATTCCCAGATCATCTACGGTGCCTTTCATCCAGTCGCGGACGGGTTTCTTGACGGATTCAGATAAAAAAGTATTAGATCGTTTTATCAATATAAATTCTATTCATTAACTAATAAATATAATGTCGTATGGAAAATAAAAAATTAACGACTGCTGCAGGAGCACCTGTAGCCGACAATCAGAATGTTGCCACTGCCGGACGCCGGGGGCCGATGCTTTTACAGGATGTATGGTTTTTGGAGAAACTAGCTCATTTCGACCGTGAAGTGATTCCCGAGCGACGGATGCACGCTAAGGGATCGGGGGCTTTCGGGAAGTTTACCGTGACCCACGATATTACTCCGTATACCAAAGCAGCTATCTTCTCCGAAATAGGAAAGGAAACCGAGGTGTTTGTCCGTTTCTCTACGGTTGCCGGCGAACGGGGTGCGGCTGATGCTGAACGTGATATCCGGGGATTTGCCATTAAGTTTTATACCGAAGAAGGTAACTGGGATTTGGTAGGAAATAATACGCCGGTATTCTTCCTGCGTGATCCGCTTAAATTTCCGGATTTGAATCATGCCGTGAAACGTGACCCTCGCACCAATATGCGCAGTGCACGTAATAACTGGGATTTCTGGACGTTATTGCCGGAAGCACTTCATCAGGTGACAATTACGATGAGCGACCGAGGTATTCCTGCTTCGTACCGCCACATGCACGGCTATGGAAGTCATACATTTTCGTTTATCAATGCTGAAGGAAAACGTACTTGGGTAAAATTTCACCTGCATACACAGCAGGGCATCAAGAACCTGACAGATCAGGAAGCGGAGGCTGTGATTGCGAAAGACCGTGAAAGCCATCAGCGGGACTTGTATGAAAGCATTGAAAGAGGAGATTTTCCACGTTGGACCATGTTTGTCCAGTTGATGACGGAAGAACAGGCGGCAAATTGTCCGTTCAATCCGTTCGATTTGACAAAAGTATGGTCGCAGAAACAATATCCGCTTATTGAAGTCGGTGTACTGGAACTGAACCGTAATCCGGAAAATTATTTTGCGGATGTAGAGCAGGCGGCCTTCAATCCTGCCAGTGTGGTACCGGGCATCAGCTTCTCACCCGACCGGATGCTTCAGGGACGTCTCTTCTCGTACGGTGACACCCAGCGCTACCGTTTGGGAGTAAACCACCATCAGATTCCGGTAAACCGTAGCCGTTGTCCGTTCCTGAACATGTATCATCGCGACGGACAGATGCGTGTAGACGGAAATCATGGCTCTACTTTAGGCTATGAACCGAACAGTTACGGTGAATGGCAGAACCAGACGGAATATAAGGAACCGCCTTTGGAACTGGATGGAGCTGCTTATCAGTGGGAATACCGGGAGGATGATTCCGACTATTATTCTCAGGCTGGCGACTTGTTCCGTCTGATGAGCCCTGCCCAGCAACAGGTTCTGTTTGAGAATACGGCGAGATCGATGGGAGATATCCCGGAAGAGATAAAGCTCCGCCATATCCGGAACTGCATGAAAGCAGATAAGAAGTATGGTCAAGGAGTAGCAGATGCGTTGGGAATCCCCATGACGCATCCGGGACTGGCTGAAGCTTAACTCGCTTTTTCTTGCCTGCCTGTCGGAATGCCAGCTTGCTATATGCTGGATTTTCGGCTTGAGAGAGATTTCGGCGGGCAGCATATAATCTTTTCACCTAGGTGAATATAAAGTTTCAACTAAGTGAGGCTATCGTTTCACTAAGGTGGGGCGATAGATTCACTTAGGTGATTTGAACAAAACAAGCTGAAAAATCTATTTTTGGCGCAAGCGTTCGCAGTATTCCGATGGGGTGATCCCCGTTTGTTGTTTGAACATCCGGCTGAGATGTTGTGGGTACTTGAAGCCTAGGTCGTCGGCCACCTGCACGATGCTTGCCCCCGTAGCTAATTCATTTTTCACGCGTTGAATAACGTGCTGACGGATGTAATTGCTTGCCGTGTCACCAGTTGTTTTCTTGATTACGTCTCCGAAGTAATTAGACGACATGCATAGTTTATCGGCACAATACTGGACGGTAGGCAGTCCAAGTGTAAGTTGTGTATTCTTTTCATAATAATCATTCAATAAATTATTGAACTTCATGAGAATGTCGGAGTTCTCTAGCTTTCGGGTAGTGAACTGCCGGTTATAGAAACGCTGGCAGAAATTTAGTACCAGCTCGATATATGCTATCAGGATAGCATTCTGTAGTTCGTCGTGTGGCTTTTGCAGTTCATTCCTTATTTGCTGCATGAGTGAAACGAATATGTCGTGTTCTTCCTCCGTCATGTGCAATGCTTCGTGAACACGGTAATCGAAGAATGTATATTGTTTGATGTTTTTACTAAGAGGAGTGCCTCGCAATAAGTCAGGATGAAAAAGCAATGCCCAGCCGGTCAGCATGACCCGTTCGCCGTTATCTTCTTTTCCGCCGATTTGTCCGGGAGCGACACAAATTACAGTTCCACTCTTGTAATCGTATTTACCACATCCGTATGTCAGATCAATGTCTTGCTGGTCGTGAAAGAAAATGCCATATACACTATAACTGTTCAGGCTATGCCGTATGGGCGATACTTCAGCGTAGTTGATGACACTGACCAACGGATGCCGATCGGTATGTCCGAGGTAGCGGCTGTAGTCGCTTACGTTTTTTATTTTCATAATCTTACTCATGGCTTCCTACGATTTTACTTCAATATGCTATATACAAAAATACGTTATTCTCATAGAAGATAGTGTGTGAAGGCGGTGAAATCAGTAAAAACGGTATGAAGTTCATGGATATCGTTACGTCCGATTTTATATCGCTTAGTATTTTTGTGGTAGTAAAATGTTGGCATGTAGGGTCTTATGGTAATTAATTGAAAGTTTATGGATAGAAGAAATTTTTTGAAAATGTCATCTTTGGCAGCAATATCAGCAGTTGGTATGTGGACGGGAGTGTCAAAAACTTTTGCGCAGTCCGTTTCATCGGATGGGCATCATGAGGAAAGAAATCCATCGGATAATCTGGAATACCGGAAACTTGGAAATATGGAAGTGTCTGCTATCGGACTGGGTTGTCTGCCGATGGTAGGTTATTATGGTGGCAAATACGAAAAACAAGATATGATTGCTTTGATTCGTCGGGCATACGATAAAGGAGTAACTTTTTTCGATACAGCAGAAGTGTACGGTCCTCATACCAGTGAAGAGTGGGTAGGAGAGGCTGTACAGCCGTTTCGTAGCAAAATAAAAATAGGAACAAAGTTCGGCTTTGGAGTAGAAGAAGGGGAACCTACGGCCTTAAACAGTCGTCCCGATCATATCCGTCGGGCTGTGGAAGGCTCGCTGAAGCGCCTTCGTACCGACCACATCGACCTCTTGTATCAGCATCGCGTTGATCCGAATGTACCTGTAGAAGAAGTTGCCGAAGTGGTAAAAGAGTTGATGCAAGAGGGAAAAGTCTTGCATTGGGGTATGTCCGAGGCAAGTGCCCGTTCCATCCGGCGTGCCCATGCTGTTTGTCCGCTTTCGGCGGTACAGAGCGAGTATGCTATCTGGTGGCGCGAACCGGAAACAAAAATCTTCCCGACGCTCGAAGAATTGGGTATAGGCTTTGTGCCTTATTGTCCGTTGGGACGTGCCTTTCTTACCGGAGCCATTCACGAAGACAGTACCTTTTCCCGAAACGACCGACGCTGGAACCTGCCGCAATTCCAGCCGGAAGCATTGAAACACAACATGCCTTTGGTATATCTGGTGCAACGATGGGCAGAACGTAAAGGTATTACCCCCGCGCAGTTCGCGCTTGTATGGATGCTTTCGCGCAAGTCTTGGATTGCTCCCATTCCGGGAACAACCAATCCCGATCATTTGGACGATTTTCTTGGGGCGGGAAGAGTTCGTCTTTCTGCATGGGAGATAGAAGAGTTCGACCGCGACTATGCTAAAATAGATCTGATGGGACATCGTGCCGATCCATTTACGGAAAGTCAGATTGATAAATAAGAAAGAGATGAAACAGATATTATTGATACTGGGACTGCTGTCGGTCCTTTTGTGTTCGTGTACTACGAATGAAAGAAAACAGGTGAAACAACAAAATGAAGTAGGTATGGAAAAGAAGAATCTTGGAAGTCTGCTGGCACTTTATCCGAAGCCGATGACGGTGATTGGTGCCGAGGTAGGAGGAAAAGTAAACTGGCTGGTCGTCGGACATACGGGAATCATAGGGCATGACCGTATACTGGTAAGCATGAGTAAGCAGCATTATACGAATCGAGGAATCAAGAAGTCGAAGAAACTTTCTATCAATTTAGTGAGCCGGAATATGCTGCCTAAGGCCGATTATGTAGGGAGCGTCAGCGGAGCCTCTGTCGACAAGTCGAAAGTGTTTGCTTTCCATTTCGGGGAGAACGGTACTCCGGTGATCGATGAATCTCCTTTGACAATGGAATGTGATGTGGAGGATATTTATGAAACTGATGGCTTCGACAACTTTATCTGCTCGGTAGTCAATACATATGCCAGTCCGGAGGTTTTGGGGGCTGACGGTAAACTGGATTACACCCGGCTGAAGCCCGTATTGTTTGAGTTCCCGACTTACTCTTATCTGGCTACAGGAGAGGTTATTGGTAAATGCCTGAATTTAGATGAAAAAACAGGTATGTGTGCCAAACTGCCGATGGCTTCCGATGGAATCGTACGGTTGTCTAAGATAGAAGTCTATCCGGAATATCTGGAAGACTACATGAAGTATGCTACTGAAGTGGGAGAGGTTTCTTTGCGGACCGAACCGGGAGTACTGACCATGTATGCAGTTGCCGAAAAGGAAAATCCCTGTAGGATAACGATTCTGGAAACTTATGCCAGTCAGGCTGCTTATCAGTCGCACATCGCATCGAAACATTTCCAGAAATACAAGCAGGGAACCTTGCACATGGTCAAGAACTTGGTTTTATCCGATCAGCTGCCTTTGAATCCGGCTAATCAGATTAATAATTTCATTCAGTAAGTTATTCATAATGATAGAGTGTTTGGGAAGATTACTTGGACACAGATGTCTGGGACGAAACATTGAATTACATAAATGTGTCTTTGGAAAACTGGTATAATTGATAACTCGAATATTCTATACATCTAAATTTCATTAACCCCGGTACATCACTGCACCGGGGTTTTCTTTTTTATGGTAATGAAGTTGATAAAATATTTACAATATAATGGGTATAGTCACTGAAAATTAGTAATTATTTTGTAAATTTCTTTACAAAAGCTATAAGTCCTCTAATCTTAATCTTACAGATTTTTATGATAAAAAGGGCCCTATAATTCTTTTTCTTTATTCAGCAATCTATTTGAGATGCTGAACCGATTGTGCCTACTTTATCAATTGGCAAACAGAATAAAAATTACCATTATATATAATAATGTGTAATTGATTCTTTTCTTCATCGCTACAT
>ULSO01074728.1_pt1 | contig 47012 bp, 46 predicted proteins | sample 1956701 | NCBI WGS metagenome assembly ULSO01 (sample SAMEA4835708, study PRJEB28245) | human gut metagenome | biome: gut microbiome; material: fecal sample | place: Denmark | collected 2008 | reverse complement strand
AATTGGACGCCACTGAAAATTTTGATGAATTTTTGAAAAACTTAACCAACAATTAATAAATCATATTTAAAGCTTGGGACATTTATGCCCCAAGCTTTTTTCATAATTACTTGCTTTTATCGAACATTTGTTCTATAATTCTTGTGTTGATTAAATTTGTGTTTATCTAAACCTGCCCCATTTAGATATAAAATCTAATCAATTAATATTTGCTTGGAGGCAATGTATATGTTTGAAGATGAATTACGTTGCCCGCATTGTCACAAACTGTTGGGCAAAGCTAGTGCTAGTGAAAAATCCATAGCTAAGGTTTCAAAAGTTGCACCGAAAACAAAGTCAGCTAAAATAGCGACATTTCAAAACAAATGTCCAAAATGTGGAAATATAATCTATATTATTTTAGGATTTATAGATTAAATTTTTCAAAAAGAGGCCATAAGAGCCCAAATTGGTTGGGATTATGGTCTTTTTCTATTTATAAAGACAAAATTCTGCAAAATAAGATAAATAATACAATGACATTAAAATCGAAAATTATGTAAAATCGTTATATAACTTTAAGAATACCAAAGATAAATTAAATTTTTTGTCGGAGGTATATTATTGTTGATATACATTCTCGTATTATTAAACTATTTTCAGAATTTTATTAAATATTGGTATTTAAAAGGCCTAATCTCTGTTAGCGTTTTGCGCTGTTCGAGATTAGGCCTTTTTTTACATAATAATCCCCCTTAAAAAACTAATAAATTTTTAAAAAATTTTTCCCGCAGGGACAAATGGTGTCCCCGCGACATTGCTAAAATGTGCGTGTCAAAACAAAAAGATTAAAAGGAGGTGATAACGATATGGATTTGAAGAAATCTAGTATAACAGCAGATATTCTTAATATTTTATCGGACTGCAAAATTCATACTACACAAGAAATCGCTGATGAAATAGAAATATCTCAAAAGACTGTAAAAAGACATATTCAATCATTATCTTATCGTTATCCTATCCAAACTTTTTGTGGCGGCATAAACCGAGGTGGAGTGTATTTGCCTAAGAACTACATTTATCAAGGACAAACTCTCACAAACGATGAACTGCAAATCATCGGCCGAGCTCTCAAACTTTTGCAGAAGTCTGAAAGCAATTGTGAAAATCAGTCCACGATTAGTTCTTTGTTAGAGAAATTTTCTCTGCCCGAAAATAAGGAGATTATTAAATGAAAAACCAAAAAGATTTTGAACAAATAAGAGATGATAGTAAGAACCTTGTCACAATTGATTATTATGACAGAATTCACAAACAATGGATAAAGGTCGAAGTGACAAAAGAAGTTGCTAGATTTATGCAATCTGATACAAAAAAAACACGAAGAAAACAAAACCAATATGACTTTTATAATATTCCATTGAGCAGCTTTGAAACAGAAGAAGATGATTATTGTTTTGATATAGAAGATGAAAATTCAGACATTGAGAAAAAATATGATGAAAAAATCAAGCAAGACTTACAAGACATTAAAGAAGATTATGAAAGAACTATTATTGAAAATTCCTTATATATCCTTACCCCAGAACAAAGAGAAGTTGTTGAAATGGTTTTCTATCAAAATATGACTTATAGGGAGATAGCAAAAGTTTTAAATATCTCAAAACAGTCCGTTTGCGAAAGATTAAAAAATGCTAAGCGAAAAATTAAAAATCATATAAAAAATGGCTAAATTTAAAAAATTTTTAAACTTTTTTTGCAAAAACAGGCAAAAATACCCTGACGATTTGAGATTTTATGTCCTTATATAAGTAGAGGGGGGGGGTAAAAAGTTTTATGGATTTTCACAAAATTCAAATTTTTAAAAAAGGAGCTATAAATGCAGGAACAATACACAATTAGAGTTTACAATTCAAAAGATGTTGAAAGAATTGAAAAGCTTTTCAAAAAATGTCAAGACAAATATAGAACCAAAAATCCATTTCTAGTAGATTGCATTATGCGAGGTATGGAAGATATTGAAAAAGAATTTTTCGGAGTAAGAAAAATTGAAACACTAACCGAAATCTACAATGAAATCGAAAAGACTTTAAAGAAACTTGATGAACTTATTAAGATGAGTAGAAAAAATGCAAATGAAAATTTGTCATATTTAAGAGTAATAAGTAAGTTGCTTTCGAGTAATTACAATATGCTTATTGGACTTTCAACCGACTGCCCTAAACAAAAAGAATATATTGAAGCAGGTTTATATGATGATTTGCCGGAACGATTGAGTGTAATTCTTGAAGAACTGCTTAAAACATTCTTGAAATGACTGTTCCAAATGTGAACTTTTTTGTAGACTATGTTGATAATATAACAAACAAATATCAGTCCCCCAGATATCACGAAGATTTATATGAAAAACGTCTATTTTACAGTTGCAAACAAGATTTTGACCATGTTGGCTATGTTCTCAAAGGAAGTAAAGAAAAATTAGACTATGTTTCTTATTCTGGAAATAATGAAAAAAGTCATGGATTATTTAATCAAAATGGACTTTTAAATATTGACGAAATAAAAAAATTACGAAACCAATTAAGACAAACAAAAAGTGTAATTTGGCACGGTGTAATTTCATTTGAAGAAGATTTTGGAAACACTTATTGTGATACAACCGAAAAAGCTCAAATGCTTATGAAATACGAATTTCCAAGATTTTTTAAAAATGCTGGATTAGACCCCAACAACATTATTTGGTTTGCCGGTTTGCACGAAAATACTGATAACAAACATATTCACTTTTCTTTTTTTGAAAAACAACCTATGAGATATAGACAAAATGGAAAAAGAAAACAATTCTCTGACGGTATGATAAATGTTGAAGCTATAAGAAAAGCAAAACTGTCAATAGAAATGAAATTGTTAGACATCTCAAAAGATGTTGTGTCAACTCGTAATTTAATAACAAAAAAGTTTAAACAAACAGAAGCAGGAATTTTTATGAAATATATTAAAGAACTTATGGCTATTTTACCCCTTTCTGGTCGACTTTCTTATGAAAGTGAAAATATAGAACCTTACAAACAAAAAATAGATAATGTAATCAATGCCCTTATTGTTTCAAGCTCATCTCTAAACAAGAAGATAAATGATTATGACACAATTTTGGCGGAACGTGATGAAGAAATAAAAAAAATCTACAAAAGATTAAAATTAGACCCCACTGATAAACTAATGCGTGAAAAATATATGAAAGACCTTTATCGAAGGCTTGGTAATGTGGTTTTGAAAGTTGTGAAAGATATTAGAACCGAACAAGACAAATTAAATTATAACACAAAAAGAAAGTCCCTTAAAAAACGTCTTGAAAAAGCTAAACGAAGGGCACTTTTTAAAAACTGTGAAAGGTTAAACGATTTAGCGACAAAAGAAGTAATTATTGCTTTTGAAGAATTTTTACACAAACTCGATGAAGCAAATTATAAACGTTTACAAGAGGAAGGTGTTTTTGATGAAGATAATTAAACGTTCCCTTATATTATTTATTATACTAGTTTTCTGTTTTAGTGTAGGTTATTTTATTAATTTGTTTGTAAGTAATGATTTCGTTTTTGATTTTACAATATCAAAAGACATCTTACTCTCATACAAAACATATCTTTACACTTTTGAAGTATTTGCAATAATCGGGCTTGTTTTTGCTTTTGTTTGGTATAAGAAGCTAGGTAAAAATCCAAAGAAACTTATGTCAACAACAGAAAAAGATATTATTTACACAGGACTTGAACAAGCACATTTTCAAACCGATGAAGAAATTAAAAATAATTTCAAGACCGTATCTTACACATTGCTTCCTAAAACCGATATTGAAGGCATACCTATAAAGGCCGAAGAAATCAAAAAAGATTTCTTAATCACTTTTGCAAAACCCGCCCACACACTTATCATTGGAACAACTGGTTCTGGTAAAACAACCACCTTTATCAACCCCACAATTCAAGTCCTTTCAAATACACGGACCCAACCTAGTATGTTAATATCGGACCCCAAAGGTGAACTTTATTCATTACACGCAAAAAGTTTATTGAAACGAGGCTATGATGTTAAAGTTTTAGATTTAAGAAATCCATATTGTTCTATTCGTTGGAATCCGCTTGAAAAACCTTTCGAGATGTATCAAGAGATGTTGTCACTTGATGAAAAAGTCAGAGTGAATGAAGAAGAAGGATATTATGTTTTTGAAGATAAAATCTACTATAACCAAGATGAACTTAAATCAATTATACAGTCCAAAAAACAAGAATTGTTTGATGAAGTATATGAGGATTTAAACGACATTTGCTCTGTTCTTTGCCCTATCAAAAACAAAAGCGAACCTATATGGGAAAGCGGTGCTAAAAACTTTATTTTAGCAATAACTCTGGCTATGCTCGAAGATAGCGAAAATCCAGAACTTGGAATGACAAAAGAAAAATTTAATTTTTACAACATTATGAAAATTGCAACTAACACCCAAAATGATTGTGATGACTTAATTGAGTATTTTAAACATCGAAGTCCAATCTCAAAATGTGTTAGTTTGTCTAAACAAGTTCTTGACGCAAGTGACAAAACAAGAGGCTCCTATCTTTCAACGGTATTTGACAAACTTTCAATGTTTAGTGATATGAGTATTTGCTCACTAACATCTGCAAATGAAATAAATTTTGCTGACATTTCAACAAAACCTACTGCACTTTTCTTGCAAATTCCAGATGAAAAAGAAACTAGGCATACACTTGCTGCTATGGTTATTCTGCAAGCATATAAAGCTCTTGTTGCAAAAGCTAACACTTACCCTGACCTTTCATTGCCAAGAAGTGTGTATTTCTTGCTTGATGAATTTGGAAATTTACCACAAGTCCACAAACTCGAACAGATGATTACAGTAGGACGTAGTCGAAAAATTTGGCTTGCTTTGGTGGTTCAATCATACGCCCAACTTGCCAAAGTATATGACGAGAAGTCCGCTGACATCATTAAATCGAACTGCAATATACAAATTTTCATTGGAACAACAGACCAAAAGACAATTGAAGAATTTTCAAAGAAGTGTGGGAATTACTCGATAATTCAAAAGAATGTTAGTTTTTCTTCATCAAATGACGGTGTTGGAAGTTCTGTATCCGTAAAGGAAAGACCTTTAATTTATCCAACAGAACTTGCTCAATTAAATAATAATCAAGATATGGGAAATGCAATTGTTTCAATATTTGGATATGCCCCAATAAAAAGTAAATTTACACCAAGTTTTAAAAGCAAATTTTTTGTGCTTGAAAAGACAAATCAATTACTTTCTGCCGGAAAGTATTTTAATGAAGAAAAAGTTTTCTATGATATGTTGAAAAGAAATGAGAGTTTTAACAAGAGAAATAGAAAAGTTGCAAATAAACAAGAAGTAGAAGATTTTATTAAAATTTTAAATATAAAGATTGAAAAAACTGATTTTGAAAGTTTAAATTGTTTTGAATTAAAAATGCAAATGTTAACCGCACTTGAAAATAGAAATTTTAGAGAACTTTCACAACAAATGGAAAGCTTATTCTTTATTGCAAAACAAAACGGAAATGAAAATTTACAAGAAATAGTAGAGCTTAAAATTACAATTGAACAATTAATAAGGCTGGTGAGAACATGACAAAAGTTTTAAAAAATATCTCATTTGTCCTACTCTTTGCAATTTGTTTATTCCCTTATCTACTTGTATTAACTGGTCACGCTACAATAAGTCATATTGGCGGAAATTCTACAATGGGTGTGATAATAGGCCCTATTGTCGGACTAGATGACCCTTTAAACCCCGGTGTCACATTAGACCCTGTTATAACTAGTGATTATTCAAATTCTAATTTAAAAAAGGATAATCCTTATGCAAGTGGTGCTTTAAGAGCATATAAAAACATTGGAGTTTATAATGTTGTTAGAGATAGTGGAAGTTGGAATGGCTTTAAATATGCTTCATACATTAGATATTTTAGAATTTATCGCACTGATGGTCGTTATATTTACGATGATGATGGAATAATTGATGTTTCTTCTAATAAAGATGAACTTGCTGATGAAATTGTGAATTATCCATGTTATATAAGTTCGACAGAAACAAAATTACCAATTAAATCTGGCGCCGGCTTTTTGTGGACCGACCAACAAGCAAAATTCAAAAGTGGTGGAGAACTTGCAGTGACATTTTATTATGCAAATTCATCTGGTGGAAGTATGGCCTATGTTTACGATATGCCAGAAAATCCAAGCGATAGAACAAAAAAACTAACAACCATAATGTATGAAAATGCAAATGGTGGCCCTGCAAAAAGTTATGATTATTTTGCTGTTTCAATTGACGCCACTGGCCAATACAAAAACACATTTTGGGGAAATACTGGTGGAGATGTAAGTGTAGAAACAAATCTTACAAACTATATAGCAATTGCTGAAAGAGATTGGTCAAATGAACTTACAACAAACGATTATGTAGGAACAGGAATGTATAAAGGATATACTGCCTATTATTCGCCAGAAGCATTTACAGTTGTCGCCCGCAATCTAAATAACTTGTTAAAAGTTAACGATGTTGAAGTCACTCCACAATATGGAACAACTGTTGTGCCATATAAAGATGGACATCACATTGAAATTACCGATGAAGGTGTGACAAAAGTTCAAATTGAACGTGACGCAGAAGGAAGATACACAACATACTATTGTTTTGTGGACACTACCTTACCTGACCTTTCTTATACCTATCATAACGAAAATGCAATTGAAAAACGCCAAGTTGGAAATATTTACACCAACTCTAATGGTTCAAAATCTCAAACAGTTTATGAAGGTATATTTAAGGACCAAGTCCAAGTGAACTTTGACTATGATGAAGATATTGAAAGTCCTGAAACTGCCACATGCACTTACAATGGCGAAACTTTTGAAATCACAAACGGAACTTGGTTTAATGACGAAGGTGAATATACAATAACAATAACCGACCTTGCTGGAAATACCACAATATCAAAATTTACAATCGACAAATCGGCACCTAATTACAATCTTGACCGTTTGCAAAATGACACAAGTTATAAGATTACAAAATGGTATTTGACCAATATTCCAAATGGTTATTCTGGGTATGGCTCATATTCCTTTAAAGAACAAGCAGACGCTTTTAGTTTTGCTTGTGAAATTGAAAAACAAAACAAAGTGACAGAATATTATCTTGACAATGTTGATGACTTTATAGACACACACCTTGTTGCAAGTGGAAACACCATTCAAGTTGGTCCATATTGGTTTTACAAATCACGAGAAAATCCGGACTTATATGTTTACTATTTTGATGAAAACTCTTTAAATGAAGTCATTGAGTATTATGCGCAAGATTTTGTTTCGGACGAGCAAATTTATCGTTTAAATTCATTTATCTATCCAAACAATTATGGAAATTATATTGATGAGAGTGTTTATGACAATATCATAGTAAAAAATGGCATTGAAGCTTATATTGTCAACAATTTCACTTTTAGATATGTCGATGATGTAGAAGCAAGTCAAATCTTCTATGATTATGCAGAAGATGACAAAGAAAATTGGATTGAATTTCAATTTGATAAATCTTTTGCAAGTCAAGTAAATGCACACGGACTTTACAAAATCAAAGAAGTGGATTTTGTAGGAAACGAAATAACTTACTATGTGTTTTATGACAACCAAGCACCAATGCTTGATATTCAAGTGAAGGTATATGGGAATGACAAAACTTTCACACAAACAATATCGGTGAACGACATACCAAATAATGGTGAACTTATTTTGTATTATGAAGATTTTGATATTCTCAACATAATTGAAGATGATAAGTGGTATGTTCTTGAAGTGCGTTGCCCTGACGGAACGACAAAAAGATATACTTATCTTGATGACTTACCTGACTTTTCATCGCTTGGCTCTGGCGAGTTTAATATCACTGTTGGCGACAGATTAAACAACCAATTTGAGTTTACACTTTTCTTACTCGGCGAAGCAGCAAAAGCAAACTTTCAACTTATAAATGCAGAAACACAATTGCAAGTCAAAATCACTACTGGTGAAGAATATAATACTTTGACAGATTTAAAAATTTACCGAAATGGTGTGCTTTTAAATAGTGATTTAGGATATGACGAATATCCTGATGACGAGAGTAATAGTTTAATTTTTATCAATAAAGACACTTTGCAATATATTTTCAACAAAGGTGGAATTTATGTAGTTGAAATTAGTGATAATTTTAACAGAGTTTTAACCTATGAATTTAAGTTTGAAAAAGAATTGCCTACTGGAATTCTTGTCGGTGTTGAACACAATGGAAGAACAAAAAATGATGTATCTTTCATCTATGACAATAGTAAATATTTTGCTGTCGCCTATGAAGATGAATTAAGCAAAACATTTGATAGCACCATTGATGACAATCAAACAACATTGTATTTCAGTGCACAAGAAGAAAGTGAACATAAATACACAATCTACCTTTATGATAAAACTGACAACGAAAACTACAATGTTTACTCTTTTACAATTAAGACAATCAAACCAATAATCAATCTCTTTGGGGTTGAGAATGGTGGTAAAACTGGTGGAAGTGTTTATGCTACTTGGGAAAATACTGATGAACAATATACCGCAAGTTATGCAGTAAATGGAAACCAATTTGAGTATAGAAAAGGTCAAGTTTTGAGTGGCGAAGGAAACTACACAATCTCTTTAAGTGATGAACTTGGCAACACTGCAACGGTCACATTTGAGATTGATAAAACTATCGACTTTGCAATAGCAGATGTGAATGGAACAACTTACACAAAAGAAGAAATCGAGTTAATCAACTTTGATATAAGGCTTGTCAATCTTGAAGAATTGACTTGCGAGATTATAAAAAATGATGAACCATATTCTTATGAATTTGGACTTTTAATTAGTGAAGAAGGAATCTACAAAGTCAACCTTTATGATGTGTATGGAAACTCGATTTATTTCACATTTGAGATTGATAAAACACCGCCAAAAGCAACTCTTTATGGAGTTGAAAATTATGGTGTGACAAGTGGAAATGTTTGGGTAAATTCACAAGAAAGCAACCTAACTTGTTGGTATGTGATAGATGAAAATTTCAAGAGTGATTATAAACTTTCAACCGAATTAAAACAGAGTGGAAACTATGTTGTCTGTATAGCTGATAAGGCAAAAAATATAACTTATTTTGAGTTTACAATTGATAAGAAAATCGACTTTGAAATCAACACATATTATGGTGGAATTTCAAATGGTGGAGTGAGAATTATCGCTTATGAAAATCTACAAATTGTAATGCTAAAAGACGGACAAACTTTTGATTATTCTTTTGAGCAAGTGTTAAATGATGAAGGCGAATATTCCTTTACTCTTAAAGATGATTTAGGAAATAAACAAAGTTTTTATTTCTATATTATCAACAAAAATAAGCAGTCTTTAAAACATCTTTTACAAGAAAATATTGAAGTCAAAAGTGTGATAAAAGACAATGAAAATTATGAGTTTACAATCACTGATGGAAGGCTTTATCTCTATGATGAAGGACTTTACACGGTCAACATTTTAGACAATAATTCTGGAATTGAATATTCATTTAATATCACGATTGACACCACACCACCAACACTTGAACTTGTCGGAGTTGAGAATGGTGGAACAACTAAAAATCTTGTGTCAATGAAAAACATAAGCGAAGAAAATTGCACACTCGTAGTTATGGTCGACGGAGTTTATTTTGACTATACTCTTGGAGAAGAAATTGAAAAGAGTGGTCAATTCATTATCACTTTAACTGATGAAGCTGGCAACTCTACAACCTATACTTTTGAACGAGTTTATTCGTTAAACAGTGCAAGTATTGCTGTGCTTGCCGGACTTGGAGTGCTTGTGATTTTAATAATAATTTTGCTTGTAAAATCTCGTCATCACTATTACAAAGAGGAAACTGTGGAAGAAATTGAAGAAACCACTGTGACAGATGATTTTGACGATGAGAATGATGAAAATGCCGAAATTTGATAGGGATACTATGCAAATTTAGAAGAAACAGGATAAGGAATAGGCTCAAAATCGCATTTTGGTGTTGCTAAAACCCTTATAAATAAAGTGTTTTAGACGATTCACCCCTAATGCTTAAAAAAGAAACAATTTTGAACCATATTCCCCTTATAAGCAAGTGGGACGCCCACTTCTTTTTTCAACACAAAATTAAAGATAGAAAAGGAGAAATAGAAAATGAAAAAATTATTTTTTGGAGGATAAATTTTTATGATGAGTATGCTTGCAGCTATCGATTTTAACCCAATACTCGCACCTGTATTGGAAGTTTTAAATGCTATTCTTTGGCCAGCAATTGGCTTAGTTGGTTCTATTGGAACAATCTATTGTATTGTGCTTGGTGTTAAACTTGCGAAGGCAGATGAGGCTGGTTCGCGAGAAAAAGCAAAGAAAGACCTTATAGGAGCGATAATTGGTTTTGTGGTGATTTTCGTTCTAATTGTTGGACTAAAAATTGCTATGCCAATATTGCAGGATTGGGTCGGCACACAGATTACAACTTAATAAAAAGGAGAATAAAATATGAGAAATAAAATTCTAATAGGAGCAGGTATTTTGCTCACAGTTTTCATCGTTTTTTTGATTATCATTTGTGGCGCTTCAAGTGGTGGTAATAACACTCTGCCAGAAGAAGAATTAAAAGAAGTGGTTATGGGTGTGACTTGCGATGTTCAAGATGAAGAAAGCTTAACTTATGATATGTCGCTTCTCGTTGACGAAACACAATTTAACGATGAAATACAGAACAAAAATTATACAAAAATTAAATTTAACCAATCTCAAAACTTTAATAGTTTAGGAGTTGATTTTATCGTAAAAACAACCGACAATACAACTATAACTTTCTCTCTTATGAAAAATGAAGAAGTGCTTAATTCTACAACTTTAACATTTGAAAATTCAGTTTTTACAGATGTTAATTTAACTCTTGGAAGTGCAGTTGAAGTAAGTGCAGAAGATGAGTTTTATGTTGCCATTTCACAGAACACCGAAACCCAATTTGTATTTGACAATATGCTGTTCTTTTTGAGTGAGGAATAGTATATGGATTGGTTGACAAATTGGATTTTTGATTTGCTATATGGCTTTCAAAAAACTATTTGTTATATCATCGATTTTATTCGTGAAATCTTTTACACATTAGCAGGAATAGATACTGTTAACATTGACGGTGAAGAAACTGATTTACTATCACATTTCATCTTGTCGGACACGGTTAAGACAACATTCTTTTATATCTTTTTAATTGCTATAATCTTGCTTGTTATATTTGTCATTATTGCTATAATTCGCAGTGAATATGCAAATGGCGAGAACAAACGAAGCAAAGGACAAATTCTTGCAAGGTCATTTCAAAGTTTTGCAATCTTCCTTATGGTGCCATTCATTTTAATTGCAGGAATAACTTTAACAAATGTTGTTATGGGTGCAATCAATGCAAGTATGAACCCCTATGTTCTTGAAGCAGGTGGAACAGCAAGTCTTGGCGGACAAATCTTAATCACAAGTGGACAATATGCTTATATTGGGGACCCCGCTATGCGAGCAGAGATTGAAAGACAATTCTTGACTGGACAATTGGATTATTTTGATTTAAGTGTAGTAAGTCAGTATTACAGCATAAGAGATATTGATTTTCTTGTTGGAATACTTGGTTCTATTGTAATAATGGTGATGTTTGTAATGAGTGCAGTGACCTTTATTCAAAGAATTTTTGATATTGTTTTATTATTTATCATTTCTCCTGTCAGTGTTAGCACAATTCCTGTTGATGATGGTAATCGTTTTAGGATTTGGAAAGAGATGACCATAGCAAAAGTTTTAGGAGCCTATGGAATTATACTCTCTATGAATTTGTTTTTCATTATCATTCCACAAGTTCAAGCAATAACATTCTTCAATGACAGCTTTAAAAATGGAATTGTGAAAATCTTATTCTTAATTGGTGGAGCATTTGCTGTCACAAAAGCAAATCTTGTTATCGCCCAACTTACAGGCAATACTGCCGGTGGAAATGAAACTGCTCAACTTATTGCCAATATGAGAACTGGTGGTCACATCATAAAAACAACAGCGGCAACTGGTGCAACTATTGGTGGAGCTATACTTGGTGGAAAAAGATTTGTTGACACGAAGAAATCAACCCGTTCTTCAATCTCTGGACTTAAATCATCGTTTGGCGCAACGCCAAGTAAAACATATCTCAATAAAGCAACTGAACCGAGTAAACTTGCTAAATACGGAGGTATGCCAACACGTATTGCCACAATGCCTATTGGTATGATTAAAGACCTTACCACTGGTGGAATTGTTGGAATGACAAAGAACATTATCCCAAGAGCAAAGAATGTTGTTAAAGGTGATAGTTTTATAAATCATGCCCAAGGAAAATCAATTCTTATAAAGGAGCAGAACAATGCGGATAATACCGAAAAACACGAAGGTTAAATTGCAGTTCTATAAAGGCATCGGCATTTACGATGTGATATTAGGCATTATTGCCCTTGCCTTTATTGCGCTAATCGTCACAAGCAATTTACCAAATAAATATGTGCTTGCAATGGTAGTGCTTTTCGTGACAGCACCAATGTATATCCCTATTGGAGATATTAAACTTTATCAAGCATTAGGATTTGCAGTTAAATTTGGTGTTGCAAAGAAAAGTTTTTATAAAAACAAAAAAGGCACACATATAAGCACAATTATCCCTTATGCAAGTATTAAAGATAATTGCATAAATCAAAAAGACGGAAGTTTTACTGGTGTTATTGAAATTAAACCTATTGAATTTAATATGCTCTCTGAAAACAAGCAAAACTTTTTAATTGAAGGCATTGTTTCAAACACATTGAAAAATGTAGGATTATTTCAAGAATATGACATCATAAAACTTGAAAAACCGATTATTTTCGATAACTATCTCAATAATGAGTTAAATCGAATTCAAAAACTTATCGCAGAGAATGAGAATAAAAACCTAACCGAAAATGAGTTTAGAAAAAGAGTTGAAGTTATTGAAGATAGAATGAATTTAATTGAAACTTTAAATACAAACGAAAAAATATATGCAAGTGCATATTATATCGCCTTGCACGACATCTCTAAACAAAGTCTTGAAAACTCGCTTGAAATCATTGAACAGACTTTAAACAATGGAAATTTGGAAGCTAAAAGACTTAATGATAAAGAACTTGCTATCTTCTTAAAATATTCCTATGACAAAGACTTTGATGAAAGAGAATTTGATAACTATTCTTCAAAAGAATATATGCAACACATATACCCCGAGAGTGTTCAGTTTAAAACATTATCGACAAAACAAAATGGTAAGATTTTAACGCATTTTGTAATAACGGACTTTCCTTTAAAAGTGGAAAATGCTTGGGGTCAACAGTTGTTTGATATTCCTAACACAAAAGTTGTGATGAAGTGTAAACCCGTTGAAAAATATAAGGCCATTAAGCGAATTGATAACGCAATAAATGAAATCCTTTCTCAAAACACACTCGGCAAAGCGAGTTCGCAAATTGACAGGCAAACTCATCTTGAAAGCTTACAAATTTTGCTTGAAGGATTACAAAACGACAATGAAGTTTTCTTTGACACAACCCTTATTGTCACAAGTTATGATGTTGACAAAAATGTGGAAAACAAAAAGTATGTAAGAAGAAAATTGAGAGAGTTTGGCTTTAAGTATAGTGAAATGTTCGGTCGTCAGATTGAAAGTTATTTTTCATCTAATATCAACACATACAACAAAACGAATATATCTCGTGGACTAAATTCTTCAATCATTGCAAGTTGCTTCCCGTTTGTTAGCAATGCAATTCTTGATGAAAATGGCTTGCTTATTGGTGAAAACAAATTACCAACCTTTGTGGACTTTTTCAAGAGAGATGACGAAAGAGTTAACTCTAACACAGTCATTATTGGAAAACCCGGTTCTGGAAAAAGTTTTGCAACAAAAATGCTACTGGCTGAACTTGCCAGCGATAACGCTAAAATCTTTATTCTTGACCCCGAAAATGAATACACAAATCTAACTAAAAACCTTTATGGGAAAGTGTTAGATGTTTCAAGTGCAAAAGAAGGCAGAATAAATCCATTTCACATTATCGTAAGTCTTGATGATGAAAACCAAGACGGCAGCAACAACTCTTTCTATTCACATCTTCAATTCTTGGAAGAATTTTTTAGACTAATCTTGCAAGGAATAAATAGTGATAGTTTGGAACTTTTAAACAAAGTTATTCTTGATGTTTACAACAAAAAAGGAATAAATGCTCAAACTGACTTAACAAAACTTTCTGCAAATGATTATCCTATCTTCCAAGACCTTACCGAAGAAATTGAAAATAAGATTAAGATTGAAAAAGATGAATATAACCTTTCTTGCTATAAAGTCTTGTCGAACTATATTTCAAAATTTAAAAAAGGTGGAAGAAACAGTGCTCTTTGGAATGGCCCTACAACCTTTGCCCCACAAGAAAATTTTGTTTGCTTTAACTTTCAAAAATTGCTTGCAAACAAAAACAATGTGATTGGCAATGCTCAAATGCTTTTAGTGTTAAAGTGGCTTGACAATGAGGTTATTAAAAACAGAGATTACAACTTGCTTTACAATGCAAATCGAAAAATTGTAATTGCAATTGATGAAGCACACGTGTTTATCGATGAAAAATTCCCGATTGCTCTTGATTTTATGTATAACTTAGCAAAGCGTATTAGAAAGTATAACGGTATGCAAATTGTTATCACACAAAATCTTAAAGACTTTGTGGGAAGTCCAGAAATTGCACGAAAGTCATCTGCAATTATCAATGTTTCGCAATATTCTTTTATCTTTTCGTTGTCGCCTAATGATATGTCGGACCTTTGCACTCTTTATGAAAAAGCAGGACAAATCAACGAGAACGAAACCGAGAACATTGTCAATTTGCCAAGAGGAAGTGCCTTTCTTATTAGTGGCCCAGCAAATAGAACAAACATAAGAATTGTTGCAACACCACTTGTAAAGCAAATGTTTGAAGATAAATAAAAAAGATTTTCTATTTAGAAAACCTTTAATGTTTATTTATCAAATATTGTTGGTCTATTGCCTGATTGGCCATTAATTTCATCAATAAAATTTTCTATTAAATCGGAAGCTTCATATATAAGGAATAGTATAGCATTAAGATTGTCAGAAACTTTATTGTAATCAACAATGTTAGTTTTTCGCAACTCTAAAAACAGTTCATGATTGATATAATTACGCCTATCTATAATAAATTTTAACTTTTCATAAAGCTCATCATTATAAAACCCTTTTTGATGAAATTCATTGTTTAATTTATTCAATGTTCTAAATTCTAAATTTTCTAGCTTAACCCCTTTAAGAAAGGCATATCGCTTAAATGTTTGTTCTAACTCTTGCGAAGCTTCTATAATTTTGCCAACAGGCATATAGACATCATTAAATCCATTAATATTAAAAAATTTTTCTTGTATCATATCAGAAAACCACCTTACCAGAGATAGATTTTAATTTAAGATACCTTTTACAAAAGCCCACACTATCATAAGGAAAATCATCTTGTATTTCTTCTGATATATCTGTATAAGGTATAGAAAGCCTACCACAACCATTAGCAGCAAGCTCTAATTGATAAGTAGCAATATATTCAATTGTTTCATCATATTGGTCTAATATTTTATATTCAAACGTTAGAACAACATTATCATAAATCACAAAATCTAATAGACCGGCAATTTCGTAATAAACACTATCATAATTACATTGTCTAATACCACTAAATGTTTGAAAAGTATCAACACTTGTTCTTGTTGAAACAACATCAAAATATTTCCATTGATTATCTAATGATAACTCATAAACAATATGCCCTTGATATGGGTCATCAACTGGATTGCTTTTAGTTTGATTATCACAACCAACAAACACAAAACAGCAAACTAATAAAAGCATTAAAGGAAATAAATATTTAAACTTTATTCTTGTCACACTGCCCCCTTTATTTAATAATAACACAAATGAAATAAAAAATCAAATTTAAGGAGAAATTATGGAAAATAAAATGATTACACTTGAAGATTTGACTAATGTTGCAAACGAAAATTATTTGAAATTTTTAAAAGAAGGACAAGTCAAATCTATTTTAAGAAATATTGGTCTTTTTGCAGACCATACAATTGATAATGATATTCTCATTCTAACACAAAATCCTAATGCAACTTGTGTAAAAAGACTTACAGAATGGAATTTTTACAAAAGAAACATTAAAAAGAATGAAAAAGCAATAAAAATCATCTCTCATCATATTTATAGCAACAATCTTGGTGGGAAAGAAAAAGACGGAAAGATTTATGTTGACGGTATTGAAAAACTTAAAGTTGAAGTTGGATATGTTTTTGATATCTCACAAACAGAAGGAAAACCCTTTGAATATCTAAACACTAATAAAGAAACTCTTGCAAAATTCTTTGATAACACTAAAAAAGCACTTGAATATACCGCAAAAGATTATACATTCGCCTATGATGATACAACTGACAATTTTTCAATTGATGAAGAAAATAAGGTTATTCACATTAAAAATGGTATGACACTAGATGAAACTACCAACGCCCTTATTAAATCCGTTTCACAAATTGCATTGAAATCAAGACATTTTAACGGTGTTAAATCTGATGACATCGCAGAAATAGATGATATTGAACTTTACGGAACCATTTACGCTGTAAACTCTCGACTTGGTCTAGAATTGCCAGAATATGATTTTGACAATATTCAAAATTGGACTGATGACAATCTTGCTTTGTTTAAGACTAACCTACAAAAAATCCGTTCTGTATCAAAACAAATTATCGCAAATGTAGAAAGTTCAATTGAATATGCTATCAGAAGCTTAAACAGAGAGAAAACAAAGCAAAAAGAAACTATCGAAAATTCATCTGAAAGTAAAGAAGAAAAAATAGAAGAAAAGGAAGAATTAAAAGAAACAAAACCTAAACGAACAAAGAAAAAACAAGCTGAAAGTGAGGTGGAATAGTATGAACATTGGTGGAGAACTTGCATTTATTTTACAAGATATCAACTTTTCTTCTAAACAAGATTTGTTGACAAAATTGAGAACATTAAGAGAAAGTTTAAAAGAATATACCCCCGAAGAAAGACAGAGTATAAGACCTATTCTTGCTGTTTCAATTCAACAAGCTTTTTATATTTCGGATTGGGAACTTATGAGATATAAAGAATATCTATCAAAAAGGAGTGCCAATGAACAAAATAAAAATAATGATTAAAGAACCGGGACAAGAACCTGTCATCAAAGAAGTCGATGATGATTTGAAAACTTTTCAAGAAATTGTCGGTGGATATATTGAATGTGTCGAAATGCCCGGTATTAACAATGTTGATTTATATGTAAACGAAGAAGGCAAACTTGATAAATTGCCCGGGAATTTTTGGTTGCCCGAATATGAAGATTGTGTTTGTGGAACCTGTTATTTTGTTGGATTTGACCCTGAAACAGGTGACAATGTGGATATTTCAAACAAAGCAGTGGAATTTTGCAAAAAATATTCTAAATTTTTTGAATTACCAAAAGGATTAGATTTATATCAAGATTTCTATGTTCTGGAAGCAATTATGAAACACAAATACAAAGAATATAAAAAATTAGTTGCGGAGATGTGATATGGAAAACAGAATGTCAATTAAAAGAAAAGGCTTGACTTTAACAGTCTTTGAAGATGATGTCGAGGACCCAAGAGAATATTATAAAGATACAAATGTGACAAATATGGTCTGTTTTCATAGAAGATATCAACTTGGTGATGAACACAATTTTAAAACACCAAGTGACTTTAATGAATGGTATAAAGAAAACAAAGATAAAGTGGCTTGCATTATGCCACTTTATCTTCTTGACCATTCTGGGCTTGCAATATCAACACACGATTTTATGGACCCTTGGGATAGTGGACAAGTTGGCTATATTTACATTTTAAAAGAAACTTTAAAAAAGCATAATATGGCTGATGATATAGGAAGCTATGATGTTTGTAGAACTATGATTGAAACGGAAGTCGAAGAATATGATAGATGGCTTCGTGGTATTCCACAATACTATGCCTTCAATATTACCGACCAAAATGATGAACCCATAGAATGTATGGGAGTGTTTGAATTTACATCTTTTGAAGATATGATTAGTGAGATGAAAGACAGAAGTGAACATAAATTTGATTTTTTATTTAATGCACTTTTAAAGGAACAAGAAAGTTATCTTTAAATGAATTTTGACAATTAGGAGAACTTTATGAGTGAAAATAAAACAAAAAGCAAGGGAATATCTATTGCCCTTATTATTTTGTTGATTTTTTTAGGATTTGGCTTTGTCATTGGAATTGCACAAACAAAAATGCCAGAACTAAGCTTCGTTAATGTTGAGGATTTAGAAAACTACATCTTTAATGAAGACGGTGTTTGGGTTGATTATATTGGCGAAGAAACTGAACTTGTTGTGCCAGCAACCTATTCTTTGTCGGACCCTGTTGAAATGCAAATGATTGACACAAACGAATATGAATTGACTTCACGTGCAGAACGAATAGGTGTTGAAGATTATGTGATAGAAAATTTATCGGGCTACACAACTGATGAAAATGGCTATGAATATTACGATTACAAATATAGTATGACTTTTACTTGGCGAAAAACAATTCAAGGAGATGACTATACAACACTAGAAGTTGGCGAGGAAATATTTAGAAATGATAACTCTATTGTAAGTGTGCATTTGCCTAACACAATTACAAAAATAGGAAGCTCTTGTTTTGCTGGCGCTCAAAGTTTGAAAAAGATAAACATGCCAGAATCTCTAACCGAAATTGAAAATGCTGTCTTTTTCCTATGCCCCGCACTTGAAGAACTTGTGTTGCCAGATAGTGTGAATTATATAAGTATTCAAGCGTTTCAAAACTGTTGGGGACTTAAATCAATCAACATACCTAAATCATTGAACTATCTTCAACATTGGATTTTTGCAGATACCGCAATAACCGAGATAACAATTCCAGAAAATGTTTACGGAATGGCGGAAGGTGTGTTTATGGACAACCCAAATCTTGAAATGGTTAACATTAGTGAAGGATTGCAATATATCGGCACAAGTGCATTTGAAAATTGTCCTAGTTTAAAAGAAATTGAACTGCCAAAGTCTGTTAAATCAATATATAACTATGCCTTTGCAAATTGCACATCTTTTACAGAATTAACTTTGAATAGCGATACGGTTGTCACACTACGAAATACCAATGCGCTACCTGAAAATATAGAAAAAATCTATGTGCCAGATGACTTATTTGAAAGTTATTTGAATGATGAAAATTGGACTTATTTTGCAGAAAAAATAGTAAAAATTTCAGAAAAACAGTAGGAGGATTTATGGGAGTTAAATATCTTATTAAAGGTAAACTATATGACCCAATTCTTTTTGGTGATGAAGATGATGATTGGGTTGGTGATAGTGACAAGCCTACTTGTGGTGATTGTGGCGTTCATGTTGGAGAAAAACATTTAGATATGTGTGATATTGAACGTTGCCCTGCTTGTGGATTGCAATTTATAACCTGTGCTTGTGGTGTTAAATATGAACTAGATGAAAAGGATATGAAATTTTTGGATAAATATATAGCACTGCAAAAAACTGAAAACGAAAAACTTGAAAAAGAGTTGAAAAAGGCACTTGAAAAATACAAAGAAAAACACAGAAACCAAAACGACTCGGAGATGTGATATGGAAAGCATAATAACAAATAAACTTATTGATAACACAATTAAAGAATTATCAACTTTGCAATATAGATATGACATTAAAAGTGTTTTTTGTGATTGCATAGAATATACAGCTTTGTTATTAAACCGTCCACAGCGACAAAATCAACTTGAAACAATGGATAAGTTTAAATATAAATATAGAGATGATATGAAAACAATAAAGAGCATATTAGACAACATCACAACATTACTGTCTAACATATATAATACCCCTGATGATTATCTTGGCAAATTATATATGCGTGTGATAGATGAATTTGCAAAAACCGATAAGGGTCAATATTTTACGCCTTATGAAGTAAGTCAACTTATGTCCAGAATTAATATTGCCGGAATGGATTTATCAAAAAAACATATAACTGTTAATGACCCCTGTTGTGGAAGTGGTGGTCTATTGATTGCATTTATTGAAGAAATGAAAAATAGAGATATAAACTATTTAAAACAGTTTACTTTTTATGCTAACGATATAGATAAAACTTGTGTATATATGACTTTTCTTCAATTATCATTTGTAGGTGCAGCTGCTGTTGTTGAACATAAAGATACACTAACCCAACAAACTTATGATAGAATTTCAACCGTTGGCTATTTCCTGCAAAATGAAATGTTAGATGTGGCGGAACAAAGTTGAAAAGTTTATCTTCAATAGAAATTGAATTTGTAAAATCAAATCTAAAAAATTATTTAGAAAGTCATAACATCAACACAAGTAAAATGTTCCATTGTATTAATCCTAACCATTTAGATAAAAATGCTTCTATGAAATATTTTAATGATAACAGAGTTTATTGTTTTGGTTGTGGTGCTTCATACAATCTTTTTGATGTAATCTCAATTATGGAAAATTTACCACAAAAAGAAGCTTTTAAAAAGGCATTAGATTACTATGCTTTTGGAAAAACTATTTCGACAACAAAACCTATAAAAAAAACAAGATGAAGTTGACGAAAACAATGTTGAATTAAAAGATTATACAAAAGCATATAAAGTATGGGAAAATGCACTCGAAAATGAAAAAACTGCAAAAAACTATCTAAAAGAGCGAAAAATTGATGAAAAAACTGCAAAAAAGTTCAATTTAGGCTATAATGAGTTCAATTTTGGAAATAAAAAACTAAAAGCAATTATAATCCCAATAACTAAAAATTCGTTTACAGCAAGGAATATTGATAAGACAGATACTGAATTTAGATATTACAAAACAAAAGGCAATCACACTGATATTTTTAATAAATCAGCTTTAACTAATGATATACCATTTTGTTTTATAACAGAAGGCGAATTTGACTGTATGAGTTTTGAAAGTATTGGTGCAAATGCTATTGCTCTTGGTAGTGCTTGTAATATAAATAAATTTAAAAATTTAGATTTAGATAAAAAGAAAGTATATATAGTTGCGCTTGATAATGATGAAGCAGGATTTTCTGCAACCGATGATTTGGCAGATTTTTTTAAACAAAACAAAATAAAATATATCTTAACAAATAGTGTTGATTATAAGGACGCTAATGAGGCTTTAATCAACGATGAAGAAGGTTTTAAATTTTTTGTCAATAACATCATTAAACAGGCGATGAGGAAAGTTAATCAAGAAGAAATGTGTTAGTGAGGTTTAACTATGCAACAATCAATATTTGATATGTTGGGTAGTGACTTTGATGAATACAAAGAAAAAAACAGTGATGATTGGTATTGGCATTTTAAGGATTATCCCAAAGCAAATGGGTTAAAAGTGTTCAGTTGTTTTGCTTGTGGTGGGGGCTCTACTATGGGATATAAATTAGCAGGATACGATGTGATTGGTTGTTTGGAAATTGACAAACGTATGAACAACATCTATCTTACTAATCATAATCCAAAATACAATTTTTTAATGGATATTCGAGATTTTAATAATCTTCCTAATAATGAAATTCCAGAAGAATTGTTTAATTTGGATATCCTAGATGGTAGTCCCCCATGCACCACATTTTCTATGGCCGGATTAAGAGAAAAAACTTGGGGTAAGTTAAAAAAATTCAGGGAAGGACAAAAAGAACAAACACTAGATGATTTATCTTTTGTCTTTATTGAAACTGTAAATAAACTTAAACCTAAATTCGTTGTTATGGAAAATGTTGAAGGACTTACCAAAGGTAATGCTTGGCGATACGTCCAAAATATCTATAAACATTTTCATTCTATTGGGTATCAAGTAAAGCATTGGCTTCTTAAAGGTGAACAAATGAGTATTCCACAAAAAAGACACCGGATTTTCTTTATTGCAACAAAATTAAATGTTGATTTGAACAAACTGAATATGTCGTTTTTGTTTAAACCTATTGTTTTTGCCCAAATAATGACCCCACAAGGTGCTGAAAGAGATTTAGGTGAGAATATCTCAACATTAGTAAAAAATGCCAAATATGGAGATAGAAATTTAGAGAACGCTTGTAGAAGATTAAGAAACAAGAGTTCTTTTTTTAATTACTGTTTTGTGTATGACGACCAAGTTGCCCCAACGATAACCGCCCATTGCAACAACATAAGGTGGAATGATAAGAGATACTTATCAAAAGAAGATATTATCGCTATCTCAACATTCCCACAAGATTTCAATTTTTTATCTGAAAATTTAGATAACATTGCCTATGTATGTGGAATGTCCGTTCCTCCTGTAATGATTAAACGTGTTGCAGAAAGATTAACACCTTATCTAAAAAGTGAGGTTTAACTATGAGAGAAATAACCAGACGAAAAAAACTTATAAAAGAACTAAATGAAGCAAAAGAAAACTTAGGTGTATTTACCAAGGATAACTACGATAAAATCTATAAAATACTTGAAGAATTTGATGATGAAAATTGCACTTATTACATCGACAATTTACGCCAATCAGATTTTCTTGAAGATGATGATTTAGATTATTTTTTAGAGAAAGAAGCAAAAGACGGTGTTGACAGATTAAGATGTTTTATTAATGACACATATAGTGATGATATGTATAGACTTGACGGATACGGCAATCTTGCAAATATTACAATTGGTGATTTTGAAAATTTAATTGATGACTTAATCTATCAAATTGAGCAAGACATAGAAGATTTAAGACAAAGTGAAATGTAGGAGGATTGTAAAATGTTAAATAAGAAAAATCAAGAAAAATGTCTAGTGCCAAGTCATAAAATACCCCAAAATTACAATATATATAATGTATGAAGGACCTAGCAATGAATGAAAATATAATTGACGATATTGATTTTAATATTGATGACTTGGTAGATATTAGAAATATAAAGATAAATGTCAATCAACCTATACAAGAAAAAATTGTTGACTTTGTAAAACAAGTCAAAAACCCATATTTATTTAAAGTTGGAGATGTTGTTGTTAAAGTAAATTTCAATAATAATGGTTCAACTTTTCAAGAAAAATTTGAAAATTACCTAAAAGAATGTATAAAAAACTAAAAAAATACTTTACGAATTAAATTAAATGTGATATCATATAGGCGTGTTGAATGATACATGACATGCCAAGCTTTCAGAGGAGCATGTTATGAGTTTTAATGATAAAATGAATAACCAGCCCCCTAAAAAAATATGGAAGGCTGGTTTTTATATTAGATTATCAAGAGAAGATGTTGAGAATGATAAGTCAATCTATAACATGAGAACTTGCAATAAAACTGAAAGTGAAAGTATAACTACACAAAGAGCAATTTTAACCGATTTTGTTAATCAATACAATGACATAGAACTTATAGATGAATATGTTGATGATGGTTTTACTGGAACAAATTTTGATAGACCCGGTTTTCAACGTATGTTAAATGATATAAAAAATAAAAAAATTGATTGTGTTATTGTTAAGGACCTTTCTCGTTTCGGCAGAAATTATGTTGAAGTCGGTAATTATTTAGAAGTTGTATTTCCACTATTAAATGTTCGTTTTATTGCAAAGATTGACAATTGTGATAGTTATCTTCGTCCAGAGTCTGTTTCTAATATAATAGTGCCTGTTAAAAATATAATGAACGAAAGTTATTGTCGAGATTTGTCTTTAAAAATAAAATCGGCACAAGAGGCACGTAAAAGAAATGGATTATTTGTTGGAACTTATGCCGCCTATGGTTATAAAAAACAACTAGATAATCGCAATAAACTAATTATTGATGAAGAAGCGGCAGAGATTGTTAAACGAATTTTTAAAGATTTTGTTAGTGGTTTATCAAAAACAAAAATCGCAAAAATTCTAAATGAAGAAGGTATCCCTTCGCCTGCTGTTTACAAAAGTTTGCACGGAATTAATAAATATGTAAATGGATATTCAAAAACTGGTTGGAAGGATACAATAATCGCCCGTCTTTTAAAAGATGAGATTTATATAGGAACATTGGTTCAAGGTAAACGACAAAAAATAAGTTATAAGATTGATAAGTTTAGAAAGGTCGATGAAGAAAACTATATAAGAGTTCCAAATGCAGTAGAACCAATTATTGATGTAGAAACATTTAACAAAGCACAATTATTGTTAAAACGCGATACAAGAGTTTGTTTTCAAGGTGAATTAAATCTTTTTGCTGGTTTTATACATTGTGCAGAATGTAAACATGGTATGAGTATAAAAAAATCTAAAACTTGGGATAAAAAGTCCTTTATCAGATACTATGTCTGCTCAACATATAAAAATTGTGGAAAGTCAATTTGTTCTAGTCATCACATAAACGCACAAAAAGTTGAAGATTGTGTTTTGGAATACATTAAATCTTGCATTAATGTTGCAACAAATTTTGAACAAATTGTTGAATTTATCAATAAAGTAAAATGCACAACAACAGACACATCGAATTTAGAAAAAATTTTAGCAACTAAAAAAATCGATTTACAAAAGAAAGAACAATTTATAGATGGTCTATATCCTGATTATAGAGCTGGTATTATCACACAAACTGAATATCAAAAATATAAAGATAAAGCTACAAATGAATATAACCTTATTTTGAATGACATTGACAATTTAAAAACACAAATTGAAGAAATAAAGCAAGGCACTTGTTGCGATAATGAATTTATCCAACACTTTAAAAAATATAGAAATATCGATAAACTTGATAGAAAAATGATTGTGGACCTAATTGATAATATTTGGATACACAATGCAAATTACATTGAAATAGACATTAAATATAAAGACCAATATGCTTGGGCATTGGAATTTATCCAAAACAATAGAGCTTTGCTTGAAACTAATAATAAGGTTGTGAACGCAAATGGCTAGAACAAGTAGATATCAAACTGTCGATAAATCTAAAAAATACAATGTAGCTCTTTATATAAGATTATCAGAAGAAGATAAAAGAAATGTTGAAAGTGAAAGTGTAAAATCACAAAAGAACTTGCTAACCCAATTTGTTAATAATCTTGAAAATGTTTCTTCTTTTCAATTTTTTGTCGATGATGGTTATGTTGGTGGGAATTTTAATCGACCTGCTTTTAAAACAATGTTAGGAGATATTTTTAATAAAAAAATAAATTGCGTCATTGTTAAGGACCTTTCTCGTTTCGGCAGAAATTATGTTGAAGTCGGTAATTATATTCAATCCATATTCCCTTTGTATAACATAAGGTTCATATCGATAAATGATGGATTAGACACATTTACAAATCCTGAAAAGGCCGATGTTCTATTAATGGGTTTGTCTGACATTATGAATGAAGAATATTTAAAAGATTGCTCTATTAAGGCAAAAATATCATATTCTTCAAGACAAAAGAAAGGTCAGTTCACTGCACCCTTTGCCCCTTATGGATACAAGAGAAGTCTTGTTGAAAAAAATAAACTTGAAATAGATAATGAAGTTGCACCTGTCATCAAACACATCTACAACCTTTTTATTGAAAAGAAATCTTATGTTGGTGTAGCAAAACAATTGTCAATTGAAAATATCTTGACACCAAGTGAATATAAACAAAGTTTAAAACCCGATTATTACTCTAATAGACTTTCAACTTTGAAACATATTTGGAGTTCAGATACTGTCAAAACAATTTTAACAAGTGAATTTTATATTGGAAACACTTGTCAAAATAGAAGAAATAAAATAAATTACAAAGAGAAAAAATGGGTTAAATTGCCAAGAGATAAATGGATAATTATTGAAAACACTCACGAACCAATTATTGATAAAGACTTGTTTTATCAAGTTCAAGAAATAATAAAATCACGTGATGTTTCAAATTATTTTCAAAAAACAACATCTTCAAAGAAAAATGATAACTATTTCTCTGGACTTTTGTATTGTGGACATTGTGGAAATAAGTTGACATATACAGATGACAAATATTTGGACTATTCTTTCTACAAATGCAAACTAAAAAGAATGTCTCTTTGTGATAGTCCATTAATTCGCACAGATAAATTGTCAGAAATCGTTTTGAAAATCATTCAACAATATGTAAAGATTGCGTGTGATTTTGAAAGAACAATTAAAGAAATTGATAAATATAAAAAAAGAGTTTTGTCTAATGCTAAAAATCTGTCACAACAAACAATAGAAAACAGATTAAAAAACATTGATAATGAAAAAGATAGACTATACCAATTGTATAGAGAAACAAAGATTTCATTAAACGAATATCAAACCAGAAAGAAAGAACTTGAAAAGAATTATAAGACACTACAATTACAATCACTACAAGAAAAAGAAATTCAAAATCCAACTGAAAATAAGTTTATAAGCAATTTCGTTAAATACAAAAACATTAAAAAACTTAATAGAGAGATAGTTAAAATACTTATCAAAAAAATAAAAATTTATGGATACAATAATATTGAAATCACATTTAATTTTAGAGATGAATTTGAAGAAGTCCAGAAGTATATAACCGATAATGGTGTTTATAAATAAGAAAAAGCCACATATCTAAAAAATATGTGGTTTTTTTTGAAAAAACATACTGTCCTAACTTGACATCTACTCCGCCGTGTCCAGCGTCAATCACAATGGTGTGCACCGCCTTCGGCGAACTTGTTGCCTCAACCGCATAACAAACACCGACAATAACGCAAATTATAATTACAGCAATCAAAAGAACGGCACAATGTGCCTTTTTTATTGTTAAAAATTTCATATTGTATTTTATTTTTAAACCATTATGATTATAACTTATTTGAACAATGTTTTGACTTAAAGATGACTTAAAAAAAATTTGTTTAAATAACAAGAATAATATGATATAATCAAAAACATGAGAAAAACTGTCAAAAATTTAAACAAATTATACGCGTCTGCATTTGAAAAAATGGAGAATATGTCAAAATTTCTTGGCCAGAATTGTGTTGACCACGCGTTAGATTTTCATTATGGACATAGGATAAAAATTAGAAAACAATTTTCAAATGAATTATATCCTATTCCCGTTATCCGCTTTAAACTGAAAGAAATAAAAACGGAGACTTTTTTTGATGTCTATACAAACAAAAGCTATATAGGATATATCAAGCTTTATCCAAACAAAAAAGAAATTTTATCTCTTGATTTAAAAGTTTTTGCAAATCTCAAATATCTTATTTATGGACATAATTATCAACAAGAACTGTATAATTCTGAAAATTTAGCACAAACGAAAATCAATATCGAAAAATCAAAGGACACTAAATTTATTATCTATGCAGATTTTGAAAATCTTGAACAAATTTTTAGTGTGGTGGAAAAATTTATAATCAAGCCGTCTAAAAATTTTTCAACCACAAATTACAAATGTGACTGCGGGCATTATGTAACAATAGACACAAATAATGGCTCATGTCCTATTTGCGGAAAAGATAGTCCATTTAAAAGAAAACTTTCAGCCATATGCCCTGTTTGCGGAAATAAATGTTTGAAAGACCAATATGGGAATGGAGAGTGCGAAAACTGCGGTTGGAAATTGGATAAATATGCAAATAAATTTAAAAACAGAGTTATTTATCCAAACTTAATCTCACTAAACAAAGCGAAAAAACTTTATAGTGAAGGCAAACCTTTTAAACCTGACCTAGAAGATTTTATCGAAGCATTATATGTGTATAGCGAAGTTCAATTTAAATACAAAAATATTTACTACGAGTTAATTCTCGCATCCGATGAAAACAAAGAAATCATTAAAATGAATGATTTCAATGGTGGACATTTGCAAACATTTATGACAAAGGAAGATTTTATAAACAATGCTAAAATTGATGGTAAACTTTTAAAAGATATATGGGATGAAACAACCGAAAGAGATTGGCTACAATAAAGTATTATTAAGGCATATCAACCGATATGCTTTTTTGTTTTATATACTGTCCTAACTTGACATCTTCCCGCCGCGCCCAGAAATAATCTGATAGTGACATACTCGCTTGATGTATTCCCAGTTCAAATAACAACAATAACGATGCCTACCAAAATAAATGCCAAATATATCAACTTATATTGAAGTTTAGGTTCTTTATACAGCAGTCCGCCAAAAATCACAGAAACAATGGTTGAAAGTTGTTTTATGATTGCCACTCCTGAAACAAGCACATCTGGTTGAGAAAGAGCGGTGAACAAAAATCTGTCAGCCACGATAAGAATGACAGGAAAAACATACATTGCCCAATTTTTCCAATCTGCCTTGCACACAAGCATCTTTTTTTCTTTTATACAAAGCACAAAAAATGCAACCCAAATAATTACACTTACAAAGAACATAAACCAAAATTGCATTTGACTCGTTGAAACTTGATCAATGATTAACTTATCCAAAATTGCGGAAGTTTCACTGCAAATACATGCAAGGACAAAAAATATAATTGCCTTAATTCTTCTTTTGTTCAAATTTTGTTGTACGCCATTAAAATTCAGTGACAACCCCATTGATTCTTGCTCATTTAAATTTCGCAACTCATATCTATTTGTTGATTTCAAAATGCTGTTCAAATCGTGGAACTTTTTTATGTATGCTTGTCCATTTTTTATCAAACGACTGTCATAAACATTCAACAAAATCAAACTTACAAAAATTATTGCAACGCCAAAAAGTTTCCACCAAACAAATGGTTCACCAAAAATAAGAAGACTCGCAACAAAAGAAATGATTATCTTTATCGCGCTTATTGGCTGAAGAGATGATATGTAATAATTTCTTAATGCAAACAGTTCAAAAATCCATGCCAACGCAACAACACAAGACTTGCCAAAAATCGACAGAATGTTTTGCCAATTTAATAAAAAAGCTTCACCCGCACTCCATACGATAAGCAAAAAACCAATAGTGCTGGAAAAAGCCAAAACGAACAAGACATTTGATTTTTCAGTTGCCTTTTTCCTTAAAACCGTAAAAAAACCAATTAATATTCCATAAATTGACGCATATAAAATCCACATGATTAAATTTTATCAGAATCGAAAATTTATTGCAACAATAATAAATCTCAAAAATAAATTTTTATCATGTTAAAAAATAAACTTCCTTACTCCATTGCTATCAACTTGACTTTGTCATGTCAATTTGGTTTAATATTTATATGAAAAAGTCATTCTTTGTTTTCTCTTTGTTGTTTTTGTGTATGTTCTGCTCTTTTTTTGGAGTGGAAAATGCATTTGCACAAAATACTCAAGAAATATATGTTGTGACAGCAAACAGAGCTTCTGTTTTTGAATCTGCCGACTTTGCTTCTGCAAAAGTTGGACAAATTGAACATGACGAAGAAGTCTATGTCCAAATGGAAGATGCTGCCCCACAAGAGTTTGAAAATGAAGGTTTTGTCTTTTACAAAATCACACATGGAGAACTTGAAGGATATGTTTTCGCAGACTTATTGACACCAAAAAACAATGTTATAACCGCAATACCAAGTTTTAACGGGCAAACAAACACAGAAAGCAAAGTATTTTGGAAACAAGACAATGAAATGGTGGAAAGTGACATCACTTTAAGCAAGGGTGAACGAATCTTTCTTTATGAAGGTTTCAACGGAAAAGAAGAGTTTAACGCCATCGCCTTTGTCCATGAAAATAAAGTTCTGTATGGATATTTAAAAACAGATACCATCTCCCCTGATGGAATCAACCCAGCAATCATCACCTGTATTATAATTATCATTGCTTTGCTTGGCATTATCTTTGCTTGGCTTTTTATGAAAAACAAGAAGGTTAAATTGAAAAAACAAAAATCTTCACATTTAAAACCAGAAAATTGACATAAAAAATTGAAAACTCCTTATTCACAATTTAAAATAAAGTGCAAAAGGAGTTTTTTATGGCAAGTTATGATATTCTGGAAGCAGAAATTGATGAAATCAAAAAACAATTATCTTATCTAACAAAAAATGGTGGCGGAACCGGGAATACTGGTGGTGGTTCTTCTCCACAAGACGGAGATTGGACAACCCTTTACGACTATTCAAGTGATGACCCAAACATAAATTTAAACCGCTCTTCTGGCATTAAAGGAAGCATTGGGATTATCAGTGAATTTCCGGATTTAATGCCATACACACAACTAAAGGTATACCTTATGGTCGAGGGTGATTATCACCTCAAAGAATTCGATATTTCTGATTTGGAGCCAAACGCTTTCACAATTATGGGGAATTCAAGAACTTCAACCACTCTTTATGGTTTCAATTTCGTAATCACAACGCAAAACAATAAAAGGGTGATAAGTTTTGGAAATTGCACGCAAATCAGTTTTTACAGCAATAAATACACCGGCATCAGTGATATGAAAAGCAGTAATTATATTTACATCATGAAAATTTTGGCAAAATAGCCGTCACAAATTTGTGCGACTTCTTATGAAGTCGCTTATTTTTTTCTCATATAACACCCCTGCGACTGAATATGACATGGCGTGCCCCGCCCCATCAACTATAAATTTTTCTCTCAAATTCGGTGGCGTTGCATTATATAAATTCATCGTATTCTCAACTGGTACAAAATTGTCATCTTGTCCATGAATAAACAAAATTGGAATTTTTGTGTTTTTAACCTGCTTTATTGCATCTGCTTGATGAATGTCAAAGCCGTGAATTCTTTTCGCATAACTGTAGATATGTTTTTTTATCAACTTAAGCAAAATTTTGTGATTTCTCATGACATAATCAATTTGCTTGTTGGCATTGTCAAACGCACAATCTGAAATGATTGCTTTAACATTTGTCGGCAACTTCTCACCTGCAACACAACAGACCGCAGTTCCGCCCATTGACAAACCAAAGAGCAAAATTTTGTTGTCAGGATTTTTGGCATTGAGATATTCAATCCAAGCCAAAATGTCATTTCTGTCCAACCAACCAAAGCCTATGCATTTGCCTTCGCTTTCTCCGTGAGTTCTGTTGTCAACAGCAAGAACATTGAAATTTTTATCATGAAAAAATTTGCAATAAGGTTGCATTTCCTGGTAACTTCCGCCAAAACCATGGACAACAATCACCGTCTTGTCAGAACCTGCATCATAATAATTCCCCACCAATGTGAGTTGATCAAAACTTTTAATTTTAACTTTGGCAAACTTAACCTTGTCCCACCAACAAAGGTCAATCTTGTAATCTGTCAGTCTTTTTTGTGTGTCTTTTCTCAAAACTCTGCTTGAAACGCTTTTCTTTGAAAAAACATAGTGAAACAAAATTGCTCCAACAACCAAATAATAGAGCAATGCTGCAATGATAAAAATTACAATCCCCAAAACTATCCAAGCCAGAATTTTCATTCACACCTCTTTCAGTCAATAATTGCTTTGACGGGTTCTCCTGTGGTGGCATCTTGATACGTCAACCAATAACCAAATCCTCTCATGTTGTCTTTGTCGAGTGGCAACCAAATTGGATAGCCAGAAAGTTCTTTTGGCGGTTCTTCTTCAAAAACTGCTGGAACACCATAACAAACATATTTCACATTGTCGTGTTCGTCATACAAAAGCCCGAAAACATAAAAATCGCCGTCGTCCTCATATTCCACCTTAACCCACTTGGAATATGGAATCAACTTCTGAAGATTGTCTTCCATCGGATTTGTTTCAAAAAGTTTGTCAATTTGCGGTTTCAATTTGTCAATGAAAATAACTTCACTCTCTTCTTCCTTTCTTTCATTTTCTTTTGCTGGTTCTTGCACATTTTTGTCAATCAAGTTGGAATTTTCTTCTTTATGCAAAGAATTCGCCAAGACAGTTTCAGACTCATGTGGTTGATTTTCATAAAAATATTTTTTATACACACAATCAGAGCAATTTCCACAGTTGTCACCACAAAGAGCGGAGTCAATGTCTTTTTCAATCTGTTTTTTCTCTTCTTCATCATAATTAACACCAAAACTGTCCAATGTTTGTTTAGTGTTTTTCAAAGAATTGTCTTTCGCAATTTCACTGATTATGCTTCCATAAATGTTTTCATTGTTTCCTTCACTTGAGCCATACAAAATTGGTGTTGCAACAGCATTTTGAAAATTGACTACTGCACACGAAAATTTGTTCGGCAACTCGTTTATTGAAAGAAAAAAATCATAAAGCATGTGTGATTTGTATGTCAATCCTGCTTTATACACCTTTTGGTCAACATAAAATCCAAGTGAAGAAATGCCAGAGAGTTCAAATGGAAAATTATATAATCTCAATGTTCCTTTGACACCAACTCCATCCTCTTCCAAGGACAAAACCGCCTTTTTGCTGGAATTATTTGATATATCACTCAAAACAATACTTTTTCTTTTCAACATAATAAAAAATCCTCACAATATATATCTATTATATAATTGTGAAGATTATGATAAAAATCGAAAAATGTCAGATTTTGTGATTAAATATCTATTTTTGGCTTTTCATTTTTGCTTCAACAAACTTAACCAAATTTTTCACAGTAAAGCCGGCTTTTGCCATAACTTCTTCCCCATTTCCGCTGTGCATATATTGTTCAACACCAAAGAAAACACCTTTTTCTCCCAAAATTTTGAGCCACTTGGTGTCGTTGCTTGCTTCAATACCAACAACAAGTGATGCTTCTTTGCTGATGATTTTGTTTTTATAGCCATTTGTTTGTTGTTCAAAAACTTCAATTGATGGCATGGAAACAACATTGACTTGATATTTTTTGCTCAGTTCTTTGGCTGTCTTAACTGCCAAATCAACTTCTGCGCCACTTGCGACCAAAACAATGTCCGGTTTTGAAGAGACATTTTGAATCAAATAACCCCCAAGCAATGCACCATCATATGAAGCCCCTTCAATGTGTGGAATGTCCTGTCTTGACAATGCAAAAGCAACTGGCTTATATCCTCTTACGCAAGTGTAATATCCTGCCACCAATTCCTTATAGTCACAAGGACGATAGATTGTGCTGCCAACTATCGCTCTGAGTTGTGTCAACTGTTCAATTGGTTGATGAGAAGGTCCATCTTGCCCAACAGCCAAGGAGTCGTGAGTGAAGAAGGACATAACTGGAAGTTTCATCATCGAACGCATACGAAGTGATGGAATTGCATAGTTGGCAAAAGCCAAGAATGTGGAATCAAAAGTTATGAAATCTTCATAAAGAGCAATGCCGTTGCAAACCCCAGCCATTGCGTGTTCACGAACACCAAAGTGAATGTTCTTTCCTCTTCTGTAACCAGCAGAGAAATTTCCGGCATTATCAATGCAAGCCATTGTTGAAGGTCCAACATCGGCAGTTCCACCAATAAGTTGTGGACATTGATATGCAAGTTCGCTCAAAGCATAGTGATTGATTTTTCTTGTGCTTTGTCCGTCATACTTTGAGATGTTTTTCATAATTCTCTCAAAATTGATTTTCTTTCTGTCAAAAAATGCCATCAAAGATTTGTAAAGTTCTGGATGTGTGCTGGAATACATTGCAAGATTTTGGTTCCATTTCTCGTGATTGAGTTTTCCCCTTCTTGTGCTTGCCATGCAAAGTTCTCTGACATCACTTGGAATATAGAAACTTTCCTTAACCTTCAAATTTTCCTTGAAAGTTGCAAGTTCTTCATCTGACAAAACTGCTGCATGAACAGCAGAAGTCCCTTCTTTTTGAGTGCCAATTCCGATTGTTGTGTTGAAAATGATTATAGTAGGTTTTTTGCTTTTCTTTGCTCTTCCAATTGCTTGCGAACACCACCAATAACTGTTGCCTCTTGCAACCTTAATGACATTCCAACCCATTGCAGAAAATTTCTTTGCAATATTTTCTCTGTTTGCCAAACTCAAAGAACCATCAATTGTCACTTCATTGCTGTCATATAGCAAAATCAGTTTATTGAGTTTCAGGTTGCCCGCAAGACTTGCCGCTTCCATTGCAACGCCTTCCATCAAACAGCCGTCTCCAACAAAACAATATGTGTAGTTGTCAATGATGTTGAATCCAACTGTGTTAAAACGCTCTTCCATGACAGTCTCAGCAATTGCCATGCCGACAGCATTTGCCACTCCTTGCCCAAGGGGTCCTGTGGAAACTTCCACTCCTTCCGTCACTCTATATTCTGGGTGCCCTGGTGTCTTTGAGCCATACTTTCTGAATTCCTTCAAATCTTGAAGAGAAACATTGAAGCCAAACATTGAAAGCAAACTGTAATAAAGAGCACTTGCATGACCTGCTGACATAACAAGTCTATCTCTGTTCAAAAAATCGGTGTCGGAAACATCAAAGTTGTAATGGTCTTTGAAGAGTGCAAACAAAATTGAAGAAGCACCCAAAGAAACGCCCAAATGCCCAGACTTTGCATTTGTGATTGTCTCTGCCGAAAGTGCTTTAAGATAGTTTATTGCTTTTTGAGTTAATTTCATAATATTCCTCCAAGACCACTCATAACTTTTTTGCAAACAAAATCAATATCGGTGTTTCTGACGCTAACAGTCAAAGTGGCAATATTTTTGAGAGTTGTCGTTCTCTCATCAAAGGCAATGAAGTCAACCACATTGCCTTTTTCTTTCACAAATTTTTTTGGTAAATCAACAAAAACGATCAAACTGTTCTCTTTTAATATATTATTATGCGTCAAATAGTCATAATTGATTGCCACAACAACATTTTCAAAAGAAGCAATGTGAGAGATGACAGATTTTTCTGATTTTTCCAAATATTCTTTTGTGCAAAGTTTTTCAATCGCCTTTTTGTCTATAAGTTCATATTCAATCAATTCCTTAGTATCGCAAAAAATCATGTCTAAATTTTGAGATAGTGTCTTTCCCAAATCTTTAGAAAATCTATCACAAAGGGATACTATGACAATTTTGTTGAAATTTCTTATATCCATAAGTTTATTTTATCACAAAGTTTGACTAATACAAAATTTTTTTAATAACTCAATAAACAAACATCACTTTTTATAACACCAAATGTTTGTTTCTAAGGTATTTATTGCGTCGTTTTTTGTAATAATATCTGTCAAACAAATAAATCAAACAGAAAACCACACATGAAAATAGGACAATAATCAAAGGCAAATCAATCATATTTTTCATCGTTTTAATAACAAAATTTCCACTCTCATCAACACCAACAGCAATCATACCGTCTGTCTTTGTGCAATAAATTTCTTCAACTCCATTTTCTTGCAAACGCTTGATGACGTCATAAGACGGATGAAGATTGTCACCCGCACTTATGAAAGCAAACTTTGGATTTGTCAATGCCAAAAACTCTGAGCTTGTGCTGTATTTTGAACCATGATGACCAACAAGCAAGAAATCAACACTCACATCAATATCATTCTCATTTGCATATTCAATCAGTTCTTTCTCTCTGTCTTCTGATGCATCACCGGTAAAAAGAAATGAATTGTTTTTGTAAACTATATTTATAAATGGAGAATAATCATTCGTTTCTGAATAACTGTCTTTTTGGCACGCAAAAAATCTGATGTATGTATCTTGACCCGCAAACATTGCTTCGTCTTCCATGAAAGTGACTTGGCAATATGGCTCGTTGTAAACCGCAGTTATCACATCTTCATAAACCTGTGTTGCGACAACCTTATAACTTTCACCTTCCACTTCACTGGAACTAACCGACAAAATTTTTGGACGAATGACATTGTAGATTTGGTATTTCTCCAAAAGTGCAACGGCGCCGCCCACATGATCTTCGTCCGAATGTGTTAAGATGAGATAATCCACTGTTTCCAAATTGTTTTGTTCAAGCACAAGGTTGACTGATTCCATAAAATCTTTTTCACTGTCCGAACTTCCTGTGTCAATCACCATGGTCAAATCATTTGGCAAAACAACCATCGTTGCAGTCGCCTGACCGACATCAAAATAATATACTTGTAATTTTTTGTCATCAATCGCAGAAAAGCCATTTGCGAAATATTGAATGTTGTATTGATTTATGAAAAGGAGTAGACAAACAATGGCATAAATAATGATAAAAAATGAACTTATAATGTCATTTTCTTTTATTCTTTTCACTTTCTCACGCAGTTTTTCCATTGTTAAATAAAATCTATTTCGTCCTTATCAATATCTTTAAGTTTTTTCTTTGGAAATTTTCCTTGGAAGACAAGCATAATTTGAGACATCATATCAATGGCATTTTTGTAACCTTCTTCCACCATCTCGTCAAGCCCATCAAGTTTGGTTGATTTGAAGCGTCTGTTATCTGATGCTATCATAACATCAGAGCACATATATCCCTTAACAGCATTACTTTTCATCAAGATTCTGATTGAACACCCCAAAACATCAATCATTTTTGAACTGTCTGTTCCATAGGTCCTTGTGCTATTGCAATCAACCGCAATGACATAATCACAATCAAAATATCTTGGAATGTTTGCAGGAATGGTGTTTTGAAGTCCACCATCGCAAAGCAATCTGTCTCCAAATTCGACTGGTTGAAAAATTCCAGGAACGCAACAACTTCCAGCAACTGCTTTTGCCAAATTTCCATTGCTGATACATACTTCTTTTGTGGTTTTCAAATCAACAGCGATTGCAGAAAATGGTTTTTTCAATTCCTCAATGTTTATATCTCCAAATGTTTCTTTCATCAAATTTTCAATTCCGTCCGTCTTTGAAGGCATGAAAAAGATTTTGTTTGTTTTGATGTCTTTTGTTTTCAATTTTTTTGCAACATCATACATCTCTTTCCATGTCATACCACTTGCGTAAGCAGCACCAATGATGCTTCCTACACTTGTTCCGGCAACATAATCAAAATCAAGACCAAACTCATTCAACGCCTTGATGACACCAATATGTGAAAAACCTCTGGCTCCGCCACCACCGAAAGCGATGCCTATTTTAGGTTTTTTATTAAAAAATTTGAAAATGTTTTTCATAAGTTTATTATAACAAAGTTTCCGACAAATTAAAAATAAATTTGAGATTAATTCATTTTGATTTGAAAGGTATATGTGAAAATTTTTCAAAATATAATAGAGCATGAAAAAATTTTCCATTTTGTCTCTTCTTTTAATGATTGTAGGGCTATGCGCTTGCGTTTCATGTGGCTATTTGATTTCCACAGCAATAGTGACTTCAAACCTGTTTCAATACTCCTCTGTTGTCTCCTGCGATGACCAAACTGTGTATGCAATTTCAATGACAAGTGGAACAACAGAGGCAGAGTTGTCCTCCAGCAAGCAAGAATTGCAAACACAAAATGGTGCTGGCTACATCTATGAAAAAGATGACAAATTCTATCTCATTGCCAGCATTTATGAAAATTTCAATGATGCAGAACTTGTCAAAAACAACCTTCAGACGAGTGGAGTCGAAACAGAAATTTTGACAATAGTGCTGGAAAAATCAAAGGTGGAAGGAAATTTTTCTGCAGATGAAAAAACAATCTTGACAAATTGCCTAAAATCAAAAATTGAAACTTTCAAAGACCTGTATGATATTGCAATAAGTTTGGATACAAATGTTTTTGACAAAACCAAAGCAAAATTGGAATGCAACACCATCTATTCTGAAAATGTCTCAACCAAAGCCAACTTTGACACCTATTTCAAACAGTCAAACAACACATCACTTCAATCTTTGCAATCAACATTAACCGCAACAAATATTTGTTTGTCAAATCTGATTAGTGAAAATTATGACACAACAACACAAACTTTTTCATCTTTAATTAAACAAACCTACTGCAAAATCTTGTTAGGCTAGAAACAAAATAAAAAAAGAAGTCGTCTGACTTCTTTTATTTAAATTCTGTCACAATGATGTTCAAATTCTCATCAGCCAAAACTCTCACACCAAAAACTTTGGTTTTGATGTAACGAATGGTTTCTTTTGCAAACTTGGTTGCCATTGAAAGTTCTTGCTTTGTCGGAGCACCTCCCCTTTGTGTTCTTCCGACAATTTGAGTCTTGACAATGTTCATTCCAAGCATTTCGTTGAGTTTTGATGCGATTTCTGTGATGTTTGCAATGTTTTCTCTGACTATGATTTTGGCACTGCTGGAAGCAATGTATTTCTTCAAAATGACATTCTTCATTTTTTCATAGTCAAGAGTTTTTTCATCGACAACTTGATAATCAGCATCAACTTGTCTTGCAACTTCTTTGCAAATTGAATCATCTTCTCTGCCCATAACTTCAAACAAGCAAGCATTCAAAAAGGCATCGATGCTTGGCATAGTGTTTTCGACCGTATACACTGCTTCCTTGACAGCAGTTGAAAATCCAATGCTGTAATGACAATCTTCCACATCATTGTCGATTGTCCCTGGGACAAAAATTGTGTTTACGCCACTTTCAAACAATCTTTTGGCTCCTTTTTCTGAACCATTGCCTCCCAAAATGACCACTACATCAAATTTTTTTGCATTTTCCAGCCCCATATTGAAATACTTTGCCTGCTTAAACTCTGGGCAACGAGAAGCCTTGGTAACAACACCTGCACTGTTTTTCTTTGAACTGTCAATAACTTCAGAAAGTGGAAAAATTTGACCATTAACAAGCCCTGTGAAGCCAGCAAAAGCGAAATATACATCGTCCCTAAATTTTCTGTATATCTCCCACATAAATCTGTTCATTCCTGGTGCATCTCCACCACTAGCCAAAACTAAAATTTTCATATTAACCTCTATTGAACCACAATATTTTCATTTCCAATAATTCCACGAAGTTCGTTGAGAAGATAGTTGTTTATTCTCACTTGTTGTTGATAATTGAACACCTTGTTTGACGAACTGCATTTGATAACGACTGGAGTTTCTCCAGGATATGACGAAATGGAATTTTTAACTTTGCTATATATGTCTGGATTCTTGGTGTCAAAGCGCAAACAAAGTCTTTGCTTTGGTTTTGCTTTTGTGGCATTTTCTTCTTCATCCTTCCACAAAATGACAACTTCACCAACAGGAGAAGGTGGCATTCCATCACGAATATTGATTCTTCCTTTGATTGTGACCAAATTGTCTTCTTCAATGATGCTTCTGTATTTTGCAAAAGCATTGCTGAAAAATGTGATTTCCAAAGTCCCCTTCAGGTCTTCCAGTTTCATATAACACATTTCTCGACCAGACTTAGAACGCTTTTTATTGACTTCAGTGATGATTCCACCGCACACAAAAGGTTGACCATCTTGCAAATTGCTCTCATTTGTGTTTTGCTCTTCAGAATATTCATCGTCCTCACTGATTTCATCTTGAGAATTTGAAGAAAGCATATCTGAAGTCAAAGTGTAATTGTCAAAACGCTTCACATAATCTTGCAAAGGGTGTCCTGACATATAGACACCAATGATGTCTCTCTCGTATTTAAGCAATGTTTTCTTGTTGAATTCTTTAATGTCCGGATAATCTGTTGTATCAACAATCTTATCTTCTCCGAAGAAAGAAATCTGTCCAAGTTGATTGCTCTTTTTGTCCTTTATTGCTCTTTCAACCAATTTTTCATAAACTGCCATATATTGAGATCTGGAATGACCAAAACAATCAAAAGCCCCACTCAAAATCAGACATTCGATGGCTTTTTTGTTTACTCCGACCTGAACAGCACGATTGATAAAGTCATCAAAACTCTTGAACTGTCCATTTTCTTCTCTTTCTTTGATTATGTTGTCAGTGAGAGCAGTGCCGACATGTTTCAATCCTCCAAGTCCAAAACGGATTGACTTGTTTTCAACATTGAAATATGTCAAACTTTTGTTTATGTCTGGTGGCAAAACCTCAATTCCTTCACTTCTGGCAAAAGAAACATATTTCTTTATGTCGTCGGCGTTGGTGATTCTGTCATTCAAAATTGCAGTGATGAATTCTGTTTCATAATAACACTTCAAATATGCTGTTTGATATGTTACATGAGCATAGGCAGCGGCGTGTGATTTGTTGAAGGCGTATTTCGCAAATTCCTTCATTTCATTGAAGATTTTGTCAGCAACTTTCGCATCATGCCCAAGTTTGACAGCACCTGGAATACTCTTCTTACCTTCAGGGTCTTCCCACCCATTGATGAATTTTTCCCTTTCTTTGTCAATCTTATCAACCTGTTTTTTACCCATGATACGGCGAATGTTATCGGCCTGTCCCAAACTGTATCCAGCCATAACCTGAACAATCTTCATAACTTGTTCTTGATAGACAATACAACCATAAGTAACGTCCAAGATGTCTTCAAGGCAAGGGTCATCATAGACAACTTCGTCAGGGTTTTGCTTATTCTTGACAAACTTAGGAATGGAATCCATAGGCCCCGGACGATAAAGAGAAACCCCCGCGATAATATCTTCCAAGCAGGTTGGTTTAAGTTCTTTCATAAACTTCTTAAAACCGGCACTTTCAAGTTGGAAAACAGCATCAGTTTTTCCTTCAGCAAGCATTTCAAAAACTTTTGGATCATCGTATGACATATTATAAAAATCAATTTTTTTGCCATAGTTTTGATAGATATAATCACAAGCCTTTTTGATGTCTGTCAATGTTCTCAGTCCCAAAAAGTCCATTTTCAAAAGGCCAAGGTGTTCAAGCTCAATCATGCTGTATTGAGTCACACGTTCATTGTCAGTTTTTGCAACAGGAACAAAGTTTGCCACAGGTTCTGGCGCAATCAAAACACCGCAAGCATGCTGAGATGTGTTTCTTGGAACACCCTCAAGTTTGATCGCCATGTCTGCAATTCTTTTGATGTTTTCGTCGTTGTCATAGAGTTCTCTCAACTCCGGAATTATGTACTTGTCATTTTCAGGTTTGCCAGTTGTTCCAAAATAATACTTCAAAACTGGCGGTTTTTTGATTCCATCAGGCAATTTGCTTGGAATAAGTTTTGTGATTTTCATCACATCTGGGTTTGGAGTTCTCAGAACTCTTCCAACATCTCTGATGGCATTCTTTGCCTGCATACATCCAAAAGTACCAATGCCGGCAACATGGTCAACACCATATCTTCTTTTGACGTATTCAATAACTTCTCCACGCCTGTCCATACAAAAGTCCACGTCAAAGTCCGGCATGGAAACACGTTCTTTGTTGATGAATCTTTCAAAGAACAAACTATATCTGATTGGGTCAATCTTAGTGATTCCCGAGCAGTATGCAACCAAACTTCCGGCCCCGCTTCCTCTTCCTGGTCCAACAGGGATCCCCTGACTCTCGGCATAATGAATGTAATCCCACACAATCAAGAAATATTCAACAAAGCCCTGTTCTTTGATGATTTGAAGTTCCATTTCAAGTCTGTCGATCAAATCTTGGGTGACCTCTTTATAATTTTTATGCAGTCCTTCATAAGAAATTCTTCTCAAAAATTCATAAGGCTCTTCCCCAGTGGAAGTGGTGTAAACAGGAATATAGTTTTTTGAAGCTGGCAACTTATATTTTGCATCAACAAAAGGGACCTCTCCCAAAGATTTTGTTTGAATGACAACTTCGCATTTCTCTGCAATTTCAACAGTGTTTGCAACCGCTTCCTCAAAACCTTGCATTGCGTCCATCATCTCTTCATAAGTTTTCAAATAAAATTCGTCAGTTGGAAATTTCAATCTGTCTGTGTCATCAAGATATTTCCCCATCTGAACACACATCAAAACATCTTGCATTTCAGCATCTTCTTTGTAAAGATAATGCACGTCATTTGTTGCCACCATTTTGATGTTGAATTTTTTTGACATCTCTGCCAAATATTGATTGACAATCTTTTGCTCTGGAATGTTGTGATTTTGAATTTCAAGATAGAAATCTCCTTCAGCAAACATTCCTTTAAGTTTGAGAGCCAACGCATCGGCTTCGTCAAATCTTCTTTGCATAATGAGAGAAGGAATGTGTCCAGCAAGACAAGCCGAAAGACAGATGACACCTTCGCTGTGTTGAGCAAGAGTCTCATAGTCAATTCTAGGCTTATAGTAAAACCCATCACAGAAGGCGATTTCGTTCAATTTCATAAGGTTGTGATAACCTTTGTTGTTCTTGGCAAGCAAAATAATATGACCAATGTCATCTTTCCCCTGTTTTTTATGTAAATCATGACAAATATAAAACTCACAGCCTATGATAGGCTTAATTCCAGCCTTAATACACTCTTCAAAAAACTGCAAAGTTCCATACATATTTCCGTGGTCAGTGATTGCAACCGCACTGTAGCCTCTTTCTTTTGTTATGTCAACCAATTTGTTGATTCTGGCAATACCGTCCAAAAGTGAGAACTCAGTATGAACGTGCAAATGAACAAAATCTCCCATTATTCCTCCAAAGCGTTAGCAATTTTAATAAGTTTTCTAAATCTGTGATTGAGTCCAGACCTAGTGAGTTTGATTGTGGACAATTTCAACAATTCGTCCAAACTTTCTTCTTGATTTGCCAGTCTCAAAACTGCAACTTCTTGCAAATCTTCAGGCAAACTTTCCAGTCCAATCGTGTTGATTATGGTGTTGATTGCATTAACTTGCTTCAAACTTGCTTCAACCGTCTTGTTGATGTTTGCGTTTATGCAATTAACTTGCCTGTTGACCTTGTTTCTAAGTTCTCTCGTGACAATTTCATTGCTGAGTTTCAACACGCTCTCATTTGCACCTACAAGAGCCAACAAATCTTGAATGGTGTTGACATCTTTGATGTAAAGCACATAAGAATTTTTTCTCTCAAAAATCTTTCCAATGATGTTATATTCCGCCAAAATGCTGGAAAACTCCAACAGAAAATTGTGGCTTCGAGAAACAAACTCCAAGTGATAACCCGAGCCACAACTTTGCGTCGTATCAGCAGAAAGTTTGATGCTTGAAGTGCTTGCACCAATATAAACTCCTTTGATGAACGCTCTTCTTGTCTCATCTTCATGAAGCAAATTCTTGTCAATCTCAAAATTGAAAGTCAGTCCATCAGAAAAGTCAATAACCCCAACATCAAGAAGCAACTGCTTAAATTTTTCAACTTCAAATGAAATTTCATAGAAAGTGTTTTTGTTAATGTTGTAGTTCTCAGAAACTTCTGGCTGAATGTCATCACCGTAAAGTCGTTTGATTATTTTTTGGCAATAAGCAAACAATTTCTCAACATCAGAAACAATTTTAATAAAAATTTTGTTGTTAATCTTTTCAATTTCTCCACAAGAGTGAATAAGTCCAGACAAAAAAGACAGAGCGGCGGTATCGTCCTCAATTTCTGTCTTCAAAATCTCTTCTTTTGACTCTCTAGAAAAACTCATCAGTTCCCTCTTTTCTTGTGAAATTTTGGCAATTTATCAATGTTGACAACCTGAGAAAGTGGAATGTCATATTTGTAAATCAAATTCAACCCATTATTAACTTCCCCAACTCTGTCTGGAGTGTGAGCATCAGAGTTGACGATAAACTTCACCCCTTCAGTAGTCATGGTGCGAATTTCATCTTCAGTGAAATTGATTCTCTTTCCATTCAGTTCAACATAAATGCCTTTTTGTTTTGCCATTTTTGCAATGGCGATTGTATCTGTTTGAAAACCATAGTTCAAATGAGTGATGACATCAATTGGATATTTGTCAAGAGCCTTTAAAAGTGCTGTTGTATTTCGATTTGTTCTTTCTTTACTCTCGCCAAAAATTTTGCCAATATTGTTTGCCCAACAAAGCAAAAATTTGTCTTTCATAGAACTTGTGTGCACCATTTTGTGATATCCCATCAAAAAGATATCCAAAAATTCATAGTCTTCTTCTCTGACATCAACATCACCATCAAGTGAAATAAGATTTGCTTCCACTCCAAGCAGAATGTCAACACCAGTGATTTCTTTTGCATTCAAAATGTCTTCCTGCAAACTTGGTATATTTTTTCTTCTGATTCCAAAAAATTCATGATTAAATCCATGGTCTGTGATTGCAATTTGCTTAAGCCCCTTGTCTGCAGCAACAGAAGCATTTTCCAAAACTGTTCCCTTTCCATGGTGATTTCTGGAATAGATTGAGTGTGTATGATAATCTCCGTATAAAAGCATAAAAAACTCCTTAGTGTTATTTTATCAGTTTTGCCGTTTTTTTACAACTATCCATAAGGTTTTATAAAAAATTATCAAAAACAGTATGAGAGTTATTTGTCCAAAATTATCGTAAAAGGTCCTTTGTTTTCCTGCAGAATTGTCATATCTGCACCAAAAACACCCAATTTGACAGGCAAAAGATAATCTTCTTCAAGCATTTTTGCCAATTTCAAATAGAAATCATTAGCTCTTTCTGGAAGTTCAGCTGCAATAAAACTAGGACGATTGCCGTGCTCACAATCTCCAGCCAAAGTGAATTGTGAAACAAGCAAAACTTCTCCACCAATATCTTTAACAGAAAGATTTGTTTTTCCATTTTCATCAGGAAAAATGCGTAAATTTGCCAATTTTTTTGCAAAAAAAGGCAATTTTTCTTCATTATCACCTTTTTCAACACAAAAATAAACAACCATTCCTTTTCCGATTTTTGAAATAATTTTGTCATCAACAGAGAGTGATGCATTGCCAACCACTTGAATAACCGCCTTCATATCAATCCTTTTTGTCTAATTCATCAAATCTTGTAAGTTTAACCCCGGCCTCATTGCATATTTCAACAGAGAATGCATCTGGGTAACCTTCCTTATAGATAACTTCCTTAATTCCAGCATTAATAATCATTTTCGCACAAACAACACAAGGCTGATGTGTGCAATAAAGTTTGCAACCTTTCAGACTTATTCCCTCTCTTGCAGCCTGAATAATCGCATTTTGCTCAGCATGGGCCGCATAACAAGTTTCTGCGTGTGTTCCACTTGGGATATGTAATTCTTCTCTCAGACATTTGCCTTTTTCAACACAAGTTTGAACACCGGCAGGGGCACCATTATACCCCGTTGTCATAATTCTTTTATCTTTCACAATGACCGCACCAACTTGTCTTCTCAAACAGCTTGACCATGTTGCAATTTGTTCGGTAAGTTCCATAAAACGCTTGTCCCACTTATTCATGACCCAAAATTCTCCTTTTTTTTACAAAATTTCAATTTCCCGCTCTGGAAACACTCCAATTTCTGCCAACTTGCTTTCCAAAAACACGATCAAATCTTCAACATCTCTGCTGGTTGCCCCACCAACATTGATTATGAATCCCGCATGTTTTTTGGAAACTTCTGCTCCCCCTATTTTAACACCTTTCAACCCCAAGTTGTCAATCAATTTGGCAGGATACAAAATTTCATCACACTGCACTCTTTTAAAGATACTTCCAAGTGATGGATATTCACATGGCTGACTTTTCCTTTTCGTTTCAAGATAGTCAATCATCTTTGCTTTTATAACTTCAGGATTTTCGTATTTTAATTTCAATTTAACACTCAGAACGATATATTTGTGTTTTAAACTTGAATTTCTATAAGAGAATTCAAGTTCAGACCGATTTAACACCAGAACTTTCAATCCCTTCAAAACAAAAACTTCTTCAACAAAATCTGCAATCTCATGACCAAAACAACCACCATTGTTCACCACAAGCCCGCCCAATGTTGCAGGTATGCCATACGACCATTCCAAACCACTCAAACCGTTTTTTTGCAAAAGTTGATTCATATAAAAAAGATTTATGCCCGCACCAATATAAACACTTTCTCCCAAGACTTCAAATTTGTTAAGGTGTTTGAGATTAACCAAAACGCCATCAAAACCCTCATCTTTAAAAAGAATATTACTGCCATTTCCAAAAATGCAGTATTTTTGCTTGTTTTTTTTGATTATTTTCAAAATTTTTTGCAACTCTTTAACATTTTTTGGCAAGACAATATATTTTGCCTTGCCACCAGTTCGCATTGTGGAATAATTTGACAGTTCCACATTTTCCAAACATTCAAATTCTTCAAACATATTTGTATATATGCATGAGCATAAAAAAATGAAAAAGACAGACCATTAAAGTTCTGCCTTCAAAACTTTCATAATTTTTCTATGCGTGTAGTCCTCTTCATTGTGTCTGATGCTCTTTGTCCACATAATGTATCCGTAAGTTGTGTTTGTCAAATATCCAAACTTCAAAACCAAAAGCACCCACTGTCCTGAAATGATGTTTATTGCAACCTCGCAAAATGTTGCAATATACCACGCAATCCATTGTTCCCGATACCTAAACAAAATGAAAAGTCCATTCGCAATTCCGACGGCACTGCAACAAGCATCAATGTAACAAACAACTTTTTCCATCACGGGATTGTCAGACAATATTCCTTCTTCAACATCAATCAAAGTCAAAAGGAAGCCAATCACAACAGTCCAAACAACAATGCCAACAATCACAAGAATTTCTTGCCAGCCTTTCAATCTTCTTACTTCAGTAATTTTTTCATCTTCAACATCTTTGTGTCTGTTCCACATAAAGAAACTGATGATGTCGATAGGTATCCAGAAAAAGATTGTTGCTGCCATTGTTGCAAAACGATACGCACAAACAATGCAAATGGCAATCTCTGTAAATTCAACAACAAGCGAAACCATAAAGTTCCATTTGCTTTGTTTTGAAATCAAAAGTTCGCACAATATATTGCTGAAAATATCCACAAGATATAATGCCATAATGACTTTTCCATTTACTCCACCAATATCTTCTTCGGGAAACAGAAAAGCAAACACAAAAGCCAAAATGGTTATACTAATAAACCAACAATATTCATAAGGTGTAAAAAATTTAAATATTTTTTTAATTTTTTCCATGATTTATCACTAATTT
>ULSO01043961.1_pt1 | contig 47142 bp, 49 predicted proteins | sample 1956701 | NCBI WGS metagenome assembly ULSO01 (sample SAMEA4835708, study PRJEB28245) | human gut metagenome | biome: gut microbiome; material: fecal sample | place: Denmark | collected 2008 | reverse complement strand
GAAATACGGCCGTTTCAGAATGATTGAAATTTATGCTTTGAGTTTATGATAGCATGATATCGCGGACAGGTCAACTACCTATTTTCTGTTGTATGAGTATCAGGATATTCAGTTCCGGCTGTATTTCCAGTCGGCAATGTACCAGTACAGCCCCTGCTTTACGATTGTCAACTCATAAGTCCAGGTGCCGGAGGTACCGTTGCCGGCTGCGGTTACGTTACCGGTTACTGTCACGCATTCGGAGACAGAATATCCCCGCGAATTCAGTATGTCAATGTCTGAAGAAGGATGTGTGGCTGTGTCCTGTCCGGACCATGAGAAATCAGGCTTGGAGCCTGCCACACTCGTGATTTCGCTCTCAAAATCATGGAAACGTTCGGTAAGAACCGTGTACGATTCGGCATCGGAATACGAAATCATACCGGTGCCAATCGGTCCGGCGATAGTCTTATCGGTCAATAGACGTTCGAATTTGGTAGTGTTGTTTCGTTCTATGCTCTTCTCGAATTTGGTAATGAGAATATCGGACGAAACACAGCGCAATGTCAGCACGATCGGCAGAACCGTAAGGACTGCAGCCGAAATGGCGATGACAGCGACAAGTATGAAAACTATTTTGTGTTTTTTTAACATAGATAAGCTCCTAGGACTGATTGATGATATTAATCCCAATAGTGATTTGTTCGAATTAATTCATAATACTCCTCTGCCAGAATTCCGCCAAGAACCAGATCCCTGTATTCTCCGTTCTTGAACACATAATTTCTGCGCCTGCCCTCTTCCTTCCAGCCGCATTTTTTGTATAATGCCTGAGATGCACTATTCTCGGGGAACCATGCATTATCGAGACGTCTCATCTGCAGCTCATCAAAAGCGTATCTCATAAGCGCCATTACTGTATCGGTTCCTATTCCTTTTGCCCTCTGTTCGCTGTGTGCAAGTTTAATACCGTGGGTTGCACGGCGATTCTTCCAGTCAATACCAACCAATGTCGCTATTCCAACCGCACCATCGCCATCCGTTTCGATAACAAATCGAAAATCATTTTTATCTCCATAATGTGTCTCTAGCCATTTTTCCTGTGCGAATTCTGAAACAGGGAATGCCCATCCGACCACAAGATTTTCCATGTCCGGATCATTAAACATTCCACGTATAAGTTCACAATCTCTCTTTTCCATAGCACGCAAGGTAACAAATTTTCCTTTGATATTCATACTGTTAGTTCCTCCGTTACTTGTCCTGATCAGATAAATACTTTTTCATGCATACTATATCGAACGTGTTTTCCTTATAGTGATTCAAGCGGTCAAACCATATATCTTCCTGATTCTCTATTTTTTGTAACGCTTCGAGAAATTCTCTGTTAATCTTATCTTTTGGAATTATGACGCAACCGCAATCATCACATACCGCTATTGCACCATCATACATTTCCGAATGTGTTTTTATAATTTCAGCATCCATATCAGCATCAGGTTTTCTGTTGTAGCATCCTACAGGGGTAAAGCCCTCACACCATATTGGCCAGTTTTCTTTTATCAGACCGGCTGCATCTCTCACTTTACCTTTGACCACAATCGCACGGCTCTGTCTGTAAAGTAAAAGATATTTACTTACTAATTCTCCGAATATTGCTCTTTCACCACAATTAAAGGTTTCTACCAATATGATATTATCTTCTTCAATGTCCTGTATCTGTTCATGCACCGGCCAGTTGCTTTCATCATAAGCATAGACCCATTTTATTTTACCAGCCTTGTACTGTCCCCTGTTAATGGGATACAATCCTGGCATTACACCGGTTTTTCCCATGGCATCTGTTACCTCTGTAGTACTGACTCTGTTCCTTATAAGGTAATCAATTATCTCATCTGTAATATCCTTCATATATAAATCCTCCTTCTACATATCACATTCTGCTATCTCACATATAATATGACCTATCATTATATGTGACTCCTGTATTCTGGCTGTACAGTCACTCGGAACAATTATCGGACAATCAGCTATTCCGGCTATTTTCCCACCATCTTTTCCAAGAAGCGCTATGCTTTTTCCTCCAAGCTCAGAGGCTTTTGCAATCGCCCTTCTGACATTTTCCGAATTACCGCTTGTGCTGATTCCGATAATTACATCTCCGGACTTCATATAGCCTTCTACCGCACGTTCAAAAACAGTATCATAACCATAATCATTTGCAATCGCTGTCATAGTCGCAACATCGGCATTAAGCGCAATTGCCGGATATGATTTTCTTTCCTTTTGAAAACGTCCGACTATTTCTCCGGCAATATGCAATGCATCAGAAGCTGAACCACCATTGCCGCATAACAGAATTTTACCACCGCTTTTTAATGCATCAGAAACCATCATAGCAGCCGTTTCAATATGCCTGACAAGCATATCATCAGCCAGTATTCTTTGTTTCGTTTCAATACTGTCGGCTATTCTCTGTTTTATAATATTCATCAATAATGCACCTCCAACATATATCTTATCTGTAAAGCTGCGTCATACAGACTTGTACATTTATGTACACCTTTGCCACATGACACCTCTGACTGACTGTCTCCGGTAATCCAATACCCTTTCACATTTGACTCATTACAGATATATAAATCTCTCAGATTATCACCTACGGCAAAGCTGTTATCCATATCTATATCATGTTCTTTCTGTGCTCTCCAGTATAATCCCGTAGCCGGTTTACGGCAATTGCACAGAACACGGTATTTAATTATATCTGCATCCGGCAGATGAGGACAATAGTAACTGTCTAGGATTTCAACATTTCGGCTGCGTAAATCATCCACAATCCAATTATTAAAATCCAGATACTCTTCTTCAGTAAAGTAACCTCTTGCTATGCCTGACTGGTTGGTTACTATGATAATTTTCAATCCGGCATCATTGAGCAGCCGCATACCTTCAACTGCACCTTTTTCGTACTCAAACTGTTCTACGGAGTGGACATAATTTTTATCAACATTAATTGTTCCATCCCGATCCAAAAAAACAACTCTGTTCATACCTGTTCACTAGTACACCTGAAAATCTCTGTGCAAATAATTACATACATAATCAGAGGCACCTTCTTCAAGATTCATAAACGGCTTATCATAGCCGGCATTGCGAAGTTTTTCCATATCTGCCTGGGTATAATACTGATATTTCTTTTTCAAATGCTCAGGCATATCAATATACTCAATATTCGTTTCAAGACCAAGTGCATGGAATGTTGCTTCTCCCAGTTCTCTAAAACTCTGCGCATGTCCTGTACCAACATTAAACAATCCACTTACCTGAGGATTATCAAGCAGCCACATGATAACACTGCATATGTCTTTGACATATACAAAATCACGTAATTGTCCACCATCTTCATAGTCAGGATTGCATGATTTGAAAAGCTTTATTTTGCCCGTGCTTACAATCTGTTTATATCCGTGAAATATCATGCTTGCCATGCTGCCTTTAAAATATTCATTTGGTCCATATACATTAAAGAACTTCAGGCCAACATGCTGAGCCGGAAATTCTTTTGCCTGATGCTTCACCCACATGTCAAAAAGCTGCTTTGAATATCCGTAACCATTTAACGGCATAAGTACATCTATATCTGATTTATCATCAAAACCGTTGTGTCCGTCACCATATGTAGCTGCCGAACTTGCATATATGAAACTTATATGCTTCTTCGCACTATATTTCCATAAAGCCTTTGTGTACTCAAAATTATTATTCCACAAATAATCAAAATCCGTTTCCGTCGTAGATGACTGTGCGCCCATGTGAATTATGGCTGTTATATCTTCATACTCATCAAGTCTGCGTAAAAAATCTGACTTATGTACATATTCGATATATTTTTTATTACGCATATTCATCCACTTGTCAGTGGATGCAATATCATCCACTATAATAATGTCATTTATTCCTGCGTTATTAAGACTTCTTACAACACAGCTTCCAATAAATCCTGCTCCTCCTGTAACAACAATGCTCATAACTTTCCTTTCCGTATCATAAAATACTTACTTTTTTATTTTATTTATAATTCCGGTCGTCGACTTTCCATCCACAAATGCTATGGTCGTGACGAGTCCTCCTTTTTGCTTTACAATATCTGCTCCTACTATATTCTCAATATTATAATCGCCGCCTTTTACCAGGACATCCGGCATAACCTTCTTAATGAGATTGTAAGGTGTGTCCTCCTCAAATGGAATTACATAATCCACAAATTCCAGTGCAGCCAATATTTCCATTCGATCCTCCAGGCAGTTTATCGGACGGTCATTGCCTTTCAGTTTCTTAACCGAGGCATCCGAATTGACTCCTATGACAAGACAATCTCCCAACATCCTGGCCTTTCGGAGATAGTCAACATGTCCTATATGCAGAATGTCAAAACATCCGTTTGTAAATACAACTTTTTTGTTTGAATTATCACTTATATAAGATGACAGATTCTCTGTTTCATAAGGATTATGTATTATTTTCTCTTTATCCATATGGGAGTCTGTTTCAATGTATTTTCTGACCTCGTCAGGATATACAACGCTTGTTCCAACCTTGGATACCTGAATTGCAGCTGCATAGTTAGCCACAATCATCGCCTCTTTGACTTCTTTTTTCTTGACAAATTCATAAGCAAAATACGCCAGCGATGTATCACCTGCACCTGTTACATCATAAACATCATGCATAATGGCATCAATACCGTATATCAATCCGTTTCTGTCCACAATTATCATTCCGTCTGCACCAAGAGTTGTCCATACATATTGGCAGCCGGCTTCATTGCACAGATATTTTGAAGCTTCCACGGCATCCTGCACTGTATCCGTACACATTCCTGTAAGCATTTTCAATTCTTCCCTGTTAGGCTTAAGCAGCATAGCCCCGGAATATTTATCAAAATTCTTATCCTTCACATCCACCAGCACCGGAATATTATGGTCTTGTGCAATACCTATTATTTTCTGTGTTACTTCATAGGTCAAGAATCCTTTTTTATAATCTGATATAACAACAATATCATAGCTGTCTATATTCTTCTTGATTCTGTTAAATATATCATCCAATTCTTCCAATCGTACATCTTCCGTGCTCTCATCATCCACACGCAGAATCTGCTGGTTATTCTGTCCGATATATCTTAATTTACTTGTTGTCGGTCTGTCTTTTAGTGTGTATATGTATTCAGAACCTATTTCATAATTCTGTAATAATTCCAACAGCATATCGCAATTACTGTCGCTTCCCGCTATTGAAAAAAGATCGACTTTTATTCCGGTTGCCGCTATATTTACTGCAACATTTGCTGCACCTCCGGGAACATATCTTGTCTTGCGCCCGGTTATATTCAGAACAGGAACCGGTGCCTCAGGCGAAATACGGTTCGTATTTCCGAAAACATATGTATCAAGCATTATGTCTCCACATACCAGTGCTTTCTTTCTTACCATTTCATTTTCTCCTTTATTCAAATTCATACATGCCTTTTAATTAACTTATTCCTTGTTTCCAAAAAGCCAAGCTTCAATAATTCATACAGATTCATGTTTAACTCTCTATGCACTACCAATGGCCAATGCCATACGTTATATATCATCTGAGAAACCACTTGCGCAATTACCAGTCCCCACATTCCCATATTAAATACACCACACAATAAGAATTCCAGTCCGACGCAAACTATTGCAAATATCATAAATGCTCTGAAATATATAATTCTGTTAGAATTACTCAAATAACTTGTATAACAATTCCTGAATTTTAGTATGAACTGGTAAAAGCTGACTCCAAGCATAATTCCCACGCCAATATTCATTTCAGGTTTAATTAATCTTATAACAGGACGTCCTATAACGACAACTGCCGCCGTACCAATTATTGTTATTATAATATACACAAAAACAGTGTACGCAAAATCTTTTTTGACTCTTGTTTCTTCTCTGTTAGATATCGCTGATTGAAGGCTTGGCTGATATGATGTATACATTGCATACGCAAAAGTTACCACTGCTGTTGCAAGCTGCACACCCATTGAATAAACTCCTGTTTCCTCCAATGATAAGTACAGTGAGCTTACTATGGTTCCCATCTGATTACAAAAATAATTTGCAAATGACACGGCACCTTCTTTCCATGCATTATGCCATATTGTTTTAAAGAGCTTTAATATATCATCCTTAACCGGCTTATATTGTGTCTCATTCAAATTTTTACCAATTGACTTGTATCGATAAAAGTAATACTTATATAAAAGTCTGAGTACAACTCCATATGTTATGTATGATACACTTACTCCTATTAACCCGGTCTTTAACAGCAACATAGCCACAAGAATAATTAACTGTGCTGTTCTTGCTATTACCATAACTTTGTTACTCTCGGCTACCGCTCCTACACCTTTTAATAAGCTTGCAAAATACCCATAATATAAATTAAGAAATAAAGCCAGACACCATATCGCCCACGCAATCATATGTGAGTATCCATTGAGTTCACCTGATACATGAAATATATATGCCGTACCTGCCGTTGAAAACCCTATAAGCACAATAATAGAAATTAACAAATAAATATATCTGCACGTATATATAATTTGTTTTAGTAAAACATAATTAACTTTTTTACCCTCTGAATAGCTTACATTTTCTCTCTGAAGTTTATTTGCACCGCTCCAGCAATATGCAACATTTCTTGAAAACGTTGGTGTGAACCCAAAATCGAACATATTCGACAGACTCGCCATACTTTGAAATACATACCATAACCCAACCTCAGCTCCTGATAAAAAATACAATACTATCGGCAACATCAATAAATTTCCACCCAATGATGCTATCACTCCGGCATAATTCCATACAATATCCTTTGATGATACTTTAATGTCCATGATTTTTTCTCCTGAATACAATTTTTATTTTTTTCTTCTCATTTTCGTTTTTGCATAAAACTGTATTTCCACACAAAACAAGTACCAATAGAACCCAGAAGAAATCTTTATCCGATGTCTCCATTATAAATCTGACTGCCATAACCATCAAACCGGCAAAACAAGGAGCATATACAGGCAGACTCCTGTTTTTTCTGGTTTTAATGCTAACAAACTGTATAATCATAATGAATAGCACCACGGCAATTATTCCACCCCAGAAATGAAATTGCAATATTAAATTATGTGTATGCGTTAATCCCGCATAGAATGTTTTCTCAAACGTTTCTGTGGACAATACCCCGTTACCATACCAAAAATGTGTCCTTATATAAGGCAGCACTTTATCCCAAAGTATTATTCTACCTGAAAACATACTGTCCCTATTGAGTCGCAACAATATGTTTTGAAACATTGACATTCTTCTTGCATAGATAAACAACACATAAGTTGCTATAAATGTTATGCTTACACACGTCAATCCAAACTTATTTTTAAACTTCTTAAAAACACCCATGATTATACAAATTATTAACATGCAAAGCTCACATACTATACCAGTTGCAATTCCTCGCTTAAACACAAAAAACAATGTACTAAGCCACACTATACATGATATTGCTGTGAATTTTTTTCTAATATTATTATCTATCATGGCAAGCGCTGTTGCTATAATATAATATCCATATGCATAATTGTCTTCACCCAGGAACCAACATGTCATAACTCCTCTATTATTAGCATACATTGCATCAGGAAAGAGTATTACCGTTATTGTATTAACAGTTGTAATTGCGAAGAAATAATATAACATACACTCTATGGAAAGTTCACCATCCGATTCCATAATTATTTCAGTAAACAATATCACAATTACATATTCACCTATTTCATTAAAAAAAGGGACAACACTTGTTTTATTGATTACCGTTGAAATTCCCATTATAAAGACAAACATCAGCACTAACATGTTAAAGCCAATGTTTTTCTTGTAATATCCACCGATAAAGAATAATAATATAATCGTTATCCACAAAAACATTCTCGCATATGATATTACAGATGAAAAAAATTCTATCTGAAATAATGATGCTGGAATGAATAAAAAGAATAATGTCACATATATAATTACGCTAAGTATAATTCTATTCTGCGTGAACTTCATAAATCATCTCCGCCATAATCAATTTGATATAACCTTTTCTAATGCATCTATAACATTTTTGACAGATATACTACTAATACATACTACATTTTTTCCTTCTATGATCCGTTTTCTGCATTCTGCATTTCCATATCCTTTGAAACATCCAATGTTTTCACAACCTATACACTTATATTTATCCTTATCATCCATAACTGCATATGGAACATGCGTATTACCTTTTTCAGTTTCTACGGTATACGGCAAAAACTTTCCAAATTGCCAATAACCAGCTATACAAATACATTTAACTCCGCAAGAAGCGGCAATATGGGTTGACGCCGTATCATTACTCAAAACGAACTTTGCTCCGGCTATTAAATCAATCCATCCTTTTATATTGGTCTTACCAATATAAGAATGAACATATTCTTTATGAGTTATCATTGGTTCCAAAGCCCCATATGTATGTAAATATGTCTTAGAACCAGGAATACATATATGTAACTTTTTATGTTCAATAATATAATTAATTACCTCTGCGAACTTGTCCAATTCCCACATCTTAGCCGTGCTTCGTGAACATATATCAACCACACAGTATTCGCCCGAAAAACCCGTATCAAACTTGTCGGAGTTTATCTCTGATATCACGGCCTTATAATCTCTCATTCCCAGATGTCTTAAAACTGTTGCATATCGAACCAGATCCATCGTGTCATTTTCAACACGTATAACCTCGGTATACGCTTTATTATCCAGCAAATGATATATTCTTGCTCCACAATTTGTATCCTTATTATCTATTGATAACTTTTCATTTGATGTTATATTGGCTACGATATATCCTATCATGTTTCCATATGGAAACACCACAGTCTTCAACCATTGAGTCTTTGATACAAGTTTCAGAGTATGCTTAAATGCTTTTATTTTCATAAAATACTCATCTGTCTCAGAATTTAAAAATACATAATTTTCATCAAACTGGTTCAATTTAAAAACAGCATATGTCGACGGATTACATAATATGTAAATTTTGTACCCGTCTTCTTTTTTATAGAGTTTACCAAAATTTTTTAGTGCATCTAAAAATATTACGGCATTTCCTATACTTGCCAGAAATACGATTAGTACATCCTTATTACCAGCCGATGCACGGTTTTTTTTACCGGAAAACCAATATTTTAGATGTGCATATATAACTATCAATATTTGATTTAGTCTTACGATTATTTTTTTCACAATCTATTCCTGACCTTTCAAAATATACATTTTGTACAACTCTCTTATCATATCTTCCAATGAATACTTTGCTTCCCAGCCCGAATCTTTCTTCAATAATGTGCTGTCCATACCGGCATGCATATTAACATCTTTAGGCGTTATCTCAATTTCTACCTTCTGATATCCAAATTCATCACATCCTATATTTATAACTTTTTGTGCAATATTTAATAATGTGTCCGTACATTTCCAGCCTGTTCCAATATTATAAACCGGTTTTATAATATCATCCGAAATTCTTAAAACACTTATTACTCCTTCTGCAGCATCTCTTAAATCTATATATGACATTACCTGCTTTCCGCCAACAATGGTAATGTTTTCATGATTAATTACTTTCTTTACAAAGACATTCATCGGTCTTACCATAGATTTTTCAACTTTAACTTCATTAATTGATGCCAATCTCAGATTAGTATACTTTACATTCGTATTTTCTAACACCAATTGAGCTGCTGTTTCGGAAAAATATTTTCCAAGGCCGATACATCCGCCACCACCAATACTTGAATTTTCCGTATTAAGTGTTCCTTCTTCCGGTTCAATATATATACTTCTCGATGAAATGTTTAAAACTCTTTTGACATGGTATTTCTTAGCAAAATTAAAAATTTTTATTCCCAAATCAATGGATTTTATCACCTGAATATTCTCATTTATTCTTGTAAATGCGCAGTTTATTATGGCATAAATATCATTCCATTCATACATATCCGTTTCAATATCAGTATTATTGAAACAGATTACATTCGCTGATAACGATGTCGTATTAATTGAATTTTTATCTGCACTGACTGCATATATCATTGTATTTCCATCGTCAAGTTTATGGATTATCTCTTGGGCAAGCATTCCGCTTGCACCTGTTACCATTATTTTTCCGGTTATTCCCATATCACACCTTTTATACCTTCCTTTGTATCTACCTTAATATTTATTACAGCCTGCAATTTTTTGTGAATACTATCCAATTCATCCCTATTGCTGCCTTGTACAACTATAAGTCCGTACCTTGATGTCTTATCTGCTATTTTAGGAATTGTGTCACCCGGTTTTATGTCCTTTATATCTGCCCGCACAACTCCGGGTATCTGTGTTATCTTATCTAAACCTTCAATATATTTTACTTTACCTTCCGGTAACAAATAGCTAAAAAATGCGGCTGACTTTTCCTTAGGTAATTTCATTGTGAAAAAATCAGATACATCTTCACCCAATGCAGCCTTTACGAGGTACTCCTGCGTATCTATACCATATGTTCTCGGTATCAATTCCGAGGTCACATATGCTCCTCCTCCTCGTATTGCCATTTCAACCATGTATAACTTACCGGTCTTCTCCTCAACTATCCATTCATCCCAGACATGACCATATGACGGTTTTAGGTACTCAATTACCTGATTCATCAAATTTGTCATATCCTTTTTCAGTCCATCATCTATTTTCGCAGGAAATGCATTCGTATACGGTATGAATACGTTTTCCAGATTATAGTAATATCTATCTGAAAACGCAAACATTCTCAACTTTCCATTTGCTGTAAAACCTTGTGAGAAAAACTGTGGTCCCTTTATGTATTTCTCTATAATTATATGCTTTGTTCTTGAGCAATCCATTGCTGTTTCATATGCCGACTGCATTTCATATTCGCCGCGGACAAGTGAAATGCCCCTGCTTGCAAAAGCATCCATCGGTTTAATTACAAAAGGATACCCCATTTGATTTACTGCATATATATATTCATCATATGTATCTACTTTATAAAAATCGGGAACATTAAATCCCAATTTTCGGTATAATTCACGCATCTTTGTTTTCTCTGTAAAATACAGAGCATTTTCATACCCGTAACCAACAAGCCCCAACTTTTCTGCTATTTTTGCAACTATTGGTGCTGCCATGTCTGATTGATCTGACAATACGCCATCTATTTTTCTTTCTCTTCCGTATTCTATTATTCTGTCAATGTCAAATATATCACATTCCAGCCATTCATCGGCTATCCCTATTCCCGGATAATCGCCCTGAGGACTTACAACCAATACATACCTTCCTTGTTTCTTCGCAGTTTGTATTATCGGAAGCTGATTGAGGCCAGCACCTATTATCATTATTTTCTTCATTTGCTGCTTTCATCCTTGTATTTTTTTAAACACACTGTGTCATATGTGTCCCAATTTTTGTTCATAACACAGTCGAACCATACGCTTTCCTGATTATGTAAGAATTTAAGCTTTTCCAGGAATTCTTCCGTAATCAGTTCTTTTGGTATAATAACAACGCCACTGTCATCACATACCGCGATACTTCCATCATAATACTCACGATTTTTCTTCATTATCTGCTCAATTTCCGGTGTGATTTCTTCCTTTTTATTGAAGCATCCTATTGGTGTTATATCCTTGCACCATACCATTGTTCCGTCTTCAATCATTCCCTGCACATCACGCATCCAGCCTTTTGTGACGATTGCCTTTGCATTCTTTTTCTGTATTATAAATCTTGAAACCAACTGTCCAAACAGAGCCTTGTCCGTTACATTAATGTCATCTACAAACACAATTACGTCTTTTCGTAAATCTCTTATTTGTTCGTGTATAGCCCAATTGCTGTCCAAATATGTATACACATATTGTACTACCCCAACAGCAAATTGACCCTTTGCTATCGGTTTGGAACCCTTCACAACTCCGGTTTTTCCCATCGCATCTGAGACTTCTTCCGTACTCATCTTTTTTTCGTCAATGTATTCAACAATCTGTCTGCTTATATCATTCATTTCTATTTTCCCTCCATAAACCATTTTTTGATTATATTTACAATGTAATTCATTTCTTCTATACCATACCTATGATCGCACGGCAATGGCAAGATATTCTCCGCCATTTTATATTCCAATGTATCACTTTCTGTTTCTTCAATTACATTGGGCCATAAAATCGGCACATAAATTTTATTTGCAATCAAATTATCTCTAAGTTCTGAAGCATTATCGACCATAAATGGAAACATAAATGCTCCTTCTATATTTTTTATATTCAGCTTATTATATACCGATAATTTATTATTTAAAAATCTGAAATTGTCTGTACGCTTTTTTATTACGCTGTCATAGTCTATCCCTCGTAATATGTTCTTTGTAAGTTTAGACATTGCCTTAATGTTCTCTTTTTCAAGCAATTTATTGTTATTTTTATAATCGCAATAAAACTCAGAAGCGTTTTTCTCATATCTTCCCAATACAAATCTCATACGGTCATATGATTCATCTTCTTCAATTTTTCCATTATACACTGCATCCGTGTATAATATCGCTCCATCTGCTACTCCAAAAAATTTTCTACACGAATATAATGTATCAACACCCTTTACAGGCCTTTGGAAATATGCCTGTACATTATCCACAATTATATTTTTGTGTTTTTTCTTATATTCGCTTATGCATACATTATCTAACTGTCCATAATAATTTACTATATATATCCAATCATCTCCGTTTGGTAATTCATTCGGAATAAAATTGCAGTCAACATTGTATTTTTCTACAACAACATTACATTGTTCACATGCTTTTTCCACAACATCACACAAGAAATAAGGTATATATATTTTTTTAATATCTCTTGCCTTTATTAAATAAACAAGACAATTCTTAGCACAGTTTAAATGTATCGCATCTGAATACAACATTTCAGAACTGTTTTCTTCGTATTCAAGATAGCCGCCTATTTCTTTCATAAGACATATACCTTCTTACTTTTAAGAATTTGATAACACTTTATCAACATACTCTTGTGGGATTTCCTCTAATGTAATTGCACATCCGTCATCATCATATCCCATAAATATACCTCTGGAACTTAGCGCTCTCGCATTAGCACTTTTTTTATCCAATGCAAATCTTATAAGATTTATAAACATTTTACAATCTGTAATAAAACTTACATGTTCTACATACCATACATCATTTTCAAATTGTTCCTGCCATGTCCATACCTTTCCATCCAGTTTTCTTGGCGGGCATTCCAATCCAGGTCTTACAAGCAGTCGTTGTTTATGACGTTCGCTGTATCTACCAATGTATTCCGGTCCAAGTGGACGTGGTCCAAACAAACTCATATCACCCTTTAAAATACACCAAAAGTTCAGCAGCTCATCCAGTGATGTTTTTCTTACGAATTTACCAAATCTGGTTACTCTTTGGGAAGGTGGTAGAAGATCTCCATTTTTGTCTCTGGTATTCTTCATATTCCGAAATTTAACAATCTGAAACTCTCTTCCGTTTCTGCCTACTCTTATTTGTTTAAAAAATATAGGTCTTCCAACATCAAAGTATGTAATAATACCTATTATTACATTTATTGGAAGTGTAATTATCAATGCCAATGCAGACACTAAAATGTCGATAATGCGTTTTACACAACATGAATATATGGTTTTTTTGAAAGTAATCTTGTTCGTTATTTGATTAACTTTTTCCAATCTTTCTTCCGCAAGAGCTGCCGCTATTTCCCAACGCATATCTCTTGTTAGCTGTTCTTTATCCATACATCTTCTCCATTTACTCAACATCTATTGTCACATATTCATCAATTTTTGCAAAATATGAATCCATCTCTTCACGTGTATCACACCTAAGAATAACTGTTCCAATCGTTTCATTTGCTCCGGTAAATTCATGAACTTCATCTCCCGGATTAATCCACAGATTAACTTCAATTATATTTTTTTCCGGAATCTTACTGTCAATATGAAGGCTTTTAAATTTACCGCTCTTATTGCTATGTAATATCAATTCGCCCCATACTCCGTCATATACTGGATCTTTTAATTCTTCCTCTATAGGCATACCCATTACAGCTTTAATTTCGGCTTTTATGATATCATACCCACTTGAGAGCTTGACCATTTCTGCCAAACGGTTTCCGCCAGCACGCGGTGTACATTCCATTATGTAGCATTTTCCATCTTTTCCGACACGTGTTTCTATATTATATATTGTCGTTCCCATATCGAGAAGATGCATTAAACGCTGTAATTCCTGTCTTAGTTCCTTCTGACAGGCAACGGGCATTGAACACGGATAAATATATCCTGCCGGTGTATATGGATTATTGGCTGTTTCATCAAAACACTGGTCGTTAAAAGTTGCTAATACCAGCTTGCCGTCTATAGAAAATGAATCTGTGTCTGTCGAGTAACCTTTTTTTTCAATAAATTCCTCGATTATCACTTCTCCGGTTATTGAATATTTGAGAGCATATTCGAATGCGGCTCTTAAAGCAGTTTCATCATCAACTCTTGTCACGCCCTTGCTGCCTGCAGAATCCACTGGTTTTACGATTATAGGGAACTTAAATTTTGACAACTCAACTTCGGAATATTCCTTGAATGTTTCAGAATACGGTACATTAAAATTATTATCCCTTAAGAACTCTCTGAATTTTCCCTTATTCTGAAGAATTTTAACGGATTTATACGGGCTTGTTGGCAGACCAAGTTTTTCTGCCACATATGCTGCCACAACAACTCCAGGGTCGGTTGCATATGATACAATTCCGTCAATTTGCAGGTCTTCTGCAAGCTGCAATATTGCATCCTTGTCAATTATACTGACATTATGATATTCGTCTGAATACTTATGTGCTATATTATCCGGGAGATAATCTGCCGTTATGACATAAATACCTAATTCGTGCGCTGCCCTGATAGCGGGCAGCAAATATGAACTTCCTCCAAGTATAAGTAGTTTTTTCATAATATATACATCACCTCAATATAGTATCACATATTCTATCTACATCTTCTAACGTCATATCTGCGTACATCGGCAGGGTAAGCACACAGTCTGCTGCATGTGCCGCAACCGGTACGTCTGCTGAACCATACTTGTCAACATAACATGCTGCTTTGTTAACAATCGGATAAAAATATTTTCTTGCGTATATATTCTCTGTCTCCAATTTGGCCTTTACTTCATCTCGGTTAAGCTTGTATCCGTCAAAGATGACCGGAAAATATGCGTAATTCCATTTTAATCCATCCGGTATATCTATTAACTTTATTCCCTTTACATCACTCAATCTGTCATAATATCTGTCTCCAGCTAATTTTCGTTTTTTAATCTCTTCATCTATATGTTTCAGATTACATATTCCCATTACTGCTTCAAACTCATTCATTCTCGCATTTGTTCCAATATAATCTATGTCTTCCGGAGATGAAAATCCAAAATTAACCAATTTCGAGAGCGACTCAAATTTATTCTGATCCTTATAACATACGATTCCACCCTCTATCGTATGGAAAACCTTTGTAGCATGTGTTGAAATCATTGACGCATCACCCATGCTTGCCGCACTCACGCCATTATATGTAACGCCAAAAGCATGTGCCGCATCATAAATAACCAGTAAATTGTGTTTTTTTGCTATTTTGCTGATTGCATCATCGTCACATAAAAATCCATAAACGTGTGTCGCAACTATTGCCACAGTCTTATCAGTTATCAAGTCTTCTATCAACTCCGGATTGATTGTATAATCTGTTTCTTTAACATCACAGAATACCGGTGTCAAACCATTTCTGACTATTGAATGCGTTGTACTTACATGTGTATACGGTGTCGTTATAACTTCGCCTTTAAGATTCAATGCATTTATAGCCACTTCTAATGCCACATGTCCATTTGCAAACAAATACAGATTATCAACATTAAGATAACTCTTCAACATGTCTTCAAACTTAATTGACGCTGCACCTCTGTTGGAAAGCCACCTGCTATCCCATACAGGCTTTAATTCCTCAATAAACTCTTCATATCCCGGCATGGAGGATTTTGTTACATTAATTCTTTCCTTTTCGTTTTTCATTGTTGTACCTTTCCTTTTAACTACTGTGTTATAATTCCTCCGGCATATATCTGTCTTAAATATTCCTTTGCCATATCAACCGTTGACTGTGTCGGCACCATTACATAGTTCGGTGCTGTAAGCGAGAATGTCATGAGATTGTCACCCTTGCCATCCACACTGTATGTCTGAATATTCCAGCCTTTCATATCTGAAAGTTGCATCTTAATAAGATCTTTTATTTCATCTGATGTCATGCTTGTTGCTATGCTTGATGAAATCGCATCAAGAAGATTTTCATAGTTAAGCAATGCATCCGTTGATGTACACTTTTCAATTATTGCCTTAATAACAGCCATCTGATTTTTGCCACGCTGTCTGTCACCACTTCCAAAAGAATATCTCTCTCTTGCGAAACATAGTGCTTTTTCGCCATCCATTTGATTATATCCTTTTTCAAAATGAATTTTGCCCCAATATGATGTAAAATCATAATCAGAGTATACGTTTACACCGCCTAACTGGTTGATTACATCCACAAATCCGGTGAAATTAATTTTGATGTAATCATCGATGTTTACTCCGTAAAGCATTTCAAGGGTGTCTACCGATACCTGGATGCCGTAGCAGCCGGCGTGGGTAAGTTTGTCCTTGACGCCATTGGATATTGATAAAGGAACATAGAAGTCCCTCGGGGTGTTAATCATAAGAATCTGACGGGTCTTGGTATTTACGGTTATGAGAATGTTGACATCGCTGTTGCGGTTCACCATAGGCGAGCCGTTGGTGTCGATTCCGCTGACATAAAGTGTAAATACGTCATCGCCGCCATAGAGGAAATTTTTGTACTGATCATACGGATCAGATGTAGGCTCCTCGTTATTATTGTTGTTATTGTTGTTATCTACTATATCTGTTTTGATATCTGCGGACCAGACGCTGCGGATACGGTCCTCGACATCTGAATAATTATCTACGCCCTCAAATACTGAGAGGAAAGAACTGTTAAGGACAATTGCATCGACTTCCTTATTGTAAAGGGCATCAATAAGCTGCATCGCGCCCTGATATTCCTTAGGAACCAATGATGTCTTGATTTCGCTCACTATCATGTCAAGAGCTTTGTCCGTATTGGTGCGGTCAAGGGTCTGTGAGATTCCGAAGGTTGCATCCTTAAGGTCGTCAAGGCTCTCATATGTGCTGTCCTTAAGGACGTACACGCACACATTGTCTATCTGGGTCTTCATTCCGGACATTTTGTCAAGTGCCTTGCTGGTGGCTCCGAGGTATCTGGAACCGATTACCATGATTACACTCATTGCAATGGCAATTATTTTGGTTATAATGCCGGATACCATCCATTTCTGTAAAAAAGCAATAACGCCTGTTACCACTATAACACTGGCAATCAGAATTACCATGTATGGTGTAGTGAGCACATTAAGCTTCATCACCCTGCTTATAAGCATTATCCCACTTACAAGCAGAACCGCACTCAAGCCCCAGCCTATATACATAAGTATTCTGCGGACTTTGTCCTTGCCGCTGCCATTAACTTCGTTAAGTATTTCTTTCTCTTCCATCTCATGTTCCTCCGCTGTTAATCGGTTATATGTATATGCAATGTGATTTTCGGTGAAAAATTACCATCTGAATCCTTGCAATAAAATTGCATATCATAATCCCCCACCGTGTTCATATCAGGATAGTTATCTATCATAATTGACTGGAAAAGCGCGTTCCGCTCATCCTTATCATCGGTGATGTCCGATACGTATTTGATCCAGTTGACCTGACTGCCTTTCTTGATCCAGTCTTCTATTTTCGTAAGATATAATACAGGAGCATCAGGTGATTCTGTCTGAACCGGGGTTGTCTCCTCAGGATATCCGGTAGTGGTCTCCTCCTGTGCATGAGGTGTTTCATTGCCAGCCTCTTTGCTGCTTTCCTTATTATCGGCAGACTTGGTTGCCTCAGGGCTCTTCGTCGGTTCCTCGGCCGGTGCTTTATAAGGAAGGATGATGCTCTTCTGTGTAATATTGTTGTGCTTATCTTTGGCAGCATATGTTATCTTGACACTGTCACCGCTTGAAAGTATGATTACAGATTCAACGATAAGTGTATCACTGACATCGCCGTCTTTGCTGTCCTCGGCGGTAACGCCGTTAAGCAGTTCGGAATCTGACATTCCCTTGTGATATTCTATGCCGGACGGAATCGTAATCGACGGCCCCGTTCCGTCACCTTTAAGTATGACCACCGCTGTTATCAGAAGAATAAGCAGCGCGGCCGCAGCTGCTATCATTAAAATTTTGGATCTCTTCATAATACAATCCCTCTAATTCATATTACTTATCTTCACCATAGTTACCGTAATACTTGCCATAGTACTTTCCGTAATATTTGCCGTAATATGACTTGCTTGACATATTGACTTTATTAAGGATTACACCAAGGAATCTTGCACCTGTTTTCTTAATCTGATCGATAATGTCTGCGGCAAATTTGTAACTTACTTCCTTGGCAGGAAGTACAAGTGCTACGCCGTCGCATCTGCTGGCAATGATTGCGGAATCGACTACGCTTCCGAGCGGCGGTGTATCAATTATTATATAATCATAAACTGTCCTGAGTGCAGGTATAAGATCATTGAAACGGTCACTTTCCAGAAGTTCCGCCGGATCAGGCGGTACCGGACCGGATAAAATAATATTAAGATTATCTATGTTAGTAGAATATATTACCTCCTCAATGCTCTTCATGCCTGAAAGATAATGGGTAAAACCGTTAACCGCCCTGCTTATTTTATATTTACCCATGAGAACGGATTTACGAAGGTCTGCGTCTATAAAAAGAACCTTCTTGCCCATTTCCGCAAATGACACTGCCAGATTAAATGACACCGTCGACTTACCATCGTTCGGAACGCAGCTCGTAAGCGCGATTACTTTTACATCGGAACCGCTGAACTGGATATTGGTACGAAGTCTCTTAAACGCTTCATTAGCCCTGTAATCAGGCTTGACAAATTTATTAATTGAAATCTTCTGGATTGCCATTACTGCTTACCTCCCTGCTTGGATGCGGATGCCTGTGTCTCCTTAGGCTGAGATGCCCCTGCCTCAAATAAAGGAATAATTCCGAGAACACCTGTTCCGAGATATTTCTCAACATCCTCCTGAGTCTTGATCCTGTCATCTTTTATTCCGACAATGATAATCACTGCTGCTGCCAGCACAATTCCTACGAGTGCTGCGATAACCGTGTTCCTCTTGGTTGCCGGGCTTGACGGCTTGTCCGGAAGGTCTCCGTTGTCAACGGTGCTTACCATATTCTCTATATTCATGATCTTACATATACGCTTACTTGATGCTTTCACAACGCTGTCGGCTATTTTCTTGGCAAGAATAGGATCCTCGTCGGTAACTTTGATGCTTATCTTACGCGTATTCGTAATAACCGATGCTGATATTTTATCACTGAGCTTCTCAACATCATAATCAAGATCAAGATCCGCTATTACCTGTTCAAGTACGGTTCTTGATTTAATAATTTCAACATAGTCATTGGAAAGAGTTGTCGAAGAAGTAAGATCGGTCGCTGTGATTGCGTCCGTATTCTGACGATTGATGACCATAATGCTTGCGCTTGATGTGTATTTAGGTGTGGCTATAAAATGAAAATAGCCAAAAGCAAGCACCGCAGCAATTACCCCGGCTGCTACAATAATTATCCATTTGTGTGCCAGCATGCCGAAAATCTCTGCTATATCGATTTCCGTCCTGCTGTTATCTGCTGTGTTCTCATTGTTATTAATGTTTCCCATAGTATCTCCGTTATATTTCCTCGTTATTGATTACCTTGATGGCGTTGTCCCACAATAGTTCCATACAGTAGTCCGGCTTGCAAATCTTACCGAGTGCCTTAACGGCTTCGCTAAAACGCGGTGCCCTGGTACGGTCACTGTGTGCATCCGATGATATGAAATGAACCATATGCTCCTTGAGAAGCTTCTTAACAAACTTCTTACTGCTCCTGCCCATACCGCCGGTCACGGTACCTGCATTAACCTGGATATATGCTCCCGATTCGATAAGTTCCGCAACTCTGTCTGTTCTGTCGTGTACACAACTGTAACGCTCGATATGTGCTATTATCGGTACATATCCGTTAGTCTCAGCTTCATATATGCTCGAACTTATTACATCATAGGATTCATCCGGCGAATATTCCAACAGAATATATCCTGAACCGGCCATGGTTCTGGCCCTATTATCATTAAGTGCCTCAACGGCTTCTGAATAATAGTATATCTCCTGTCCCGCATATATTTCCATATCCGGAAAATTATCCCTGATAACCGGTGTGATACTCTCTATAGCAGCATCGATCTTACTCTGTTCAACCATCATCCTGCCTATATGATAATGCGGTGTTGCTATTATCAGTCTCACACCTTCATCATATGCTATCTTAAGCATGGAAATCGTCTGCTCCATGCTTCTTGAGCCATCATCAAGTCCCGGAAGAATATGACAATGCATATCCGCGATGTGTATCATTTTATTCATATCATAGACCATCCTTAAAAATACACAACTAGTATACACTCTTTCGCTGTCAAAAGCAATATCAATATATCCCATTTTCGGACAGCGGGCGGCCGGCGGTCATATCCTATCAGTCTGCAATCTGTTTACCGGTATGGTCTATCGTATAATTATCTGTTATGATAAGTTCCGATATCGGTACTATCGTATATCCCTGTTCCATCAGGCCGACGATAACGCGTTCAAGCGCATCTTTGGTGTATCTGGCACCATTATGCATAAGTATTATCGCCCCGTTATCCAGATTTTTATGATTCAGCACGGTACTTACAATATTATCGGCGCCGTAATCTTTCCAGTCCAGACTGTCCAACGACCATTGTATCGTATAATAACCACAGCTTTCGGCCGACTTAATAAGATTATCATTATAATCTCCATACGGCGGCCTGAACAGACACATATTATAACCCGTAAGTTCTTCTACCTTCTTATGCGGACCCATCAGTTCTTCAATGCATTCCCCGCCATCCAGCCTGCTCATCTGTTTATGATTTTCGCTGTGGTTTCCCAGGTCATGGCCTGCGGCAAGAATTGCCTTCACATCATCCGGGTAACTTTCTATCCATCCTCCCGTCATAAAAAAAGTAACATGTACATCATATGCCGCCAGTATATCAAGCAATGTTTGTGTATCTTCATTGCCCCAGGCCGCATCAAACGACAATGCTACTTTCTTCTCTTCTGTTCCCACACAATATATCGGGAGTTCTTTTTTGACCAGCTTGCCGGATGCTGATGTAATCGTATAGTATGGCATGTATGCCAGTATTCCTGCCGCCACAAGCACAACCGGCAGAAAAATAAATACCCTGCTTCTGCGTTTTCTGAAATATTCTGCTAAACCACGCATATCCGGACACTTCCAATGTTTTGTAACATTATACGTCCGGATATGCAGATTAATTCATAAATTGACTTATTTATTTATATCAAAAGGTATAAATTATATTTGGGTACACTTTCTTTCCTGTCTCCGGATAAGCACGAAAACCATCGGTATGCAGTACGCACATGCAACAAGCCACGCGCACTGATCTGCGAATGTTATCGCAGTATAGCCAAACTTCGGTACAAACACAAAACTTACCACAATTCTTGCTATCATTTCGAGTATTCCCGAAAGAATGGCAGCGCCGGCATACCCTATGCCCTGGATTGTGAGCCTGCAGCAGTTCAAAAAACCGATTGCCCAGAAAAACAGTCCAAGATGTCCGACATATAAAGCGGAGGCAAGCAAAACCTCTGTCTCACTTCGTTTCACAAAGAGAGAAGAAAGTCCGTATCCCCAGATATTCGTCACCACGCCGATAAAAATGCCGTATATCACGCCGATTACTATACCGGTTCTAAGCCCTTTCCTTATTCTGTCAAATTTAACCGCACCAAGATTCTGACTGCAGAAACTTGAAACCGCCGTCGCAAGGGCATCAAAAGGACACATGGCAAACTGCTTTATCTTGCTTCCCGCCGCAAATGCCGATATGTACACTTCTCCAAGCTTGTTGTTAGAGGCCTGAAGCACCATGCTGCCGATTGCGGTAATGGAATATTGCAATCCCATAGGAATTCCCATGGTAATACATGTCAGCATATTTTTGCCGTTCAATTTCATATCGCTGCGTTTGAGTTTTAATATATCAAACTTTTTGTTTATAAGTATCAGACATAATATCCCGCTTACTGCCTGTGATGTTATGGTGGCCCCCGCCGCTCCGGCACATCCCCATTTAAATACAATTATGAACAGCAGATCCAACAGTATGTTGGAAACCGTTGAAACCGCAAGGAATATAAAAGGCGTTCTGGAGTCGCCTACCGCACGCAGTATTCCCGCCAGAATATTGTACAGAAGCGAGAACGGTATTCCCAGCACTATTATAAGAAAATAATTATATGCATCCGCATAAAGCTTGTCCGGAGTCTTCATAAGATGAAGTATCTGCGGACAGAGAATGGCACATACGCTTGTCATTATTATTGCAAGAATCACACATAAAACTCCCGAATGAAAAATATAACTTCTCATCCGGTCATAGTTCTTCGCGCCAAACTGCTGGGCAACCGGTATTGTAAAACCGGCACAGCACCCCATGCAGAATCCGAGTACCATAAACTGCACCGATGAAGAGGCTCCGACACTCGCCAGCGCATTGGCACCGATATACCTTCCGACTATGATTGCATCCACCATATTATATGTCTGCTGGAACAGATTTCCCAACAGAAGCGGAATTGTAAAATTAAGAATAAGTTTCAGAGGATTGCCCTCCGTCATGCTTTTTACCATACGCCGCCTTCTCCTTAGTCTGTAATATAATGATTATAGTACCGGAAAGCACTGTGGGGCAATAAAAATATGGGGCGTATCGGCAGTTTTGTTGGCAGTTTGTGCTGTCCGTATCAGATAAACACAGCCATGTACAGAGGCAGGGTAATAATGCCGTCCTCACTTATGCCTATGTTGCTGTCTGCAAACTTATATCCATAATGAATATCTCTGTTACTGTTCAAAAGTGATTTCAGGGAATTAGCCCGCGTATTTCCACTTTTTACTTCAACGGGTACTACTTCTCCGTCTTTCTGAACAATAATGTCAATCTCTCGTTTGGTTGTCTCGTTTTTATAAAAATACAAATGGTATCCTTTCTTATAAAGGGCATCTGCTATTGCGCATTCATATATGCCACCTTTGGAATTTCCTGTCAGTGTATTTTCAACAATATACTGCTTTAATGAAAAATCCTTCATGGCCATCAGCAGTGATAAATCAGTTGTATATGCTCTGAAAAAATCATCCCTTGCATAATCGTCCAGATCAAATCTGACGTCTGTAACACGTCTGGACAAATGTACCATATCCGCACGCAGCAGCCATTCTATGCTTGAATAATATTTTTGCGCCCGTCCACCGTGTTCAACTTCTTTATATTGAAATTTATGATTTTCTTTATCCAGCATCTGCCTGGCAACAGAAAGATAACATTTCTCTGCTTTTACTTTTTCTTCAGGTGTTGCGTAATGTGCTATATCATACTGATAGCCCTGCAGAAGACTACGCTGAATCTTATCAACTTCTCTGAAATCCCGGGTGTCCATATATTTCTGAACCACTTCCGGCATCCCGCCTGTTGCGATGTACTGTCTGTAATAATTCATCATCTGAGAATGAACTGCCTCAGGTATGACCGTCTTTGAATGGAGATATCCGCGAAGATTATCTATCATGTCCTCCGTAATTCCCATTCCCCAAAGAAATTCCTCAAAATCTATTCCGTACATTTTCAAATAATCCACATATCCAACAGGATAGGAAGATGCCCGTTTGTAGTCGATTCCAAGAAGAGCACCAGATGCAATGACATCATATCTGTCATCTATAGCCCAGAACTTGAGTGATGTTACTGCCTCCTGACATTCCTGAATCTCGTCAAGAAGGATCAATGTCTTTCCGGGAATAATATGCTTTCCCGGAAAACGGAACCGCATAGCCATAACCATATTATCTACGGTAAGGTCTCCCGCAAAAATCTCGGCAGCAGATGGCATTTGTTTAAAATTAATTTCTACAAATTCTTCAAAATTATCTTCTGCAAAGCGCTCTATTATATATGTTTTTCCTGTCTGTCTGGCGCCTTGAACAATAAGACATTTCCTGCTCTTTGTATCGTTCCAGTTTTTAATATAAGATGTGGCTTTTCTTTTCAGCATAGCAACCCCCTGAATTACCTTTTTGATTACAGTTAATGTAAGTCAATCAACATTTTGGAAAGCAAAAAATGTATTTATATCAACATTTTGGAAAGATAAATTATGGACATCATCAACATTTTGGAATAATTATAGCACTAATTGATTCATTTTGAAAGAGATTTGTACATTTTTATATTACAATTACTTTTTAATACCTGCAATGCAGATACAAGCCTATCTGCTTTCATTGTTTTATCCGGCCATTCAAATTTCTTATGTGTATCTCTGGTGTAATAATAGACACAGTGTTCCACACCATCGTATGCAGAATAACCTACAAACGGATTGTGTCATCGCATACTCCCGGCATCTCACAGAGGCAATTATACTGCCATACTGATGTATGCCACCTGTAAAATCCTTGTAAAACTCCATAATTATGTGCCGCGAAACATCAGCCGATTTTATCTTTGCGTCTGGCATATTGCTTTAAGGCATCCTGAAAGACCTGCATTTCTATATTGTTCCTGCTGCGAAGCAGATCACAAATTGTCCGCTCCATATCATAAACCGGAACTGAATGCCCAAATGGTGTCTGCATAGTCGTAATCCCGGTTTCATGAGAAAATACAGCCTGACCACAACGCAAATGTAAGATGTACATAGCATCTGTCCATGTATCCGGTGATACATACACACCATGAGCAGCTTGTTCTAATCCTCGTTCCTTCACATATATGATAATACATATTAGCACGAAAGTAATTTGCCATTGTCTCTGCTTTACATCACACGCATTTCTTATATTCTGCTTAGCAAAAGTCTGTTCATATCATCATACGAATTCCAGTACTCCTTCTTAACATTTATTCCGGTGTAATTGAATGCGCTATGAATCATCTTCATAATCTGCGCAGAGGTGTAGCCCGTCTTGGCACAAACAGTCTTGTCCGTAACGGAAATCATATCATGTGCCGCATCATTACGTATTTTTTCTTCAACCTCCCTAATATCATTAACCAATTTCTTTAAATCTGCATTATCGGTAAAACGCTCTATCAGACTTTTAATATGCACAGAATAAACATCACCATACTTGAAATTTCCCATGAAAGCATCATTTAAAGCAACTAAAATTTCTGTGTTATTTAATTTTTCCTGCGACCATTTACGCAAACCTTTCTTGTCGATATAACAATAATCATTTATATCAATCTTGCACTGTTTTTTTAGAATAAGTTCAAACAATTCAACTATTATAGGTGTTAACGCCCTTATAAAATCCGCGTATTCTCCCTTTTTAAGCCTGATATCCAGATTCAGGGCATATTCAAAAATCATTCTTTCAGCTGACGATCTGACCGGCATAAAATTGTAATCTCTATCTTTCAGGAACTTGTCTATTCCCGAGAAATCAAGCATGAGTCTTTTCTCTGCCACTTCCAGTAATTCTACGAATTCCGACGTATCCTCCACGTTCATTGTTTCTACTACAGTTAATGCCGCTTTATAATCATATGCCTGAATATGCTTTTTAATTATCTCCTCTTTTTTGATTTTCTCAAGACTCGGGCATTTTATTTCCTTACATCTGTTCTCAGCTCCCGGCTCATTATCCTCATTTAATTCCCATAATGTCTTTACATCATATCCTTTATGTATATGTTCTCCTATTTTTTTCTCAGGATTGGATACCTGAATCAACTTGGCTGGAAAATCTTCCATAGTCTGCAATACAAGCAATCCACTTTTCATAGCGGGAGTTCCTGATGAAACATTTATCAGCAGAGTGTCAGTATCATCTATTTTTTTAAGTATTTCATGTATTATATTCCTAAACTCCGTATAGTAGAAATCAAATTCGTGCACGTTAGTCAGATCTATTCTTTCAATTGTATCATATTCCATATGCCGATTCTGTATTTTAGATAATTCATCAAGGCAATATTCGTATCTATTGTCTATTTTCTTATTCTCAAGCATTTCCTTTGACATATACATGATTACTTTATCGGGTTTGTAATATCTGCATATATGCAACATCGCACCTTCGTAGCAGTTAGTTGCCGATATCGGGTCTGTTCCTCCAACCGGTGTAAATAATATTGTCTTATTCATATACAATTCCTCTTTTCATATTATAATTACTTCTTCATTTTTAAGTATTGGACTTTGTCCAAAAAGGCACACTTCACCATTCCCACGAATCTTATATACACGTACAGTATCCTCACTACCATCTATCAATTTAGGTATTTCTCCGATTAAATCTCTATATAGATTTTCGGGAATCAATGCCTCAAATGCTGATTTCTGTGCGGAATTTGGTTTCAAGTTTCTGAATATATTTTTTGAAGGCTTCTTTCTGTAAAAAGATACCATTTGAACTTTCATCCCGATAAAAGTCTTCCTGCAACAGTTCATAATACCAAAATATGGATTTAATCCTTTACCTTCTATTTTGCCGTATAATTCATTCATGATTACTGAATACCCCAGGCTTATAAGAGAATTAAAAGGATCTAACGGCGGCCTTCTGCTTCTTTTATCAAATTTAAACTCCGGATTTATCAGATCCCCAAGTCGTTTAAAATAAAGTCTTGCCGCCATTCCTTCGTAACCCATTACCTGTTCTATTGTATCAGCAATTTGTATTTTCTTACACATATATTGCATATCTGTTACCGCGTGCGATATATCAACATTCGAATTTCTCGAATACCTGCGCAAAATAACAACCTGATTACGAATCTTGGCATCAATTATCCGCTTTGAAAAAGCCACCTTAAACTCCATATCATCGTATAATGCTGCCTGAATCCGCTGTCGTTGTACATTCACATGGGATGTCGATATTAAACGACCATAATATGCGCCATTGGTAGAGTAAAAAATTATATTCACTCCCCTTTTCAAGCATTCTGTTATGCATTTCGTCGTAACCTGTACACCACCGAATACCTCAATAACTTCAAGTGTCTCAACCGGTATGCTTTTAATCATACCATTCTTATACTCCACATTAAAGCGATTATCTGATACTCCTATTGTCGCACCTTGTTCGCACACATACAAATAGCTCAATAATATTGCCCTCCTTATGCCTGATCAAATATAAAGTTTTCAACAGGAAATATATTGCGTATATAGCGCAACTGTTTTCCGCCCCCTTTCGGGGTTCTTCTTATTTCTACGGACGATTGGAACAGGGTGAGTACAATGATATGATGCAGTTTCCGTCCCCTATCGGGGTTCTTCTTATTTCTACTGCTAACTGGCTCTACAAAACTACAGAGTTCAAAAAGAAAGAATTTCCGTCCCCTATCGGGGTTATTCTTATTTTTACAACTATGAACATTGAAATTAAAAACGGCAACTGTCAATTTAGTTTCCGTCCCCTATCGGGGTTCTTCTTATTTCTACAGAACACTATGGCCTCTACGATTTAAAGATAATAAGGTTTCCGTCCCCTATCGGGGTTCTTCTTATTTCTACTTAAAGAAACATTATTTAGAGAGGAAAAAGAACTTGTTTCCGTCCCCTATCGGGGTCTTTTTATTTCTACAAAAACAAAACAGCCAAGCGATTCAAACGCTGCGCCGTCTCCGTCCCCTTTCGGGGTCTTTTTATTTCTACTTTCGGAGATTTAGAGGAGGTTTGAGAATGGAATATGTTTCTCCGTCCCCTATCGGGGTCTTTTTATTTCTACCGAGAGTATGACGAGAGCAAAAAAGAGGAAATGCGTCTCCGTCCCCTTTCGGGGTCTTTTTACTTCTACAAAATATTACAAGCCGTCAAGTTTAAAATGTATGCAGTCTCCGTCCCCTATCGGGGTTCTTCTTATTTCTACCAAGTATCTTATTTTTGCTTTGCTTGTCGATTTTATCCGTCTTCGTCCCCTATCGGGGTCTTTTTATTTCTACCCCTGTTTTCTGCGCCCCTTGAAAACGCTGGCTTGATACAGCCGTTTGCGGCTCATAAGATTTTTATATGCATCATTATCATATTTTTCTCATATAACAGCCTTTAATCCCAGCATTTTCAAACATCGGCGCAAAATAATCAGATTGACGTCACCTTGATTTCTCCGATTCCCATATTATATAATCTGCCTCCATATCGTGTACATTTGCAGACATGTGGTGCAACACCAAGAGAAATATCTCTTCTGTGTTTGTGAATATCGTACTGATTTCCTAATGTTGATTTAAATATTTTGTCTGCAACATATACAGCATCTTTATCAAACAGATTGTATATAATAGTCTTTGACAGGAATCCGCAGCCACCGCCAAGAAAAACAGCATTATCATTCGTGATTTCTCTATTAAATTTCTTATAAAAACGCTTATTGCTTATATCCGCAAATACATTTAACGCCGAACATATATCACCTATGTCATATGGACATACTCTTTTATCTATAGTCACTTCAAAATTAATATCTGTGCCCGGAATAAGTGATTCCCGCAATATAGGCAGGGCTTTTTCCTGTCCATCGAGTGTATAATCAATCTTCTGGCTCAATATAAGACTCCTAATATCAATTGGCTGACTATCTCCAACAATCAATCCGGATAAGCAGTCATTGACCGCATTTTCCTTATTTTTTTCATCACGACCTAGGATATTCAACATTTCACTTTCCAACATCTTTGTCTTATCTAGCAATGAATGCATTTCTATTCCTCTCTTTAATTCAGATTTTATTCTGGATTTTTTGTCATTATTATCAGTTAGCTCCATTGCTATGATCGCCGTTCTAAACATTCCTTTAATGCTACTGCCCGGGACATATGGTATTCCATAAGCATCTTTTACAAAACATTTAATTTCCTTAGGCTTAAAATTTTTCGATGCCACACCGGTGTCCATTTCATATTTTTTCCACCGTTCAAAATCTTTTTCATTAAATTCTTTATCCGCAAGCCACTTTGATATAGAAATATTACCATTTTGCATCATAAATGATTCAAATTCTCCGTCTAATTGTTTTTTCCTTAAATCTCCATACATGATATTTATATCAGGGACTATTACTTTTCGTTTCCTAGGCAGATAAATGTATTCTTTCTTTCCGATTTTTTCTCCGGAACCGATATGTATTGGAGACAATGCATGTATAGTCACTTTATAGTTCTTAAGATAATATTGCATACTTTACACCTCCATAAACATTGCTTTTGCATATCGAAATACCGGATATTCTCCTTTTTTCGATACATCATAAATACCACCGGCAAACCGTTTATTAAAACATGAACCTGACGCAAACACATATAGGTCGCGCTTCTTCTGCCACTCTTCAGGCAATATGTCGTCCGGTTTATTTAATACCGGCGGGGCTACAAATCCGGTTCTTTTTTCAAGCAGATAAGATGCCTCGTTTAAAGCTTCATCAAGTTCATCATCCAGCGGAAGCGCACTTGATATAAGCATTTGACGACCTTTATCCTGTACGAGCCTGTTTCTGAGTTTTTCCGACATCTTACCCTTTATCAGTTCAAATTTGCCTAACCCGGAAGACTTCTTACCGCCCAAGCCGACATACGACACCGCCGTTAGCAATTGTTCCAACAATTCTATATCTTTATCATCATTGTACCCGACTATAATATAGACACCGCAGCCCGGCTCGTAATAAAAAGTTCCAATCTTATGCGGCGACGTATCATCGTCTCTTCTTACATGAGCCATTGTCTGCATACATCTGTGCCCATAATTTCTCATAGGATCTTCACCTTTAACCAATTTCATTTCTCCGCTCAGAAATTCATCTATTTGTTCCACAGGCAGATATTTCATCTTCTTATATGCCTTTTTCTGTTCTGATTCGCTGCTTCTGTCACCCTCAACGTGAATCATGGGTTTTGGAATTAAATACTGGCGATTGATATAAGGCATACCATCTGAAAATATGATTCGTCCGCTGTCAACAGCATCATACAATTCATCTGCGACACCAAGCTTCATCGCTTCTATATATAATGCCGAAAATAATTGGTCTGCTTTGAACGTATATGTAGTTTTGTCCAATGCACCTGTCCCAAAATGTACTCCTGTTCGAAAATCAAATTTATAGATTGCATATTCCATATAATTACCCTTTCAATATCACTCGGCATTTGTCCAATAATTCATCCGACACCTCACCAATAACCGCTTCTACTTCCAGATCTGAAAACTTAATTTTGCCATATCCTCTTGATCCGCTGCCGCCAAGATAATCATACTGTAATAAATTAAATCCATCTTTTAATACTTTGAAATCATTCAGTATACTCTCTTCGGTGTCGTCATACGATATTTCATAAATTATCTGCAAAGGGAATTCAGCCCCTCTTACTACTCTTTCAATCTGTCTCGGATTGGCCTCACAGGTTGTCCTCGTAATTGAATTTTCAAACTTTACCTCTGTCGCTGACGTAAGTCCCGCATTCTTTAATTCCTCAAGATTATCAAGGAACATATCTGTAAACAGAACTTTACTGCATTTTTTCTTCTTAGCACTTCCGAATAAATGTATAAGACACTCCGCATCATCATCCGGCAATTTAACAATTTGCTCATTATACTGTTTGGCAAGCAGCGCTCTCATCTTACCCTTTAAACTGCTTCCCGGTATCATCGGCTGATTTGTTCTCGTATCAAGAACTACCGGTGAATCAACTGCTCCAATAGCTGAAAATGCACTTGAACCTCCTATATGCAATCCTGTGACAACCTCTATGATTCCGCTGATTTCAATCTTTGCTACCATAATTTTCTCCTCCTATTCATCCTTAATACCACTGTATTTACGATAAGCTACAAGTGCTTCCATATATCTGCTGAATAATATATATTGGGAACGGCTATTGCCAATTTCGCTTATATGATCCAACAAACATGCTTTTTTAACAAGATCTCCGACCCTGGGTTCCCTTCCTGCCTCATATATGAATCTAATCTTCATATAATTGATTCTGCCCACAATTTCAGATGACAATTTTTCTGACTGACTCATAACAACATCGTTATATATTGATGCTGTCATCGCCAACAGGTTTCTGATTTTAGATGTTGTTACCGGTTCAATCTTTTCTCCTGTTTTTTTGTCACGCATTGCGCACAGTTCATTCATAGCTTTTTCAGCCATCTGCACATAATTTTCGTCCGTTAGTTTCATTTATTCATCCTCCTTTTGTTCTCTGTTTAAATATACATATAAGTAAATTGCTGTAATGAGTTCGCGTCTGTCTGTTTCTTCCTGACTCCACCGATACATTTTTTCGGAAAACATCCGGTATTTCTCTTTAACTTCATCTTCGCATTTCTCATCAGGTTCCATTCTTGATAGCAGATATACATATCTGGCGATATTTATCTGTTCTTTATAATTCCTGAGTAAATCCGTCAAATGATACAGAAAACTCATTCCTCTGGAATCATTGTTATCAAAATACTCTTTAAGTGCCTGCATTTTCTCTCCAACTACTTTATCTCTAAACTCACTCCATTTATAACAATGGTCTTCGTTCCATAAAGTAATTGCGTCTTTACCGTCAACTTCTTTTGATATGTCCTCAAGCACCTGTGTTTCTTCTGCCATAACACTGATTGGATAAGATGGTGTGTATACACCGATTCCTCCTGATATTGTCAATGCCCCTATGGTAAATTTGTCCAGTGCCGTCCTCAAATCCATATATGAGGATATAACATCATTCCACGCTCCGGCGATAAAGACATCATCACCTCCTGAATATACAATGACAACCTTTCTCGATTTACCATCACTGAATAGTGATTCTGTGTTGTCATCCAATATCTTATTAATGTAGCCCTTGAAAAACAGTGATAATTGTCTTGACAATGCCGCTGTTCTTGAGAGTGTAACATATTTGTCATCGTCACCTCTCTTGAATCCATGCACAAATGTTGTTCCAAGATTGTCCACATCCGCTCTAAGAACTGCTATTCTCTTTATGCCCTTAGCATTCTCAGCAAGCTCTTCAAAACTTCTTCCAACATCTTTCGGCATGTAATCTCCAACCCACATCTTATTGGTAACATGCTTACCTGTGTAGAAATTATTTTTAGTGTAACATCTTACATAGCTATCTTGATTCATATGTTTTTCAAGACTCTTTCTGTCATCCGTTACAAGATATCTTGTCCCAGGTAAAGGAAGTGCATCCGGCTCAGGTTCACAAAGAATTGTAAAATAATCTTCATCAATCATCCGGGAACCCATCTTCTCTAACGCATTACATACCTGACATTTTCCATCCTTTAATTTCGCCAACCTTCTACATACAGAACATTCTCTCTCTTCGTCATGTGTCTGATTATTAAATTCACGTATCATCTCAGCTTCATATCTATGCGATTTGCGTTTAGATATGATTTCCGATACAGTCTTGTATAATTTTTCATACGAACCGGCCGGTTCATTTCTCAATACATTGGCACTTGCTTTTGCATATCCGCAAGCTATATATAATGAAATGTCAAATGTCTTTCTAAGCCAGTCATTTGTATCATATTCATACTGCTCTAATATCCGTATTACTTTATCTGTATTAGGAAGAATCATATAGCAGTGTCCACCACCACAATAAATCAGGTTAGCGCGTGATAATGACAGTTTTTCCAACAGCTCGTCTATTATGTGTTCCATCATAATCTCAAGATAGAAACTTCTCGCTCTCAAACCTTTTAATGCTCCCGCGTCGGCAATAGAGTATATAAAACTCTGTATTCCGGAAACATCCATTGAATATAGCATAAACATTTCTTTGGAATACGTCTCTTTTGCCTTATCAAACAATACCTGCCTGTAGTTGGTTTCATTTGTCTCACTCAAATATTGTTCAACACATTCTGCTATAGCCGCCGTTATTTTTACATGATCATATAACGAAATGTCAGCCAATTCTCTTTTGGAAGTGGAAGAAGGAATATATGTAAGGTTTGCTTCCATTACCGATAATAATGAATTAACATATTCCTCACTCATAGCTATTCCTCTTAGATTATCAATTATATTTTGAACAACGGTTTTGTAAAAGTGTTCATCCATAACTGTATTCTGAGATGTCGGATAATTAACTGAATCTTTGGGATTTAATACCTGCATTGAATAATGACTATGTCCGTTATTATTGTTCAGTATGTTAAACACGCTGTTCAACGGCATTTGCTTATCAAATCCATCCTCCTGTGTATCAGAATCCCTTCTGTCAACAAATGCTGCGACATTATCGGCAAAATATGTAATATAAGCCAAATCACTATTTTCTATATTGGCCCCTGCCAGATATTTTCCATGGTGATATTTTACACAGTGTAATATTTCTGAGTCTTCTATTTTAGCATCTTTTTCAAGAAACTCTGCTCCACTCATGCTGTGATTTCTTCCGTCACCGCTTCTGTACACTACTTTACCAATGTCGTGCAAAAGACTTCCGACTGTTAGTTTAATTTGTCTGTCTGTAAGCATTTCTTTCCCCTTTCTTCTGGTATTTCAAAGCTTCCCATTCCGAGAGCCGTCTTTATTCCTACGCCTGAATATGTTCCAAACGTGAATAACAACTTTGCAAAATTTGCCAGTGTCTGTGCACCGGTAAATTTGAATGTAACTTTGCCTATGAACGATGGTATTTTTACTCCTTCAAGCGAAAAGCTCACGCTTTTCAAATCATAGTGCACTATTCTGGTAGTTTCACATAATTGTGTCAATGTGTCCTCATCCCGCATTACATTTTTCTCTTCAGCAGAATCATACTTGTTCATCAGACTTTGAAAAATGCATCTTATATCCGGATAAAACACATATTGTCCATTCTGTTTAAATGCTGTCGGTGATTGAAAATGAACATCAACATACCTTGAACTGTCTCCACTGTACAATATACCCACGAGTTCTTTATCTGATAGCGAAGTATATGCTCTGTCTACAATATCTATTGTTATCTGCTTTTTCTTCAAAACAATACTCGAAACGTTCTGCATTACTTCTTTAAGTATAATTCTGTCAGCCTCCTCATTCAAGCAACTGATTACCCATTTCCAGCACTTATCATTATATTCCAGATGCTGCGTATATGGATGTAACTGTGATGCGTGCATTTTATACACATATTCCTGCGGCAATAGTTCCATCAATGCCCCATGAAACAAAGACGCCATCTGATACGATAATTCCTGATTGCCTTGTAACTTTAGTTCTATTTTGGATACCATTCTTTAGTTATCCCCCATTTATAATTTTTATTATATTATATACACTTAGAATACAAAAATCAACTATTTACTCTTGAAACAGATAATAAAAATCACAATTATAATTATAATCGTTACCGGAATCACTATAAATGATGCATTAAGCATCAGCCAGCCTATTACAAACAAAAGCACACAACCTCCAACAACTTTTCCTATTACAGCTATACCTGAATAGTCGGCTCCAGAACCTTTTTTATCAACCCGCAAAAATATGCCGCACCTTCGATGTGAAAGTGCGGCATATGACTTAATATTTTTTCTGTTTATACCGTTTCCGGTCTGGAGCCTGCCGACTTAAAAAACACGCCTTGAAATCACAAGCCGTCCCACCGATGATGACATATTGATTCTCAAAACCCTGGAATTTTTCCTTAAATTTGGTAAATCCATTGACCATTACTCCTGCAACCTTCTTTCCTGTAATTCATCTACTGCTTCTTCAAGCCTCTCGTCGTTTGTATCTCCAAAAGATAGAATAACAGAAATATCATCAGCACTGTTATCCTCTGAAAACTGTTTCGGATTGTATGCCCATAATTCAAGTCTTACCTGCTCATCCGGGTCTATCAATTCTTCGGTCAGCAAGGTTTTATCATAATCTTTCTCACTAATCGCATAAGTGACAATCCGGTTTGGATTTAACATTGTTTTTTCGGAAAGTGCCGTTTCACCTGCAAAGACCATATTTTCTGTAACTAGTGTCTTATCTATATATCCTGCTTTGCGGACAGGCGTTGTCAAATATACTTCTGCTTTTTCAAATAATTCATATCGGTTATATTTTGACTCAATAAACTTGTTGACACCGTCTTTTGCTATAAGAAACAAATCCGTCGCTTCCAACTGCTTTACCGCTCTGGTCAAGGTCATTGCTGTAAACGGGAGCACTTTTCCGGCTTCCGAAATATACAATCGTTTTTTCTTACTGTACAGATAAAGCAAAAATAACTGCTGTGTGGAATAAACAAATTTTCCTGTCAGCTTTTTGGGGGGACTTTTCATCTGTAAGCATTGTTCCGATAAAAGGAAGAAAGACCTGCTTTGTAGTAATAAACGGTATATTATTTTCTATAAGACTTTTTCTACGATAATTTGACACCGTTACAAGTTCAAATACGACCGGCACATTATCAATCTGTTGTATTTTTTCAATTTGTTTTTTCAATGCCGGAAGTGTGGCAAGTTCTTCCGTCGGAGTAAGCATTATGCAACGTCTGTTTCCAATATATGCTGTATGAAAATCATAACTTCCTGCGATATAAATAGGCAAAGAATCCTGATGATTCCATGCTTCATATTTTACAGAAATTCCGAATACACTTGTAGGCATATTTTTCTCTCCTTTTAACTTAATTTATTTCATTTTAACTTATGCGATGTTAAAAGCCAAATTTTTAAGTTATTTTTTCAAGGCTCTATCCGCTCTTAGGGCAGATACAAGCCTCTCAGAAAAAGGCGTATCTGTTTCCTGTCCGTCGTTCATGTCGTAAACTCTGTTGGTCATCTGAAAAACCCGTGCAAATGAGATTCCATCCAAGCCCCGGCTGCAGCACATAAGGCAGCAAGTCCAAGCGCACCGGCTGCCGAAATTATACTGCCAATTCCCAGATTGCGCAGTACAATGGATTTTCCAGTTTTATGCATGAGTAAAAAAATAGCAACCGTACCTATAACCATTATTCCGGCCAGTATAAGCAGTATTTTTATGGCAACTGCAATATATCGGTATGCTTTATTATTCTTTAATTTTTCTTTGTTGTTATCAGGCTTACAGATATATTCTTCGTCACTCTCTATTGTGTAATACGCCTGTTTTATCATCTTTTGATAATCATCCATGGGTGTATGATCCAAAATCAAATGCTTCATACGGCAATCTCCTCGTAGCATCAAATCATGTACGCGATTTTAACACAAAAAGCAAAAAGACGGCTACCATACTGATGTATGCCACCTGTAAAGTCCTTGTAAAACTCCATAATTATGTGCCGCATCATTACGTATTTTTTCTTCAACCTCCCTAATATCATTAACCAATTTCTTTAAATCTGCATTATCGGTAAAACGCTCTATCAGACTTTTAATATGCACAGAATACACATCACCATACTTAAAATTTCCCATGAAATTCTCATTTATCTTTATTTTAACAACCGACACCTCTCTTACTTCTTGCATTTCCATAACGCCATAGGATGATTTCTAACTCGTTCCACAATATCTTTATCTTCAAACAACAACTCCGGCGTGTACTTTTTATTTTCAAAATTATCCAGATATTCTCGTTCTTCAGGCGTCAAAACCAATAAATTTGCTATGTAAGTTTTTGCCAGATTTTTTCTTTCATCCAGCCGGAAATTCTCCTTCTTATTAAGTACCGGAAATAAATCTCTTTTGATTTTATTGAAATCAAGTGTGTCAATAGCCGACGTATCAAATGACTTGTTTAATGTATCTGCCGAGATTGTCATATAGAAAACAAAACACTTCCTAAATAAATCCCGATGCTCTTCAAACAGTCCTTCCGACATCATATTGCACCAATCGTATAAGTCCCTTGCCGCCGCTCTTGTGATAAGAGCATTTCCCTTAGCTGCAAATATTTCCATAGGATTTACCATTCGTATATTCATTCCATCGCCAAATACCTCCGGCAGAATTCTTTTGTATACCGGTTCAAAGATATGCGCCCTTAAGGAATAATTCAACTCAATTTTTATCATATCCTGATTTCCGCCGGTATTCTGATAATTGAAGTGAAACGCATCCAGACTATGGCTGAATCTTGATGCATCTGACAGCATATATCCCTCTGATTCCATGTATTCTTTAATTATATTTGTGATTTTTGCACGACATTCAATCATATGTGCTCTAGTGTCATTTGGCGTATAATCCATATCAATATCTACAGATAATCTTGGCAAATTAAATACAGTAAGGTTAATCGATGTTCCACCCTTCAAAATTAAATGATTTCGTAAGAACTCATTTTGATTCAGAAAGCCAAGTACCTCCTTTAGTCTTAGAACCTTTTCAAAGGTATCCCTTACAAATCCGCTTTCCGCTGCCAATCTTCCAAGCTCTGCCCTATTATATTGTGGCATCTTCCGTCACCCCATTTTTCAAATTATATATATTCTCCGGGACCACAAGTTTCCATTCATCAAGATATCGTCCGCCAGACATATCCTTTGTCAGATAACGCTTACTTTTTCCTATCCGACTCTTACATATATCAAAGAATTGATCCGACAAACCCATCTTTTCCTTATATGCAGAAAGCAAAAATCCCATCTTCTGGTACATGAACTGATTTGACAACATACCAAGATATTTCAATACTCGCTTCTCCTGCATACGTTTGATGCTCCCTATATCTTGAATCACCTCTTCCATTCCTGATATTTTATCCATATCTTTCACACTATCCACAATAGTTCGTTCCAGATTCGTAATACGAATTCCACCACTAAATGCAGGAGTCTCTACCCCTTCCATATCTTTTGAAATAACATAACGATAAGTATATCCGTCAAATTCAAATTCCCGAAACCCCGTCTCTGATGCCACATAAACATCATAGTATATCTGATCTGTTATTCCGTAATATTCCATAGCCGTGTGGTGTGATACATAAGAAGTGGGCGTTATGTTACTTGCTATCTGAAATCGGTTGGCAACCGGTGCTCCAGTCTCCCCACTTATGCATGTATACATATTGTTGCGGATCTTTGCCAGCATACCCTCCTTCATCAGCCGCTTGATTGCAGAACGTGCGCTGTCCGTATTATTATAATACTTATTTACATCTTCCACCGTAAACACCGGAGTTTTCAAAAGTTCAAAATACAAATTCAAATCCAGCACCTCCATATTCAATCAATTTGGGTTTTGTCTAAACTATTTTGACAATTTTATAAACTCAATATATCATTATTGTATATTTGTGTCAAGTTTATTTTTTTCTCAAATTAGTTTATAAGAGCATTAATTCACAATATTTTTAAACTATTTACTAAGAAAGCTGCAAGGTATTATAATTTACCTCTGCATTATAGCAATAGTAGTATTCTTTCCGCTTTTACATTCACACCTCTCTTTATTGCTTTTTTAAGTAAAGATACGATAAGATTAAATACATCTTTTGTTTCATCAAAATCAAAAACCTTTTCTTTATAGAGTCGGAGTATCAAAAATATCATCAAAGTAACCTTCCCAAATATGAATAGCCTCGTCTGTTTCGATATACAAAACAATTTCATCCTCGTCCTCATATCCTTCATAAAAAGAAATGGTTTTTTTGTCGTGTACAGCCTTACGGCTCAATCGGGTTGCTCGTTTCTTTTTTTATGTCTATTACGTCATACAAATACAGTTTCCCATCCTCTGAATATCTTACAATCAGCGAAGCATGAAAAATGTTATACCTCTCCACCTCTTCATCGTCTCTATATACCGGAATTGCAAATCTTGAATCATAACGATACCAGCCATACATTGCATTTCTCCAATGCTTGCTCTCCTTATTTTCCCGAAAATGTTTTCCTTTAAATCGAATATCATTAATCACCACAATATTATTCCCACCAATATCCTGAATAACAGAAACATTCCGCTGCTGTTTCTTGGCCCGGACACTATCGTTGATTGCAGTCTGTTCTGCATTTTCTTCGTCACAAAGTAATTATCTCTATTATTGTCTTCGCCTTCAAAATCTACACCTTCTTGCACAAAAAGCATTGCCTTTCTCGAATGCTCAATTAGACAATGCTTTTCATTACATATAAACTTTAATACTCTGTTGCGTCTGTTACTTCATCAGACTTAATTCCCTTTTCAGCTTTCAGTTTTTCATTTACAGCTTCCACGTTCATTCTGGAAAGAACAATCATAATTAGCACATCAAAGATCAATGGCAACCATAAATACATAAACTGCATCATATCAAGTGCTGACTGCGGCTGTGTTGCATTTTTTCCGACATAACCACTAAGCTCTAATAACCAGCCACATACTGCAGTTCCGATTCCTCCACCAATCTTTACACCCAGTGATGTACAAGAATACATAGTTCCGTCAATTCTCTTCCCCTGTGTCAGATAAGTATACTCTGAACAAGAAGCAATCACTGCGTTCATATCTCCCTGCCATGGGCCCTGTCCAAGTGCTGCAATGGCTGTAAATGCCAGCATAAGAGGAATACTTCCCATATATCCTGCTACAACAACCAACGCTCTACCAATAACGGCAATGATATATCCTCTGAGATTCAGCTTGTACATACCATTCCACTTGCCAACGAGTGTCGGAGTAAAGATAAGAGCTATAATAAGCGGGATATTCACCGCCCAGGCGAACTGACCAAAAAGATTCTTGTTCTTCAATACCCATGTCATGTAGTAGATACCAGAACCGATCATGGCACCATAAAGCTGCTGTAAAATATATGTTCCACAGATCATCATATAATACTTGTTCTTTACAAGAAGCTTAAATGCCTGAACCAGTCCATACTTTTCTTCATTCTCTTTTACTTCTCCCTCGTTAAGCTCCTCCTCCGGAAGCTCTTTTACGGAGAGCGCTGAGATTGTATTTACAATCAGACCGATAATTGCATAGATGATTGCTACCGTTCTCCATGCTGCTGCATCTCCACCGCAGTAATCAACAAATTTTACGGTTACAGACTGGATCAAAAGGCTTGTAAAAAATGCGAAGATGAAACGATAAGATCCCATCTGCACACGCTCTTTACTGTTCTTCGTAATCAAAGAAGTAAGTGCAGAATACGCAATATTATTTGCTGTATAGAACACACCATTTAACAATGTATATGCAATAAAGAACCATGCATATTGTGCTGTATTTCCCCAGCTTGTAGGAACTGCAAAACAACATACCAGTGTAATCGCACATCCAATGTAGCCGTAAAGCATCCACGGTTTCGCCTTACCCATCTTGTGGTGTGTCTTGTCAATCATCGAGCCAAAGAAAATGTCTGTAAATCCGTCAAACAGTTTGGAAACTGCGATCAACGTACCTACTATACCTGATGCAAGTCCGACTGAATCCGTTAGATAAATCATCACAAAGGATGTCAAAAATGCATATACTACATTTCCTGCTATATCGCCGGATCCGTATCCGACTTTGTTATACCATTTTAAATACTTTTTTTCTTCCATAGAATCAATCCTCATCTTAATCATGTTTAGAATTTCATGTGTCAAACCGTCTGATGCCTATATTATTCTAAATGCTGTGTCAACGAGTTACATCATTATCCTTTCACATACGGAACCAGTGTAAACCGGAACCGGAATAATCTATCATCAAATCTGTATGCTTCTAACACGTCTGGTCCGCAGCTGTTAGAGCCTATTCCATTCTGTGCATAATCAAGACAGAATACCGTACTGTCCGATTCTATCAGTTCATAGTTATGTGCCTTTTCTTCCAGCTCCTCCTGTGTATAGAAGGACGCATTGAATGAAAATGTATCTTCCTCTGCAACGGCAGTGATACCGTACTGGCTGTTGCCAAGCTCCACATAATCGCAGTCGTAGTGACTTCCGTTTTCCTGTGGGCGGATATAGTCCTCATGCATATCGGAAACCTTCAGACGATACAATCCGTGGCTTGCTGCTCTATGCTTGTCCCGGTAGCTTTCCTGCGGTCCCATACCGAAGAACCCCGCATCTGTAAGCTTCTTATCTAAGAACATCCGTACACCAAATCTTGGAAGATCCGGGAACTCCTCATCCTTTTTCACTGCGATATCCGCTCCAATTCTTCCAGCTGCGTCAATCGTCCATGTGAGCATCACATCAAGAATCTTCTGCACGGTTGGAGCTACAACCGAAGCCTGACTTACAACAGTTACTCCATGCTTTCCCTGAATCACCTCTGACTTATATGCTCTTGTATATGCTTCATTGTAGTGTGCTTTCTTCCACTCCGCCTTGATATACATATCATTATCCGTCGGTGCTCTCCAGATATTCAGTTCCATCGGGAGATTGAGATATTCTCTGCCTGCAAATGTTAAGCTGTCAAAGAGCGCTGTCCGTTTGTTGATCCTATAGAAAAACTCTCGTCCTTTTATGTTGATCTGTGTATCATTTTCCTGCACCTGAATACCCGTATCAGGCACTTTCTTTGTAAGCCAGCCTACTGCCTGCTGATTCTTTGCGCCCTTACTGCTTACATCTATCTCATCAAAGCCTAAGACATACGCCTTGGAAAGAAGCGGGATGTCCTTCTTCAGCTTATAGAACAGCTTCAGATATACCTTTCCATTCTCCGGAATTGAAAGCTTTAAAGTTGTGCTTCCATCACAATGCGGTAAAATGGATACTTCGGAAAGCTTCCCCTTCCCGATTACAAGCCCATCCTGTGACAGCTCATAGGTAATCTCTGCATAATCCTTCAGATCATCAAAATCCATATAGTTGTGAAGCACTAATTCTCCACTTGCTGCATCATACGATACCACTCTTGCCGGGCGGTATACATTCTTGTACTCCAAAAGTCCGGTGTGTATCCTTCTGTCCGGATATACCAGACCATCCATACAGAAGTTGCCGTCATGGATTACTTCGCCATGATCGCCGCCATAGGCATAAATCGTCTTACCATTTTCGGCTACACCATGGGCGATTGCATGATCGCACCACTCCCATACAAAACCACCGCACATCTTATCCTCTGCCTGTATCATCTGGAAATAATCTTCAAAATCTCCGGGACCATTTCCCATACTGTGGCAGTATTCCACCAGAAGGAATGGTTTGCTGCCATCCTTTTCCAAATATTCCTCTATCTCAGTAAGTGCCGGATACATACGGCTGTATAAGTCAAGATTCCCGTAATCATAGGTTACATCGTAATTGCGGTATCTGGCACTCTCATACTGCGTGATACGTTCCGGATCAAATCCCTTTGTCCATGCCAGTGCCTTCTCAAAGTTGCAGCCATAAGCGCTTTCATTTCCCATAGACCACATCACGATACAAAACCGGTTCTTGTCACGCTCCACCATCAGCTTCACACGGTCAACAATCGCAGCTTCCCATACCGGATCATCTGCTATCTTCTCATTCCAACGCTTAAAGCGGTTGTAATCCGTATCATCTTTTCGATACAGCATAAATGGTCCGTGTGCTTCGATATCTGCCTCGTCAATCACCATAAATCCATAGCGCTCGCACATTTCATAGAAAAATGGTGCATTTGGATAATGGCTGGAACGAATGGCATTGAAGTTGTGCTGCTTCATCAGGGTAAGGTCTGTCTTGATCTGCTCCATGCTAATTGTAAATCCGGTGACCGGATCGGAGTCATGGCGGTTCACACCACGGAATTTAATCTTCTGTCCATTTAAGTAGATTACCTGATTCTTGATCTCAATCTTGCGGAGTGCTATATGGTCTACGATTACCTCCTGCTCCGTCTCCAGAATAATCGTATACAGATACGGATTCTCTGTATTCCAGAGTGTGTAATCTACAATCTCAAAAGTCGATTCTCCGCTCCCAGGAATAACGCCCTCGGAAACAACTGCTCCATTCTTATCCTCGAGCTTTACCCGAACCTCTGTCGGCTCGTAAAATGCTGCTGTAAGATTTATCCTTGCAATGTCTGGATCTAATTGTGTTGTAATGCGATAATCACGGATTCCCTTTTCAGGACGTTTTAAGAGATACACATCACGGAAGATTCCGCTCATACGGAACTTGTCCTGATCTTCAAGGTACGAACCGTCGCACCACTTCATCACAAGCACAGAAATCCGGTTCTCTCCCTCCCGCAATACGTCTGTCACATCAAACTCACTGGTCATGTGGCTCACCTGACTGTAGCCTACATAGGTGCCGTTTAACCATACATAAAAGCAGCTATCCACACCTTCAAAGTTAAGATATGCCTTTGGTGCTGCAGCATCCTTTGCATAGTCAAAGGTATGCACATAAGCTCCACATGGAATATCCTGTGGCACATATGGCGGATCAAACGGAAATGGATAACGGATATTTGTGTATTGGTGTGTATCATAACCTGCCATCTGCCATACACTCGGAACTTTGATCTCGTCAAAGCCCTCAACCGAATAACCATCCTCATAAAAGGCATCCTTTATATCATAGATGCTGTCAAAATACTGAAACTTCCATGTACCATTCAAAAGCTGCATTCTGTCTGACAGCTCTCTGTGCTCTACCAGGTCATCCATCCGCTTGGAAGCCGGCATGTAATAAGCTCTCGCCGGCATCGTATTATCATGTAATACACTTAAGTCCTCATAGTAACGTGGCACGATCATAAATAATCCTCCTTCGTTCATATAGTTTATACACTTTTTTGTCGCTTGTAACACTGCTAACAGTTTTCTCCTTACTGTCTGCTTTTTTTCTTCTCGCTTTTGTTAGCTTTATATTACCTTAATCCATTCCTTATGTCTATAAACTAGAATGGACAAAATATGCACAAAATGGTACAATAATCCCATCAATCAGAAAAGGAGTGCTGCCCTATGTACATGAACACCGGTTATTTGAACCATTCACATATGGATTTTAAGGATAAAAGCCGACCACTGATTGTCGGTAGCTGCGGAATCTATCGTTTGTCTGAGCGCCCAAAGATGCCAACCTATCGCCCAAGAGGACGTGTTGATTTTCAGATTATATATATTGCAGCCGGATGCGGACATTTTCATTTTGATGCTGTTGATAACGAAACAATTGTTCCCGCTGGTAACATTGTCATATTCCGTCCAAAAGAGCTTCAGAAATATGAATACTATGGGAAAGATAAGACAGAAGTCTACTGGATTCATTTTACTGGAAGTGATGTAAAAAATATCCTAAGAAAATATGGTTTTCCAGATAACGAGAGAATATTCCCGGTTGGTACATCCATGGAATATGAGCGTATATTTAAGAGAATTATTATAGAATTACAACGTTGTCAGGATAACTACGAAGAAATGCTCACATTATTGCTCCGTCATCTTCTGATCATATTCCAACGTGAGCTTACCAGAGAGCCGGTTTTAAAAAATGAATATCTCGACCACGAGATGGATACCGCCGTGACATATTTTAACGAAAATTATAACCGTGATATCAATATAGAAGAGTATGCGACATCCAAGGGGATGAGCGTCAGTTGGTTCATACGAAGCTTCAAGAAGTTCACGGGTTCTACTCCTATGCAGTTTATTGTTGCGCTCCGTGTCAGCAACGCACAGGTCTTGCTTGAGACAACCAACTATTCCATCAATGAAATATCTAAGATTGTAGGCTACGATAACCAGCTCTATTTCAGCCGATTATTTCATAAGCTGAAGGGATTTTCTCCGAGGGAATATCGGAAAACCAGAAAGTCGGAAATATAACCCAAATTCTGTTACAGTTTTCCGTACCTCTCCTGGTCGGCAGATATTTAGGTTTCAAGGCTCTCGGAGCTGTTGGTTCTGTAGGCATGATAGAGGTAAAGTAGCTGCGACGTATAAGAAACTTGCAAAGGAGGTCATTCCAAAAGATTCAAATGATAACATCGACTACACATATATTACAGCATTCATAAAAGCACAAGAAAAATTATCAATTAAGAGTGTTATTGATTGGAAAGATAAAATAATAAGCACATCAAAGAAATATATATATAAAATAGGACTTCCTCAAATAAAGGTTCAATCTTTACATTTACTTGGTGTCAAAAAAAATGATTTATTTTCAATTATTTTCTTATAAACTACTTTATATCTGCTTAAAATGGTGCACAAAAAGGCACCCGCCGATTATGACCAATGCCTTATACATTATTTTCTATTTGCTTCGCTTTTTTCTATTAGCCAATTTCTTCTTTTTTTCATTTTTGGCTAATAGATTTATTTATCCAACAACCAATCCGCAATATCAATAACCTTGATTCCCTCATACTGGTATTCATCATGCCCGGTTCTGGCTATCACATACTTAGGGTATGCATCCTTAATCTGCAAAAGTGGAGCTACCTCTCTTTCAAAGGTCTTCTCTTCAGTGATATTATCAGATACCTGAATATAGATTTTCTCACTGCGCTTTACTGCGACAAAATCTATTTCCTTCTTATATAATATGCCCACATAAACCTCATATCCTCTGCGCAAAAGCTCAACCGCCACGATATTTTCCAATATCCGCCCGTAATCCATGTTCTTTGTTCCAAGCTTCGCATAACGGAAAGTATGGTCGCTCAAATAGTATTTGTCGTTGCTCGATAAATACTTTTTCCCCTTAATATCATATCTCCTAACCTTGTAGAACGCGAATGCATTGCACAGGTATTGCATATAATTGCCAACCGTCGTATGGTGTATCTTCTCCTGCATACTTCCCAGCGTATTGGTAATGTTACGCGCAGACGAAAGATTCGACACATTATCCATAAGAAAATCCACAATTCTGTCCATCAGCTGCGTATTTCTTATCTTGTATTTTTTGCGAATATCACGCACTATCAGTGTATCAAACACATCAGCGATATAATCATACTTTGCTTCCTGATCTTTATAAAGATAGGAACCGGACATTCCACCCTCCATCATGTACTTATCCAAAGCGTCGTAGCGGTCTTTCAAGCCAAAGTACTCCATATACTCACGAAAGGAAAACGGATATACTTTGATTTCAAAAGTACGACCTGTAAATAACGTAGCCAAATCCGAACTTAATAAAAAAGCATTTGAACCGGTAATATAGATATCATACTTCTCACTGGCATGAAGTCCATTGACTGCTTTCTCAAAATCTTCGCACATTTGCACTTCGTCAATAAAGACAAAATTCTCTTTACCTGCAACATAATGTGCATTTACATAATCGTATAATGCGCGATAAGTCAGCAAATCATCAAAATCCGGCAAGTTAAAATTTATCTGTATGATGTTGCAATTCGGGTTCTCCGATTCAATATATGCTCTAAATGCTTCTAACAGCTTTGACTTTCCGCTTCGTCTTACCCCGGTAATAACCTTGATATCCGGAGTCCCAAGTACATTGATTAACTTATCTAAATACTGTCTACGCTCTATCAGCTTCATCTGCATCATCCTTTCACTAACAGTATGTACTTATTATACTGTTTCTATTAGCCAAAATCAACATTTTTTCATTTTTGGCTAATAGAAAGAGGTTGCCACCATTTGTGACAACCTCATTTTCTACTTGTACTTTCTTAACAGTCTTTCCCACTGGTCCATTTGCACTTGCAGTAATCGTATTCTATTTGTAATCTTTGTTTTTGAGCGACGTACCTACAAACGGTATCGTAGCAAATTCCTGCGGGTTA
>ULSO01084230.1_pt1 | contig 49833 bp, 55 predicted proteins | sample 1956701 | NCBI WGS metagenome assembly ULSO01 (sample SAMEA4835708, study PRJEB28245) | human gut metagenome | biome: gut microbiome; material: fecal sample | place: Denmark | collected 2008 | reverse complement strand
CCGCCATGAAATGCCTGGGAAGGCACTTACCAGAATTTGATCTGGATCGACCAGTCCCCTCAAACATTTTAGAAAATATGAAAGTTACAGATCTTGACTTCAAAGAAGCTTTGAAAGATGTGGAACCTTCAGCAATGAGGGAAGTCTCGGTAGAAATCCCTAATGTTTGCTGGGAAGACATCGGCGGGCTGGAAGAGATTAAAAACACACTGCGAGAACTAATTGAATTACCAATCCGCAATCCTGAAGATTATCAAAAGATAGGCATCACTCCTGCTAGAGGAATTTTGTTATACGGGCCGCCGGGAACTGGTAAAACGCTAATTGCTAAAGCCGTAGCTAATGAGTGCAAAGTCAATTTTATCTCAATCAAAGGACCAGAGATCATGTCCAAATGGATGGGCGATTCGGAGAAGGCTGTGCGTCAGATCTTTAAAAAAGCAAAACAGATCGCTCCTTCAATCATCTTTCTCGACGAAATTGATGCCATTGCCCCTAAAAGAGGAAACAGCAGCGATTCCGGCACTACTGAGAGAGTGGTAAACCAGCTGCTTACTTCCATGGATGGCTTTGAGGCCATGGAACGCGTCATGGTAATCGGAGCAACGAACAGGCCAGATATCATTGATCCTGCATTATTACGTCCAGGAAGGTTTGACTCCCTTACTTTGATACCTCTTCCAAATCTAAAAGACAGGGAGTCGATTTTAAGATTAAACGCGACAAATATGCCGCTAGCCACAGATGTTGATCTTAAGCTCATAGCAACTAAAACAGAATGGTTCTCAGGAGCGGATCTTCAGGCATTATGTCGTGAAAGCGGCCTGAAAGCAATCCGAGAACAACGGACCTTCGTGACTCATGCCGATTTTGAAAATTCCTTGAAGAGAGTCTACCCATCTTGCGATAAAAGCTTAATGAAATGGTATGAGGAATTTTCTAAAAGAGTGGATCACATAAGTTCAGAATGGATAGAACCAGGTGCCTATCGATAAATGATAAGATTAAATACGCACAGATTAATGAGGGTGCCAGCTAAAGCTCTAACAGAGGGGAATTTGGGATGAAAAAATTCATTAGCGAATTAAAGGGAAAAACTGTTATGACCAATGATGGTCAGATCTTAGGCATGATTGAGAATTTTCTTGTAGATACCATCAGTGGTGACATTAAGAACGTCTTAGTCGTACCATCAGAAGAAATTGATGTAAAAATTCACAAAACTGATGCTAAAGGGCGCTTAATCCTGCCATTTAGTGAGATGAGAGCAGCCCGTGACGTCGTTGTCATGTCAACAATTTAAACAAAAAATATGCTGCGGTTTCACCGCAGCTTTTTGACCATATACATTGCAGATCTTGTGTACCCAAGAGATTCATAATATTTTCTTACACCAACTCCTGATGTTACACGCGTGGCTGAACATCCACAAGACCTTGCTTTTTCTTCTGCCTCGTGCATTAATTCCTTACCCGCGCCACGATGCTGCCATTTTCCAGAAGATCCGATCGGTGCAAGTTGGCCGAACACTTTTAATTCACGAATGCTGGCGATCTCTCCATCACCAGTACGAAGACGCACATAGCCAGCTAATGCATCAACATCGGGAAGTCTAAAAGCAATAAAATGTTCCATACCACCTGACGCTTCATATGAAGTAGTCGTTAACTCAAGATTCTGATATTGATCTTCTGTAACGCCCATATGCCCTACTTCGTGACAGCGAATACAATTGCAGGAAGTTCCATTACGTTTCATCTCAGCCTTAACCAACTCACGAAGATGGCCTTTCATCACTCCTGCTTCAATCAAGGGTACAGGAATATCTCTCTGAATTCTTTGAATTCTCACCCACGGCGGAACATATGCTTTCATCTTAGCAATAACTTCGACTGCTTCTTCAGTGGCATATGGTGCATATTCACCATTTTCCCACATCTCATAAAGTTTAGTACCTTTTACCACCAGAGTCGGATAGATTTTTAGCATGTCTGGCCGAAAGTGAGGATCGTCAAACATCTTACGGAAACAGGCAATGTCTTGTTCTGGTGAAGAACCTGGAAGTCCCGGCATTACATGATAGCATACTTTTAATCCACTTCGTTTTGCTTCAGCTGTAGCATCGATTACTTCCTGCAGCCCATGACCGCGATTTACTGCTCTCAAGATAGAGTCGTCAAGAATCTGAACACCCATCTCCACTCTCGTCATGCCCAATCTCATCGCGTTATCAATGTTCGATTTGGCCATGGCGTCCGGTCGTGTTTCTATGGTCAAACCAATACAACGGTGGGCGGCGGTTTCATTGGCATTTTGAGCTTCTTCAAGAGTGGTTGAATCAAAGCCATTCATTGCATCAAAACATCGTTTAATAAACCAATCCTGATAGTCTTGAGGTCGTGAAGTAAATGTTCCACCCATAATGATTAAATCTATTTTTTCAGTAGAATGGCCGATAACTTCTAACTGTTCCATTCTTCCAACTACTTGATCAAAAGGATCAAAATGATAAAACTCTCCCCTCCTAGCTGCCGGTTCTTTACCTGTGTAAGATTGTGGGGAGTTGTTTTCCACGCCGCCTGGACAGTAAATACATTTTCCATGCGGGCAGGGGGCAGGTGAAGTCATTACCGCAACGGCAGCTACACCAGATATTGTTCTAACTGGTTTCCGGATCAGAATTGCTTCGACAATTGGACGCTCTTGCTCTGTGACTTCTGCTAAAATCTCTGAATTCTTAGGAACTCCTGGTAAATTATATTTTTTACTAATTTTAATCTTATAATTCTGCAGTTCTTCTTTGGTGGTTATCTTGTTATCCAAGATTTCTTCAATAATTTCACGACAGTAATTAACCAAATTATACACCGGCTCAATCTTGTTTATCGGCCATCAGATCACAAAAATGTTCTACTGTTTTCCGATAGTTCTGCATAGCCATCTGTACGTTAGCTTCAACAAAACTCCAAGCTTTTCTTAAATCGCCGAATCGAATTTTGTAGCCTTTTTTGATTTTACCATCTGCTTGTTCCGCGGAGGCTTCTTCCAAGAGATCTAAAGATTTTAATTTGTTTATGTGTCGATAAACGGTAGCTTTAGTCGTCTTTAACTCGTAAGCAAGTTCATCCGCAGTCCAGGCCTTATGCGGGTACTTCATAAAGCAATCCATAAACAGAACATAGGGGATGCTTTCACTGGTGTCTTCAGCATCACTCCGTGGGGTGTAACCTTTTGAAAGGTACCCGATGTGTGTTAGAAATTCTATTGCAATATCGTCTACATTTTCAAGAGGAGTGAGTGGCGTATTACTTTCAACGGTTATAGAGAACATTGTATCCGGTCTTGAAAAGCTATTAAAGATATTAGCTTTTCTTATAAAGTCGGGCTGTTTAAAATAAACATCATTTCCCTTACAATATGTAGAACAAATGCAGTATTACTATACATGTGTAAAATGTACTCCGATAATTTATACAAAGAGGGAAAATATTTCACAAGTAGAGCAAAAGAGTATATATTGTTCACTAGATCCAATAAATATGGACAAAAGAGCAGTTCTTGCAGTGATTGTAGTCATTGCGGTAGTTGTTGTGGGAGTTGCTGGCTATGTCTTTACCAGAGGAGATAGCTCAGATGCCATACAATATACCAAGGTAGATCCAAGCAAGCAATTGGATTCTATTAAAGAAGGAACGATAGATGCGGGTGTTTTGTGGGAACCTTACGCCACTGCGGCGGAGATGAGTGGAGGTGCAGAAGTACTCGTGTGGTCTGAAGAGTTCTGGCCTGGACATCCATGTTGCGTAGTTGCAGTGGATGATAAATTTGCGCAGAAAAACCCAGATGCAATTATCGCCTTTTTAGCAGCGCAGATCAAAGCATTAAATTGGATTAACGAAGCAATGGATGAGAATAGTCCTAACCATCAAGCATTGATTGACATTACAAAAGACCATACTGGCTTAAAAAATGATTCAGAGATTATGGCATCATTAAGTCACATGGAACTAACATATGAGATGAATAATAATGTCCAAGACGGAGAAAAAGGATTCAATGATTGGTTAGAATATTATGTAGATGAATTCATAAATCAAGAGATCATTTCTGAAAAGAATCTTAAAGCAAGAGGATGTAACAATTCTAAAGAGTTTATAGACAAAATTGTAAACGGTGACTATTTAGAGAGTGCTAAAGAACTTGGCGAGGATTATGCAGGCCTATCTACACAAGTCACAATGAGAATTGGACAACTCAATGGAGATCTTCACCAATTAGCAGTAGTTGTAGCCATGAGTCCACTTGCTGGAGAAGATGGGAAAAGCATGCTTGAACAATTCAATATTAATGCTGTAAGTGGCACCAAATACCCATCAGGAAAGGACGTTATGACGGCATTCATTGGTGGAGAATTAGACATTGCATATGTAGGATCACCCCCCGTTATTCAGCATTTAGCTCAACATACAGATCTAGGCGTATCGATAATTGCATGTGCAAATACTAATGGTTCTGCTGTGATTGTAAAGGAAGGAATGTTCGATGAAGGCATGACCTTAGAAGAAAAGATACAGGGCCTTAAAGGTAAAGTAGTCGGCATACCAATGGGATCCATCCAACAATTGATGCTCTTGTATCTTGGAGCTCAATATGATGTGAAAGTTTCATCCTGGGTCTGAAAATATGACCGTTAAAGAGCTGCAATTTAGCAGCTCTATTTATTTTTATGATTAACACCTACGATATTTTAAAATATAGCATTGTATAAATGGATATTATTAATAAATAATAAGTATGTATAAATACTTAATTTTCTATACAGTATATTGTAGAGCATTATGATATGCCTGCTTAATATTCATTCAAAACTACAATGCTCTAGGAGGGAAAGAAATGAAATATGGCAAGATATTTGCGTTAATAACCGCAATATTGATGATTTCTGTCACAGCCCCTCTAGCATCTGCAGAGATGGCAGACAGCAAATCGTTGTTGAAAAGCGAGTATACTTCAGAGAGTGATGCCTACGATGAGATTCAAACAAACATATTCACAAATGACTTAACAGGAGATATCAATTCATCTTTGAACAAATATACTACAAAAATAAGCAGTTCAACAGACCTTTTAGATCTTGAATTGATTTCATCGCCCGAGACATTGGTCGTTATTGATGAAGCCTGGGCAATTGATAAAAATCAAGTCAGTGTAGAAAATGACATTAGTGCATTAATTAAACGTGGTAACCCAGTAGTAGTTGTTGGTGAGAGTCCTGAACTGCTCATGAAATCTGGGCAAGATGTAGGTTTCAGTGGCTTCTCTGAAGGAGCACAGATTTACTCCATGATTCACTTTCCAGACACAGGTGCGGTAACTTGTATAAGTGTTAGTGGTGATGAAACAATAAATACCTCTGATTTATTAGCTAGGGCGTACCAACTAGTTAATGAAGCACTTGATGATGATACAGGGGCACCAGTAGGAAATCTTGGTGAACCATATTAATCCTACTTTGAAAAGACTACTTCAAAGGGAATTATAGCATCAAAAACTACATATCATAAATTATTAGGAGATACTGATCCAAATAATGATTACTATTTGACACACTATAGGTTTTCAGCAACACCATCAAATGGTCATTCCAAAAGCGGAATGCAAATTATAAATGATGTATCTTCGACCTCCGACAGTCGCCCAAGTGGGCTTACTCTCTATGCATATGCGCCTACAACTACAGCTGGTACTACAACAGTTGGAAGGGATCTCGGGGTTTCACTGGAGAAATCAGATAAATTTAGCATTGGTGTAAATGTTGGTGCAAGTTGGTCACATTCATACCCTGATGTTACTGTATTGGACCAATCACTACCTGGACGCGAATATTTTAAGTTGTTCTATGACATAAATGAATGTACAAATTCTGGTTACAATACTCTCACTATTGAGCCAGGAAAAATTATATGTTCTCCAGTAGGAAGTAATGGAAGAAGTTGGTGTGATACACACGATGTCTATACAGTAGAGTTCTGTGATGTTGTGATACATGGAATATGGCATAATAATTTTACTCGAGAGATTATCTACCAGCAAGTATGTTTTTACCCATGAGCTTTAGCTCATGGTTTTATTTTTTTAATGTTGCAATGATCAGTACTGACTACAACATACATATAATGTAAATCTTTTGATTTAATTTATCGACGACATAGCGCGTCGAGTCCAAAGCTAATGTCGGGATATGCAGATATTAGCGATCACACGCAATTGATCTCATCAGTAATCAACAAAACGCACTGTAGTGATTGCTGCACTAATTGTTCTCATAAAACTTAGCAAAATTATCTTTCATCACCGTTATTGCCTAATCCATATCTCATTTGCAATAATTTTCATGATGTAACTAGCAGAATAATGTAAGCAGTTGAGCAATTATATATAGTGTTAATCGAATCATAGCGAAATAGATTTGTTTATGCAAGTCATCACGGTGTAGAGTATGGCTCAAGAATATGTTACTACTCCAATCAATAAAATGCAAAAGGAAAAATGGAAAGGATATGCCGTAAAGATTGGATATATTGCCATATCAATAGCTGCGTTAATCTTAACATGGTGGGTACTGGCCGTGATTCTTGATAAAATATATTTCCCAACACCACCAGAAGTATTTGAGGCCTTGATCCAGTCATTTGACAATGTTCCGGGCATTGGCTTATCAATGTCTACTCAGTTATTTTCAAGTCTAGAGAGGTTTGCGTTTGGTTTCATACTAGCATTAGTCACAGCAGTACCGCTTGGGTTGTTATTAGGTCATTCAAAACGCGCAGAAATGCTATTTACACCGGCAATTGAGATCATAAGACCCATCCCACCAATGGCCTGGGTACCATTATTCTTCTTAGCGTTCGGAGTGTTTTTAGGACCAGTGTTAACAATCTTCATCGGAGCATTTTTCCCGATACTGTCAAATGTAATGTTTGGAGTAAAAAGTGTTGACCAGAATTTGATTGATGCGTCTAAGACCTTTGGGGCCAGCAGGATGCAGACATTTTCCAAGGTAATTTTCCCCTCGACGATACCACACATGATGACAGGCATATCGGTAGGGCTGGGAATCGGGTGGATGTGTATTGTTTCTGCAGAAATGATCGGTGCTAAAGGCGGTGGATTAGGTTACATTATTCAATCCTGCTACACATTAGGACTCTATGACTATATGTTTGCAGGAATGGTAATGATTGGAATTCTTGGTATACTCACAGCGTTACTGGGAAAATTCATAGAAAATGAGGTGGCAAGATGGATGGGAATGAAGTAATCCTAAGCATGAAAAATGTATACAAAGAGTATCCCAAAGATGATGAGATACTGCAAGTTCTTGAAGCAGTAAACTTTGATGTAAAAGAAGGGGAGCTCGTTTGTATACTCGGTCCATCTGGCTGCGGAAAAACTACAATCCTCAGGATCATTGCCGGTTTAGTGGATAAGACATCAGGCAGCATTATCGTAGATGGTCATGAAATTACTGGGCCAGGACCTGACAGGGGCATGGTATTTCAGGACTTTGCATTGTTCCCTTGGAGAACGGTCAAGAGAAATATTGAATTTGGATTGGAAATCAAAAAAATCCCTCCAGAAGAACGGTCCAAAATTGCAGAACAATTTATTCATCTTGTAGGGCTAGAAGGTTTTGAGAACTCCCATCCTTCAGAATTATCAGGCGGAATGAAACAAAGAGTTGGAATTGCAAGAGCCCTTGCTAACAATCCTCACATCCTGTTGATGGATGAACCATTTGGTGCCTTAGACTCACAAACCAGAAACCAGATGCAGACTGAACTGCTAAGAATCCAAGATGAGACTAAAAAAACGATTGTCTTCATCACTCACTCTGTGGATGAGTCAGTATTTCTTGCAGACCGTATCTTGATTTTAAGTTCAAGACCAGGTCATGTTGTAAAAGAGTATAAAATTGATCTACCAAGACCAAGGGACAGAGGAGATCCTGAATTCATTGCTATTAGAAGATCAATCCTCCTAGATCTAGAACAGCAGCGAAAAGAGGCCATTTAAAAGGTCTCGTCAGCTGCTCTCCCAATTGCTTTTAAAATACTTTCCTTGGGAATTACAATCGATACTGGAATTGTAAGAATTTTCTGAATAGTCGGAGCTACGATAGGTGCACAGACGATTGCCAGAGCTCCATCTCGTTCGGCCCCATAACTGCAGAAATGATAGCATCCTCCATGCTATTAGCAGGATACTCCTTTACAAGAATTTCACGACTGTCGATCTTGATAATACGTTCTTCAATTTTATTTAAGACTGGGCGGGCGGCGATCACGGCGATAAAATTACCATAGGGTTTGTTTTCAATTCGCCTAATGGCACGTATAATCTCTCTAACAGTACGAAGATTGGGTTCTCTCGATTCACTCATGATTTTATAAATCGTCGAAGTGGAGAGACCAGTTTTGGAACAGAACTCATTAACGCTCATCTGCAGATCTTCTTCTAAGATCTTCTTTAATGAATCACGAAAACCCCCTTCTTCTCTTACGATTCCAGCCATTAGTTCACTTTCAAGCGACATATTTACCTCATTGCAAATTTAGCTGCATGGTCTCCAGCAATACATCCCTGGCCTACTGCTCTCGCGACTTGATAAGGTTTGCCGGTGACGTCTCCGCAGGCATATACACCTTCAAGAGAGGTTTTACAATCCATGTCAACGGGGATTCTGCCATCAATATCTGGCATGATATCGAGATCCAGAGCCAGTTCCAGTGACCCTTTCGCACCCAATACCACAAAAACACCATCCAGCTCAATAACCTGTGAATCGGCTAATTTGATTCCTGAAACTCTCTCTTCACCAATTATTTCAGTAGCGGTGGCATTGATCATTTTAACGGAGGTCTGTTTTACTTTCTCAATGATATGTGAAGATGCAGATAAAGAAGGATAAATCCAGTATACAGCGGAGGCATATTTAGATAAGAGGATAGCGGATTCACCTGCTTCACTTCCCTCACCAACTACGCACACTGTTTTACCTTTATAAAAACCAGCATCACAAGATGCACAGTATGATACGCCTTTACCAAACAATTCTTTTTCACCAGGAATCCCTAATTTTTTACGAGAAACGCCTACAGCAAGAACAATTGTTTTGGAAAGGATTGTTTTACCGGTATCAGTACTAATCGAAAAACCAACATCAGTTTTCTCTAGAGCCGTTGCTTCTTCGACTAAGACTTCAGTTCCAAAATTTTTTACCTGTTCCAGACCGATGTCTAATAAATTCTGGCCGGAAATTTCTGAAATTCCTAAATAATTTTCAATATCCGCCTTAAGAATTGCCGAATCTGATGACTTCCCAATGAGCACGACTTTAGCTTTTCTTCGTGAAGCGTGGATTGCGGCTTGGAGGCCAGCAGGTCCCGAACCTATGATCACTACATCAACTACGGAATCCATTAAAGTAAAATGAGAATGTGTATATTATACACTTGTCCTCAATTCTTTACAAGGGGGTTAATCTTTTTCAATTAATGGGCGTAACTTTGCCAAAATTTCATCTTTTGGTCGTAGACCAATTAATCGATTGACTAACCTACCGTCTTTGTAGATCAAGAGTGTGGGTATTGATTCTATTTGGAATCTTAAAGCGGTTTGCTGATTCTGATCAGTATCGAGTTTACCGAATGCCACTTTCCCAGTCAGTTCAGTACATAACTCATCAATTATTGGCCCCATTGCCCGGCAGGGTTTACACCAGGGTGCCCAGCAATCAACCACTACAACGCCATAGCGATTTACAATCTCCAGAAAATTAGCATCAGTTACCTTCAGAGGATAAGCTGGCCATTCCACCTCTTTCATCAGTTCCTTAAGTTTCCTTTCACGGATAGCTTCTAACTCATCCATAGCAAATAATAAGGATCCATTGGATAAATAGAATATCCTTTCTAGATGATGCGATAGTTTAAGATAGTGAAAGCAATATTCTGCTGGGATGGCACATGCTTGAGGAAGCCTCAGAATTAATTGGATTGCAGGTATATACTTCTGCAGGAATCTATTTAGGAAATGTCACAAATCTGGTAGTAGATTTTGATAAGAAAAAAGTAGAAGGGTTATTCATAAACGAAACCAATCCACTATTGGTTGAAGAATCTAAAGCGGTAAGTGTTCCGTTTCGCTGGATACAATCTATCGGAGACATAATTATTCTCAGATATTTCCCAAAGAGAGTAAGCAGTAAAAAGCCAGCTGCAAAAATCTAAGCTGGTCATTTTTTCATTAATGTATCGAGGTCTATGCCACATAGACTCGATAATTCATTATGCATAGCCTGTATGCGCTTAGCAGTAACATCATGGCCCTTAGAGAGTTCCTTGGTGATTTTTTCCTTAGACGTCATGAAATACGTCCCAGCAACAAGATTATCTGCATGACACACAATTTTTTCCTCTAAAGTTGAAGGCATATAATCCGCAGGGGGAAGGTTCAGTTCTAAAACTTCATCATTGGTAAAACCAGCACCAGTGTGTTTACGGACGATGTCAATTATTTTTTGGGGGAGATGATGATCTGTTAAGATCTCTGCACCTAAAGCAGCGTGCATCAAATTGTGCGTTTTAGAACGTCCAATGTCGTGCAGTAAAGCCCCTGCTTTTACTAAATCAAGGTCAGCATTACATTTTAAGGCAATTATCTCTGCAACTTCACAGACCTTTAAAGAATGGGTAATAACATCTTTAGGCACTTTACAATCTTTGAGAAGCTGTATGCACTCTTCCTCATTCGGAATCTTTAACGACAACGTTCTTACCTCTTTCACAAGGAATGACGGTAGTTTTGCCTTCAAAGTCCTTCTTTAATGCTTGTCTGTCTTGATATCTATCTAAAAATACCGCAAGTGCTGCAACTTCAGAATGAGGTTGGTTGCCCACGCCAATATTGTAATCTGCCCATTGATATACTTCAGGAGGGACTTTTTCAGCACCCACTACAATTAACATCTTATTCCTGACATCTGCTTTTACTTGAGGAATGCCATCATCAATGTGTGTGCCATACATGGTAAGATGGACTTTAATGCCATCGAACTTACGCATGAAGTCTCGCCATTTGGTGCCAGTTTCAATTGTAAAATCGCCACCAAACCTGCTAACTACTGAACGAATACTTTCCTCCAGAACTTCATCTTTGGTGGATACAAAAATACCTTTTGCTCCAAAAGCTCTAGCCGTAAGTGCAACGTGAGTTGTTATTCGTTTATCGCGTTCGGGACGGTGCCCCAGACGCAGGATATATATTTCCTGCATCTAAAGATTCACTCCTTTAATCTTTCAATTCTGTGTCCACGATAATCGAGGCGGACAGAACGTTTTACTAAGCTGCGAAGCATGGTCGAGGTTATGCCCATTTTTTCAGCAATGTCTCCAGCAAAACGACCGTCTGGCCCTACTTCATCATAAAGCTCTTTTTCAAGTTTTTCAAAATCTGCTTCTGACATCATTGCTACAGCCAATACATCAGAGATTTCATAGACTGGCCATGAAGCATTGATGTGAAATGAGGTGTAGTATGTGTGGTAAGCTTTTTCGGGAAACGAGCCGCTTGTTGACTGCCATCTTGTTTCCACTAACTTCATTTTTTCAAAGAATTTGAGGGCTTCGGCACCATCTTCTCCAAATTTTTCCTCAATTTCTTTAACAGTACGCCACTCTAAAGTTACTTCTTTCAAAACGTCCCGCTTTATGCTAGTATCCACGGCCCGCAACATTGGAACAAGCTCAGAGGGCTCGTTGATTACCTTAATTCTGTTCATAGCCACCACCATTATGCTATCTGAATATATATTGTTGACGACCGCTACATGGTTCTGAAATAAAAAATAGCATAAAAATAAACAAATAAAATCTTACATTTTAACAGCATCATTGGTTTTAAAAAGAAACAGTGGCTTAGACAAAAATAGTGTTTGATCCTTGATCCAAAGCAATTCAAGATCGCTATCCTTATATCTTACCTAGGGATATCCCATACCAATGAAGAAAGCCAAACCAAAGAAGGTAAAATATCAGTGCATATGGGATGGTAGACTCTTTAACTCTGAAGAGGAAGCGCTCAACAAAAGCTTCGGTCCAATGCAACCTTTCCAAGAAGGGCATGATAAGTATCCACCTAAAGGATTCTTTGGAACCGTCGTCTGGCGCAAAGGGGACCATAACGTACACAAGTGAACCCTTGTTCTTACATCATACATCAATCGAATGATTTTGATGCATGCTTAATCGTAGATTTACGTCTACGATATCACTTGTTTAAAGTCTTAGCATTAAGGTTGCAAACAACTAAACTACAACAATGCATTGTACCGACTAAAGATTTCAACTACATCTGTGAAGATTATGAAAAGTAATAGTGCCCTTACCAACAGGCTAGAAAGTGAAGTTAACCTTCTCGAACGCCATGTTGAAATGTTAAAAACAATCAAAAACAACCAGCCAATCGGAATTATCCGTTTAGCTGAGTTATTAGGGCACCCCCAGCATAAAGTAAGATACTCCTTAAGAATTTTAGAACAAGAAGGACTGATCTTGCCATCGCCTGACGGCGCAATAACAACCGAAAAATTCGATGAATTCATGGAAGACCTTTCATCGTTACTGGATGATATTGAAAAAACCGTCAATAAATTAAAAAATGAGCTTAAGTAAGTACTTCCTCCGTCACAGCTGTGCTGTACATACACTTAAGATTTGACAAAGAAAAATTTACTTTGTTAGCGCCACCCTGTTTATTTTAGGATATGATAGAAGACATGACAAGAGCGCAAATGGTGCTTCAGACATAAAATCTTAAATACCTGATGATTATTTGTGAGCCTACAGGCCGTCGTAGCTCAGCTGGTAGAGCGTATGACTGTTAATCTCCTCAAAGGAGAACAGTCATCATAAGGTCAACGGTTCGAACCCGTTCGACGGCGCCTTCATTTTTTATTATCTTTGTGTGACATGAATTTTGCAGAGTGGGTTAGCAGATCATAGGCTGCTTCAAGTTCACTTATCTTTACAAATTCATCAATAACATGCGCCATTTGTGGGTCTCCTGGACCACAGATAAAGATGTTGGGATTTGCTTTTAGAAAATAAGGTGCTTCGGTAACATATGGCATGTTAACCGGCTCAGTATGGGTAAGCTTAAGAATTTCTTGTGCTAAAGGATGATTTAGGTTAGACTCGAAAGCATCCACGATTGACCCCACGGTCAAATCATAAGATTCGCCCCGTAATCGATTCACAATTAGATCCTGAATATCATGATACTCCAGAGGTGGTTGGAATCTTACATCGATTTCCGCTGTACATGTGTCCGTCACGACATTGTTCTTATCGCCGCCATGGATGGTTGTGATGCACACGGTAGTACCTGTCTGCTTCTGTGAAGAGATCTCTGCCAGATCCAATAGTCGATCTAGGCAGTAATGCATTTTCAGAATGGCATCTCTACCCAACCAGGGTTGTGAGGCATGGGCGGCTGTGCCTTTAGTGGTTAAATTAAACCGGAATAATCCTTTTTCATGATGTACTAAACGAACCGCAGTAGGCTCACAAATGATTACTGCCGATGCTTCTGTAACCACTTGTGACTTGGACAAGTGTTCTGCACCACACATCTGCTCTTCTTCGTCAGTTGTAAAACAGATTGAAAAAGGAATATCATTCTGGACCAGGTAGTCGGCACTTTCGATTATTGCTGCACAACCACCTTTCATGTCAGCAGAGCCTCTGCCATAGATTCTGTCATTTTTTATTTCGCCCTGATTCATACTCCATCCAGATCCGATGGGAACTGTGTCTAAATGGCCAGAAAATAATAACCCTCCCGAGCCAAAGGAAGCAGTTAAAACAGGGAAGCTATCGGAATTCAGAACGGAAACGTTCATACCAATGGCGCTTAAACGTGTTGCAACATAGTTGATGATATTATGGGGATCAGAATGCAGATCGCTATCTATGAGGATTAACTCTCGAAGTGTCTGTACCAGGTTATCTCTCAAAATGCAACCTCTCCTGATTGATTATTCGAAATGAGTTTGTTAAAGATAAACTGTGAAATTCTTTTAAAAGGAATAAAATTAATCGTTACATTGTTAATGAAAACTGAACAATGCTGATTCATTGGACATTACACTAACTAATAGGCTATAATATTTTCTCACGAATGATGTTGCCGGTCTTGCTAACTAATTTAAAAAAATTCAATAAATCAGTCAGTCATAATTATTTTACGAAATGATACCAAAATCTTTACATCATTATACGTGTATTTCTAATATCGGAGGGTTATACAAAATGACCGATGAACGTGCAGAACGCAACGTCGAGTTTGAGACTGTAAAATCGGAGAAGATCCCCTTTGGAAAAAGCAACTTTATCGAAGTGGCTCGCAAAAAGGCGATCTCTAAAGACGGAGAAGAATCGGAGTTCATCTCTATATCCCGTGGCTACACTCTCCGCGATGGAACTGAGAGATACAAGAAGTCTGTAACAATCCCAGATGAAACTGAGATCAAAGAATTCATCGCAAACCAGGTCAGTTCGATCTGATTCCTTTCTCAAGGAGTTCCAGATACGAACTCCTAATTGTTTTTCTTAATCCTAATTTTTCCATCAATTCAAAGAGTCTAGATTTTGCATCTTCCAGATCTGCATCTTGGATCTCCAGTTCAACAAAGGAGCCTAAATTAGTTACTTCATCTATTGCGATTTCAATGTCAGCTAGCACATAGGTTTTCCGATGTTTCTCCACAACCGCTGCTTCTTTAAAGCCAAGACGATCGAGAATATTCAAAAGGAGCTGCGGTTCAGAAATGGGGAGACCTATTTCTTCACGGGTTTTGGTTTCCGCATCAATTTTAGGACCTTTGTAATGAAGAGTGTGTTGTCCATTCTCATTTCTTAGCCGCAATGCTTCATCAGTAACTTTAAAATCTCGACAAGGATGCATAAAATAGGTATCTCTCTGCAAAAGTGTAGCTTTAAATTCAGCTCCTAACTCCTGAAGTAAAGATTCTATCTTCACAGGATCGTCACAAGCTGATTTTATCTCAATTTCTAACATTAGAAAGAATATACAGATAGAAGATAATGCATTTTTCTACGGATATTACTCAGTGAAAGATTATATGCGTGTAGTTGATTAAGATAATCACAGCTTCATCTGTGAGGATCATGAGGTTTTGTATTCACTGCGGTAAGGAAATACCAGATGATTCCAATTTTTGCATACACTGCGGACTCACACAGGATAGGCGACCGGTTCAGCCAGTGGTCACGTCTGCACCCAGCACTAAAGACTCAGTGAAATCATTCGTTGGTGTTTTGGGAACACTTCTATCACTAGCGATGTTAGCTTTTGCAGTGATTACTCTTGCCGATCTTTACCTAGGTATCCCCACAGTTATTGATGTGTGGGAGAAACCATTTACAGTCTACATTATCTTAAATGGAGTCGTAGAATTATTTAAAATAAATAACTCATTGCTAATATTTTACATATTGTTCATTGTAGCAATAACCATTTCCTTTGCGATTTTGATACTGCGGAGCAAGGCTACTTTAGTTAATGAGTTGCAAATGAAGCCTGTTAAAGAGCATAGCCCGCTCTATACAGTTTGTACACTCATAATGGTCTCAGTACTAATAACGATAATCTTCCAGATTGTAATTCCAGCACTATTTGGAATGACTTCAAATTCAATGGATGTAAGTACTCTAGACCGGTGGGCAATATTATACTCTGCGGCTGAGGCGCCGGTTTGGGAAGAACTAATCAGCAGAGTATTGCTGCTCGGCATTCCGTTAATGATTGCTGATTTTGCGTTGAGTAAAACAACTGACTATCAAAGAAAACCTCTTAAAAGATATGTCCTTGGCGGAGGTTTTGAGTTTGGAACAAAGGAGATCGTGTTCTTGCTCATTTCTTCAATGTTATTTGGCTATGCCCATCTAGGAAGTTGGGATGCCTTTAAAATTATCCCTGCCACAGTCGCAGGTCTCATGATGGGCTACCTGTTTTTAAAATTCGGATTGTATGCGTCCATTGCCTTCCATGCCATTAATAATTTAATCGGGTTTGCAGCAATCATACTTAATAATCAGTTGCTAATCCTCATCCTGTCGTTTGTCTTATTGGCGATTTATATTTTCAGCATTGCTTATTTAGCAAACTACACACTGAAATTGTCAAAATGGATAGCTAAAAAATTACCTTCAAAGAAAGAGCAGACGGTTATGGCAGCATCCGCCGTGGAAGAAACAGATCAAGAAGCAGATGACAAGCATTCACCACCTGAAACTCCGCAAACCATTGGATTTAAATGTAAAAATTGCGGAAATGATTCCGCAGTGTTTGAGAATGGGGAGCTGATCTGCACCAAATGCCGGTTTAAAAATTAGAATCCAAGAGTTTCTGGAGTTCATTGCGGGAGATTAAAGCATCCTCCCAGCCACGCGATTCGATCACATATCGTCGAGGTCCAAGCTCTTGCAGGAGATATTCAAAGTCGATTGTTCCGTTGCCGATGGGTAGGTGTTCATCGCTAACGCCCATATTGTCATGGATATGAATGTTGACAAAACGCTCTTTCAGTTTCAGAAAACCATCTATCATCTGAGTAGTATGGGCATGACCGATGTCAAAGCAGATTCCAAGTTCTGTTCCTTCAATGAGTGTTAACAGCTCTTCAGGAGTTTTGCCCATGCACATCGGACTGGCCGGCATATTTTCAAAAGCAATCTTAAGTCCCAATTCTGCAGCTTCGGCTTCCAGTCGGAAAAGAGAAGCTTTTGTAGTGTCAATCACTTTTGTTGGATCTGCCAGACCAATTGGCGTCATAAACCCAGGATGAACAGTTATTGTTTCAATTTCCAGTTTATAACAGGACTTCATGCAGGAAAGCAGTTCTTTGAGTGAGACTTCAAGGATATTTGCATTCAAGGATCCGATGTTGATGTCACTCATCGGTGCATGTACTGAAAAGCTCAGGTCATAAGAAGGGGCATATTTAAGAAAATCAGATTCTAAATCGGGCAGAGTGTGCTTGCCTTCGGCGACAATTTCCCAAGAATTGAACTCATGAGCTATTTTTTCGAGCATATCGCAGAAGGGGAAATGAGAAAAGTAGGGGGAAGAAACAGCAATCATTCATCTTCCTCCTTGATGGTACTTTCTGCCAGATAATCAATGACCTCATCAAGATTGTCATCTTTGATCGTTACCAAAATACTGCCCAACGCAACGTGTTCATCCTGAAATGAAAGTTTGCCCATATATGCAGCCTGCTTGTTGAGTTTGAACTTGATTGATGTTTCAGATCTTCCGTGCAGAAGAATAGATCGCGCCGAGTCTCTAATTTGTGTATCCCAAATCAACTCACGCAACCTCTCTGCGGAGTCGCAAACAAGCGTCAAAGTTTCATCGCCGCTGATTTCTCCTACAGGAAAAATGTTATGCAGCGCTTGACAAACTTTTTCTTTGTCTTCGGTCGGATAACATTTGGATTTAACCGTAATGATCATTACCTACTCTAACTGACGAGGCATATAAGTAGTTAGAGAGAAATGAGGCCGATATGAGAGACCGTGTGCTGGATGATCTATTGAATGAAGGCATACTTTTAGATCCGGAAGCAGCGGAGCTGGTCTTAGCTCAAGCAGATCCAGCAGCCTACGTACGGTCCATACTGGCAGTGATGACCCAGCACCCACTGGTTTTAACTGCTGAGCACATCAAAACCTATGCACAAGTTAAACCTTCAAGATTACCGCCCGTGCAGGTAAACCCCGTCTTGGAAGAGTTGAGAAAATCTCCCGGAGTAATGGCCAGGCCTAAGGACAGCAGTATTGAGATTATCAGTGACATTACAGGCAATTCTACCTGTGAAGGCAGCGTTAACGATTTTGCCCGCTGTTTCAATGACCGCTTTAAAAAGTTAAAGAAAATCCTTTCACGCCGTCCTGAACTGGCTGGCAGCTTGCCGGTAGCAAAAGCGGTGAAATATGATCGTGAAGTGCGGACGATCGGCATGGTTTCTGAATGGCACAATACCAAAAACGGTCATAAAATCCTTGAAATTGAAGATGAAGAGGGGCGTTGCACAGTTTTAATCCATAAAGATTCAGAATACCTCAATGAGAATATCGTGAATGATGAGGTCATCGGCATCGTAGGAAAAGCAACGAGCAAAGGTGATCTTTTAATCTTGAAAGATTTGATCAGGCCGGATATACCGATCAATAATGCCATGGTGCCCAGTGACTCTTCTTCCTCAATTGCCTTCATGTCTGATGTTCATGTCGGATCCAATACTTTCCTTAAAGATGCTTGGGGCCGCATGATGCATTGGTTAAAAACAGAAGGAAAGGATGAGATTCAGTACCTTGTGCTCCCTGGCGACGTGGTTGATGGCATCGGCGTGTTCCCTGGCCAAGAAGAGGAATTAGAGATCGAAGATGTTTTTGAACAATACCACATGCTTGCTGAGCTACTCAAAGAAGTTCCCGACAGCATTCAGATCCTTATTCAACCAGGAAATCACGATGCTGTCCGACCGGCAGAGCCGCAACCGACTTTCCCTAAGATTATCGCGGATATTTTTGATTCCTCCTGCATGCTTATCGGTAATCCCTGCTACATGAAAGTTGAAGGCCGCAAAATCCTGACCTATCATGGGCGCAGCTTAGATGACTGGATAAGCAGCGTACAGGGCTTAAGTTACGAAAACCCCATTGATACGATGGACGAGATGTTAAAACGTCGACATTTGGCACCATTGTATGGTGGAAAAACACCTTTAGCACCAGAAAAGGAAGATCATTTGGTGATTGAAGAAATCCCCGACATCTTTGTTACGGGACATGTCCATGGTGCCGGTATCAATATGTATAGGGGAGTTACAACAATCTGTGCATCTACCTGGCAGTCACAAACCCCCTTTCAGAAAATGCATAACTTTAGTCCTGATCCTGCACTTCTGCCAGTCGTTCATTTAGGAACTGGTAAAGCCGAGATGCATGACTTTAGTTAAGATTCTTAAGACTAGTGTAGAATATTAATTTGCTTTTATCACAAAGAGGTAATTTTTTACCTCATGATAGAAAAACACATAAAGTATTTGATGGACTCTAGCAGATTATGGGTAAATATTACCTCACAAATTCCGACAATGGCTTACCCCGTACAGAATACACACATACTCAACTTAATCTTGCACCATATCCCGGAATTTGGAAGTACATTGACTGGCTGCCAGTAAATGATCCGCTCCCGGGTTTTGAAGGCGGCTGTGTTACCTACAAAAGTAGCGGTTTAGCTAAAGAACTTGGTTTAAATAATTTGTATATTGCATTTAATGGATATTGGCCCCAGAAAAATGCCGCATTAAACACTTGCAGTTTTAAAGATTTAGAAGCCGGACCTACGGTAAAAATGCTGCAGGAATCAAAAGAGAAGCGGATCTTAACTGTCGCTTCCGCAGGCAATACGGCAAGAGCATTTGCCAATACCTGTCATCTAGCTAATTTACCCCTATTGTTGGTGGTTCCCCGCGATGCTTTGGCAAAGCTGTGGGTACCTCTGGAAAGCAACACTGAACGCATCTTTCTGCTAGCTATTGATGGTGACTACAGCGAAGCGATAGCCGCTAGCAACGAACTTTGTTCCTTGAATGACTTTGTAGCTGAAGGAGGCGCTAAGAATATTGCCCGCCGGGATGGGATGGGTACCGTTGTACTCGATGCAGCATTTGCCATGAAAAGGCTCCCGGACTACTATTTCCAAGCAGTTGGCAGCGGTACTGGTGGCATTGCCGCCTGGGAAGCCTCAATGAGGTTGATAAAAGATGGCCGTTTCGGTAACAAATTACCGATCCTTAAATTATCACAAAATATCCCTTGTGCACCCTTATTCAATCAAGTACACGGAGGAATGTACAGCAAAGACTGCCCTCAGGGCATGTATGACAGCGTTTTATTCAATCGAAATCCGCCCTTCGGTATACCAGGCGGTGTTGCTGAAGCATTAACGGCTACCAAAGGAACCATCGATGGCATAACAAACAGTTGTGCAGAAGCATCATCAAAATTATTTTACAAAACAGAAAATATTGACATTATGCATGCTGCAGCAATAGCTGTAGCCGATCTTGTTCATAACTGTGAAGAGGGGAATATCGACAAAGACAGTCTGGTTCTGCTGAATATAACTGGGGCTGGCGAAGCATTATACAAAAAAGAGAGAAAAATAAAATACATTGAGCCAGACTTGATTTTAAAACCTGATGAATTGAATATAACTGAAATTTCCAAATTAATTACAAATAAACTGGAGGCCGTTATCAATGCATGAAATAAAGTCTCTAACAATAATTGGTGGAAATGACAAATTCAACAATCACGATCTAATCAAAGAAATAAAAATAACTCAAGGGGAAATTATCGGCATAGTCGGGCCTACGGGATCGGGCAAGAGTACTTTGATTGGCGATATTGAACAACTTGCACAGAATGACACCCAGTCCAAAAGAACAATCTTGATTGATGATTTGCGTCCAGATAGTTCAATCAGATCGGATCCCCGAAAAAAATTAGTGGCGCAATTGTCACAAAATATGCATTTTCTTGCCGATATGAACGTTGAAGAATTTCTTAAAATGCATGCTAAAAGCCGTGGAAAAGCCGAGGAGCTGTCTGACGAGGTTATTGAGATTGCTAATACATTATGTGGAGAGCCACTTGGTCCAAACGATCATCTAACTGCGTTAAGCGGTGGACAGTCACGTGCCCTGATGACCGCGGATATCGCCAGAATTAGCGATTCGCCGATCGTTTTGATTGATGAAATAGAAAATGCTGGCATCCGGAAACAAGAAGCGCTCAAATTATTGTCAGGAGAAGGAAAAATTGTGATTGTAGTAACACACGATCCGGTTTTAGCGTTATTAACTGGAAAACGAATCGTTATGGAAAACGGCGGAATGGTCAAAGTTATTGAACGTTCAGCTAAAGAACGTGATGTTTGTGATAGGTTAGCAGAACTGGATGAAATGATGATCTCCCTAAGAGAAACAATACGTCGGGGAGAAATTGTGGAGGAATTAGTCTGAAGTTTGCAGTGATCGCCGGTACACCGGGCGCTGGTAAAACTTCAGTGTTATCCGCCCTCACTAACGCTTTAGTCAACTTAGGAATGCGTCCGTCAATTGTAAAAATTGACTGTTTGTGGACAGAAGATGATAAAAGATTGGGTAAACTCGGAGTTCCTGTCAAAGTCGCTTTGTCTAAAGATATGTGTCCTGATCATTTTGCAATATACAATACAGAAGACATGTTGGCTTGGGCAGAAGATAACGGCTCCGACATCTTACTGAATGAGACAGCGGGTCTTTGTTTAAGATGTGCTCCTTACCCCGATGATTGCTTAGCAGTTTGCGTTATTGACATTACTTCCGGTCCAAACAATCCCTTGAAAGTCGGTCCGTTAATGACTTCAGCAGATGTGGTTATGATGACTAAGGGCGACATGGTTTCTCAGGCGGAGCGGGAAGTATTTAGAGAAAGAGTCTTGGAAGCTAATCCCACCTGCATGCCGATTGAAGCTAATGGTCTCACAGGAAAAGGTTCAGCGGAACTAGCGGAGATTGTTACTAAATCTAAAGAAATCTCCTCGACAATGAAATTGAGAAATAATCCACCTTTTTCGATCTGCACGCTCTGTGCTGGTGAAACGCGCATTGGTAAAGAATACCAAAGAGGCGTCTTAAGAAAAATGGATGGTTTTACAGAATACCGCGGTGAGTAAGATGCTGGAAGAATTGCTACCAGGATACAATTGCGGAAAATGCGGTTATCGGACCTGTAGTGATTTTGCTAACATACTGAAAATTGAGCATAACTACGAGGCGTGTCCATTTCTTACTCAAGAGCGGTTTAGAAAAAATCTCGAGGAGATTAAAGAATGTCTCACAACCGAAATAGAGAATGAAGAAATTGTCGGAATAATTGATGGCTGCCGTGCTTCCTTTTCAATTCTACCCTTGCCTGGAGAACCATCATGCCGCGAAGACTTATTTCCCATGGACCGGGAAATTAAGTTGGCTAAAGACGAGATCATCAGATATCGTCCTTTGGGCTGCCCAATCACTCATTTTGCTAAGATCTTGAAGGTTGAGCATGGCGTGATCACCGTTCATATGATTGGCCCTCGAAATTTAATTGGTGACGGTACATTCGCACCACGTGATATCGGGATATGTATGGTAGCCGCATTCGAAGGAGTGATCGGCAAAGGAAAAATCCCTAAAGTTTGTGAGACGGTTAAATTTCTTCCAGATCACTGCATGATGGGTAAGGTCCATTCCGGCATTGTAGTTAGTTTAGAGGGTAAAAAGATTAGGATTGAGGCCATTGATCTGAAGGTCTGGTGAACATGGCGGCTAAGGAGATTTTACAAGGGATGATCGAATGCGGCATCGAAGTAGCAGCTAGTGTGCCTTGTGTTAATCTTTCTGCGCTGTTGACGAACTTAGATGCTTCACCCATACGCCATATAGCTGTTTCTCGAGAAGAAGAGGGTGTTGGTCTGTGTGCGGGAGCATATCTTGGCGGAGCTAAAAGTGCATTAATTATGCAAAATTCAGGTCTGGGCAACTCCATTAATGCCTTGGCATCACTCGATCTATTGTACGGCATTCCCTTGTTGATGATCATGAGCCATCGGGGAGTGGAGAATGAGTCGGTATGCGCACAAATCCCTATGGGAAAACTTACAATTCCTTTGTTAAATGATCTGGCAATTCCTTATATTGAACTGGAAGCAGGAGGTGATGGATTGCATACAATCGAAGATGCTTGGAGGCTTGCTGAAGAGCGTCAAAGGCCAAGTGCAGTATTAATTAAACCATCATATTGGAGAGGTGACAGATGAAAAGATTAGACGCTTTAGAGGTCATTGCGGCGGAATCCGCTAAGGCGCTGATTGTCTGTAACATCGGCTTCCCTTGTCGAGAATTATGCAGCGTAGGTGACAGGCCCGAGATCTTCTATATGCTGGGCTCCATGGGACTGGCTTCATCAATCGGGTTGGGGGTGGCTATTGCCCAACCAAATAAGAAAATCATAGCCATAGATGGTGACGGTGCCCTTTTAATGAACCTTGGATCATTATCAACCATAGCTTCATTGAATTTAGACAATTATCTGCTGATTGTACTAGATAATGGCGTTTATGGCTCAACGGGATCACAGCCTACATCCCTTAGTAAAAAAGGAAAAATCGCACATATTGCACAAGGTGCAGGGGTTGCTACAGTACAGGAAGTAAATGATAGAGAATCATTGGTGAATGCGTTAAAAAGCATGACCAAGGGCGTGCTCATTGTAAAAATAGAAGCTGGGAATTCTTCTGTGCCTTTAGTTCCCCATGAGCCTCAAGAAATAAAAAAGAGATTTATGAAAGCTGCAATTTCTCCACTGGCTCCGTGAGTGTAAATGAGCCATTTAGCAATTTAGTCTTGAGCTCTTTTGAGATTTGTAAAGCGCGTAGTCGATCAGATTGTCTGCAGGTAATCGGAATTTCTTTAAAATTATCATTAATCCTAAAGCTAATCGTACCCAGATCGGCAGAAAACACCTTTGAGCAGATAGTTGAGCAAAGACCGCAATTGAAACATTTGTGCCGATCAATAGAAGGTATCTGTGAAATTGCAAAAGTAGGACAAGCAGCAGCCGCCTTACAAACAGCACATTTTTCACATTCTGCAGGATATACTTTTACAGAAAGAGAGCGATTTGACCATGCCTGGCCATAATCCGCATAGGCTATTGTTTTGCGGTTTGAAACATCGGCGATCGGTAGCACAATCTGATCGTCTGTTGCCCTCACATCCGCCAATATTGTCTCATCTAAAATAGGAATGGGTACCGCCCAAGAAACAATACATTCAGGACCGGCAGAAGTTAAGAATCCTCCCAGATATTCCGGATTCATCCCTTTCATATCTGCACAGACAGTTAAATTAGGTGCTTGTGCTGTGGCCCTTGTGCCCGTGCCCATAACAAAACCTTCGGCACCATTGATCAATACTTTGGTGCCAATACCAATTGTTTTTAAATGTGGGTCATTTTGAAGAGGATTTAATGATCCACAGCCAGAAAATGTTATTTCTTGATAATTTGTAGCAAATTTATGGGCGTTGAAGATTGTGGAAATCTCGTAATCATGCGGATTAGTCATTGCCGAATAATTTCTAAAGGCATTTCTGGTAGCCATCAGTTTAGCATAAGGAATGTCTTCAAACAGAACGTCATCAGAAATTATGTTTCCCTCTTTGGAAACTGCCTCGACATGAATTGTTTTACCTTCCAACATGTCTCTGAAAAGCATTCCTGCCCCGTAATTATTGGATGAGGACGTTCCCAAAACAATGGCTTCGATAAGATTTAGATTCTCATTTGGACAGGGTCCTGGATGAGCTGGGACGTCATTAAGTTTTAAAGAAACTGCTCGAGAAAATTTTGAATGTTTAAGAGGGATGGAAAACACCGCGTAGGTACCGCTCATTAGACCGCGGGTTCCAGTTGTAACCACATCCGCTTTGGATGCTTCGGCCATCGTACAACTCTTAATTTCTTGTGCAGTCATTACAACGGCATCACCGTTAGCGAGTTTTTCTTTAATTTCTTTAAAAGTGCGGATCATTTTTAACCACTATATCCAGATGAGTTCGAATTAATCCGATCAGTGTGCATGCTATTTCAGAATTAATAAACATCACCAATTGTCCAGAAGCTAAAGTTCTACAGTCGTTGCTCATTGCTGGATAGATGTCAAACGCTGCCTAGAGACTATCACTTCTGCAGTGACTAGCAGATATGTAACTAATTAATCTAAAAGCTTCCTTTCAAAATAAAAAGACCAGAGATCATAAAAAATTTAAGGCAGGATCAGCGTTTTCGCTTCCTGTCTTTTTTAGGAAATTTCAGAAAAGAGGTTTTTTCACCCTCCAGTTCTGCAAATTTATACAAGAGTTCTTTCTGCTCGGGTGAAAGCTTCTGTGGGACAGATATTTTGACACGAATATACAGATCACCCCGTCCATTATAGTTCATTACTGGCATTCCAGAGCCCTTTAAGCGGAAAGTGTGGCCAGGTTGTGTTCCGGGAGGAATGTCCATATTTACCTTTCCACCACCCAGCAGCGGAATTTCGATGTCTGCGCCTAATGCTGCTTGAACGAATGAGATCTCGACATCGCGGTACAGATCGGCACCATTCCGATCCCAGGTTGGATCGTCACGAACATGGATTACAATGTAGAGGTCACCATTTCTAGCACCCGCGCGTCCCATTTCTCCAGCACCAGGAACTCTTAGTCTTGTTCCAGTATCAGCGCCCGGAGCAATTTCAATTTCCAGCTGAGCAGTATGTTGGGTTCGTCCATTGCCATCGCATTCGGGACATTCTGAGCCGGGAGCACGTCCAGTTCCACGGCACTTGCGGCAGGGAACTACGGACACAAATTGTCCAAATCCACTGTTCTGAACTACTCTTGCTTGTCCAGTACCTTTACAATCAGGACAATTTACCTGCTTACCATCTTTGGAGCCGGTGCCATTGCAACTGCTACAGTTTTCAAATTTAGGGATGGAGATCTTACGTTTAACTCCGGAAAAAGCTTCTTCCAGGGTTATTTCCACATCCATGCGCATATCGCGGCCAGCTTGAGATTGCTGACGTTTAGCAGATGATCCGCCGCCGCCAAAGATGGCGTCGAAGATGCTGCCAAAGTCCCCAAAGATGTCACGAATATCGCCATAATGGCTGAAATCATTCCAAGTGAAGTTTCCATTTTGGAACTGGGAGTCGACACCAGCATGACCATATTGATCATACAGCTGTCTCTTTTTCTCATCCGCTAGTATCTCATAAGCTTCCGAGACTTCTTTGAATTTCTCTTCGGCTACTTTCGGATCTTCTTTAGTTACATCGGGGTGATACTGCCGGGCTAACTTACGATATGCCTTTTTGATTTCATCAGCTGTGGCGGTCTTGGGTACGCCCAAGACCTCATAGTAATCGCGTTTTGAAGGCATGTAAGACACTCGGTTTATTCGTCATCAACTATGCGATAGTTTGCGTCCGTAAACCCATCATCAGCGCCACCATTGTTTGCTCCAGAATTCGGTGGTGCCTGCTGTGGTCCTGCCTGAGCTTGCTGAGTAGCCTGAGCAGCAGCTGCCGCTTCCTGATAAATGCGAGTGGTAATCGGCTCCATCTCTTTGATGAGCAGATCCATCTTTGCTTTGACATTGTCAACATTGTCTTCTTTTACCGCATTCTTGAGATCGTCAACAGCAGCCGAAATCTTAGCACGCTCTTCTGAAGTTACTTTTTCACCTAGATCATTGAGACTCTTCTCAGTGGTGTAGATTAAAGTATCTGCCTGGTTGAGGATTTCAATTTTCTCTTTGCGTTTTTTATCCTCTTCCGAGAACTTTTCTGCCTGAGCGACCATCTCATCAATTTCGTCTTTAGACAGTTTATTTGATGCGCTGATGGTGATTTTTGCTTCTTTACCAGTGCCTAAATCTTTAGCAGAAACACTAAGGATACCGTTAGCATCGATATCATAGGTGACTTCAATTTGTGGAATACCTCTCGGTGCAGGTGGAATGCCTGATAGTTGGAATCTTCCCAGAGATACATTATCAGTAGCCATTTCACGTTCTCCCTGCACAATGTGGATTTCCACGCTAGTCTGGTTGTCGGCGGCGGTGGAGAAGACCTGAGATTTCTTAGTCGGAATAGTTGTGTTACGGTCAATGAGTTTTGTAGCTACGCCACCTAAGGTTTCAACACCAAGTGATAAGGGTGTAACATCAAGAAGGAGAATGTCTTTCACTTCGCCTGATAAAACTGCACCCTGAATTGCAGCACCCATGGAAACGCATTCCATCGGGTCAATTCCCCGTTGGATCTTCTTCCCTACTACGCTTTCAACAAAGCTTTGCACAATAGGCATTCTTGTTGGTCCACCGACTAAGATTACGCTATCAATGTCGTTGGTGCTCAGTTTAGCATCTTTGATGGCATTCATAATCGGCGTTCTGCACCTTTCTACAATGGACGTCACAAGCTCTTCGAGTTTGGCACGAGTTACAGTCATAGTAAGGTGTTTAGGTCCACTTTGGTCTGCACTGATGAATGGAAGATTGATCTCCGTAGACATTGTAGAAGACAGTTCGATTTTTGCTTTCTCACAAGCTTCACGAACTCTCCACATAGCCATCTTATCAGTAGTAAGATCAATGCCTGTTTCTTTCTGGAATTGTTTGACTGTGAAATCAACAAAGGCCTGATCCATATCGGTTCCACCCAGCTGGGTATCACCAGAAGTTGAAAGAACTTCAAAGACACCATCACTAAATTCCATGATGGTTACATCCAGTGTTCCACCACCCAGATCAAAAACAAGAATCCTTTGAGAGTCTTCAGAGTTGTCAAGACCAAAGGCTAATGCAGCTGCCGTAGGTTCGTTGATGATTCTTACTACATCAAGACCTGCGATTGCCCCGGCATCTTTTGTGGCCTGTCTCTGATTATCGTTGAAGTATGCTGGAACAGTGATGACCGCTTTGACTACCTCTTCACCCAGGAAAGCTTCAGCATCTCTTTTTATTTTTTGCAAAATAAATGCAGAAATCTGCTGAGGTGTGTATTCTTTGCCATGGACATTGAATTTGTAATCAGTTCCCATTTTACGCTTAGCTGCGGCGATTGTTCCTTCAGGATTAGTAATAGCCTGACGTCTTGCAGGCTCACCTACAAGAAGCTCACCTTCTTTAGTAAATGCCACGTATGAAGGGAATGCTTTTCCACCCAAGCTGGTTCCTTCGGCGCTGGGGATCATTGTAGGTCTCCCGCCTTCCATAACGGATGCAGCTGAATTACTAGTTCCCAAATCTATGCCGATGATTTTAGCCATTGTTCTCACCTGTTTCTTTAGCTACTTTAACTTTAGAGCATCTCAAGACCTTGGGTCCGAGTAGATAGCCCTTTTGATATACTTCCAATATTTTTCCATCTTCACCCTCCCCTACCGAAAATGCTTCATGGTAGGTAGGGTCGAAGACCTCCGCTGGAATTTCTTTCAGGCCATACTCTTTGAAGACCGCCAACATATTCAGATATATCTTTGAAATTCCTTCTTTGAATTCATCTAGGGAGCATTGCACAGACAGTGCGCGCTCTAAATCATCAAGAAGCGGGAGCATATCAGAGACCACTTTCCCAGTAGCGTGAAGGGTCGTCTCTTCTTTCTCTCTCGCGGTACGTTTCTGATAGTTTTCAAATTCTGCTTTAATTCGACGAGCTGAATCAAGGTATGTGTCTGCTAGATCCATTAATTTTTTATTCTCTATTTTTTGCAGATCTAGTTCAGACTTCAGCTGCTCTAATTCAGCATTTTCTCCGTCTTCGGGAGTGACGTCATCATTTACAGAATCTGGATTATCCATGATATCACCACTGCTCAGAAACATTAAATAATTTAAGAGGGCCAGATGGCCCTTGTTACGTTTAATCGTCCATTCCCATATCAGGAGCGCCGCCGGGTCCCATACCTGGGCCACCAGGTCCGCCTCTGGAGGCAATGACGTCATCAATCCTCAGGATGAGAATTGCAGCATCTGTTGCAGAATTGATGGCTTGGCGTCCAACGCGGATAGGTTCAACGACTTTCTCAACAGACATATCAACAATCTTGCCAGTATAGACATTTAATCCAGCGTGGATCTTCTTGTCTTTGTGGGCTTTTCTGAGGTTGATGAGAATGTCAATCGGGTCCAGACCAGCGTTTTCAGCGAGAGCAGTTGGGATAACTTCAAGGGCGCTTGCATATGCATCAATCGCGATTTGTTCCCTGCCGCCGACGGAAGCTGCATACTCACGGAGTTTCATGGCGATTTCCATTGCAGTGCTTCCTCCACCAGTTACCATCTTTCCGTCTTCAACGGCGATAGCAACTACGCTCATTGCATCATCAAGAGATCTTTCCACTTCATCAATTACGTGGTTAGTACCGCCTCTCAGAAGCATGGAAACTGCTTTGGGATTCTTGCAACCAGTCACGAAGGTCATACCGTCTTCCTGGATCTTTCTTACTTCCACTAAAGCGGCGCTTCCGAGTTCATCAGCGGTGAGCTCTTCGATCTTTGTTACAACATCGGCGCCAGTCGCTTTGGCAAGTTTTTCCATATCGGATTTCTTAACCCTGCGGACTGCAAAGATTCCTTCTTTGGAAAGGAAGTGCTGAGCGAGGTCATCAATACCTTTCTGGCAGAATACGACATTTGCTCCAGAGTCTTTGACGGTTTTAACCATCTTGCGGAGCATGTTTTCTTCTTCATCAAGGAAAGCCTGCATCTGTGAAGGATCGGTGATCTCGATCTTGGCATCAATTTCAGTTTTCTGGACTTCAATTGCGGTATCCAGTAATGCGATCTTTGCTTTGGCAATCTTGGTAGGCATACCTGGATGAACTGGTTCTTTGTCGATGATTACACCCTGGATGAGTTCGCTGTCGTCCATTGAACCGCCAGTCTTCTTTACCACCTGGATGTTATCCATATCGACTACCCAATCGTTACCGATCTTTTCTGCGATCTGGCTGATTGCTGAAACGCAAAGATCAGCTAAGTAATCTCTAGAACCACTGACGGATTTGGAGATCATGGAAGTCTCTGCAATTAATTTGAGTGCTTTCTTGTCCTTAGGATCGATTGGTTTAGCACACTTGTCTAAAACTTCTTGTGCTTTTGTACAAGCGAGTCTGTATCCTCCAGCAATGATTGTTGGGTGAATGTTGGACTCGATAAGATCTACTGCTTTCTTTAGCAGTTCACCAGCTAATACTACGGCAGTAGTTGTACCATCGCCAGCTTCTTCATCTTGTGTTTTTGCAACTTCCACAAGCATTTTAGCTGCAGGATGATCCACATCAATTTCTTTTAGGATAGTAACGCCATCGTTAGTGATGACAACGTCACCCAAGCTGTCCACAAGCATCTTGTCCATGCCGCGGGGGCCCATTGTGCTACGTACTGCGTCTGCAATTGCTCTTGCAGCGGATATGTTGTTATATTGAGCATCTTTACCCTTATCTCGTTTGGTGCCTTCTTTTAGGATCAGTATAGGTGTGTTACCCATTCCCATGATTTTTTGCCTCCAATTGTCAGATTCCTAGTCTTTTGATATAGACTAAGAATCAAAGGAATGTTTAATCTTCTATATAACCTTATTGGTTATCCATCATCAAAAAACGACAAAAATACTGAGAGCCAGCATAAAACTAAAATTAGAAAGCAACAACACAATCAAATTGGAAGTCGATTTAGATAATTTGATAGATTGGTAATGCTATCGTGCAAGTGATGGATGAGCTTGAAACCTGCATAGCGGCGCTTTTCAAACGCAAAGGAAAAAGTGTCATAACAGACAATGAATTTGTATTCGCGGTGTCCTTAGATTATCGATGGTTCACACCCAAAGAAGCTCAAGATCTTTTAGAATTAGCACTTAAAAGAGGATTACTGGTTAGATCCGATGATTTCTTAAAACCAGCCTTTGACCCTAAAGATCAGGACATTCCGATGTCATTTCGACCAAGCAAGGACATCTTGAGCGCAAAGCCTGAAGAAGAGCTCTCACTTTTTGCTAAGCTACTAAAGGATATCTCTACTCAAAGCGGTATTAAAAAGAGAGATGTAGTGGCTAGAATAAACAAGATCCAAGAAAAAATCGGGGTCGATGTTGAAGTTGCTGCCCTGTTGATGGCAAAAGAAGTCGGGATAAATCCCGACGTATATTTTGAAGAAGTTTGGAAAGAAGTTTGTGCAAAGTAACTTAAGCTTTCTTTATTAGATCACCCAGCGTCAAGCCTTTACCGCCTGAACCAGATGAAGAAGAGGCGACTGAAGAGACTTTTTCAGTCAACTTGATGTCAAGTTCTTTCTCAAGCTTTTTGATGAGCTTATCGTTTGGCACCATGTCACCGTTTTCAATTTTAGCGATGATTGTTGCTTTTTCATTGAGCTTGGCCGCAAGATCTTCTTGCTTCATATTGCGTTCACGACGAGCGTCTTTAATCACTGCAGCGTAGTCAGGAATGAGATCTTCAGAAGTATCCATATCTTTGTAGACATCCCTTGTACGCATGCGTCTTTCTCTCGCTTCAAGGCGTTCGTTGACCACTGCACGGCTCACAGGGGCAGTAGTAGAACTTTTAGCACGATTGGTTCCATCGGCGCTTTCACCAAATTTAGAACATTCTTTGCATACTTTTAGTTCTGTGCCTTCTATGAATACCGTCTTAATCCATTCGGATTTTTTGCCGCACATCTCACATATCATTTCAGGTCATCTCATTATCAGATAACATTGATTTGAAGCTTCCCCCTACAAGATTATCAAAACCATATTGGAAAAACTTAACTTAGATTGTATATACTTAAAATGTAGTGATTATTAGCTAACAAAATTTCGTTGAAAGCTATATATGTAACAGCATGCTTAGTTAAGGTGTGAACGTTTAAAAGACTGCTAGCCAGTCAAAATAATAATTAAAGGTGGAAATGATGAATGAAGAGCAATTAGAAGGGCTCGTTAAAGAGCTAAACGAAAAGATCGAAGTTCTTGAAACCAAGAACAATGAAATGTTAAATGAAATTCAAAAGGTGGAAAGTGAACGACGATATATCGAAAGTGAATTGTTTAGGACGCAAAAAGAGCTTAAACGTATGAAAAGTGAATTGGAGCGAATGAAATCGCCCCCGCTCATCATTGGATCGATAAAAGACGTTCTAGTTGACGGGCGCGTTATCGTAAAAAGTTCCACTGGTCCAGATTTCATAGTTACCACTTCAGAATACGTTCCACAAGAAGATTTAGTAGTAGGTTCGAGAGTTGCTCTAAATAAACAGACATTAGCTGTTATGAATGTCCTTCCACCATCCTTAGATCCACTAGTAACTGGTGCAGAGATTATTGAAAAACCTGAATTAAGCTATTCCGAAATTGGAGGCCTTGAAGAACAGATCATGGAGGTCAGGGAAGCTGTAGAAGATCCTCTCCTCCGTCCTGAACTTTACAAAAAAGTTGGAATCGATCCACCTAAAGGAGTGCTGTTGGTAGGTCCCCCAGGAACAGGAAAAACATTATTGGCCAAAGCAGTTGCACATCAGACCAATGCTACCTTCATCAGATTTGTCGGTTCTGAACTTGTTCAGAAATACATCGGGGAAGGAGCGAGACTGGTCAGAGAGTTATTCGAATTGGCAAAAGAAAAAGCACCGAGCATTGTGTTTATCGATGAACTGGATTCAATAGGTGCAAAGCGTTTGGATGTCTCAACGTCAGGCGATAGAGAAGTCCAAAGAACACTTATGCAGCTGTTATCTGAACTGGATGGATTCAACCCAATTGGTGAAGTGAAGATCATCGGTGCCACCAACAGACCAGACATTTTAGATGATGCTCTTTTAAGACCAGGACGATTTGACCGTATCATCGAGGTTCCTGTTCCTAATTACGAGGGCAGACTGGAAATTCTAAAAATCCATACCAAGAAGATGAGTATGGATCAGAATATTTCACTGCAGGAAATTGCGCTGAAGGCTGATGGAGCCACCGGTGCTGAGTTAAAAGCTATCTGCACTGAAGCAGGAATGTTTGCAATCAGAGAAGGAAGAGATTGTGTAATTGCTACAGATTTTGATCATGCAATCTCAAAAATTCTTGAAACCGAAACTGCTAAGATAGTCGAGTCAGGCGTAATGTTCGCCTAAACTCTTTTTTCTTTTTTGAATCTTAGTCGAAATCTAAATGACTGTTGCTTTTAAAGCGAATAGTCTGAATATTTTTTTCTCGCAGGCGTTTAACTAAATAGGCATCGTTGGTAACAACATAAGCACCCAATTTAGATGCTAACTCCAAAATAGCATAATCACCAACGTTTTCAGTCGTTTCGACGTGATATTTAGAAGCTAATTTTAGTGCCGCTTGAGCATATTTATTCTTTGAACGTTTTAGTTCTCCCAAGATAGGAAGCGGGACATAGATCTCACAGTTTCCCAGAAGAGCGGTAATTTGAGAATCAAGATTGATTGAACGTTCAAAAGGAAGTAAGAGAGCGTTGGCATCCAACACTACTTTCTGCATGGTGCGATCTCATTGGATAATACCGTAGCCGATCAAACGCCATTTACCAGAAATGCGTCTAGAAATCGCTACGCGCTGATCTTTCTGAGCGCAGACGGGGATTTTAAGAGTTACTTCCGACTCGTCTCCACGTGCACTAGTGACTACACCTACAGTAGTTGCTGTTCCGATGCTTAACATCAAAGGTTCATTTGTTTTGATGTTTTCAACAATCAGGTCATCTGCGGTACCCACTACTCTCTCTAATAAGTGAGTCGTCATGATGAATTTATGCAAAACTGGGGGCAATGTTCCAGGCTTACCAACCACTCTGCCGGTAAGGCCGTCAGATTTGGTAAGTGAAGGGTCCAGCTTTGTACCGATAGCGATTAATCCACCAGTAGTAGCTGTTTCTACTTCGGAATTTCCAGTGTGAAGGGTCTGGATGGAAGTGGTTATGCTTTCCCAAACGGTTTTTCCACCGCCTTGTTCCACTCTTCTACCAGGTGCAATTTCGATATCATCGCCAATGGTTAAGCTTCCCTGGATCAATGAGCCTCCTAGGACACCACCTTTGAGTGAATCAGGAGAGGAACCTGGTGTGTTAATGTCAAAAGATCTTGCCACATACATCAGTGGAGCTTTTTTCAAGTCCATAGGTGGTGTGGGAATGTAATTTTCAATAGTCTCGATGAGTTTGTCAATGTTGACATCATGGTGGGCAGAAACTGGGATAATCGGCGCATCTTCTGCGATTGTACCTTTTACAAAATTTTTGATTTCCATGTAATTTTCTAAAGCTTCTTCTTTAGTTACTATGTCAATCTTATTCTGTACAATGATTATCTTATCCACACCAATGATCGATAAAGCCATCAGATGCTCTTTTGTTTGAGGCTGCGGGCAATGTTCATTGGCTGCTACCAGCAAAAGAGCTCCTTGCATCATGGCTGCACCGGAAAGCATGGTAGCCATCAGGGTTTCATGACCTGGTGCATCCACTAAGGAGATGGATCTTAAAAACTTGGCCTTTCCGCCACATACAGAACATTTTTCAGACGCAGAATATTTACCACATTCTTCACAGTAGTAAAAATCAGCGTCTGCATATCCTAAACGTATAGAAATACCACGTTTAATCTCTTCCGAGTGCCGGTCGGTCCATTGACCACTAAGAGCCTTAGTTAACGTAGTTTTACCATGGTCTACGTGACCAATCATCCCAATATTTATTTCGGGATGATGAGCATTCTTCATTGCTTCTCCTCTTTCTGACTCAGAAGCTCTTCGACGGGTTTGGAACCAATACCACTAATGATCATGTTGATCTGAGTAGTGTCAGTGGAGATTGTGTTTCCTCTTACCATCTTACGGCGCCTCATTCCTTTGTCAGGGGCATTGTAACCAGTACTGTCTGAAAGGAGAATTGCTTTTCTCTTTCCGCCTGGAAGATCGCTCCTCATGGGGATTCCGTCCTTATCACTGCCTCCAGAAATCGTTAATTTGTATCCTGGAAGACTAACGAAGATCCCATCTACAACATCTCCAATCTTTTTACCGATTAAGGAGTTTGCATGATGACCAGAAACATCCAACTGATAGGATTTTCCAGTCTTTACATCGTTAATGACAGCTTTAAATTCAACCATCTAAACACCTTATGAATGGAGGACTTAATGACAACAGAGATATAAAACTTATTACAGTGGAAAGTTTAAAAACATTTACCACAGCGGAACAAAAAGATTTACAAGCTTAAACATATGTGGTTTGGGATAGGATGCCTTTACATCAAGAGCCATTTACATTCGAAGATCTCACAGAGATCTATCGTAGAGAGCAGAAATCAAAGTATCCAGTAGAGGTACGTCCAGATTTCTATCTCGCTGTAAGAGAATGTAGAGATCGGCTCAAAAAAGAGATGGAAAGGGAGTATTCGATAGATCAGTATTCACTGAAATCGAAATTAGCATCTAATCAACTCATCAAATTTCAAGAAAAATCACAGCAGGTTTTCGAATTTAGATTCGATAAGATCCAGTCAATGGCTCTAAGGGCTGCCTTGGGGAATAAAGTGGATCTAAGGAAACTTACACCGGAAGAGCTTGAATTTTTTAACTTGATTGTGGAGATCATTGGCAGTAAAAAGGCAATGCTTATCGGGGGAGAGTTTTCTTCATCGAGACCAATTGACAGTTATACTAAAGCAACCAACTTTGGAAACCAACTTGACATGAAACCGCCGATTGTCAAGGATGAAGCGGCAGTTGCCAACTCGATTGAAACTGAAGTTGCGACTCAGGAGTTACCGAACGATCTTGTTTCTGAGAATGAGCATGAGTTTGTTCCTGAAGGGAAGGTAGAAGAAGAGATTGTGGATGAGGAGCCCGTTGAAGAGATAGAACGGCCCGCTTCAGATGTGCCTGAAACAGATTCCAAGTCTATTGAGAGTGAGACTCAAGGAGAAAAACTCGATGGAAAAGAGTTTGTTCTTGTCAGGATATTAGACAATATTCCTGAGATTGCAACCAGCGAGCGCAATTTCAAACTAAATAAAGAGGATGTTGTGACACTTCCGGTACCAATTGCAAAAATTTTAATAAAACAAAATGTGGCTTTGCCGATTGAAATGAAGTTATAAAGTGATTGTTCTAATATCGCCAGCTGAACGTAAACAATCTACTTTGTCATCCCGACAGCCCAGTAAACTAGAAACTGTGCGGATCGCTAGATCGGGGATGTTATTGTTTTTACTTAAGTGGGCAAGGAAGACTTTCTTGTCACCATAGCCTGACGCCCATAATGCATGAGCACAGTCGATATTGGACAAATGACCTCTTTCAGATTTGATTAATCTTTTTAACATGATGGGATAAGGACCATTTTCCAACATGCGGAGATCGTGATTAGCCTCAATGACCGCAAAATCTGCTTTCCCTAAGGCCTCAAATACATCATTGTTGACTTTTCCAAGATCGGTAGCAAGTAAAAATTTATTTTTTTCAGAAGATATGAAAAAAGCATTGGGATCTGCCGCGTGATGCGTTATCGGGAGCGGCATGATCTTTAAATGTCCCAGTTCAAATTCTTCAAGAGTTTTAAAGATGGTTTTGTGAGTGATTTCTCCGATTTCACATGCTGCAAGGGTGGCAGCATTACAGCAGATCGGGATCTCATATTTTCTGGAAAGTACACCTGCGCCGCGGACATGATCGATATGTTCATGAGTTAATAGGATAGCCGTGATCTGTTTTGGATCCATTCCTGCCGACTTGATCAAAGTAGTAAGCTGTCTTCCAGAAAGACCTGCATCAATTAGAATAGTGACGTCATCAGAGCATACAGCAGTACAGTTTCCATCACTGCCGCTAGCCAAAACATGTACTTCAAAACTCAAGCCTACCCTCATGCCTCCAGAGAAGCATTCCTAGAAAAAACTAACGGTCATGGTCTAAAATTGGTTATTGAAGTGAAACTACAGGGAAATGAAGCCTGTCTTGTTCGAAAGACTTATGTAGACCTAGCATATTCCGCACATTTACACGGGCTCGTAGCTCAGCTAGGTAGAGCAATCGGCTCTTAACCGATGGGCCGAGGGTTCGAATCCCTCCGAGCCCGCCTTACTTTTATATAGCAGATTATTTGTGTTAAATTGGACTAGCTGGGTTGATTATGGAATATTTATACTTTACAGGAACTGCTGGAAGCGGCAAAAGTTCATTGGTTCATGCATATCAAGAATGGTTGGACACAATAGGTTTGGAATCAATAATTGTCAATCTTGATCCAGGTGCCGATTATCTACCCTATACTGCCGATGTGGATATTAGAGACTGGGTAAATCTCAATGAAGTCATGGAAGATTACTCACTAGGACCCAACGGCGCTCAAATTGCTGCCGCGGATTTGATGGCAGTTAATATCAAAGAATGGGGACCAGTGGTCAAAGAAATGGGCGCCAAATTTGCCTTAGTGGACACACCTGGCCAGATGGAACTTTTTGCATTTAGACAATCCTCTACAGCAATAATCGAGGAACTTGGTCGTGATTCAGGATTCTTGCTTTTCCTTTCAGACCCCATGCTTGCTAAAAGTCCCAATGGATTCGTATCAGATATGATGTTGTGTGCAATAACCCAGTTTAGATTTTCGATACCAATCCTCAATATTCTTTCTAAGTCAGATCTCCTCAGCGATGACGTCCTTAATGAGATGGAAAACTGGGCTAAGGATCCGTATGCACTCTATAACGCACTGACTGATGGGGATATTAATTCACAATCTGTAATGAATATTGAATTTTTAAAAGCAATGGAATCCATCGGAATGTATCGTGATCTGACACCAGTCTCTGCAGAAAACGGTACCGGAATGGAAGACATATATAATGCAGTCCAGCAGTATTTTGAAGGCGGAGAAGACGCTGAATAATCTTCAGCAAGTGTTTACGGGAGAGATCGAAATTAGCCAGTTGATCTCTCCTAATTTACTCTATTAATGAGCGTATAAACACAGGGGAGCATCAGTACTGACTAATCTATAAATAATAATGAGCAGATGTTAACCTTAAAAACCATTCAGAGGCCATTTATGAATGAGAAGTTTTCAATCGCTCTTAGGCGCATAGCACTGATGGGCGGCATGAATGATTATGTTTCCATGTCATCCAGAGAATTTGGAAAGGATCTAGGCATTAGTCAACAATCAGCTTCAAAAAGAATACTAGAATTACTCGATGAAAACCTTATCGAACGTGATCTGGGTGCTAGAAAACAAAGAATAAGGATTACCCAATCAGGCATAGATGCGCTGAGACAAGAGTATTCAGAATATCAGATGATTTTTGATGTTAAGAACAATATAACAATAACCGGTACGCTTGTAACTGGAATGGGTGAAGGCCAGTATTATGTCAATTTACCAGGATACCGTAATCAATTTGAGGAAAAGTTAGGCTACATTCCCTTTGATGGCACTTTGAACCTTAAAGTAGGACAAAAGGACCTGCCCAAAATAGATATGATCCGCAGAAGCAAAAACATAGTGATCGAAGGGTTCCAACAGGAAGGAAGAACCTTTGGTGAAGTAAAATGCTACATAGCAACCATTAGAAATCTCAATTGTGCAGTCACAATACCATCACGTTCTCATTATTCAGATACTCTGGAAGTATTGTGCAAATATAACCTGAGACATACACTGGGAATAACTGATGGAGATCAAGTTGATATCCACATCAACATTGCTGATTAATGCTCAGTAATAGAATTTGCGCATAGGTCCCTGCCAAAGGCAAGGACTTACAACGCATCAGATTAAAAATTTAAAAAGATTTTTTCACGTTGTTGAGAACAGACTGGAAAATTGCTCTTCCGTCCCCGGGACCGTCTGGACATTCTTTAGATCTCGTCCAATCAGGATGTTGGAATCTATAGACAACACGTTCAGGATGGGGCATGAGTCCCAGCACATTTCCGCCAGAGTTGCAGATAGCAGCAATCTGTGAAATTGAACCATTAGGGCACCAAGGATAGGCAGGCTCATCACCATCAGGGTTTACGTATCTGAAGACGATTTGATCGTTTTCTTCAAGTTTGTCCACATATTCATTTTGCTTATCCAAGGGGAACTTTAGATTTCCTTCTGCGTGGGCCGAAGGAATCATAACTACCTTTCCTTGAGGAATTTCTGAGGTGAAGAGACATTTGCCCCGGTTGTCGTGTCGCAGGTAAGTTGGACGGCATTCAAATCTAGCTGAATCGTTGGTGTATAGTGCAGATTGTGGGAAATCGCTCATAGTCTTGCCAATCGTGGGTAAAAGACCTAATTCAACTAAGATCTGGAAACCATTGCAGATTCCAAGTACTGGTTTCCCTGAATCAACAAATTTTTCAAGGTCTTTAGCAAGGGCAGACTTCATCCGCGCTGCAAAGATCGCTCCTGCGCGAATATAATCGCCAGCAGAAAAACCGCCGGGGAAAACCAAGAGGTGGTAGTCATCAAGTTCACGTTTCAGTGTCGAAGCGGTTGAAGAGGTGAGTTGTTTAAGATGTACCTTTTCTGGTGAAGCACCTAGCATTTTAAACGCTTCATATGTTTCATCTTCACAATTAGTGCCTTCGATTCTCAGCACGCAGACTTTGATATCTTCAGTATTCATGAACATCACCCCATAATATCCCACAAGGGTTTCGACCAAGAGTTTCTAGCAAGTTCTAATGAGACATTGATGAGGCCTTCAAAGACGATTTTGTCTCCTCTCAGATCTCCAATTTTTGTTGCGTTAGATCCAGCGAGTTCTTTCCATTCAGACTCTTTGTCGCTCTTAATCTCCAAAACAAATCGAGAGTTGGATTCTGAGAATAATTCAATCTCAGGTGACAGTTCTTTAGGAGCTGTACCAACAAAACCAACGTTCCCACCGATACACATTTCGGCAACTGCTACCGCTAATCCACCGTCTGAGCAATCATGACAACTTTCTACGAGTCCCAGCTCGATCGCTTTCAAAACAAGTTCGGAATTAGCAGACAATTCTTCTGGACAAGAGTCAGGAACGGTTCCGCCTTCTCCACCATATTTGCGCCATAAGGCAGAGGCGCCCATTTCATCTCTAGTTTTTCCAACTAAATAGACGGGATTGCCTTCACTTTTGAAATCAGTGGTTACACATTTGCGGATATCTTCAACGATCCCCACTCCTAAGATGGTTGGAGCTGGTAAAACTGATCCGAAAGTCGTTTCGTTGTAAAAGGAAACGTTTCCCGAGGGGATGGCCAATCCGAGAGTTTTAGCCATGTCCGCGATTCCTTTCAGAGCTTCGCGGAACTCATATAATTTTTCGGGTTTTTCGGGATTTCCAAAATTAAGACAGTCGGTAAGTGCATGGGGTTTCCCACCAACGGCGACGATGTTACGACAAGTTTCATCAACTGCCGATTTTCCGCCTTTCAGGGGATCTGCAGAGGTGTACCAAGGGTTTACCCCGATAGCAATGGCTAAGCCACGAAATGTTCCTGGAAGCGGCTTGATCACAGTCGCATCGGCAGGACCTGGATGAGATACGTCACCCTGCAGCGGTTTAATCACTGTGTTTCCACGTACTTCGTGATCATACTGTCTTATCACCCAATCTTTAGAGGCAATGTTTGGATCAGAAAGCAAACTTAGTAAAGCATCGCCAAGGTCATTAGGGAGGTTTGGTTTTTTCAAAGCAATTGGTGCGATATCACTGGCTTCGGCACAAGGGCGGCAATATTCAGGGCCTTTGGTAAGGAAATCAAGATCGAGTTCATAGATTATTTCATTTTTGTAATAAAGTGTAACTTTTTGATCTTGTACAACTTCCCCGATTACTACAGCGGGTACATCCCAAAGATCGAATATTTCGAGAACGCTGTCGATATTCTCTTTAGGCACAGCCAGCATCATACGTTCTTGCGATTCGGAAACCCAGATTTCCCAAGGTGCTAAGCCTTCTTCTTTAAGATGGACTTTATCCACCTGCACTACGGCACCGCATCCACCAGCTAAGGCGATTTCACCCACTACACAAGAAAGTCCTCCGCCACCCAGATCCTTTATTCCAGAAACAAGACCTTTGTCATTAGCTTCTAAACAAGCGTGGATAGTCGGTTCTTTCATAATGGGGTCACCCAGCTGAACTGCGCCGCGAGATTCATCTTCCGAGCGTTCATGAAGTTCTGCTGAAGCAAAATTAACACCATGAATGCCATCACGTCCGGTTTTTCCACCGACGAGAATTAAGACATCGCCAACACCTTTGACGGCATTGTCAAGCAGTTTGTCTTTTCTTAAAAATCCGATACAGCCAACATTCACCAGACAATTTCCGGTATAGGATTTATCAAAATATAGGCCCCCTGCAACGGTGGGAATACCGATTCTGTTACCATAATCTCTGATTCCACCTACTACACCCTTAATCAGATATTTTGGAAGTTTTGTGCCCACGGGAACTTCTGCCAGATCTGGTGGACCAAAAAATAAGGGGTCGACCAGCGCGATTGGTTGCGCTCCCATGGCGAGGACATCCCGCACAATACCACCTATTCCCGTAGCTGCTCCGCCATAAGGTTCGATTGCTGAAGGATGGTTGTGGCTCTCTATCCGCAGGCAGTAGGCATAATCTTCATTGAAGTTCATCACACCAGCGTCGCCTTTGGAAAGAACGTCGTCATTTTGAATATTGAAGATGTTCTCACGCAAGAAAACTTTAGATGATTTGTAACAGCAATGCTCACTCCAGGCCTGGGCAATTGACTGAATTTCCACATCAGTAGGCATTCTGCCTTTGGACTGGAAATACTCACGCACAGCTTTCATTTCCTGAAGGCTCAGATTAAGACCCATCTTAGACGAAATTTCTTTAAGATCTTCATCTGACGCTGAAAAGATATCAATGTCATAAAGTGAGAAGGGGACTTCTCGCTTCATTGCTAATTTTACGTCGAGCATCGAATCCCTCATTTCAGCTCGATTTTATAAGATTGAATCACAGGATTGGCAAGAAGCTTTTTTGACATCTCTTCACATGCCACACGAGCTTCATCAGCACTCATGTCAAGCTCCATCGAGAATACTTTGACTGTTTTGACGCTCAGAATGCCTTTAAACCCAAGAAGCTCTAGTGCTTTTTTGGTATTGGTTCCTTCTGGATCGGCTACTCCTGTTTTTAGTTCGATTCTGATCTCCGCGTTAACCATGATTAGTACCATTGGCTGCAATGCACTCCATATAGTTCTAATTTCCTCTCTCGTCCCTCAAAGGTTTTCTTGCAAAGATCAGGTAGCCAGTGTGTCCAAGATTCTCAAAAGAAGGTCTTACGCCCCCTGCATGAACTTCCATTCTTCGTTGAATGTTTTCTACGGCATCGATTTCAACATAATTTCGCTCTTCCAAACCACGCACTACATCTGCCAGCTGATTAGTATTCGGCACATAAGCGGCAATGCGTCCACCGGGCCTTAAAAAAGTTTCAACATTGTCTAAAGCAAGCTGGGGATCGGGCATATCTAGGGAAACAGCATCAGCAATTACTCCCGGATTATCAACTTTGATGTCCCCAATCTTGATGTCCCAATACTCCTGAAGACCTGCGCGTTTAATGTTCTTTTCTGCCCCTCTGGCAAACTCTTCTCTTAGCTCCATGGAAACGACTTTTCCCAGAGGCATCACAGAGTTGATAAGCGCCATAGTTAAAGCACCAGAACCTACTCCTGCTTCTACGACCGTTTCTCCCGCTCTTAAGCCTAGACGGAAAACAATCGTTGCCGCATCTTTAGGTGTTATGATTTGTGGGCCTCGCTCCAAGGATTGCATTAACTCAGAAATTGTCGCCCTAAAGGCAATGAAACTTTTTCCCGCGATCGTCAAGACGTAACCATCATCCTGGCCGATTAATTTTTTAGCATCGACTACGCCCAGGCCTTGAACGCGTACCATTTCATTGTGCAGAGTTAGCCAATAACGTCGTCCCTTGGAATCTAAGAGATAGATCAATTCTCCCTCGCGGAGCATAGGTCGAAATAAGAATGAAGTATTAACTAGTGACGTTTGACAAAACAATTTAGTCACTTTTGAAGAGAAGCATGAGAAATGTTTAATAGGTCCGAGATATTGGACGATGTAATGGCAGATTCTGACTTTTCCACTAAAGCCATAAAGATATTCTCCATCGTGTTGATAGTCTTGGCACTCGCCATCTACCTGGGATGGGGCATCGCTTATGGAAGCTGGAATATATTCAGTGCAGAGTACATTCCAATTTATGCAATAATGATCGTATTGATTCTCTTCGGAATTTGTGGTCTTCTATTAACTAAGACTAAATCAACATCCGAATGATTTTTTTATCCAGGTTTAAGATCTGGATAAATCCCTTTTATATTTTTCTAATTTAAATTGATGGCATTGAAAATAAAAGGAAAAAAGTTTGGGAAATGTTTTACATTGCCCTTGCTGAGTAGACAACAGTGTCGGCATCTTTACCACAGCCAATGCATTTGCCATGGTATTCTTCATGAACATAAGGTGTGCCTAGAATTTTGAGACCTGTTTTCTCCTCAATGGCCTTTCCACAATCTTCATCACCACACCAGCCAAAGCGCAGGATCATTTCCGGAGGCTCTTCGAGATTATCGATAGAAACTACAGATTCTTTCATTTTGGCCCAGGCTTTAGCATTCATTTCAGAAGCGATGTTGTTCAACTCATTTTGTACAGAAGATACGATTTCAGAACGCGGGAAAGATCCTTTTGATCCATCAAAACGCCGCGCAAAGGCGACGACCCCGTTCTTAATGTCTCTCTCACCTAATTCAAGACGCAGAGGTACACCTTTCAGTTCCCATTTGAAGAACTTGTTGCCAGGACGCTCATCACCATCATCCAATTCGGTACGGATGCCTGCAGCCTTCAATTCATCACGCAGAATACACGCTTGTTTCTCTACTTCTTCAACATTGCCCTTGGCAAGAATCGGGATAATGACTACTTGGAAAGGAGCAATGGCAGGAGGCAATACCAAACCTTTATCATCGCCATGGACACCGACTACGGCTCCTAGAAGACGTTCGGACATACCATAGGTCGTTTGGTGTACATACTTTAGCTCTCCATCGATATCTTCGTATTTTATGTCGAAAGGTTTAGAGAAATTCTCATGGTAATGATGAATGGATCCCAGCTGCAGGGAGCGACCCTTGACCAAAGTAGTATCGATCCCCACTGTGTAATAGGCACCGGGGAATTTATCCCACTCGGTTCGTTTCAAAAGCATGTAAGGCATGCATAATTTTTCAGCAATCTTCGACAGGATCTGAATATCTTCTTCAACCTGTTTTTGAGCATCTTCTTCATCAACATGGCAAGTGTGGGATTCAAAGAAGTGGATTTCCCGCACACGCATGAAGGCTCTCGTCTGTTTGGTTTCATACCGGAAAGTGTTGACCAACTGGTAGGTTTTGAGTGGCAAATCAGAGTGGGAACGAATCCACAAGGAGAACATTGGGTACATCGCCGTCTCGGAAGTAGGCCGGAGAACAAGGGGAATGTCAAGATCATTGTTTCCCGCCTTGGTGACCCAGTACACTTCCGCATCAAAACCTTTGATGTGATCTTTTTCTTTTTGGAATTCGGTTTGAGGGATCAGTAAAGGAAAACAAACTTCATCGTGATTGGTAGCATCCAGCTCTTCTCGGATATATGAGTCGATAAATCTCATGATTTTCCAGCCGTATGCCGGCCACACATTCATGCCCTTGATCGGATAACGCTTGTCGGTAAGACCTGCCTCATCAACAATCTCGTTATACCACTCACTGAAATTTTCATCTTTTTTGATACTGGACAAATTTAATCCCTCAATAATTTAGCAATCTGAGGTGCTACAGAGATGACTGAAACCTCGTTTTCAATTGTATTCGTAGAATAAACGGCATTACAGCATTTGCGTAGTTTGTTTAAAGCGTCCTTGGCAAATAATCCATGAGTACAGACCGCGATGACGCTCTTTGCGCCTAACATTTTTAGTTGGTTAGCCGCTGCTTCAATAGTACCGCCGGTGGAAATGATGTCATCGACAATGAGGACACTCTTATCCTTTGCATCTACATTTTTTGGAGCCATGCGCACAACTTCGCCTGATAGTCTGGTCTTTTCAAGATTGTCAAATTCAGCATTGATTGCTTTGGCTACGGCGGCTGCCCGATCAAGAGCGCCTTCATCAGGAGCTAAGACTAAATCAATTCCACTGTCTTTGAAAAATTCCCCAATGCTTTCAGCAGCAAAGATGTTGTAGGTTTTTCCAGCAAACCATTCGAGAACTACAGGTTTGTGAACATCGACAGAAGCCAAGCGAATGGAGTTTAAACCCATGATGTCAACCATCACCTTGGCGCTCAAGGCTTCACCCTTATGGAAACGCTCATCTTGTCGAGAGTAGCCAAAGTAAGGGACAACACTGGTAATGCTTCTCGCACCGAGTCCTAATGCAGCATCTTGGATCAAGAGCATTTCAACTAAATTAGTATCTGGATGTGTATTCTGAACAACTATTACGTCATCATCGAGAGCATCTTCTTCGATGCGAACATAACATTCTCCATCAGGAAATCTTGAAACCTGGGCTTGAACATATTTTGAATTTAATTCCTTAGCTAGATCCTGAGCTAGCTTTTTAGAGGATGTACCACCGATGACTATCATTAGTTAGTCAACAAGAATGTATGTCTTATAATTTTGCAGTTGATAGTACGATTGCTTGAAAGATATTCAAGGAGATTGTGAACTTAGAAATAAAGAAGAACATAGTGAGCTGCAAGTTTGCAGGCCATATTGAAACATCTTTTCAAAGAGTGAATTTGAGCTCTTTCTCTTAGAGCGGGTAGTTATCTATAAATCTTCAAGTTCAATTAATGACGGGATGCACTAAATGTTTTCAGAAGAAGATTCCTCACAAGACAATTCTTCATTTGCTGAGCCGGCAGTAGGTATAGTATACGGTGATGTGGGAACTACTTCTCTCAATATCAGTGTTTTATCAAAATTACAAAAATTGGAATATGTGCAGATTGAGCATGAAGAAATTGGCTGGGTAATTGGCCACGTTTCCGATATTCAAAGAAAGACCGATCTTTCATTAGATAAAGCAAGAATGATCGGGCAAGGTGCTGAGATCGACATCCATGAAAAAACCACTGCTAAAATTGAGATAATTGGTTATCGTGATGAAAGGGGACTGCTACAAGTCCCAAGAACACCCTTCAGAGCCGGGCAATATGTATATCATGCCGATGATGAAACGATTAAAAGAACATTAGGCATTAAAGAATATACCAAAACGGGAGCGTATATTGGACTGCTCTATGGGCATAACATTCGTGTAGAATTAGATATCAATTCCCTGGTTCAAAAACATGTCAGCATTTTGGCTAAAACAGGTGGTGGAAAATCATTTCTCTGTGGTGATTTGCTTGAAGAATTGATGAAACACAATGTTACGGTTTTAGTTCTCGATCCCCACGGAGAATATGCTTCAATGAAAGAAGAGGGAAGAATTTTAGAATCTACTCGCGATTTTCAAGTTGAGCCAAAGGGCTATGCAGATAAAATTATTGAATTTGCCACCGACCCTCAGTCAAATCCAGATGCACTTCCTTTGCGTTTTACATTGTCCAACATTGAAGCTAATGACCTGCTTTCATTAACCAACATAAAAAACAGCAAAGTTCATCTCAGTTACCTTAAAAAAGCAATTGAAGCTCTTCGAAACTCCAAACAAGATTATTCATTGAAGGATATTATCAATGTGCTGAAAAGAGAAGAAGATCTGAACAATTACGCGTTGATTTGTGAGTTGCAATATCTTGATGATGCCCAGATCTTTGCCTCATCAGGGACAAAAATATCCGAGCTGGTTAAGACCGGAATGACTACCATTGTTAATCTCAAAGGTACACCTCCGGAACTAGCTGAATTAATTGTTAATCGTATCTGCACAGCCTTGTTTGAACTTAGGAAGATTGGCGCCGTACCACCTATGATGCTGGTTGTTGAAGAAGCTCATAATTTCTGCCCACAACAAGGAACAGTGGCGTCATCTAAGATCTTTAGAACAATTGCAGCTGAGGGAAGAAAATTTGGATTGGGTTTGACGATAATAAGTCAAAGAGCGGCGAAGATCGATAAAAATGTTTTAAGCCAGTGCAATACCCAGATCATTTTAAAAATAACTAACCCTAATGATCTTAAAGCCATTGTGGGATCAGTAGAAGGTCTTACAGCCAGCATGGCTGATGAAATTCAACGTCTGCCTATTGGGGTAGCGATGTGCGTAGGCAGCGGCATACAGATGCCTTTAATTGTAGAAGTCCGACCTCGAGAAAGCAAACATGGCGGAGAAAGCGTTATGGTCATATCCGATATTTGAGGTGATGTGATGAATGTAATTACTGAAGAAAAAATAATAAAATATCTTGACATAACTAAACGTGCATTGGATAAAATAAAAATTGCCGCTCCTGAAAAATCATATGGGCGAAGGATGGCCGAAGATTTTGAGAATATGGCACGCTCATATTACAATGATGCGGTTCATTTTAAGAGTACGGGTGATTACGTAAATGCCTTCGCAAGTGTCAATTATGCCCATGGCTGGCTTGACTGCGGAGCGCGAATAGGTCTCTTCGATGTTGAAGGGGACAATGTATTGTTTACACTCTTTGAGTGACTACGCGCGGCCCCTGCAGATCAGTATTTAAGACAAATACTTGGCCGAATGGAGCTAACTTCTCAGATTGATTGCCCAGTGCAAAAACTGAGTTTCCCAGCATAATCATCGAAGAAGGAATATCTTTCATCATCTGAAGAACATTCTTTACTTCTGCCGAAGCTAGCTTACTTTCTTCAGTAAATTTTTTACTAAGTTTAAATAAATTATCCAAGGTGGGATTTATAGCCATTTCTTCTACACATTTTTCACCTGCAGAGGTGATTAATTTAGTCAGATCTGGATCGGTTAAAATATTAGCTGTGCTGAGCTGTCCTGCGAGGACGCAAGCGGTGATTGTTGGTGAGCCCGTAATTTGTTTAATTTGGCCGTGCGGCATTACACCCTCTTTTACCCGGTAAGTTATACCGCACTTAGAAATGGCGGCTACATCTCCAAGGCCCGTATTGTGCGTTATCTCGGCAAGATGAGCAGCTTGTATTGCAGACTCTTTAGTTAATGAAAGTGCAGAAGACAAAGCTATTGTTGCAGAAAGAGCTCCAGCAGCACTAGTCCCAAAGCCTGAACCGCAAGGCAACTGCAATTCAGTTGTTGATTTGATTGTGTATTCCCTGTCCCCAAGCAGGATATCAAGTGCCGTCTGGGTAACCGGTGCTGGTTGACCATTGACCAAGGATTCGATGTTTTTTTTACCCTCGGTAATGGTAACTGTAGTTATGGCCCCTTTGTCCACACAGATACCAGCACCCAATGAGCCTGATTTTAAGGGATCGTCATGATGTTTTTTTGGTACGAAGAAACCGGTTATATGTCCAGGACAGAAAGCAGTAATTTTCATTGCAAATGCTCCACTGCATTATCTAAAATTACATTAGCCAGTTCTTTTTTAGTTCCTTCAAAGAAGACTTTCTGACCATCTTTCTGGATTAAAACTGATTTCGTGTGTCCGTCAGTAACATCATACATATTGTTTGCTACGATGAGATCGAGCGCGTACTCATCAAGACGGCATTTTGCCCGTTCGATTAACTCTTCGCCTCCGACACATTCCGCTTTAAATCCCACCAAAAATTTAGCAGATTTTCTCAAGAGGGGCAGGACTTTAGGAAGCTTAATGAGTTTAAGAGATACGTCAGTCAGATCAGAACTTAATTTTCCATCTAGTTTTGCTAAACCATAATCGGAAAGAGCCGCTGGTACAAGAACAAGATCGTACTGTTTTTCATCAGAGATCAAACGAAGCAAATCTGAGACTGATGTGAATTTAGTCACGTTTAGAAAATTTGGTATGGATACGGACATCGCAGCATGCCACAATTCAACGTCTGCACCTTGCCTTCTAGCGGCAATGGCAAGTTCTAATGCGCTTTCTCCAGAGGAAATGTTTGAGATTAAACGTACGTCATCGATTTTTTCCTGAGTGGCTCCTCCGATGACTAATACTCTTTTTCCTGATAATTTATGATCACCGAGTGTAGCAATTACTGCTTCGACTATTTCTTGTGAATCGGCATTTCTAGCCTTTTTACCTGCGATCTCTGGACCAACAAAGGAGACTCCCGCACTTTTTAAAAACTCAACGTTTCTTTGTACTGCAGGATTTTCATACATAGCCAAATTCATTGCAGGAACGATCATAACGGGAACTTCTGTACCCATCGCTACTGCCGCCATAGTCGTAACTGAAGTATCACAGATCCCCGTGGCAATCTTCGAGATCGTGTTGGATGTGCAAGGAGAAATCAATAGTAAGTCGGCATGACCTTCATATTCCCCCAGATAGGATACGTGCTGTGTTCGACCATCAATGTCAACCACAACTTCGTTCCCAGTAGCAAAATGCAAAGCAGTAGCAGTGATGAATTTTGTTGCATCCTGAGACATCACGGGATAAACTTTTGCTCCATGCCGCATGAGCTCTCTCGCTAATTCAAAGGACTGGATAGCTGCAATACTACCAGTGATGCCTAAAACGATTTTTTTTCCGTCCAGAGCTTTGCTTTTGGCGCAATAGATTCCCTCGGAGGGGTGCATGCTATTGCATTGAATCATCTGGTTTAATCTTTTTGTAAGCCAAAATGTGTTAGAACAAGCGCTTAATTACAGAAGAAAATACTTCATCTCGGCTCTGAGAAGCATCGATTATACAGTAAGAGCTGTCGTCTTCAGCAATTACCTCATAGTTGTCACACACTTTTTTTAAGAAGTTTAGTTTTTCAAACCTAGTTGGTGAACTTGCTCTCAGACTTAAGCGTTCCATGGCTAATTCTGGTGAGATCCGCAGGAGAAATGTTATATCGGCAGGGATA
>ULSO01066845.1_pt1 | contig 52956 bp, 45 predicted proteins | sample 1956701 | NCBI WGS metagenome assembly ULSO01 (sample SAMEA4835708, study PRJEB28245) | human gut metagenome | biome: gut microbiome; material: fecal sample | place: Denmark | collected 2008 | reverse complement strand
TGGATAAGCATCGACTGTTTGAAGTGTAAGCAGACGTGCTTGCGCTGCAGGCACGCCAGCTTACGCTGTGGGTATTGCGTGCTTGCGCTGCAGGCACGCCAGCTTACGGTGCCGTGGCAGGATCCTGAAACAAACCGATCTGCGGCGGCAGATAAGTAAAAAGAAGAAAACAGATGCCGGTTATGACAACAGCGGTCCATAAGGCAAAGGAAAAGGAAGAGGCCTTACAGGACAGAGTAAGGCGGTAAATTGCGAAAAAGGCGGCCAGTACACTGAGGATAAAGGTCGCAATATCCAGAGGCATCAGGGTTTTCCCCAGAATGCCGCTATAGGTGTAAAACAGCACCGGAATGAGAAAGGTAGCAAGGAGAATTCCGCAGGCAGAGGCGGAAATGATGCAGGGATACTTTCCCTTCAACATCGCCGCCAGATAAACAGAAAAAAGCAGCATGGGAAAGAAGCTGAGCTTCATATGCTCCCAGGTAGACTCGTTTACCGGAGAAAAGAACCCTACAATGAAATTCTGGCCGGACCAGTCATAAACAAAATGGGAAAGGGTACCGGTGATCAAAACAAAAATAGTTCCAATAATAAGAGCAGACTTTAAATTTTTCATATTCCTATTTTATGAAAAGAAATAAAAACTATTCAATGCTGATGAGGATAAAACAGAATGCTTTTCTTTTGTCCCAGAAAACTCTTACATAGATTGACTATACCCTGAAAAAAATATATAATTACTGCATGCTGATTTCTGTTTTCGCACAATTTATTGTAGGAAACATGGAACACGTCAGATTTGCATCTGTATTGAAACAACTCTTGAAGGATGAAGAATATGACAGAAGAAAAGGGAATGGACAGGCAAAAAAAAGAAGTGGTATTTGATGATGGAAGGATCGAAGCCATTCAGGAATTTCAAAGTCCCGAACAGCTTTACAGGGATCTTATTTTGCGTGTTCGGAAATACCATCCTTCAGATGACATTTCCCTGATCGAGAAGGCATACCATGTGGCGGCAAAGGCCCATGAAAACCAGGTGCGCAAATCCGGAGAACCCTATATTATCCATCCCCTTTGCGTGGCCATTATCCTGGCAGACCTGGAAATGGATAAGGAGACCATTGCAGCGGGCCTTCTCCATGACGTTGTGGAGGATACGATTTTAACCTCCAAGGAAATCGAAGAACAGTTTGGGCCGGATGTGGCGCTTTTGGTGGACGGAGTTACCAAGCTGCAGCATCTCCACCTGCAGGGGGAAGGAGAGAAAGCGCCGGACAGACTGGAAATGCAGGCAGAAAACCTGCGGAAAATGTTCCTTGCCATGGCAAAGGACATCCGCGTTATCATCATAAAGCTTGCAGATCGGCTTCATAATATGCGGACCTTAAAATATCAGAAGCCGGAAAGCCAGCAGAGGATTGCAAGGGAAACCATTGAAATCTATGCGCCTATTGCGCAAAGACTTGGAATTTCTAAGATTAAAGTAGAACTGGATGACCTTTCCCTGAAATATCTGGAACCGGAGGCTTACTATGACCTGGTGGACAAGATTGCTGTCCGTAAAAGCGTCCGGGAAAAATACATCCAGAATATTGTGGATGAGGTCAGTGAGCATATCAGAAATGCCGGGATCAAAGCCCAGATCGACGGAAGAGTAAAGCATTTTTTCAGCATCTATAAGAAAATGAAAAACCAAAATAAGACCATAGACCAGATCTATGATCTGTTTGCCGTGCGGATCATTGTGGATACCGTAAAGGACTGCTATGCAGCCCTGGGAGTGATCCATGAGATGTATAAGCCCATCCCGGGCAGGTTTAAGGATTATATTGCCATGCCAAAGGCCAATATGTATCAGTCCCTGCACACAACGCTGATCGGCAGCAGCGGTCAGCCTTTTGAGATCCAGATCCGTACTTACGAAATGCACAAGGCAGCAGAGTACGGTATTGCGGCGCACTGGAAGTATAAGGAAGCTTCCGATGGCAAGAAGGTGGAAGATTCCGAGGAAGAAAAGCTTTCGTGGCTGAGACAGATCCTGGAATGGCAGAGGGACATGTCTGATAACAAGGAATTCATGAACCTTTTAAAAAGCGATCTGGATCTGTTTTCGGACAGTGTATACTGCTTTACCCCTACAGGAGAGGTTAAAAACCTTCCGGCAGGATCTACCCCTATCGACTTTGCATACAGCATTCACAGTGCAGTAGGAAATAAGATGATCGGGGCCAGGGTCAACGGTAAACTGGTGACCATTGATTACGAGATCAAGAACGGGGATCGGGTGGAGATTTTGACCTCCCAGAATTCCAAAGGCCCGAGCAGGGACTGGCTGAGCGTGGTAAAAAGTACACAGGCCAAGAACAAGATCAATCAATGGTTTAAAAATGAATTTAAGGAAGAAAATATTGTAAAGGGCAAGGAACTCCTTACGGCCTATTGCAAAGCAAAAAGCATTAATATCCCTGACATTATGAAACCTGATTACATGGATGTGATCATGCGAAAGTACGGTTTCCGTGACTGGGAATCTGTGCTTGCAGCAGTAGGGCACGGAGGGCTGAAGGAAGGCCAGATCATCAATAAGATGGTTGAGCTGTATGAGAAGGACCATAAGAGAGAACTGACAGATGCAGAGGTTCTTGCAGCAGTAGAAGAAAACGGAGAGGCGCAAAAGCCTGTCCAGATCAAGTCTAAGAGCGGAATTGTCGTAAAGGGGATCCACGATCTGGCGGTTCGGTTTTCCAAATGCTGTTCTCCTGTTCCGGGGGATGAGATCGTAGGTTTTGTGACCAGGGGACGCGGAATTTCCATACACAGAACAGACTGCATCAACGTATTAAACCTCCCTGAGATAGAAAGGAGCAGGCTGATCGACGCAGAGTGGGAGGGAGATCAGGAAGCCTCCTACGGTGAAAAATATCTGGCGGAGATCAAGATATACGCCAATAACCGTAACGGCCTTTTAGCGGACATTTCAAGGGCGCTAACAGAAAAGAACATTGATATTCTGTCTATGAATACCAGAACCAACAAACAGGGGCTGGCAACACTTGCCACTTCCTTTGAGATCAGTAACAGAGAAGAATTAAACAGGATCATCGATAAAATAAGATCTATTGACAGCGTGCTGGATATTGAAAGAACCACAGGCTGATGAATAGAAAGATGTAAGGCAGAATGAGAGGGAAAATGGCAGATTTAAAGATTGGAAAAATAGTACTTGGAGTATGTCAGACGAATTGCTACTTTGTCTATGTGGAAGGAACAGACAAAGCGCTTGTGTTTGATCCCGCAGACAGAGGGAACTATATTTATGATACCCTTTCGGAAAAGGGCTTTCAGGTGGCGGCAATTTTGCTGACGCATGGGCATTTTGATCATATCTGGGGAGTGGAAGAGCTGCAAAAGCTTTCCGGAGCCAGGGTATATGCCTATGAAGGAGAAAAGGCTCTGTGCGAAGATGCAGACTTAAATGTATCAGAAAGGGCCGGAAGACCCTGCACGATCAAAGCAGACTTTTATGTCAAAGACGGAGAAGAGATTACCATAGAAGGGATCACCTGCAGGCTGATTGCCACACCTGGACATACGGCAGGAAGCTGCTGCTATTATTTTGAGGATGCAGGGATCTTGTTCAGCGGAGATACCCTGTTTTGTGAGTCTGTAGGAAGAACTGATCTGCCCACAGGCAGCATGAGCGCGCTGGTTCGCTCTGTAAGGGAAAAACTGCTGCCGCTCCCGGATGAAGTTAAGGTATATCCGGGACACGGAGAAAGCACCACCATAGGACATGAAAAGAAATATAATGCCTTTCTTTAGGCGGAAAGACAGGGTGACTGGTATGAGAAAAAGCATATGGATGGCGGCGCTGGCCGCTTTGACGATTACAATTTGTGCGGGCTGTGGTAAGACACAGGAGGAGCCCCAAAATGAGCAGCAGGATGCGGCAGAGCAGAACGAGCTGTCACAAACGGAAGCAGCGCAGGAGCCATCTCCTACGGCAGAGCCGGAAACATTTCCTGTGATCACGGAAAGGGAGATCGTGGATGGGAAGATGCAAAGCTATCTTACCGGAGAGTGGAAGGATGAAAAGGTAGCGAACAGACGGCCGATTGCCGTAATGATTCCCAACAACGCACCGGCAATGCCTCAGTATGGCATTTCCAAGGCGAGCATTATTTATGAGGCGCCTGTAGAAGGAAGAATTACAAGACTGATGGCGGTATTTGAGGATTTTGATGATCTGGAAAGGATAGGACCGGTCCGGAGCAGCAGAGACTATTTTGTTTATGTTGCCATGGGCTATGAGGCGATTTACTGTAACTGGGGACTTGCCAGACCTTATGTGGAGGAGCTTTTAAGCCGTGATACCGTGCAGAACATCAGCGCTGCCGTAGAGGGAATTCACAATCCCGCAAACGAGGCCTTTGGCAGAGTGGACAGGCCTGGCTATGCTACCGAGTTTACGGGCTATCTGCTGATTGACGGCATGCAAAAGGCAGCAGAACGTCTTTCCTATGACTGGGAATATGATGATGCTTACGTTTCTCCTTTTACTTTTGTACAGGAGGAAGCAAGGGCAGAGGATTATTATTCTGAGGCAGAAGAAGCAACGAAGATCTATCCGGGCGGACAGGAAGGAAACAAGGGAGGCTACGGCGCCTATAATCCTTATTTTGAATACCATAAAGAGGATGGACTATATTACAGATTTCAGGATGGAGATCAACAGATTGACGAGCTGGATGACAGTCAGCTTGCTGTTTCCAATGTGGTATTCCAGTATTGCCACGGAGAGGTGAGGGATGACCATGACTATCTGGCCTTTGGCGTGCATGGGGAAGGCGATGCCATTGTTTTTACCGGCGGTAAGGTCATAAAGGGTACCTGGAAGCGGTATGACGGAGACGCCACACCGGCAAAATTCTATGATGAAAACGGAGAAGAGATCCTGTTTAATCAGGGAAAAACATGGATCTGCAATATCTGGAAGGAATACAGCGAATTTGTATCCTACGAGTAAAAAGGGAACCTGCGGTTTACAACCGTGGGTTCTTTGTGTATAATAGTCGAAGGTGGTGGATGTTTGACTGCCGTGTACCTTGAAAATTGAATTGTGCAGATAATTTGTCATTGTTTCTCCATCTAGCGCCAGACCTTTTATTAAAAGGTTGACGAGGAAAAGAGTGATCGAAAATTCGGCGGATGCTCTTTCGCAGCTCTCTCATGCGAGATATACCGGCAAATATGCGGGTAACTGCAAAACAAATACGGTATAAGGGAGAATGGATTGAAATAAATATAAGATACCATTGAATTCATAAAATAGAGAAAGATGAGGGAAACAATTTATGTGTGGAATTATCGGATATACAGGAAAAAGAGATGCAAAAGACATTATGCTGGATGCTCTTGAACTTCTGGAATACAGAGGCTATGACAGTGCCGGTATTGCAATTTTAAAAGAGGGAAAGACACAGATCGTAAAGCGTGCGGGAAGAGTAAGGGATCTGCGTCAGCTTTGTGAAGAAAAGCATCCGGAGGGAAACTGCGGTATCGGGCACACAAGATGGGCAACCCATGGAGGCGTGTGCGATCAGAATGCGCATCCCCATCAGTTTGGAAGGGTTACGCTGATCCATAACGGCATTATTGAAAATTATCGTGAACTGACTGAGAAGTATGAATTGGACGGAAAATTAAAGTCAGAAACGGATAGTGAAGTGGTAGCGGCTGTTCTGGAGCATTTTTATCAGGGAGATCCCTATTCTGCTATCAGAAGGACCGTATTAAAGCTCAAGGGAACCTTTGCGCTTGCCATTCTATTTGAGGATCAGCCGGGCAAGATCTTTGCAGTCCGGAATGTAAGCCCTATTGTGGCGGCCAAAACGGAGGATGGAGCGATTTTGTCATCAGATGTTGCAGCTATCGTTCCTTTCACGAAGGATTACTTTGTTCTGCCGGAATTTCATGTGGTCTGCCTGTCGGAGGACGGAGTGGAGATGTATGATCTTTCCGGCGATCCGGCACAGATCGAATGGCTGAAGGTGGACTGGGATGTGACGCGCAGCAGCAAGGGCGGTTATCCTTTTTATATGGAAAAGGAGATCATGGAGCAGCCTCAGGTCATCAATGATACGATTTTACCCAGGATTAAAAACGGAATGCCTGATTTCACAGAGGAAGGAATTTCCGATCAGGTGCTGGCAGACTGTAAAAGGATCTGCGTGATCGCCTGTGGAACAGCCATGCACGCAGGACTGGTAGGAAAAAGCCTGATCCAGTCCATGATCGGAATTCATGTAGATGTGGTCATGGCATCGGAGTTTATGTACAATGATCCGGTGGTGGATAAGGACACCCTGGTGCTTGCAATCTCCCAGTCAGGAGAGACCATTGATACCTTAGAGGCTCTTAAGTTTGCCAGAAAATGCGGCTCCCCAAGTATTTCCATTGTCAATGTAAAAGGAGCTTCCATTGCAAGAGCAAGTGAGCATGTGATCTATACCTATGCAGGGCCGGAGATCGCAGTAGCGTCTACAAAGGCATATACAACCCAGCTTGCAGTGCTGTATCTTCTCACTGCAAGAATGGCGATCGCCAGAAATCTGTGGGATCAGCAGCAGATAAAGAGCTTTATGTCTGAGCTGTGCAGAGTACCCAGTGTTATGGAACAGGTATTAGAGCGCAAGGAGGAGATCCACAGGCTGGCAGGCGCTATTTTAAATGCAGATGATGTGTTTATGATCGGAAGGGGACTGGATTATTCCATTTTGCTTGAAGGATCCCTGAAGCTGAAGGAGATTTCCTACATTCATTCAGAAGCTTACGCTTCCGGTGAATTAAAGCACGGAACCATTGCCCTGATCACAGAAGAAACGCCGGTAGTAGCAGTGGTGACCCAGGAGAAACTAAAAAGCAAGGAGCTTTCCAACATCAGAGAGGTTCAGTCCAGAGGGGCAAGAGTAGTGCTTCTGATCAAGGAAAATGAAGAACTTGAAGATGACGATAAATTTGGAAGCGTATTCAGACTTCCGGTTATGCAGGATCCATTTATGGTTATGCCGGTCTCCATTGTATTGCAGCTGATCGCCTACTATGTATCTCTGGATAAGGGATTAGATGTAGATAAGCCAAGAAATCTTGCAAAAGTAGTAACAGTAGAATAAAAAAGAAAAGATAAGGGAAACAATGACAAATGAAAGAAGATAGGTTTATTTCCGTAACCGTAAACGAGGGCGGCTTTGATTATGATATTCATTCTCTGGTAAAGGCTTTTTACCCGGAATGTGAGGTAAAAGTGACCATAGGAGAGGAAGCCGCAGAAAGCTCCGGAGAGGGTCTGCCTGATCTGCACATCCAATTTGAAGATCAGGCCGTGTTGCTTTCTCTGTTAGGCGGAGAAGGCAATACGGCTTCTTTTGGTGTAAAAAAAATAGAGATTTCCCCGGATATGCCAAGGCCGGAGGTCAAAAACCGTTTAAAACAGCTGATCTACACGGCACTGTCGGAATATACGGGAAAGAAGCTGCCCTGGGGGACGCTGACCGGCATCAGGCCCACAAAGATCCCCATGACGCTGCTGGAGCAGGGAACTTCAAAAGACGAGATCCTGCATTACATGCAGGAGCACTATTTTGTGAGCACGGAAAAGGGAGAGCTGGCAATCGAAATTGCAGACAGGGAGAAGAAGCTTTTGGATACCCTGCATTATGAGAATGGTTACAGCCTGTATATCGGGATCCCTTTTTGTCCCACCACCTGTTTATACTGTTCCTTTACTTCCTATCCGATCTTTTCCTGGAAAAAGAGAATGGGAGAGTATCTGGATGCGCTGGAGAAGGAGATTGATTTTGTAGCGGAGCGCTATAAAGACCGTGTGCTTGATACCATTTATATCGGAGGAGGCACGCCTACAACACTGGAGGCAGAGGAGCTTACAAGGATTTTAAATAAACTGAGAAAAAGCTTTGATCTTTCACACCTGAAAGAACTTACGGTGGAGTCCGGCAGAGCAGACAGCATCACTTACGAAAAACTGCTTGCCATGAAGGAAGGCGGTGTGACCAGAATTTCCGTCAATCCTCAAACCATGAAACAGGAAACTCTTGACCTGATCGGAAGAAAGCATACAGTAGAGCAGGTAAAAGAAGCCTTTGCCCTGGCAAGAGAAGCAGGTTTTTCCAATATAAATATGGATCTGATCCTGGGGCTTCCGGGGGAAACGGCAGAGGATGTGAGAAATACCATGGCAGAAATCAAAAAGCTTGCACCGGATTCCCTTACCGTACATTCCCTTGCGATTAAGCGGGCGTCCAGATTAAACCAGTGGATCGAAGAAAATGGAATTTCCCTGCTGAATAATACCGAGGAAACCATGGGCATCACTATGGAAGGCGCCGGAGAGATGGGGCTATTACCCTATTATCTTTACAGACAGAAAAACATGTCCGGCAATTTTGAAAATGTAGGTTATGCAAAAGAGAGCAAATTCGGGATCTATAATATTCTGATCATGGAGGAGAAACAGACCATCGCAGCCCTTGGAGCAGGCTCTATTTCCAAGAGAGTTTATGCAGACGGCAGGATCGAGCGGTGTGATAATGTGAAGGATGTAGGGCTGTATATCGAAAAGATTGATGAAATGATAGAGCGGAAGCGGAGGCTTTTTGCAGAAGAATAAAAGTTTGTTCTGTAGGGTTCATAAAGCCATTGGCTTAAGCCGGCGGTTTGATATCCGGCACCTTTTGACAGAGTGCTGTCGATTTTCGCTCTATGAGCCTGGAGCGGATCTGCGTCCGGCAGAACGGGATGTGATGCACCAGCGAATTTAAAACGACATAAGCGCATTTTCCAAGCTCATTGCGCTCCTGACGGATCGTGGTAAGCGGCGGCTCTAAGGAAGCAGAGAGCGGCAGATCATCAAAACCGATGACACTGATATCTTCCGGAACACGGAAACCGCGCAGCTTACATTCGGCAAGCACACCGGAAGCGATGAGGTCGTTGCCGCAGATGATTGCGGTGGCGCCTGCACCGAGAAATGTGGGAACGTGATACTTTGCGCTGTCTGCTACATAATAACCGTAGGCAGTCAGCTTCTCATCAACGGTCAGACCATGTTTTTTCATACTATTATAAAATGCTTCCTGGCGCTGTTCGGATACCATGGAGTGCAGGGAACCGTTTAAGAAAGCGATTTTCCTGTGGCCGAGCATGTAAAGATGGTCTACGGCTGCGTCAATGCCCTCGTAGTTATCGGTGCCGACATAGCAGACATTCGGATTTTTTTCAATATAGTTATCGAAAAGAACGGTCGGCATTGTCGTGTGGGAAAGCTGCTGCATCCATTCGTCATGCAGGGAAAATCCAACTAAAAATGCGCCACAAAAACCGTTTTTTAATATATAAGTATCGTATTTTTCCGTCAACTGAAACGCAGGTGTGACCGGAATGACGGTGACATCCCATTTATAGCGGAAGGCATTCTGTTTGAAACCAAGCACGATGTCGTAGCCAAACTGATTTTCCGTTTCATATTCCATATTCTCGATAAAGACCGCAAGCTTGCGGTTTTCTTTTTTCTTTGATTTTTTGGTTGCATATCCCATTTCAACTGCAGTGTCAAGCACCACCTGACGTAATTCTTCACTGATGTCACTCGCACCGTTTAATCCCTTTGATACGGTACTGACGGAAACCCCGAGTCTTGTTGCAATATCTTTGATTGTTGCCATGAGTAAGCTTCTCTCCTTGGTAAAAACAGGTTGACTTTTTTGTTATATGATTTTAATGCCAAAATGTGACATTCCATTTTCACATCTGAATTATATTATATAAAGAAAAGGAAAAGTTGACAAGCAGGGCAAACTAAAATTTTCGAAAAAAATCAAGTGATTTTATTGTCAAAATAGACAAAAATAATATTGCAAAAACAGTAAATATGGCAAAAGTGTTGTTATGTGTTGCAATTTCATTGACAAAAAAGTGATTAAGTAATAAAATTATCTCAGATACGAAAAAAAGCGAAAAAATAAAAGGAAAGGCCGGGGGAGATCGGTGGATACAAAAAGAATGGTAAGGGGAGCAGGAATCCTCTTAGCGATCACAAGTTTACCATCTTCATACGGAATTGGTACGTTAGGAGACGCGGCATTCCGGTTTATAGATCTGCTGGCGGATTTAAAACAGCGTTACTGGCAGATGCTGCCGATCGGATCGACCAGTTTCGGAGACAGTCCGTATCAGTCATATTCCGCATTTGCCGGAAATCCATATCTGATCGATCTGGATGATCTGGTGAAGGAGAAGCTGCTCAATGTAGAGGAGATTCGAAGTTTTCATTGGGGAAATGATGAGACGGACATCGATTATGCGATGATCTATGAAAACCGATTTAAGGTTTTGAAAATGGCGTTCGCACGATTCGATATCGAAAATAAAGCTTTTGTAAGGTTCTGTGATGAAAATGCCGGCTGGCTTTCGGATTATGCATTTTATACCGCATTAAAGAAACATTTTGGCGATAAAGAATGGCAGAAGTGGGATGCGCCGCTTCGCAACCGGGAACCGCAGGCACTAAGGGAATATGAAAGGAATTTGCATACAGACATATTGTTCTATGAATTTTGCCAGTTTGAATTCTTCAGACAATGGAAGAAACTAAAGGAATATGCAAACAGCAGAGGCGTTCAGCTTATTGGCGATCTTCCGTTTTATGTGGCATTAGACAGTGTGGATGTATGGGCGAACCGGGAACTTTTCTTATTAGAAGAGGATGGAACGCCCAAAGGAGTCGCTGGCTCTCCGCCGGATGCATTTTCGGAAAACGGACAAAAGTGGGGAAGTCCGGTATATAACTGGAACCGGATGGAAGAAGATGGATTTGCCTGGTGGCAGATGCGCATGTTAGAACATGCAAAACTGTTTGATTTGATACGGCTTGACCACTTTGCGGCGATCGTAAAGTATTATGTCGTACCGAACAAGGCAGAAGACGGAAGAAGTGGAAAGTGGAGCAAGGGACCTGGAAAGAAACTTACGGATGCGATCGAGAAGGTGATCGGAGATACACATATCATCGTTGAGAACATCGCAGGGAAAAATCAGATACCGGGTGTGAAAAAGCTGATGACAAGAACCGGATGGCCGGGCATCAAAATTCTGATGTTTGCATTTGGAGATGACGTGGCAAATGAACACCTTCCACATAATTACACCGACTGCAATCTTGTTGTTTATGCGGGAACGCATGATAATGAAACAATCGTCGGTTATTTCAGGGATAAAACAGATTATGAGCTTGCGTATCTGTATGAATACCTGAATATCAAATATAAGGAAGAAATACCGGACGCGCTGATAAGAGCGGCTTATGCAAGTATTGCGGATGTGGCGATCATACAGATGCAGGACCTGATGAAGCTGGGAAATGAAGCGCAGATGAATGCGCCGTCCACCGTCGGCAGAAACTGGAGATGGAGGATTGGAACCGATAGGCTGAGTGAGGAGCGGAGGGCATGGATCCGAACGCTCGCATCAGTTTATCACAGGTAATTATGTTATAAAGTGCAGATTGCATTTTATATAAAGACAAAACTTTTTGGGAAAAGAAAAGGAGAGGAAAGATGAAAAAGAAAGCAGTGACATTATTATTGGTAGCAGCCATGACGGCAACCATGGTAGCAGGATGCGGAAACAAAGCGGCAAGCAATGAGGCAGCAGCCGACAGCACAGCAAGTGATGAAGCAGCAGCCACAGAGGAGACAACAGGTACTGAGGCAGCAGCCGAAGATACAGCAGATTCTGACGAGGAAGCATGGTCCGGTACACTTACTGTATGGAGCCCGCAGGAAGATCAGGATACAGGCTGGCTTGCAAAAGAGTGCGACGCATTCAAAGCAGCTCATCCTAACTGGGATATTACTTTCAATTATGGCGTATGTGCAGAGGGCGATGCAAAATCAACTATTACACAGGATGTTGAAAATTCTGCAGATGTATACATGTTAGCAAACGATAACATCCCGGATCTGGTAGCTGCAAACGCAATAGCAGAGCTTGGCGGAAGCTATCTTGACTATGTAAATACAACAAACTCTGATTCTATCGTAGCATCTGTTACTTACAATGATGCAGTGGTAGCATTCCCGTTCACATCAAATACATGGTTTATGTACTATGATAAGAGCGTATTCTCAGATGATGATATCAAGAGCTTTGATACCATGTTAGAGAAAGGAAAAGTTTCCTTTCCATTATCTAACTCCTGGTATATTCAGGCTTTCTATGTAGCAAACGGATGTACATTATTCGGTGATGGTACTGACGAAGCTGCAGGTGTCGACTTTAGTGGTGACAAAGCGGCAACAGTTACAAAGTACCTTGTAGATCTTTGCAAGAACCCGAACTTCATCAACGATGCAGACGGAGCAGGTATTGCCGGTTTGCGCGATGGCAGCGTTAACGCTATTTTCTCCGGTACATGGGATGCAGAGTCTGTAAAAGAAGCTCTTGGCGATAACATGGGTGTTGCAGCTCTTCCTACCGTAAATATCGGCGGAACAGAAGGTCAGATGAAGTCCTTCGTGGGATCTAAAGCAATCGGCGTTAATCCGAACGCAGAGAACATGCAGGTTGCTATGTCATTAGCAGCTTTCCTTGCAGGAGAGAATGCGCAGAAAGATCACTATGATATGAGAAATATTCTTCCTACAAACATAAACATCGCAATCGCAGATGATCCGATCGCTACGGCAGTTACAAAGGTTATGACAGATACTTCTATCATGCAGCCATTAGTAAGCACAATGGGTAACTACTGGTCGCCTGCTGAGAATATGGGTAAAGCATTAGTCGCTGGTGAGATCACAGCCGATAACGCAGCAGAGAAAACAGAAGCTATGAATACAGCAATGAATACAGACGCTGCACAGTAAATCTATTTCTTCCTGATAGAAAGCCCAGGATGTCCGGATGGACATCCTGGATGCTTCTGCATTGAGATTTAAAGGAGGCCCATAACGTGAATAAGGCTGGAACGAAAAAAGGAAAAAATAAAGAATTTTCAACACCGTACACGGTTATAAATGCGGTGACAAAAGGAAATATAGTCACAAAACTTTCCATGGTAATTATGGGCTTGGGAAATATTGCGCATAAACAGATCGGAAAGGGAATCATGTTCCTTGCAGTGGAGGCTGCATATATCTGGTACATGATCCAGTCAGGAATTTATAATTTATCTATGCTGCCGTCTCTTGGATGGAGAGAACAGGAAAAAGTATGGAATGAAAAAAAGAGTATTTATGAATATACCGCAGGCGACCGGTCGTCACTGATACTGTTATATGGAGTGGCAACGGTTTATATTACAGCAATGTTTATCATTGCCTGGAGAGAGTCCGTAAAGAGCTCTTATAAATCAGAAGTGCTGGCAAAATCAGGCAAGCACTTAAACAATTTTAAAGAAGACAGCAAGAGTTTGTTAGATCAAAATTTATATAAATTACTGTTGGCAGCGCCGATCATGGGAATTCTGATTTTTACGATCTTACCGCTGATCTATAACATTACCATGGCGTTTACGAACTACAGTAAGGTTAACGATCACCTGGTACTATTTGACTGGGTGGGACTTGCAAATTTCAGGAAGATTTTAAACTTTGGTGACAGCATCGGAAAACAGTTTTATTCCGTATTGGAATGGACACTGGTCTGGGCTGTTTTAGCAACCGCATTAAACTATATTTTCGGTATGATCTTAGCGATTATTATCAATCGTAAAGAGACAAGAGGGAAGGCGTTCTGGAGATTCTGTTTTGTGCTTTCCATCGCAATACCGCAGTTCGTATCACTGCTCATCATGCGTACCATGTTACAGCCGACCGGTATCGTAAACACATTGTTGTTAAAATATGGTCTGATCGATACCGCATTACCGTTCTTTTCCAATGCAACATGGGCGAGAGCAACGGTTATTATCATCAACCTCTGGGTAGGTATTCCGTATACTTTACTTCAGGTAACCGGTATTTTACAGAATATTCCGGGCGAACTTTACGAGGCGGCAAAAATTGACGGAGCCAGTTCCGTACAGATATTTTTTAAAATCACATTGCCCTACATGTCGTTTGTTATGACACCGTATCTGATTACGCAGTTTACCGGTAATATCAACAATTTCAACGTTATCTTCCTTCTGTCCGGCGGAAATCCGACCCCGGTGGATGCCACTGCAGGAAAGACAGACCTTCTGGTTACCTGGCTGTATAAGCTTACTGTTGATAAGAACTACTATAATTTGGGCGCTGTTATCGGTATTATGACATTTATTGTACTTTCGATCGTGGCACTGGTGACATACCGTAATACCGCATCCTATAAAGATGAGGAGGGATTCATGTAATGAGCAGGACACATACGAATACGGAAGCAGTAACTGCAAAAAAAAGTGGAACATCCAATACGGCAAAAATCCGTAAAACAGTGGTGAATGTGTTAGTTCACATTTTTCTGGCAATACTGGCATTTATCTGGGTGCTCCCGATTTTCTGGGTAGTCCTTACAAGCTTCCGTGGAGAGAAAGGTTCTTATGTAACCACATTTTTCCCGAAAACATACACATTTAACAACTACATCAAATTGTTTACCGATACCAGTATTTTGAACTTCCCAAGGATGTTCATGAACACCTTAGTGATCGCAATTTTTACCTGTATCATCTCTACGATATTTGTGCTTTCTGTAGCATACAGTATGTCAAGAATGCGTTTTAAGATGAGAAAACCGTTTATGAATATTGCGATGATCCTCGGATTGTTTCCATCTTTCATGTCCATGATAGCAGTGTACTATATTTTAAGAGCACTTAATTTAGCTGACGGCGGAATGATCCGTGTAGCGCTGATCGTCGTGTTTGCCGCCGGCTCAGGTGCAGGATTTTATGTTGCGAAGGGTTTCTTTGATACGATCTCAAAATCTCTGGATGAAGCTGCAATCATTGATGGTGCGACAAGATGGCAGGTGTTTACAAAGATTACCGTGCCGCTCAGTAAACCGATCATCGTTTACACGATCTTGACATCCTTTATGGCACCATGGGTTGACTTTATTTTCGGTAAAGTTATCTGCCGCGCGGATGCAAGGTATTACACGGTATCCATCGGTCTTTGGAAGATGCTTGAGAAAGAGTATATCGACAGCTGGTATACCTGTTTTGCAGCAGGTGCAGTTGTGGTATCAATCCCGATCGCTATTCTGTTCTTAATGACACAGAAGTTCTATGTAGAAGGTATGAGCGGAGCTGTCAAGGGCTGATCCACAGGATATAAATGGAATATGAGGCACATTTTGTCGTGCCATTGGGCAGGCAGGGAATCTGCCGGGAGAGCAGGGACGGGTTGTTTCTGCTCTTTTTTCGTAGGGCGAGCTTCTGCGATTAAGCAAGCCGCAGACGGCTTCGAATTTCTTGTTTCCGGCCAACGGAGCGAAATAGACACGGCTTTGGGCATTTTGCCAATCAAGGAGCCTGAATGCACTATTGTGAATTCAACATAATTGAAAAAGCGCAGGGATATGCGCAGAAATGAGGGATAAGATGAAAAAGAGAATCATTGCGGCGGTTTTAGCCGTCATGTTGATAATTTCCGCAGTGGGATGCGGAAATGGAGCAGCATCTTCAGGGAATGCTGTGGATAATTCGGGTAGAATGGCAACGGAAAGTTCTGTGGGTCAAGTCATGACCTCTGCCGGGAAGGACGAAAATACAGAGGCTGACACACGAGAGGAGGGGACAGCGGAGCAAAAGGATGTGGCAGAAGATTCCGATACGCAGAACGGAGGCTTGACCGCCCTTTCTCTGATGAATGAGATCAATACGGGGGATGCGCAGATCATTGATGATAATTACCGTACCTGGTATGAGGTGTTTGTGTACAGTTTTTTTGACAGCGACGGGGATGGCATTGGGGATCTGAATGGTCTGACGGAAAAGTTAGATTATATCAATGACGGTAATCCTGCGACAGACACGGATCTCGGATGTACCGGAATATGGCTGATGCCAGTCATGCCTTCCACAACTTACCATAAATATGATGTGACAGATTTCTGTGATATTGACCCGGAATACGGTACGATGGACGATTTTAAAGATTTGATCGCAGCATGCCACGAGAGGGGGATTAATGTCATTATCGACCTTGTCATGAACCATACATCCTCCCAGCACGAATGGTTTAAAACAGCAGCAGATTATCTGAAAAACCTGCCGGAGGGAGCAGAGCCGGATGCGTTGGAGTGTCCTTATGTGGATTACTATAATTTTTCCAGGAAAATGCAGGGCGGTTACAGTAAGCTCAATGACACAGACTGGTATTATGAGGCGCAGTTCTGGAGTGAGATGCCGGATTTAAACCTTGGCAGTCAGGCAGTCCGTGATGAGTTTGACAAGATTGTGGACTTCTGGTTTGATCTGGGGGTGGACGGGTTCCGGCTGGATGCGGCAAAAGAGTATTACAGCGGAAGCGTGGATAAAAATGTGGAAGTGCTGTCATGGTTTAATTCCATGGTAAAAGAGAAAAAAGAGGATGCCTATATCGTGGCTGAGGTCTGGGCGGATCAAAATACCTACGCAAAATATTATGAGAGCGGCATTGACAGTTGTTTTGATTTCTCTTTTGCGGACAGCACCGGCACGATCGCAGCGGTGCTTAAAAATGGTTCTGCATCCTCTTATGGGAAGGCGTTAGTAAGCCTTCAGGATAACCTTTCCCAGTACAGTGACAGCTATATAGATGCGCCATTTTACACAAACCATGATATGGCGCGCAGTGCAGGTTATTATTCCGGGGATGACAGTGAAAACCAGACAAAGATCGCACAGGCGATGAACCTTTTGATGTCCGGAAGCGCTTTCCTGTACTATGGAGAGGAGCTTGGCATGAAAGGCTCTGGCAAGGATGAAAATAAGCGTGCGCCGATGTACTGGAGCGAGGATGCGGCATCCAATGGAATGTGTAAGGGACCTGCCGGCATGGATGCCATAAAAATGAAATACGGTGCACTTGAGACACAGGAAAACGATGGGAATTCCATTTACCAGTTTGTTAAACAGACGATAAAATTACGCAATGAGTACCCGGAGATAGCCCGTGGAACCGTGGCTTTTGAGAAGAGCGTTTCGGATGACAAGATCTGCGTGATAAAGAAAACGTATGGCGATTCGGAAGTGCTTCTGGTTTACAACCTTGCATCGGAGAGCGTGACCGTGGATTTATCCAGTGTCACATTCGGCGAAAAGGGAGGAAGTGATCTTGAGGTTGGCGGAGTGCTGCTGACGGACAGGGAAGAAGCAACGTTCCAGAATGGAACGCTGACAGTGCCGGGATATTCGGTGGTGATAATGAAATAATATGCCAGGCGGCTTTCTGCCTAGAGCAACTGAAAATACCAAAGCAGTTATCATAAATGCTCTATTTCTGAACCTTCTGATTGTCGGTCAGTTCGATCGCGCATATGCGCATATGGAAGTACATCCTGCATATAAGCCCGCAGTGTCTCACCGACGCTCCATGCCTGCGCATAGCAGCCCCTTGGGTTGTGAGGCGCATCTCCGTCGAAAATCTCTGAAATCGAGCCGATACAACCGTTGTCGGTCAGATGATGATGCACAGGTTCGAGCAGGGAAAGAAGCTCTTTGGTACATTCCGGCGAGTGATCGTGGACTTTTGCGTAGGCAGACAGAAAACCGCCGAGCAGAAATCCCCATGCCGTACCCTGGTGGTAGGCGGCATCACGTTTGGACAGGGAACCGCTGTAAATGCCGTGGTAGTCAGCATGGTCACAGGTGAGAGAGCGCAGGCCACAGCCGATATAGAGATGTTCTTTGGCAAATGTGACGATCCTTGCTTCCTGCTCTTTCGATAACATGGTAAAAGGAAGTGACACCGCATAGATCTGGTTTGGGCGAAGATGGTCATCCGGCTCATCCCCGTCTACAACGTCATAAAGACAGCCCTTTTCCTCCCACCAGAACTTCTGGCGGAACGATTCTCTTACAAGCTCCGCAAGCGCGGCGTAATCGCAGGAGGTCATAACATGAGAGCCGGAAATCGGGATATCATCATCCTCTTCATATCGCCGGGCAAATTCCTCCATAACCTTTAACGCATTGTACCACAGCGCATTGATCTCTACCGGCTTTCCGTGGCGCGGAGTGGCAACCCAGTCACCGACGCGTACATCCATCCAGGTTATCTGGTCAAGACCGCTTCCGGCATGGATGAGACCGTCCTCCTCCATATGAATACTAAAATCTGTGCCGTTTTTGTAAGCGGAAATGATTTCCTTCAAATGAGGATAAATATTTTCCTGTACGAAAGCGTTTGCAGCGGTATCCGGATAATACTGCAGATACTGCCATACTGCATAAAAATACCACAGGGAAGCATCTGCTGTATTATAAAGAGGAGCGGCATTATCATCCGGGAACATGTTTGGCACGATCCCGTGACGAATGTATCTGGAAAATGTTAAAAGGATCTCCTCGGCATCTTTTCTGCGTCCGGTGCAGAGCGTCAGTCCGGTGAATGCGATCATCGTGTCGCGTCCCCAGTCCGTGAACCATGGAAGTCCGGCAAGCACGGTTTTATAGCCAGTAGAAGCGCGGTCACAGAGAAACTGGTCTGCGGCGAGAACCAGACGATCTGCGAAATCGTCGTGAATATTTGCAGTTTTATAGAGAGATTTTGTATACTTTTCCCGTTCTATTAAAATGTCAAAAGCGGTACCTGCCGTGATGTCTGTAAATGATTCATCTGCAGCAATCACAGAACAGAGTACGGAAATCTGTTTGCAGTTTTTCTCCGGAAGAAAAATGGTGACTTTATGAGGACAATAGTGACAATCAAGTCCGTCCGTTTCAAGATCGACCTCAGTCTGGAGCTGCATGTCGATATCAAACATAGGCGTATGGTCGGAAAAAATACCTTCGCTGGTCTGGAATATAACGGCAGTGCCAGGATGGCTTTCCGGGATCAGGCAGAGTGAATTATCAATCCGGGAAGTATGGAAATGAAAATCTTTCAGGCGGCTGGATGCGCTGTGTTCACGGAAATTAAAAAGGGGAACCAGCGTGAGAGAAGCATCCGGACCATTATTTTCGATTTCATAGGCAATGGCACAGACATTGGCCCCAGGCTTTAAGCAGATGTGTTTTTTGAGAGTGACGGCTCCCATCTGATATGTGTAGTGAACACTTCCGTCATAAGAAAAAGAAACAAGATATTCCTGTCCCTGTGTGTAACAGGTTTTGCCATTTTTTCTGTGCTGGGATGTCTCAAGATTATACACTGCAGATACATCAGATGCAGTTTCCCTTTTTAATGTGCCTGTAAGCAAATGGTTTTTTTTGTCAGAACTGCAGGCGCTTTCTGCTGCAAATACAGCCAGGGATTCGTTGATTTTTGAAAAAACAAGGTAACGGTCGATCGGCGGGTGCAGGCTTGCGATCAGATATCCCTGATGCGTCCGGTTGTGAGCGCCGATCAGCGAACTTCCGGCGTAACCGCCGATGCCGTTTGTCAGTGCCCATTCACGGCGGATCCCTTCTTGAAATGTAAAAAATGCTTTTTTTTCATAGTGGTAATTGACCATTTTTTATTCTCCATAAAAAGCCATTGTGTGCGAAAAATTACGAAAATAGTGTTTGCGTTTATTTTACACGATAACGGACATGATGTACAGAAAAATAAAAAATGTTGGACACGGTATGGTACTCTCAGACATTTCGTCCGGATATAGAGTTCGAATATACCTATTACGATGGATAATCACGCTTTGTATGGATCAAGGTAAAAGCAAACTACTTAACATATAACATGATTTTCGTTATATATTCGTTTTCATCGCTCGTAGAAAGATAGTCATTAATTGCAAATTCATATGAGTCTGAAATAATCTTCAACTGATTTGTTTGACAATATTGTAAAATACGTTCATAGGATTTGCCAATGGAAAGATAATCTCCCGTATGATAAGTAAATACACACATTCCTTTGGGAAGTTCCATAACGCCTTCAACATCACCTGATTTTTCAATGGGTAGAAAAGCAAAAAACGCTTCTGTATATTTTCTCTGAAAAATGCGTTCGTACGGCACGATTGCACCGCTTTGAAAGAAAATTGGAAGCTGCTCTTTGAATGAACGAACAAAACATTCCTTTGTGGCAATACTGAGCATTTCCAAAGTATAAGGTTTAGCAACCTTTTGTAGTAAAATGTATTGGGGACTCACTTCTTCCACAGAAACAATGTCACTGCGATCACGAATGGAAACGGAATGCTCCAACTGCAAACAACGATGTTCGACACGAGTTTTAAGCATCTGTAGTTCATCAATTTGACGATTGATGATGGTGAGTTGTTTTCGCAGAGCGATGATGGAATTTTCAATCGTAAAGTTTTTAATATGTGCTTTAATTTCATCAAGGGAAAAGCCGATTTTTTTCATTATGCAAATTGTATCTAAATAGTCGATCTGACTGGAACTGTAATAACGGTAACCGTTGTTAGAATCTGTATATGCCGGACAAAAAAGTCCGATTTTATCATAAAAAATCAAAGTCTGACGAGAAATGTTTTGAAGTTTGGAAATTTCACCAATGGAAAATAAATTTTTCATATAAACTCCTTGACCTTATAGTTACTATACAGTTTACAATTAATTATAATATAAGAATATGAACATATCAAGGAGGATACTTAAATTGAAACGCCGTATGACATCCATTTATAAAAAAATTATGGATGGTTTGACTTTAAAAAAGATACTGCTGATATTATTCGGAGCAATGATCTGTACCTTTGGAATTCACAGCATCCATCAGCGGACAAACATCACAGAGGGGGGTGCCATTGGCTTAATGCTTTTCATTGGGCATTGGCTAAAAATCTCTCCAGCATACATTACCCCCGTATTGGATATAGCTTGTTATTTGCTGGCATTTAAATTTTTGGGTGGCAGATTCATAAAAATATCCATAATTTCAACACTGTCTGTTTCTGGATTTTATAAGATATGGGAACTGTTTCCACCTATGCTCCCTGACTTGTCTACACATCCGTTGATTGCCGCTGTATTGGGTGGCATTTTTGTGGGCATAGGTGTTGGCTTAATTGTTCAGCAGGGAGGCTCTAGTGGAGGAGATGACGCGCTGGCTTTAACAATTTCTCATATTTCACATTGGAAGTTATCCCGTTCCTATTTGTTTACAGATATTGTAGTGCTGATTTTATCGCTTACCTATATTCCTGTGATGCACATTGTGTTTTCATTGATTACAGTTACTGTTTCATCTCATCTGATCGATTGGATAAAGGAATACTAATTAAATCCAAGGCAGATGCCGTTGAACCCTGCGCAGTGACCATACAGAGCATTATTGATAAACGTTGGAGGAAAGGAAAAGGATGTAAAGGAATATGTCTGTCCGTATGTCTGGTGCCGTAGGGAAGGTATCAGACATCTTTTCTTGTGTTTTGGCCTTTTGATTGCTACAATAGAAAAGACAAAAGCAGAAAGGCGGAGAAGATCATGCTGAACCAGTTTTCAAGAACACAGCTTTTACTGGGAGAGGATAATATGAAGCGTCTGGCGGATGCCAGAGTAGCAGTTTTTGGTATTGGAGGCGTGGGAGGCTATGTAGTGGAAGCTCTTGCGCGGAGCGGAGTAGGCGCCTTTGTGCTGGTGGATGATGATAAGGTCTGCCTGACAAATATCAACCGCCAGATCATTGCAACAAGAAAGACGGTAGGCAGATATAAAGTAGATGTGATGCAGGAGAGGATTTTGGACATCAATCCGGATGCAAAGGTAGAGGTGCGAAAGTGCTTTTATTTACCGGAAAATGCAGATGAGTTTGATTTTCGGGAATATTCTTATGTGGTGGATGCGATCGATACGGTAACGGCCAAAATCGAACTGATCATGAGAGCCCAAAGCGTGAATGTCCCCATAATCAGTTCCATGGGAGCCGGAAATAAGCTGGATCCCACCTGCTTCCGGGTAGCGGATATTTACAAGACTACCATGTGTCCGCTTGCCAAGGTCATGAGAAGAGAACTGAAAAAAAGAGGCGTAAAAAAGTTGAAGGTGGTATATTCCACCGAAAAATCCATTACGCCCAGAGAGGATATGAGTATCAGCTGTAAAAGCAACTGCATCTGTCCTCCGGGTGCAAAGCATAAATGTACGGAGCGGAGGGCAATTCCGGGAAGTGTGGCCTTCGTGCCGTCAGTGGCAGGACTGATTATCGCCGGGGAGATTGTAAAGGATCTGACCGGACCATGTGAAACGTAGTGCAGACAAAAAGGAACGGGAGAAAGAGATGGAATGTATTTCCGGAAAGGGGATTTTTCAGGGGATAGCAGTAGGAAGGATCGCCATTTATCACAAAGCAAAGCAGAAGATCAGGAAAAGCCAGGTGACAGATCCTGTCGGGGAATGGCAGCGTTATCTGGAGGTCAGAAAGCAGGTGCTGACAACTCTTGACGAGCTTGCAGGGAAGGCCAGAAGCCGGGCAGGAGAGAAGGATGCCAGGATCTTTGACGCCCAGGGGATGCTTTTAATGGACGAGTATTACAACCAGTATGTCCGTGACCGGATCATGGTGGATGGCGTCAATGCGGAGTATGCTATTGCGGAAACCAGAGATCATTTTGCAGGGGTCTTTGAACAGATGGAGGATGAACTGTTCCGCTCAAGAGGAGAAGATATCCGGGATGTTTCTGAGCAGGTACTGGCAGGGCTTTTGGGCGGATGTGCCACAGAAACCTTTGCAGAGCCGGTGATCCTGCTGGCAGAGGAACTGACTCCAAGCCAGACCATAAGGTTAGATAAGAGCAGGGTGCTTGCCTTTGTTACAACTTATGGGTCTGCTTACTCCCATGCATCCATTTTGGCCAGGGCAATGAACATTCCGGCCCTTACCGGGATTGCTCCCAGGGAGGAATGGAACGGAAAAATAGGCGCTGTGGATGGCGGGGAAGGGAAGCTTTATTTAGAGCCTGACGAGCAGACCCTTGCTCTTTTGCGGGAGAAAAAGCAAAAACAAGAGGAGCAGCAAAAGCTGCTTAAGAAGTATGTGGGCAAAAAGACAGTGACGCCTTCCGGGAAAAGGATCCTTCTGGGAGCCAATATCGGAGGCGAAGAGGATCTGCAGTCAGCCTTGGATCAGGATGCAGAGGGCATTGGCCTTTTCCGGACGGAGTTCCTTTATCTTGGCAGGAACGATTACCCGGATGAGGAAGAGCAGTTTGGAGTGTATAAAAGAGTTCTTGAGGCCATGGATGGAAAGCGGGTCATTATCAGAACTCTGGATCTTGGGGCGGATAAGCAGGCAGATTATTTAGAGCTTGGCAAGGAGGAAAATCCGGCTATGGGTTACCGGGCCATCCGGCTTTGCCTTCACAGAAAGGAAATGTTCAAGACACAGCTTCGTGCCATTCTGCGTGCGGCGGCATATGGAAAAGCGGCGGTGATGTTCCCTATGATCATTTCTGCAGGGGAGGTACAGGAAGCCAAAAGGCTTTTGCAGGAAGCCGGGGAGGAGCTAAAGGCTCTTGGCATAGCTGCGGGGCAGCCTGAGATCGGTGTGATGATTGAAACTCCGGCAGCAGCGCTGATTAGTGACGAACTGGCGGCTGAGGTGGATTTTTTCAGCATAGGAACCAATGACCTGACCCAGTATACCCTTGCCATTGACAGGCAGAATGCAAAGCTGGACGGACTTTACAGGAAGGATCACAGAGCGGTCATGGAACTGATTGGCATGACCATAAGGAACGCCCATAAGGCCGGGATCTGGGTGGGGATATGCGGAGAAATGGCAGCAGACCTTACCCTTACCTCAAAATGGGTTTCCATGGGGGTGGATGAGCTCTCGGTAACGCCGGGCATGATCCTGCCGGTGCGGCAGGCGGTCATGACGGCAGAAGATTAAAAGAATGCATTGCGAAAGCAAAGCCTTTCCTGTATGATAAGAATGTGCATTAAGATGTTAAGATAAGTGGAGGTTTGGGACAGAATGATCGAGAAATTAATAGACAGAATAAAAGAAACAGGAGCGCCCATTGTAGTGGGCTTAGATCCGATGCTGAAATTTGTACCGGAGCATATCAAAAAGAAGGCTTTTGCGGAGCATGGAGAAACCCTGGAAGGCGCTGCCGTTGCCATCTGGGAATACAACAAGGAAATTATCGACCATATTTATGATCTGGTTCCGGCAGTAAAGCCCCAGATCGCAATGTATGAACAGTTTGGGATCCCCGGTCTTATGACCTTCCATAAGACGGTGGAATATTGTAAGCAGAAAGGTCTTATCGTTATTGGAGACATTAAGAGAGGGGATATAGGTTCTACCTCGGAAGCCTATGCAGTAGGCCATCTGGGCAAGGTGAATGTGGGCAGCCATTCCTACTATGGTTTTGATGAGGATTTTGCAACGGTAAATCCCTATCTTGGCTCTGACGGAGTGAAGCCCTTTATCAAGATCTGTCAGGAAGAAAAGAAGGGCCTGTTTATTCTGGTGAAAACCTCTAATCCCAGCAGCGGGGAATTCCAGGACAGACTGCTGAAGGATACGGATAAGCCCCTTTATGAGCTGGTAGGAGAGCAGGTGGCAAAATGGGGAGAAGAGTGCATGGGCAATGACTACAGCTATATCGGAGCCGTAGTGGGAGCAACCTACCCGGAGCAGGGCAGGATCCTCCGTAAGATCATGCCGAAAGCCTTTATCCTGGTTCCCGGTTATGGAGCGCAGGGCGGAAAGGGTGCAGATCTGGTGCATTTCTTTAACGAGGACGGCCTTGGCGCTATCGTGAACTCCTCCCGAGGGATTATTGCAGCTTATCAGCAGGAGGCATACGCTTCCTATGGGCCGGAGCACTTCGGAGAAGCATCCAGGGCTGCGGTGGAAGCCATGAGAGCGGATATTGCAGGAGCTCTGGAACGGCGTTAACGCTTGAAAAATTAAGGGCATAGTGTTATGATGATAAAGAATATCCGCACCTGTTAAGCGGAGAAAATGATCGGATCAGGGAGGCCTTACCGGAATGGAACAGTACAAGCAGGAATTCATTGAATTCATGGTAGACAGCCAGGTACTTAAGTTTGGAGAATTTACATTAAAGAGCGGCAGAAAATCTCCCTTTTTTATGAATGCGGGGGGCTATGTCACAGGCACACAGCTGCGAAGGCTGGGCGAGTATTACGCAAAAGCCATCCATGACTGTTATGGGCTTGACTTTGACGTACTGTTTGGGCCGGCATATAAGGGCATTCCTTTGGCTGTGGCAACAACCATGGCAATCAGCAGCCTGTACGGGAAGGACATCAGATACTGCTCCAACCGTAAAGAAGAGAAGGATCATGGAGATACCGGCATTCTGCTGGGCAGCAAGCTGAAGGACGGAGACCGTGTTGTGATCATTGAGGACGTGACCACCTCCGGTAAGTCCATTGAAGAAACCTATCCTATTTTGAAGGCACAGGCGGATGTACAGGTGAAGGGACTGATGGTTTCCCTAAACCGGATGGAAAAGGGCAAAACGGAAAAGAGCGCCCTTCAGGAAATTCAGGAAAAATATGGGTTTGCAACGGGAGCCATTGTCAATATGGAAGAGGTTGTAGAATACTTATATAACAGACCTTATCAGGGAACGGTTTACATTGATGATACCCTGAAGGCAGCTATAGATGCCTATTATGAACAGTATGGCGCCAAAAATAATTAATTGCAGGAAGGGAGCATGAGCATGGAAGAAAAGGTATATAAGATCATGAACGGAGCGGGAACCGTAAGCATTACAGTAGGGATCGTGACACTTGCCACCGGTGTAGCCTGCGGAATTATGATGATCATTGCCGGTGCAAAGCTGCTTGCCGGAAAGTCTAAAGTTTTATTTTAAGTATGGGAGTAACAAAAGGGTGCGAGCAGACAGGCTCGCACTTTTTTATGAGACAGGTATATGAGAAGAATAAAGGGATATATTTTTACCAATAAGGAACATTCCAAAAAAGGAATTATGTCAACCATTTTGGGCGTGCTGTCTGCGGGCACCATGGGATGTACGATTTATCTGTCCTATCTGCATAAAGGGACAGCCTCTGCAAGATATGGGGCAGCGGCATTTCTGGCGGCCCTTTTCATGATCATAGGATTTGTGCTGGGAATCTGGTCAGCCACAGAGGCAAATAAATTCAGGCTTTTTTCTGTGCTGGGAATTATCATGAATGTACTGGCCTTTGGGATCCTGAGCGCGATCCTGTTTGCCGGGGCCTATGTAAATTAGAAATGAAATCGGGAAAAAGGAGAAAAACATGCTGGAGGAACGTTATATACTTGCCAGGGAAAGATTACAGGAGCTGACGGAGGAAGCTGCTCTGGAAGCGGAATATCAGAAGTATTTTACAAAATATGCACGGTTTCTGCTTCTGGTATGCGATACTACTGAAGCGGGAAGGGCGGGAAAGCAAAGAAGAGCTTCCCTGGAAGAACTGCGGGAAGAAAATCACAGACTGTATGAGGATATTCTGCCTGAGAATTATGAACACAGCTACGCCAACCCGGCTTATGCGGCAAAGTGCTTTGAAGAGCCGTATGGAAAGATCCTCTGCGTGCTGGCAGCCGAAATGCAAAGCACAGTTCCTTTTGCATTTGAACAAAATGTAGAGGCTCTGGTGATCCGCATGGAGCTTTTTTTGGAAATCTACGGAGCCTTTGTCTGTGAAAAGGAAGAAAACGGAGCGCTGCCTAAGGCTGAGAATTTACAGGAAACCATTGCCTTTTATATGAGCGATTATACCAGATGGGCAACGGAAGAAAAATTACAGGATATGCTTCTTCCGGAACGGGATTTTGCGCTGAAGCTGATAGAAGGAGATCTGTCGGATCCCAGATATCTGTACTTTTTCGGGGAATATGTGACAGAGAGCCAGGAAAGGACCTGGAAGCATTTGCAGGAGCTCCCGGCAGAAACGCTGCAAAAGATGGCAGATACCTACACAGAAGGATACCGGATCGGCTTTGAAGTAGGGAACAAGGATATTTCCATTAAAAAAACAGTGAACATCAGATACTGCCTGGGCTTTGAACCGATGATAAAGCTTGCGGTGGAAAATTTCAGAAAAATGGGATTGCAGCCTACGATCTACCGGGCGGCCGGTAATCTGCTGCAGGGAAGAAGCGTATATCGGAACGGTTATTATGGAGCCATTCCCAACAAGCAATATGATTTCGATCACAAGGACGATCAGGGACTTGTGCTGGATAAGAGATTGATCCAGATCAGGATGGAAGCGCTGCAGGAAGGCTATGAAGCCTACAAAGAAGCGGCGGCTGTGTTTGGCGGCCCGGCAGTAGTGGAGGTCTTTGGGGAGGATGCGGTTCCCCTGCAGGAAAAGAAAGAGGCGGTGCATTTAAGCAAAGAGCAGCAAAAGCTTACAGTAGAGTATATGGCAGCCGCCGGAGAACTGCAGAACCGTTATATTAAGGGGGAAGAGAGAAGCTTTACCATTATTTCCTTTCCGGTACCCGAGATTGGAAAGGATTATGAAAAGATCTTCGATGAAGTGGTAAGGATCAATACCCTGGATTACCAGCTTTACCAGCGTATGCAGCAGATCATTATTGATACCTTGGATCAGGGGAAATATGTGATCGTGAAGGGCATGCATGGAAACAAAACGCACATGAAGATCATGCTCCATCCGCTCAGTGATCCCGCAAAGCAGACAAACTTTGAAAACTGTGTGGCAGATGTAAATATTCCCGTCGGAGAGGTGTTTACCTCCCCGGTGCTTAAGGGAACAGAGGGCGTTTTACATGTGAGCAGGGTATTTTTAAATGAACTGGAATATAAGGATATGACCCTTACCTTCCGGGACGGTATGATCACGGATTACAGCTGCAGTAACTTTGAAAAAACCGAGGAAAATCGTAAATATATAAGCGACAACGTGCTTTTCCACCATGAAACACTTCCCATTGGAGAGTTTGCCATCGGAACGAACACAACGGCTTATGTAGTGGCAAGAAAGTATGGAATAGAAGAGAAGCTTCCTATTTTAATTGCGGAAAAGACAGGCCCTCATTTTGCAGTAGGCGATACCTGCTACTCCCATGCGGAGGAGGTTGCGGTGTTTAATCCGGACGGCAAGGAGATCATTGCTAGGGATAACGAGTGCTCCCTGAAAAGGAAGGAGGATATGGCAAAGGCTTATTTTAACTGTCATACCGACATTACCATTCCCTATGATGAACTGGGGGAGGTCAGCGTGGTAACGGAAAAGGAGCAGGTGATCCCCATTATAATAGAAGGAAAATTTGTGCTGGAGGGGCTTTCCGAGCTGAACCTTCCGCTTGCTATGGCAGAAAATTTATAGTATGATAAGCACAGAATAAATTTAGGCGGGAGGAAAAGAGATGGCACAGGTAGGAATTGTGATGGGCAGTGATTCTGATATGCCCGTTATGGCAAAAGCAGCGGATATTCTCACACAGCTTGGGATTTCCTTTGAGATGAGGATTATTTCAGCACACCGGGAACCGGACGTTTTCTTTGAATATGCGAGGACGGCAGAGGAAAAGGGCTTTAAGGTGATCATTGCAGGCGCCGGAATGGCAGCTCACCTGCCGGGAATGTGCGCAGCGATCTTTCCCATGCCGGTGATTGGAATTCCCATGCATACAACCTCCTTAGGAGGAAGGGACTCTCTTTACTCGATCGTACAGATGCCATCCGGAATACCGGTTGCTACGGTAGCGATCAACGGTGGAGCCAATGCAGGGCTGCTTGCCGCAAAGATCCTTGCAACCTCCGATCCGGAGCTTTTAGATAGACTGAAGGCTTATAGCCGGGAATTAAAGGAAAGCGTACAGAAGAAGGATGCGCATCTTTCCGAAGTAGGCTATCAGAATTACAAATAAATAACGTGCACAGGCAGCAGCACAGAAATGAGGAGAAGAATGGATTACAAAAAGGCAGGAGTCGATATTGAAGCAGGCTACCTCAGCGTAGATCTGATGAAGAAGTATGTGAAGGAAACCATGCGCCCTGAGGTGCTGGGAGGTCTTGGCGGTTTTTCGGGAGCGTTTTCCCTGTCCGCGATCAAGGAAATGGAAAAGCCCACTTTGGTATCGGGAACAGACGGTGTCGGAACAAAGTTAAAGCTGGCATTTTTAATGGATAAACATGATACCATCGGAATTGACTGTGTTGCAATGTGTGTCAATGATATTGCCTGCGCAGGAGGAGAACCGCTGTTCTTTCTGGATTACATTGCCTGTGGAAAGAACTACCCTGAGAAGATTGCCACGATCGTAAAGGGAGTGGCCGAGGGCTGCAAAATGTCTGGCGCTGCGCTGATCGGCGGTGAGACGGCAGAGCATCCGGGACTGATGCCGGAGGAGGAATACGATCTTGCCGGATTTGCAGTGGGACTTGTGGATGAAAAAGATCTGATTACCGGGGAGAAGATCAAGGACGGCGATGTACTTGTGGGAATTGCTTCCTCAGGAGTACATAGCAACGGCTTTTCCCTGGTAAGAAAATTATTTGATATGACAAAGGAAAGCCTGGATACTTATTATGAGGAGCTTGGAAAGACCCTTGGCGAGGCGCTGATCGAGCCTACAAGGATCTATGTAAAGGCGCTCAGAAAGGTAAAAGAAGCAGGAATTACAATTAAGGGATGCAGCCATATAACCGGCGGCGGCTTTTATGAAAATATTCCAAGGATGCTTCCGGAAGGCATGACGGCTGTGGTAGAAAAGGACAGCTATGAAATTCCCCCTATTTTCACCTTGATGCAAAGGAAGGGTGAGCTTTCCGAAAAGATGATGTACAACACCTACAACATGGGACTTGGAATGATCCTTGCAGTAGATCCTGCAGATGCCAAGAAGACTGTGGAAGCTGTCTGCGGAGCAGGAGAGAAGGCTTACATTGTAGGTAAGATCAAGGCAGGAGAAAAGGGAGTTATCTTATGCTGAGAATTGTAGTGTGCGTGTCAGGCGGTGGAACGAACCTGCAGGCGATCATAGATGGTGTGAAAAACGGAACCATCTGCAATACAGAAATATCAGGTGTTATTAGTAATAACCCTGGTGCATATGCAATAGAGCGTGCACAGAACGCAGGAATTCCTGCATATTGCGTTTCTCCAAAGCAATTTCAGGACAGAGAGCAGTTTAATGAAGCTTTTTTGCAGAAACTCAATGAGTTAAATCCTGATTTAATTGTTCTTGCCGGCTTCCTGGTGATTCTACCGGAAAAGATGATCCGGCAATATCGGGACAGGATCATAAACATTCATCCGTCACTGATCCCATCCTTCTGCGGAACGGGCTACTATGGACTGAAGGTACATGAAGCCGCTTTGCAGAGAGGGGTTAAAATAACGGGTGCTACCGTACATTATGTAGATGAAGGAACGGATACCGGCAGGATCATTGCCCAGAAAGCAGTGGAGGTTCTGGAGGGAGATACGCCGGAAATCCTGCAAAGAAGAGTGATGGAGCAGGCAGAATGGGTCATTCTGCCGGAGGCAATCAGCCGGATTGCAGAAAGGACAAAAGCGTGAAGGTATTGATCGTAGGAGGCGGCGGCAGAGAGCATGCCATAGCTGCCAGTGTGAAAAAGAGCAAACGGGTAGAGAAGATCTACTGCGCGCCTGGAAACGCAGGAATTGGTCTGATTGCGGAGTGCGTTCCTATCGGAGCAATGGAATTTGACAGACTGGTATCCTTTGCCATTGAAAAAGAGATCGATCTCACCATTGTGGGAATGGATGATCCGCTGGTAGGCGGTCTGGTAGATGAGATGGAACAGGCAGGGATCCGTACCTTTGGGCCTCGTAAAAATGCAGCTATTCTGGAAGGAAGCAAAGCCTTTTCCAAGGATCTGATGAAAAAATACCACATCCCTACGGCAGCCTATGAAACCTTTGATAAGCCGGAGGAGGCGCTTGCCTATCTGGAGGATGCGGAGTTTCCCATTGTGCTGAAGGCAGACGGCCTGGCTCTCGGAAAGGGAGTTTTGATCTGCAAGGATTTAAAGGAAGCGAAGGATGGCGTTAAGGCGATCATGCTGGATAAGCAGTTCGGAAACGCAGGAAATAAATTGGTGATCGAAGAGTTTATGACGGGACGGGAGGTTTCTGTTTTGTCCTTTGTGGACGGCAGAACCATTAAGACCATGACCTCTGCCCAGGATCACAAGAGGGCGGGAGATGGAGATACCGGATTAAATACCGGCGGAATGGGAACCTTTTCACCCAGTCCCTTTTATACAGAAGAAGTAGATGCTTTTTGCAGGGAGCATATCTATCAGGCTACGGTAGACGCCATGGCGGCAGAGGGAAGAAGCTTTCAGGGCGTGATTTTCTTTGGGTTGATGCTAACCGAAAAAGGCCCAAGAGTGCTGGAATATAATGCCAGATTTGGAGATCCTGAAGCACAGGTGGTACTGCCCAGAATGAAAAATGACATCATTGACGTGATGGAGGCATGCATTGACGGTACCCTCGACCAGATCGATCTGCAGTTTGAAGACAATGCTGCAGTCTGTGTTGTCCTTGCATCAGAAGGCTATCCGGTTCATTACGAAAAGGGCTTTGTGATCCATGGACTTGAAAAGTTTGAAGGACAGGATTCCTATTTCTGTTTCCATGCGGGAACCAAAAACACAGATCAGGGAATTGTCACAAACGGAGGAAGAGTTCTGGGCATTACAGCCAAGGGAGCAAATTTAAAGGAGGCCAGGGCAAATGCGTATGCGGCCACAGAATGGGTCACCTTTGAAAATAAATATATGCGTCATGATATTGGAAAGGCTATTGACGAAGCATAAGCGGCGCAGGTAGGGAGGACAGCAGAGATATGCCGGAAAATAACGGGAAAATCCGCATACTGAATGATTATAACAGACCGACTCTGTGTAAAAGCTGCGGTGGAATTATGGTATACAAGGGACTGGGAGAATATCAGTGTGAGGATTGCCAGCAGTTTGATTATGATGACTATGGGAAGGTAAGAAATTATCTGGACAAACATACCGGTGCAAATGTAGCGGAAATATCCAGTGCTACAGGAGTGACCCACAAGGCGATCCGTGAGATGATCAAGGAAAACAGATTTGAGGTCATTGACAACCGGGGCGGTTATATCCGATGCGAAATGTGCGGCAAGAATATCAAAAGCGGACGATTGTGCGAAAGCTGCGAGATCCTGTACCACAGACAGCTCGAAGAGGAAGCCCGCAGATCCAAGAAAAGCAATATCTCAGGCTATGGAGAAGGCACAAAGGGTGACGAAGGGCATATTCGATATACAAGAGACAGATAAGGAGATCATGGAAGTGAGAAATTTTATGAAACAGCTTACAAAGATAAATTGGGGAAGAAATCTGATCGCATTTGCAGCGGCAGTGGCTGTGTTTTATTTTGCAGCCCTCAGCTCCTATGCAGCGGAAGGCAAGGTGATAGCCGATACAGCGAAGATCCGCGAACAGGCCAATACAGAAAGTACAGTAGTGGGCAGTACGGTAAAGGGAAAGACCATTGACATCTTAGGGGCGGTGAAGGACAGCTCCGGTACAGTCTGGTATAAGGTATCCGTAACAGGCGGCGGTTTTGGCTATATCAGAAGTGATCTGGTACAGACAAGCGAGACCATTACCGTGACGGAAACAGCACCGGCAGCCACTACAGAGACCACAACGGATACTCCCGCAGCTTCTCTGCCGGATACGGTTCCTACCTCTATCGGGGAGCAGCAGGCGCAGGTGAAATCGGACAGCAACGTAAGGATCCGTTCCGGTGCGTCTACCTCTTACGATACGGTTGCATCCCTGCCAAACGGCACTTCCATTACCCTGATCGGTGAGGCAAATGACAGTGCGGGAAATAAATGGTATCAGATGACCTGTAATTACAATAATAAGACCATAGAAGGCTACATCCGTTCCGATCTTCTTACGATTGGAAGCCAGGAGGGCGCCTCCGATCAGGAACAGCCTGCAGAGGGCGGTGAACAGCCTGCGGATTCCCAGGAAAATCCGGAGGGAGAAAACCCAGAGGGCGAAAACCCGGAGGGCGACCAGCCGGCAGAAGAACCTCAGGAGGAGCCACAGCAGGAGGAGCACAACGATTACGAGATCGTATATGCGCAGAACAGTGACAGCGGGGAATATGAATATTATCTTTATGATAATATCAATGGAAACCGCCAGAAGCTGGCAGAACTGCTCAATGTAGTAAATGTTGCAAATGAAAATAATGCCAGACTGCAGGCACAGATCGAGAAAGAAAAGATCATTATTATCATTCTTGCGGTGGTTGTGGTTTTAATGGTGATCGTGATCACACTTCTTCTGCTTAAGATCAGAAGTCTTTCCTATGAGGATTATGACGAGGAAGATTATGAGGAAGAGGAACCTATAGAAGAACCGGAGCCGGAAAGAAAGAAAAAGAAAAGAGCAGTACGGGAGGAAGCGGAACAGGAGCCTGCCCCCGTTAGAAGAAAAAGATCCCAGGCAGTAAGCGAAAGAGAGCAGGAAGAACCGGTAAGAAAGCAGAAGAGAGAACCGGAGATTTCAGCGGCAGAGAGAAAGGAGCCTGCAAGGAAGCCTTCCAGAAAGCCACAGAATTTCCTGGCAGATGACGACGAATTTGAATTTGAGTTTTTAAATATGGATGATAAGGATCTGTAAGATACATGGGAGGAATGGCGAAGCTGTTCCTCCTGCGTTAGATTAAGAAGGGATATCATATGATCATAGAGATAGATTTTAACAGTGAAGAAGCTCTGTATCTGCAGCTTAGAAACCAGATTATCCTGGGGATTGCAACATCCAGATTTCAGGAGGGAGATACCCTTCCCTCTGTGCGGCAGCTGGCAGATGAGATCGGTATCAACATGCATACGGTCAACAAAGCCTATTCCGTATTACGGCAGGAGGGCTTTGTAAAGGTAGACAGAAGAAAAGGTGCGGTGATCGCACTGGACATTGATAAGATCCGAACCATAGAGGAAATGGATGAACAGCTTCGGGTGATCCTGGCAAAGGGGATCTGTAAAGGGATCAGCAAGGAAGAGGTTCATTGCATGATCGATGAAATTTATGAGGAGTATGAGAAATAAAGGAAGGAAATGAGCGTATGAAACAGTCCGGAGGCTTTACAGATAAGGCAAAGACAGCTCTTTTGCTGGCAGAAAAGACGGCCCTTCGCATGAAAGCGGGATATGTGGGGACAGAGCATATTCTTGTGGGGCTGCTGAAGGAAAAAACCGGTGTTGCAGCAAGAGTTTTAACAGAAGACGGCGCAAAAGAGGACAAGATCCTGGAAATGATCAGGGAACTGATTTCGCCGGAGGCAAATGTTGTATTAAAAGAAAAGGAGGGGTACTCTCCCAGGGCCCAGGCGGTGCTTGAGGAAGCCCACAGACAGGCAGACCGTTTTCAGGCGGAAGAGACAGGGACAGAGCACATCCTGCTGGCTCTTTTGAAGGAAGGGGAAAACGTAGCCGTAAGACTTTTGAATACAATGGGGATCTCTGTTCCCAAGCTTTATGCAGACACTCTGATCGCTATGGGCGAGGATGGCAACCTGTATAAGGAGGATCTGGGAAAACGACAGGGGAAGAGAAGCAAGAACGCTTCGACGCTGGAACAGTACAGCAGGGATCTTACAGCGCTGGCAGCGGAAGGAGCGCTGGATCCTGTGATCGGCAGAGACAGTGAGATCAAGCGCGTGATCGAAATTTTGAGCAGGAGAACCAAGAATAATCCCTGCCTGATCGGAGAGCCGGGAGTAGGAAAAACGGCTGTGGTGGAAGGTCTGGCAAGGCGCATTGTGGAAGGAAAAGTGCCTTTTACCGTACAGAACAAGCGGCTTCTGACCCTGGATCTGTCCGGTATGGTGGCTGGCTCCAAGTACCGCGGAGAGTTTGAGGAGCGGATCAAGCGGGTGATCCGGGAGGTACAGGAGGACGGCAATATTATTCTGTTCCTGGATGAGATGCATACCATCATCGGGGCCGGAGGCGCAGAAGGCGCCATAGATGCCTCCAACATTTTAAAGCCCTCTCTGGCCAGAGGGGAGCTTCAGCTGATCGGAGCTACAACTGTGTCAGAATATCACAAGTATGTGGAAAAGGATGCGGCCCTTGAAAGGCGTTTTCAGTCTGTTTATGTGGAGGAACCTACAACCGAGCAGGCAATCGAGATTTTAAAGGGAATTGCGCCTAAATATGAAGAGCATCATAAGGTAACGATCACAGAGGAAGCAATCAGGGCGGCAGTTCTTCTTTCACAGCGGTATATCAATGACCGGAATCTGCCGGATAAGGCCATTGACCTGATCGATGAGGCGGCTGCGGCGGTAAGGCTGAAAAACATGACCGTTCCCTCTAATCTGGAAACCATGGCAGAAGAGATCCGTTTTATGGATGAACGGCTGGAGCAGTGCATCCGGGAGGAGGATCTTGAGGAAGCAGCCAGGATCCGGAAGGATCAGGATAAGCTGATCGCAAAGTATGACAAGGCAAAGGAGCGCAACCGCCAAAAGCAGTCGGAGGGACAGATCGCCATTGGAGAAAATGAGATTGCAGAGGTGGTAGCCTCCTGGACAAAAATTCCGGTGAAGAAGCTTACGGAAAAGGAAAGTGAACGGCTGCTGAAGCTGGAAAGCGTGCTGCATAAGCGCGTGATCGGCCAGGAGCAGGCGGTGCTTGCAGTGGCCAAGGCGATCAGAAGAGGAAGAGTGGGACTTTCAGATCCCAACAGACCGATCGGCTCCTTCCTGTTTCTGGGGCCGACCGGTGTGGGCAAAACAGAATTATCCAAAGCGCTTGCGGAAGCGGTTTTCGGGTCTGAAAGCGCTTTGATCAGAGTAGATATGTCCGAATATATGGAGGGTCATTCCGTTTCCAAGATGATCGGTTCCCCTCCGGGATATGTGGGCTTTGAAGAAGGCGGCCAGCTTTCGGAAAAGATCCGCAAAAACCCTTATTCCGTAGTCCTTTTTGATGAAATTGAAAAGGCACACCCGGATGTGTTCAATGTCCTGCTCCAGGTTCTGGATGACGGGCATATTACAGACTCCAAGGGACGGAAGGTAAGCTTTAAAAATACCATACTGATCATGACCTCCAATGCCGGAGCACAGAGGATCGTTGCGCCCAAAAACCTGGGCTTCTTTACGGAAACAACCAAGGAGCAGGATTATGAGAAGATGAAGGCCGGCGTCATGGAAGAGGTAAAGCGCCTTTTTAAACCGGAATTCATCAACAGGATCGACGAGATCATGGTATTCCAGCCCCTGGGCAAGGAAGAAATGCAAAAGATCGTTACCCTGCTCTGCGATCATCTGGATCAGAGATGCAGGCAGCAGCTAAAGATCAAGCTGTCCGTTACCCCTGCGTTAAAGGAGCATCTGGTGACAAAGTATGCAGACTACAAAATGGGAGCCAGACCTCTTAAGAGAGCCATCCAGAATGTTATTGAGGATCCGCTTGCAGAGGAACTTCTGGAAGGCAGGGTAAAGCAGGGAGATACAGTGGTGGCCGGTTTCAGAAAGCAGCAGGTTGTGTTTGATGTAAAAAAATAACGAATGTTTTTGGTGGATATCGGCACTGAAATATATTATACTTAGGAAAGAAAGAGCTCCGTTACAGGATGCACGAAAGAGATTGGCAGGAGGACGTAAGAAATGGCTGTTGTAAAAGAATTGCTTCGTTCAGAGGCAGACGGCACCATAAGCTTTGGAGACCACACTCTGGAAGAGAAGGCAAAGCTTGACAATTTTGAACATTGTGGTGACCTTTATAAGGTGAAAACCTTTAAAACAATGACCAAGCTGGAAAGAAACGGAATGTTTGTTTATGAGTCGGTTCCCGGAACCAGCGTTTCTCATTTTGTAGAGACAGCGGACGGCGTGAAATTCACCGTTGAAGGAGATGAGGATGCACAGATCACCCTGGAACTGGAAGAAGATACAGAATACCAGGTACTGGTGAATGGAAACAGTGCCGGTAAGATGAAGACAAATCTGGGCGGTAAGCTGAACATCAGCGTAGAGCTGGCAGGATTTGGAGAGGTTCTGGTAGAGGTTACCAGATAAGCGGAAACATGATTTTGGAGTGCGAGCCAGAAGGCTCGCATTCTTTGGTCATAGGGAGAGGATGCAATGGCAAAAGGAAAAGAGACAACCATTTTTTTCTGTCAGAATTGCGGATACGAGTCGTCTAAGTGGATGGGCCAGTGTCCCGGCTGCAGGCAATGGAATACTCTGGTAGAGGAAAAGGTAGCAGCAGGGAGCGCACAGAAAGCAGCAAAGCAGATCAGAAGCGGAGAAAGAAAGGAACCTACAGCGATTTCCGGTATCTCGCTTGAAGAGGAAGACAGGCTTTCTACCCATATCGGAGAACTTGACAGAGTGCTGGGGGGAGGGCTGGTCAGAGGTTCCCTGACCCTGGTAGGCGGAGATCCCGGAATTGGAAAATCAACGCTTTTACTGCAGGTGTGCAGGGAGCTTGCTAAGGACAAGCGGGAGGTCCTATATATTTCCGGTGAGGAATCCTTAAAGCAGATCAAGATCCGGGCAAACCGGATCGGAGAATTTGACGATCATTTAAAGCTGCTTTGCGAAACCAGTCTGGATGTGATTGAGGATACCATCAGAAGGGCAAAGCCCCAGGTGGTAGTGATTGATTCCATCCAGACCATGTATTGTGAAGAGGTATCTTCCGCACCCGGAAGCGTTTCACAGGTGCGTGAGGCAACCGGCCTTTTGCTGAAGCTTGCCAAGGGTCTTAATATCTCCATTTTTATCGTGGGTCATGTGACGAAGGAAGGGACAGTGGCAGGTCCCCGGGTATTAGAGCATATGGTGGATACTGTGCTGTATTTTGAAGGGGACAGACATGCTTCCTACCGGATCCTCAGAGGGGTGAAAAACCGGTTTGGTTCCACCAATGAGATCGGCGTTTTTGAGATGGAAGCAGAGGGACTCCGGGAGGTTAAAAACCCGTCAGAATTTATGCTGAGCGGAAGGCCGCAGGGAGCCTGCGGTTCCGTGGTAGTGTGCTCTTTGGAGGGGACAAGGCCTATGCTGGTGGAGATCCAGGCCCTGGTCTGCCACAGCAGCTTCGGGATCCCAAGGCGTCAGGCTACAGGAACTGATTTTAACCGGATGAACCTTTTGATTGCTATTTTGGAAAAACGTCTGGGCATGCAGCTGGGAAATTGCGATGCCTATGTAAATATTGCGGGCGGAATAAAAATCCAGGAACCGGCGCTGGATCTTGGCATGGTCATGGCCATTGCCTCCAGCTTCAAGAATAAACCCATACCGGATGGCATGGTGGCAGTGGGAGAAGTAGGACTGAGCGGTGAAGTAAGAGCGGTAAGCATGTTAAAGACAAGAGTGCAGGAGGCGCAAAAGCTTGGCTTTACTGTCTGTGTGGTTCCAAAAGCAGGAGCAGAGAGCTTAAAGCAGACAGAAGGCATCCAGGTGATCGGCGTTGAAAATGTGGCGGATGCAATCAAGCTTTTGTGACGATAAGACGTAAAACTAAGGCGTAAAAATAAAAAAGGTATTCAAAGCCGCACAAATATGGTAAAATATATGATAGTTTTGTCCTGATGGGCTGAAACAAAAGAATAAAAAGTGTGGAGAGAAACATGGATAAGAAGAAATGGATAAAAAATATTCCATTATTTATTTTAGAAATTCTGGTTTTGATCGTAGCGGCAGTGATCCTGTATTTTACGTTACATGCAACGGACAAGGAAAAGGGCGTTGAGAAAGTAGAGCTGAAGGAAGAAAACATTGCAGTTAATGAGGAAGTAAAGGAAAAGCTGGTACAGGAAGAAGAAAGCCAGGATAAGAGCAAGTATACAGGCGTGTTCAATATTGCTTTTTTCGGAGTGGATGCCAGAGATGGAAGCCTTGGAAAAGGCAACAGAAGCGACACGATCATGATCTGTTCCATTGACATGGACACCCATGAGGTAAGGCTGGTATCCATTTACCGGGATACTTATCTGAATTTGGGAAACGATACCTACAACAAGTGCAATACGGCCTATGCCCAGGGAGGCCCCCAACAGGCCATCAGCATGATCAATATGAATACGGACATGTATGTGACAGATTACATTACAGTTGGCTTTGAAGGACTGATCAAGGCGGTGGATGCCCTTGGCGGAGTGGAAATGGAGATCACAGAAAATGAGATCAGCCACCTGAACAATTATCAGAGCACAATGGCAGCAGCTATGGGAGTGGATTATACCCCGGTAACAGAAAACGGAAAACAGACCTTAAACGGAATGCAGGCAACTGCCTATTGCAGGATCCGCTACGGAGGCGGGGATGATTTCAGAAGGGCAGAGCGTCAGAGAGATCTTCTGATCGCAATGATGGAAAAGGGAAAGACCGCTTCTCTTACTACGCTGACAAGCGCAGTGAATGCGGTGCTTCCCAATGTCCAGACCTCCCTTGATGTAGAAGATATTATTCCGGTGCTTGGCATGGTGGGAGATTACAAGGTGACAGTCAGTGAGGGCTTTCCTTTTGCAGATGCCCGGAACGGCGGAATTATCGGAACCAAGGGTTCCTGTGTGGTGCCCACTTCCTTAGAGGATAATGTCATAAAGCTACACAAGCTTTTATTTGATGACGAAGCCTACGAGCCATCCAAGGAGGTAAAGAGCTTTAGCAAAAAGATCGAAGAGGACACCAAGGATTGTCTGATGTATTAGAAATTTGGTGAAATATGAAAATTTGTTGACAGAGCACCTGTAGTTGAGATATAATGATTTTCGGTGGTCAAAACTGCCGAATATAGGGGCATAGTTCAAAGGTAGAACAGCGGTCTCCAAAACCGTCGATGTGGGTTCGATTCCTACTGCCCCTGCTTTAAAACCCTAGTATTTACTGGGGTTTTTTAATTTCGTGTGAACTTTTATGTGAATTTTTATGTAGAATATGAGCAACAAGCAAAGACCCCTGAGAATATCTCAGGGGCCTTCGCTTGTGTAAAAGGGGAATTCTTGAGTTGCTAATTAGCTTCGAGTTGATTCCGTTCTCAACTCTGATGTTATTATATTGCTTGAAAGATAAAAAATCTATAATTATATTGCTTAAAAATAAAAATATATTCGCCAAAAGTGAACTTTTTAAAGAAAATAGTCATAAAATTTTTTAAAGTGCATATTCAGATGATTTATGATAAAATAAAAACAGTATAGCATTTGTACAAAAGGGTGAGGTGCAGGGACGTGGAAACAGAAAACATTTACAGACGGGAATTGTTACAAAGTTATAAAGAAAAAGTAGGGGATGTATTTCGTTATATCCCGTGGCTCCAGGAAAAAGCGGGGGATACGCTGGTACATACCTATCAGGGGGATCAGGAGCCGATCAGATCCGTGCCGATTCCGGTTTATGACGGAACACTGTTATCCTTTGTAAAGGAGATGCAGGGAACGGGACTTATGGATCCTAATTATGTGTATACCTTTTCCAGGAACGGGCTTCATACGCCTAAGGATGAGCTGGCGTTTATCGCCCAGGCTGAATTGCCGCAGATAGAAGCAATATTTGATATTATGGCAAAATATGTTCTGGGAGGAATGACGAAGGGGGCTCTCTGGGCTCAGGCAGTGGAAAACGGCGTCTTTTTGCAGAGTCTGCTTAAGATCAAGGAGCTGCTTGATATCTGGGATAAACCACTGGCATAGGAGCAATCATAAGATGGGTGACAAATCGGCACAAAAGCAAAGATATATTTTAGAAAAGGCAAGGCAGGTATTCATGGAAAAGGGCTATAAGCTGGTAACCATGAAGGATATTGTAGAGGCCTGCGAGATCAGCAGAGGAGGTCTTTACCTTTATTTTGACGGCACGAAGCAGCTGTTTGAACAGGTGCTTGTGATGGAAACGCAGGAGGCAGACGATCTTTTTGCAAAGAGTCTGTCGGAGGATGCAACTCCTGCAGATATCCTTGCTTTGTTTTTAAAGGAACAGAAAAAGGAGCTTTTGGGAAAGGAAGCATCCCTTACTAAAGCAACCTATGAATATTATTTTGCAAACCAGATCACCGGAAAAGATAATCTTTTAAGAAAACAGTTTGATCAGGCCGTACATGTACTGGAAAAGCTTATTGATGCCGGGTGTCAAAGCGGGGAGTTTTACTGCGAAGATCCCAGAGGAGCAGCGAGGAATATCATGTATGTGCTGGAAGGACTTAAAATTGCGGCATGTACAAGAGGAGTAAGCGAGGCCATGGTTGACCGGGAAATTTTGTATGTCATGCAGGGGCTGGTCACAGAAGAATAAATAAGACGAGGGGGTCCGGAGTGCGGGCCCTTTCTTAAACAGAAGCATAAAGAGAAATACATTGCGAAAGGAGTACCCCTAGGTATGATGGAGGAAGTGTTTTCCATAGAGCTCCCAGTGGGAGAAAGGCTCTTGATCAAAAAAAATGTTATTGCAGGCAGAGAGCCGGAAAGCAAGAGACTTACCCTGGTAACCGGGATACATGGAGATGAATTTGAAGGGCAGTATATCTGCTATGAGGTTGCCAGAAGGTTAAAACAGGATCTTTCCCTGCTGAAAGGCACAGTGGAGATTTATCCGGCTTTGAATCCACTGGGACTGGATGTGGCGCAGCGGAATATCCCCAAAGTCAATATGGATATGAACAGAATGTTTCCCGGAAGAGAAAACGGAACGCCCTTTGAAAGGGTGGCGGCAGCGATCGTAGGCGATCTTGCAGGTGCGGATATGTGTCTGGATGTGCACGCCAGTGATATTTTCGTAAAGGAGATCCCACAGGTGCGTGTCAGCGAGGAATTTGCAGAAAGGCTTCTTCCCTATGCAAGGCTTTTAAATACAGATATGGTATGGCTCAATGCATCGGCAACGGTTCATGAATCTACCCTTGCCCATTCCATGAACATGCTTGGAGTGCCAACGCTTGTAATAGAAATGGGAGTGGGGAGCCGTATTGACAGAAGCTATGGCAATCAGGTGATCGAAGGAATTTTTAATCTGCTCCGGCATATGGGAATGTGGGAAGGCCATGTGGGAAATGTCCAGGAACCGGCGATCTCCACGGACGGAGAGGTGGAATTTATCAGATCCAAAGAGGTCGGCGTATTTTTACCGGCCATTGCACATAATCATTACGTCAAAAAGGGAGATAAGCTGGGAGAAATCGTCAGCCCCTTAGAGGGAGAGACCCTGGATGAGATCATAGCGCAAAAGGGCGGCCTGGTCTTTACGCTCAGGGAGTATCCGCTGGTTCGGGAAGGCTCACTTTTGGCAAGAATCCTGACAGGTGTAGAATAGGAAAGGAAACCGTTATGTATAAGGAAGAAATCTGCGTCGTGAAATCTCCCTGCAGGGAGGATATGGTAGTACACGGCTATCGTTTCGGAAAGGGGGAGCAGTCAGCCTGCATTCTTGGCTCCGTCAGAGGAAACGAAATGCAGCAGATGTATATCTGCTCGCAGCTGGTAAGGGCATTAAAGGAATTAGAGGCAAATGGCTGTATCAATGCAGGAAAGAGCATTATGGTGATCCCCGTGGTCAATGCTTTGGGCATGAATGTATCCAGAAGATTTTTTGGCGTTGAAAACATGGATATCAACCGGATGTTTCCGGGAAAGGAAGACGGGAACACCACGGACAGGATCGCATTCCAGATCTTTGAAAAGATCAAGGGATATACCTATGGGATCCAGCTTACCAGCTTTTACATGACAGGAGAATTTGTTCCCCATGTGCGGATGATGGAGACCGGCTATCAAAATACATCCCTGGCCAACCTGTTCGGACTTCCCTATGTGGTGGTGCGAAAGCCAACCCCCATTGATACCAAAACGCTGAATTATAACTGGCAGAATGAAATGACGGCTGCATTTTCTGTTTATACCAACAAAAATGATACTATTGATGAAAAGAGTGCAAGGCAGGCGGTAGCAGCGGTTCTCAGATTTTTGACCAGAATGGGGATTATCCGTTATGAAAGCCACAGTGGTTATATCAGCCATGTGATCATGGAGGAGGATCTGACGGATGTTCATGTGAAAAACGGCGGAATTTTTAAGGGACTGGTGAGTCCGGGGGAGGATGTGAGATACGGCTACCTTCTTGCAGAGATCATTGACCCTTACGAGGGGTATGTAAAGGAAACCATTACAGCCCCTACAGATGGGATCGTCTTTTTTGCACATACAGAGCCTTTGATCTCCCAGGGAGGGATTGCATATCGCCTGATCCACAGGCTTCATGAATAGGCTGGTTTAAAAGAGAAGGAAAGGAGAGCAGGGACTATGGGGAAATTGGGATTTGGACTGATGAGGCTTCCTCTTTTGGATGAGAACTACACGCACATTGACCTGGATCGTGTCAGAAAAATGGTGGATACCTTTATGAAAGCAGGAGGCACTTATTATGACACGGCGTATGTGTATCATGGAGGGGCCAGCGAGGTGGCATTTCGGGAAACGGTGGTAAAACGCTACAAAAGAGAAAGCTACACCATCACGGATAAGCTACCCATGTTTATGATAAAGGATGTGGCACAGATGGACAGCATTTTTGCGGAGCAGCTGGAGCGGTGTGGAGTAGAGTACTTTGATTATTACTGGTTTCATGCGCTTGGGAAAGAAACCTATGAGCTTTCCAAAAAACTGAAGGCTTTTGAATTTATTTCCCGGAAAAAGGCACAGGGAAAGATCCGGCATATCGGTTTTTCCTTTCATGACAGTGCAGAGGTTTTGGAAACGATTTTGACGGAGCATCCGGAGGTGGAATATGTCCAGCTTCAGATCAATTATCTGGACTGGGACGATAAGTCGGTACAGGCAAGAGAATGCTATGAGGTTGCAAAAAAACACGGAAAACCCGTGATCGTGATGGAGCCGGTTAAGGGCGGAGCTTTGGCCAACATTCCGGAAAAGGCAGGAAAACTGCTTTCTGACAGGGAGCCTGAGCTTTCTGTGGCATCCTGGGCGATCCGCTTCGCAGCGACGCTTGAAAATGTTATGATGGTGCTTTCCGGCATGAGCAATCAGGAGCAGATGGAAGACAACTTAAGCTATATGAAGGAGTTTAAACCGTTATCCAAGGAGGAGATGGGAGAGGTTTTTCAGGCGGCACAGATCATTAAGGAAACCATTGCGATCCCATGTACTGCCTGTAAGTACTGCATTGACGGATGCCCGAAGAAAATCTGCATTCCGGATTATTTTGCCCTGTATAATGATCTGGAACGCTTTGGAAAGGGACGGCTGCCCAGGCTGCAGAGCGAGTATAAGGAGCTTTCCGGGGAACATGGGAAGGCATCGGATTGTATCAGGTGCGGAAAATGCGAGAAGCATTGTCCCCAGCATTTGGAAATCCGTACCTATTTGGAAAAAATTGCCGGAGTGATGGAGTAAGGGATGCTGACGATCGGAACACATATGTCCATTGCGGATGGAATTGTAAAAACGGCACAAAATGTAATAGAGATCGGTGCAAATACCATGCAGATCTTCAGCAGAAATCCAAGAGGATCCGGTTTTAAAAATTATTCCCAGGAAGAAAAAGAGGCCTTTGAGGAAATCAGGCTTCAAAATCACTTTGGCCCGCTTATGGCGCATGCTCCTTATACCATGAATCTTGCAAGCAACGACGAAAGAGTATATGAATTTGCCTGCACGGTGCTGCGGGAGGATGTAAAGAGGATGGATGAGCTCCAAATGGATATGCTGGTGTTCCATCCGGGCAGCCATACAGGCATTGGAGAAGAACAGGGCATCCGGAACATCATAAAGGGGATTGACCAGGCGCTTACAGGAAAGGAAAGAATTGAAATTCTGCTGGAGACCATGTCAGGCAAAGGCACGGAGATCGGCAGGAGCTTTGAAGAACTGAAAAGGATCAGGGATGGAGTGCAGCATCCTGAGCAGATCGGCATCTGCCTGGATACCTGCCATGTATTTGCCGCAGGATATGATATTGTAAATGATCTGGATGGAGTGCTGGAAGAGTTTGACCGCATCCTGGGACTTTCCCTGTTAAAGGCCATTCATTTCAATGACAGTATGATGCCCTTTGGCTCCCGCAAGGACAGGCATGCGCCTATCGGGCAGGGAGAGATTGGCATGGAGGCCCTTTTAAGGGTGATGAGGCATCCGAAGCTTATGCAGCTTCCTTTTTACCTGGAAACACCCTTCGATAATGAGGGACATAAAAAGGAGATCGCCATGTTAAAGCATAGGCTCTTGGAGATTTGACTTTACCCCTGAAAGTTATTATAATATTTGCTGAAATATCCGGTAGATGGGAACTGTGCAGGCGCTGTATGCACAGGGGCCTGCCGGAATTTTAAAGATGGAAAAGCAGCGCAGAAACGAGGAAAAAATGACAAAAATAGACGTTGTATCCGGGTTCCTTGGTGCAGGAAAAACAACCCTGATCAAAAAGCTTGTAGCGGAAGCACTTAAGGATACCAAAGTGGTTTTGATTGAAAATGAATTTGGAGAGATCGGTATTGACGGAGGATTTCTGAAGGAGGCAGGTATTGAGATCAAGGAGATGAACTCCGGCTGTATCTGCTGCTCGCTGGTTGGAGATTTCGGAACCTCTTTAAAGGAGGTATTAAAGACGTATTCTCCTGAAAGAATTCTGATCGAGCCGTCAGGAGTCGGCAAGCTTTCAGATGTAATGAAGGCAGTTCAGAATGTGATTGATGAGAAGGAGGTTATGCTGAACAGTGCGGTTGCCGTTGTAGATGCTTCCAAGTGCAAAATGTATCTGAAGAATTTTGGAGAGTTCTTTGTAAACCAGATCGAGTATGCGGGAACGATCATTCTGAGCCGTACAGGCAATATTTCAGAAGAAAAACTGAATCAGGCCATTGCCCTGATCAGAGAGCATAATACAAAGGCAACGATCATCACAACTCCCTGGGAGGAGTTAAATGGTATTGACATTCTGGAAACCATTGAAGGTGCAAAGGATCTGGAAGCAGAGCTGATGGCAGAATTGAAGTCACACAAGGATGAGGAAGAGCATCATCATCACCATCATGATCATGAAGAGGAGTGCCACCACGATCATGAGGAGCATCATCACCATGACCATGAGGAAGAGCATGAGCATCATCACGATCATGAGGAGGAGCACCATCACCATGATCATGAGGAAGAACATGACCATCATCATGAGCATGGGGAAGACTGTACCTGTGGATGCCATGATCATGACCACCATCATCACCACCATGCAGATGAAGTGTTCGGAAGCTGGGGAATGGAAACGCCCACCGCTTACAGCAAGGCTGAGATCCAGCATATTCTCGACCAGTTAGAGAAGGAAGAGGAATACGGCATTGTGCTGAGAGCGAAAGGAATGGTTCCCGGCTTAGAAGGCGGCTGGGTTTACTTTGATTATGTGCCGGGCGAGAGCAATGTCCGGGAAGGCAAGCCGGATGTAACCGGAAAGTTCTGCGTGATCGGATCTAAGCTGAAAGAAGAAAACTTAAAGAAACTGTTTGCAAAATAAAATGTAAAATTGCGCAGGAGGGATCCTGAAAGGCATCCTTCTGCGAGAAAGGTATCGGTGGCAATATGAAACCGGTGTTTATCATTAACGGCTTTCTGGAAAGCGGAAAAACGGAATTTATCTGCTATACGCTGGATCAGCCGTACTTTCAGATCAAGGGAAGAACTCTTTTGATCCTCTGCGAAGAGGGAGAAAATGAGTATGAAGAAAAGCTCCTGAAAAAGAGCCGGACAGACCTGGTACTGATCGAGGACGAGGAAGAGTTTAATACGGCTCATTTGATGGAGCTGGAGAAGCAGTACAAGCCGGAGCGTATTTTGATCGAGTATAACGGCATGTGGAACTTCAAGAACATGAAGCTTCCTTTTCACTGGAGGGTGGAGCAGCAGATCACAACTATTGATGCGTCTACATTTCCCATGTACTATACCAACATGAAGTCACTGCTTGCAGAAATGATCAGAGGCTCTGAAATGATTATTTTCAACCGCTGTGATGGAATTGAGGATCTCAGCTCCTACAAGAGAAACGTAAAGGCGATCAATCAAAGGGCTGATATTATCTTTGAGGATTCAGAAGGAGAGATCAATCAGATATTTGAGGATGATCTTCCATACAGCCTGGATGCTCCGGTTTTGGAGCTTGATAACGAGGGCTACGGGATCTGGTATCTGGACAGCCTGGATCATCTGGAAAGGTATATCGGGAAAACAGTCCAGTTCCTGGCAATGGTAATGAAACCAAAAGAGTTCCCGAAAGGATATTTTATTCCGGGACGCATGGCAATGACCTGTTGTGCAGAGGACATGGCCTTTCTGGGGTTTGCATGCAAATATGCGCAGGCAGATAAACTGACCGATAAGCAGTGGGTCAAGGTTACGGCAAAGGTTGAAAAGGAATACTTTGAGGACTATCAGGGAGAAGGGCCGGTTCTCCATGCGATCAGCGTGGAGCAGGCGAGAGCGCCTAAGGAAACCGTGATCAGCTTTACCTAATACCATACAAGAAGAGGAAAGTGTTATGTATCATTATACTGCGATACAGTGGTTGTTTTTCTTTTATTTTTATTGTTTTTTTGGCTGGGTTTTTGAATCCACTTATGTTTCTGTTAAAAGCCATAAGTTTGTAAACAGAGGGTTTATGCGAGGGCCGTTTCTTCCTATTTATGGAAGCGGTGCGATTATGATGCTGGTGGTTTCCATGCCTTTTCAGGACAATATTGTCCTGACGTATCTTGCCGGCTGTGTAGGCGCTACCGTACTGGAGCTGGTAACAGGAGTTTTAATGGAATCCCTTTTTAAGGTGCGTTATTGGGACTATTCCAATCAGAAATTCAATTATAAAGGACATATCTGCCTTTCGTCCACGATTGTGTGGGGGTTCCTTACCATATTTATGACAAGCTTTCTGCATAAGGGTGTGGAGCATGTGGTGCTTGCTATCCCTTACTCGATCCTGAAGGTGGCTACCGTCTTACTGAGCGCTGGAATTTTAGTTGACTTTACCCTGTCCTTTAAGGCAGCTTTGGATCTGCGGGATGTACTGGCAGGACTGGACAAGGCAAAGGCAGAGATGGAGCGTATCCAGAAGCGGCTGGATGTGATCGTGGCAGTTGCCGGAGACGAGTATGCGACCCGCAGGCAGGAAAGCAGCATGCGTATGGATGAGCTGATGGGCAGCATTGAGGATAAATTTAGCATCATAAAGGAGAAGATGAAGATCAATCCATCTGCATTTCTGGATGATGTGCGGGAAGAGCTTGCAGATTTGAGAAATAAGTACACCGTAGAAAAAGAGCATCGTATGCAGTTCCGCAGGCTGAAGGATTTTTATCAGAGAAATCTGATCAGGGGAAATCCGACCATGTATTCCAAGCGGTTTGGAGAAGCGCTTGAGGATTTAAAGAAAACGGTATATGAAAAGAAGGAAAAGAAATCCTCTAAGAAATAGTTTTGAAAAAGGTTAGTTTAAAAGCAGCATTTACTTCTACAGAAAGCGGTAAATGCTGCTTTTTATATAAATTTTATGAAAAAGTATTGACATATAGAGAAGCATATTATACTATTTGTATAGAAACAATCGATTGCATAGAAAGAAAATTTGTAAATGGTTACAATTTATGATATTGCTAAAAAACTTAATATTAATGCAAGCACGGTGTCAAGGGCAATGTCGAAACCGGAACTTGTAAGTGCCAAAACCAGAAAAAGAGTATTAGAAGCGGCAGAAGAACTTGGTTATATGCCCAATATGATAGCGAGTCAGTTACGAAGCCAGGATTCTTCGATCATTGCGCTGATTTCTTTAGAACCTGTATGGTCTTGGTATACTGACAGAGTACTTAATGGTGCAGAAGAGAAGGTTAGAGAATATGGGTACAGTATTGTAGCATTGTCCAGCAATATAAAGTCATATATGGAAAATATCCAATTCTGTGAGCAGATGCGGTTTGCCGGAGTAATTCTATTCAGCACGGAGATAGGGTATAATGATGAAACAGTGGAGAGTAATATACCAATTGTGTATATTAACAGAAGGAATGTCAGCAGCAGAATTATACTGCCTGATGAGGCATATGGAATTCAGTTAGCTTTTGATTATCTAGTTTCCATGGGACATTCAAAAATAGGAATGATAAGCGGTTCTGCTTTGTCAATTCATTCCCATATGAGACATGATGCTTATGCACAGCTGATGAAGTCCAAGGGATATCCTATTATAAAAAAATGGTGTGGAGAAGCACATGACTGGCGTAAAGAAGAAACCTATGAAATTGCATGCGGAATTTTTAGACAGAATGAATTGCCAACAGCACTTTTAGTTGGCGATGATCTGATGTGTACTGGTGTTTATAAAGCAGCACGGGAATTTGGCTTGAAGGTAGGAAAAGATATTTCGGTTGTTGGATATAATGATGATGACAGGGCTGAATATATGTATCCGGCTCTTACAACGGTTCAGTTTCCCTTATATGAAATGGGAGTTCAGGCAGTGACAATGTTGGTATCTGTTATTCGAGGCCAATTATATCAGGAAAGCGTCATGGTCAGGGGAAAACTGATAGTAAGAGACTCTGTTAGTCAGGTAGAGAATAGTAATAAGTAAAAAAATTTTTGCCCATAAATGCAATCGATTGCATACATGACAGGGAGGTGAAATGAGAAAATAATTATGGACAAAAAACGAAAAACGACTTTTTATGGGAGGAAATGTAAATGAAAAACAAACTATTAGCAATTGTATTGACAACCACAGTATTATCCTTAAGCATTATGGGATGTGCTTCATCCAAAAATCAGGGAACGGTTCAGAATGAGGCCGGATCTGGGACAGAAGGACAGCCATCAAGTGAGGATACCTCACAGACATCTGAAAAGGTTAAATTAACAGGAATGGTAATTAAGGGAGCGGCTACGAACGATATCAGTACAATGCAATGGCTGCAGGATGCAATGGATCGAGCCAATGTTGAAATTGAATGGCAGGTTGCAAACCAGGTTGATTGGAATGAAGTGAAAGGTACAATGACGGCGAGTGGAGATATTCCGGATGTTGTTATTGGAACAGATGCATTTGCCAGTTCAGACTTTGTAACATTTAATGGGCTTTTTAAGGATGTAGCTCCTTATTTGGACATGGCGCCTAACATTCAGAAAATGTTCACAGATCATCCGGATTTATTGACATTGGCACAGAATGAAAACGGCGAGATTTTCGGAATACCAAAGTATCAGGCATGGTGGCCGGATTCATGGTATCGCCAATATATAAACAAACAGTGGCTTGATACATTGGGGCTGGATGTCCCTACCACATGGGATGAATTATATACTGTTTTGAAGGCATTTAAAGAGCAGGATCCTAACGGAAATGGCGAAGCCGATGAAATACCGTGGGCATTTATGGGCATGGATACAAAGTCGGTAGCACCTTACATTTTGCTTAGTAATTTTGGCATGACGTTTGATCTGTCCAATAGTGCAAATGGTTTTTATGTGGAAGATGGTGTGGTAAAGAACTATTTAGGCAGCGATGAATATTACCAGTTAGTAGAATATTGCCATAAATTATATCAAGAGGGATTAATTGGAGCCTCCTCATTTACCCAGGATGATGCCGCATGGGTAGCAACCGCAAGAACAAAGGAAGCAAGCGGTGAGGCTGTTTATGGATATGTTAATTGTTGGGCTGTTGGGGATATTGTGGGAGATCAATTAAAGGATCAGTATGTATCAATTCCGCCTTTAAAGGTGACTGCTGATCAGACAGCCACACCCTTATGGACAAATGAATATGAGATGTTAAATGTGAAGGCCTGCGCTGCTGTTATAGCAGAATCCTGTGAGAATCCAGAGGCTGCTGTAAGATTTATTGATGAATTATATGCCCCGGAAACCAGCCTTGCAATTTTGTTTGGGGATATTGGAAGTATGGTAAAGAAAAATGATGATGGTTCATATACCGTATTATCTCCGGCAGAGGCAGGTGACACATCTGGACTTAATGCAGGCGGCTGGAGATGGAAGGTTACACTTGCAGACCTTGGTCCTGGCTGTATAGATGAGACTATGGATGTAAAGTTACCGGAGGATATGGATGAAGTTACAGAAGATGGCAAATATCAGACAGAATTGTTTGCTAAAATGGACACAAGAAAAAATCTGTTACATAAGATGTTTTTGAAGTTTGAGGAAAATGACCTGTCCCAGTTATCATTAATAGAAAGTAATATTCAGTCATTAACAGTTCCACAGTTTACGGATTGGGTTGTAAATGGTGGATTAGAGGATGAATGGGATAATTATCTGGTAAACCTTAAAGCATCAGGTGTTGATGATGGCATCAAAATATATCAAAAGGCTTTGGATGAATATTTATCAAAAAATTAGGTAGCTTGAAAGGAAATGAGAGGGCATGTGGGAATGAAAAGTGCTATTTGGAGCATGCCTTCTCATTTAGAGAAAACAGATGAAAATACGAAATAAGAGAAAAAAAATAAATATAAATGAAACGATAATTTTGACTGCGTTTGTTTTGCCTGCAGTGATTACCATTTTTCTGTTTAATTATATGCCTATGTATGGTATTCAGCTGGCTTTTCGGGAATTTAATTTTAAGGCAGGGTTAACTGGTGGTGAGCTGGTTGGGTTAAAATATTTTAAGCAGTTTATAGAAAATTATCAGTTTCCTATATTAATGCGAAATACATTTTTCTTATGTCTTTTTAACATTGTACTCAGTTTTCCGGCTCCCATTATTATTGCACTACTTTTTAATCAAATAACGAATAAGCGGTTTAAGGGATTATTGCAAACAGTAACCTACATGCCTCATTTCATATCGGTTGTGGTATTGGTTTCCATCATGAATATGCTTTTTGCTCCGGATACAGGGGTCATAGGACAAAAAATTGCAGAGATGGGAAACCATGTTAATCTTTTGGGATCCCCAAAAGTATTTCCATGGATGTATATCATATCTGATGTCTGGCAGCATTGCGGATGGAATGCAATTATATATTTGGCAGCACTGTCATCTGTGGATACTCAGCTTTATGATGCCTGCAAAATGGACGGGGCGAATCGCATGCAGATTATACGATATGTGGAAGTGCCAACGCTGGTTCCGACAATGGTAATATTGCTGATTTTATCTATGGGTGGAATTTTGAATGCTAATTTTGATAAGGTTTTTTTAATGCAAAATCCAATGAACCTGAATGCTAGTGAAGTGATTTCAACATATGTCTATAAGGTGGGAATTACCTCCAGTCAGATCAGCTATGCGGCAGCAATTGGTCTTTTCAGCAATCTGATCAATGTGTTTTTTCTGCTTGTTACAAATACGATTGCTAAGAAGGTGTCTGACATTAGCATTATTTAGTTCAAAATGGAGAGTAGAGAAAAATGGCGGTTGTAAAAAGGAAGCAAAAAAGAGGAAAAGAAAAATTATTTGATATCTTAGTATATGTGATATGTATCGTTATCCTGATTGTGACTATATACCCTTTATACCTGGTGGCCATTGCCTCAATAAGTGATGCAGAGGCGGTTTTACGAGGAGAAGTTTTATTTATGCCCAAAGGATTGAATTTTACAGGGTATAAAATGGTTTTTGAAAATCAGCAGATTGGCATTGGTTATTTCAATACAATTTTTTATGCCGTTATTGGTACTATGTTTAACATGGTCATCACTTTACCTGCGGCATATGCCATGAGCCGGAAGGAGTTTGCACTTCGAAAGGTGTTGAATGCTTATTTTGTTTTTACAATGTTTTTTAATGGAGCATTCCTGTTAAGTAACAAATAACCGGTTTGCAAA